>Ga0209211_10000637_pt1 | contig 70439 bp, 68 predicted proteins | sample RifGroA2_FD_183992 | JGI IMG/M metagenome (GOLD analysis project Ga0209211, IMG submission 183992) | Groundwater microbial communities from Rifle, Colorado, USA - Groundwater A2 (SPAdes) (version 2) | ecosystem: Environmental > Aquatic > Deep subsurface > Groundwater | place: Rifle, Colorado... | reverse complement strand
TGGCGAAAAAACTGCGCGAAGAAGAAAGGCTGAAAAAAGATTTGGGCGTTCTGGAAAGAGAGAAAAATATGAAACAAAGAGTAACTTCCGATGTCGGCATCAGAAGCGAAAAATCTTCTTTGGAAATGATAGAACGGCGGATTTTGGCGGTGGGCGGCGATATCCAAAAGACGAACCGCGAAATCGCCGGTTTGAAAACCGACCTGCAGAAAAAAACCGGAGAATTGAGAGCGTTGATGGCGTAAGAAAACAAATACTTGACATTGTCAATGTATTTTGCTAGGATGTTAATAGATTTAGTACAAGAAAGCAACTTTAAAATTAAATTTCATAAACCCTGTTTAAAGAAGGAGATGAAGCATGGACACAGCAACATTGTTACCAAAAGAAACTCTTAATTTGAAGGTTTTTTTGGAAAATGCGGTAAAAGATTATAGAGAAACAAATAGATATCTAAAAGAGATCTTTAAAAACAGCAAACAATATCATGGCAGGACCCAATATAGTATTGAAGCGGATTTTGATGAAGGGATTATTACTGCAAAGGCTGAACTTTTTCTTAACGCGGAAGCTAACTTTAAAAGGTTAAATCGCAGATTTTTTTCAAAGTTGTTTTATAAAGAAAATGAAAAAGAAGAAATTTTTAGAAAAGCGATTGAAGGACGTGTTAGTAAGCCGTTTTTTTTAACTATCTTTTCTAAATGGGAAGGATACAATGAGGTGAGTTTTGGTGTTGTAAAAAAAGAGATCTATCAAAAATCTGATTTTTCTGAAAAATTAATGAAAGGTTGGGATGAAATTGTTGAGAAATTGAAAAAAATTGCGGACATAAGCAAGAAGTTGGATGTTTGCGCAGAAATAATCAATGCTGTGCAAATTATCAATCCTTACCATTTTAATGAGGACAAGAATGAGGAAAGGAAAGATAGGCTAGAAAATCTTCAAAAATTAAGCCCCAAAGCTTTTGAGAATGCAAAAGCAATCATCTCTGAAGTGGAGCGTTTGCAAAAGGGTTACAAAGGACTTGATAATTTGACGCTTGATGAAGATATTATGAAACTTTTAAACGACATTATAATATTCTTGGCTCCCGGGTTAGAAAAAACTAGTATTAATGGCTATGTCTATTTTCCAAGGAGATATTATAAAGTTCCTGGTGGGGAAGACCTAAATGGAAAAAATTCTAGTTTATCCACAAGTTGGACATCAAGCTATCTAACCTACGAATGAGTTGATACTAAACATGGGTAATTTTGAAATTTAAACACAAAAAGCCTTGGCTCTTAATCATTAAGAACGAGGCTTTTTCATTTGTGTTTTTTTAAGGCGTTGATATAATTGCTGGCATGGAAAATCAAAATTTAGATATGCGGGCGGAAATTAATAAAAAAAACAGTTTTGCTGTGCCGATGGCGATAATCATCGCCGGAGCGCTGGTGGCTGGAGCCCTTTATTTCAACAAAGGAAATGGAGGAAGTGGCGTTTCAAACAATCTTGCCGTTGAAGATAATGACACCGCCAAAATTGCCAAAGAAAACAATGTCAAAGCTGTTTCTTCCGCCGACCACGTAAGAGGCAATCCCAAGGCCCAAGTTAAAGTGATAGAATTTTCCGACCCGGAATGCCCATATTGCAAAAGATTTCACGATACGATGAATCAAATTATTGACGAATACGGTAAAAGCGGACAGGTGGCTTGGGTTTACCGGCATTTTCCTTTAGACGCTATTCATTCCAAAGCCAGGAAAGAATCGGAAGCCTTGGAATGCGCCAATGAACAAGGTGGCGGAGCCAAATTTTGGGCTTATTTGGACAGGTTGTTTGAAGTGACGCCATCCAACGACGGTTTGGACTTGGCGGAATTGCCGAAAATCGCCGAATATGCCGGTTTGGATAAAGCTAAATTCAATCAATGCTTGGAAAGCGGAAAATACGCCAAACGAGTGGCCGACGACTTGGCCGACGGCGTCAAATCCGGCGCGCAAGGCACTCCTTACAGCGTTGTCGTCGCCGTTAACGGGAAAAAATTTGTCATCAACGGGGCTCTGCCTTACGAATCGGTGAAAGCCGTCATAAACCAAGCGCTGGCCGAAAAATAACAATTACTAAAACCATCAAGGACGGTCCTTGATATTTTGGCTGTAAATATGAATAAAAAATCTCACAAAAATCATTCTTGCCACGACCATTTAATTCCTGTTGACAAACACAAAGGCGGGCCAGCCTCGCCGAGTCTAGGCGGGCACGGGCATCACGACCACGCTTCCGCCATGTCTGATCCGGCGATGGCCAAGCATATGGAAAAGGAGATGCGAATCGGCTTTGTAGTTTCGCTTCTTTTGACCATACCCATCGTTCTTTATTCCTCTTTGGGGCAGAAAATTTTTGGCGTTAATTTGCCGGCTCCTTTACCTGTCAGCATGGCCTTCCCCGACGGAGGAGTTAATTTGCTTTCTTTATTGCTCGCCTCTTTGGTTGTATTTTGGCCGGGCTGGATTTTCATCTCCGGAGCTTATTACTCTTTGAAGAAAAAAACTTTGGATATGTCCACGCTTATCGCCACCGGAGTCTTGGCGGCTTACATTTACAGCTTCGCTATGACGATTTTCTCTGAATTGAAAGGAGAAACATTTTTTGAAGCGGCGGCGATGCTGGTGACATTCGTTCTCTTCGGACATTGGATGGAAATGAGGTCGAGACGGGGAACTTCGGACGCTTTGCGCGCCTTGTTTGACCTTGTTCCTCCGCAAGCCAAAGTTATCCGCAACAATCTTGAGATTGTCATCCCCAGTTCGGAAATCCGCCATGGAGATATCGTGATTATAAAACCGGGAGACAAAATTCCGGTGGACGGAATAATCACGGAAGGAGAAACGGCCATTGACGAGTCGCTTATCACCGGCGAGTCAATCCCTTTGTCCAAAAAAACGGGAGACAAAGTGATAGGCGGCTCGGTCAACCAGACCGGCATGATAAAATTCAAAGCCGTTCAAATCGGCTCGGAAACGGTTTTGGCCCAGATTATCAAAATGGTGGAAACCGCCCAGAATTCCAAAGCGCCCGGCCAGAGAATCGCCGACAAAGCGGCCGGCTGGTTGGTGGCGCTGGCGATAGGCTCGGGGCTGGCGGCGTTTTCCGGCTGGTATTTTTACGGCGGGGCTTCGCTTTTTACGGCGCTGACATTCGCCATTTCCGCCGTGGTGATAGCCTGCCCGGACGCGCTCGGGTTGGCAACGCCGACGGTGGTGGCGGTGGGAACGGGCATCGGCGCCAAGCATAATATTCTTATCAAAGATGCGGCCACTCTGGAAAACGCTTCCAAAATAAATACTATTGTCATAGACAAAACCGGTACTTTGACGGAAGGCAAGCCTAAAGTTACAGACATCGCGAATTATAACGGTTTCAGCGCCGAAGAAGTTTTGAGATATGAAGCCAATGTTGAAGCCGGTTCCAATCATCCGCTGGCCAAAGCGATTTTGGACGAAGCTAAGAAAAAAGGAGCGATGCCTTCCAAGCCGATGGAAAAGTTTGAGTCTTTTGCCGGGTTGGGTATAAAGGCGCAAGTAAACGGCAAAGTTGTTTTGGCGGGGAAAGAAAAACTTTTGCAAAGCGCGGGAGTGGATATTTCCGTCGGAGCTGAAATTATAAAAAAATTGGTGGAAGAAGGGAAAACTCTAAGCCTGTTGGCGGTGGACGGAATTTTTGCCGGCCTTATCGCGGCGGCCGATACCATCAAGCCGACGGCCAAACAAGCCATAAGCGAACTTAAGGCGATGGACATAGAAGTGGTGATGATAACGGGTGATCATATTAAGGTGGCGGAAGTCGTGGGCGGGGAATTGGGGATTGAGAAATATCACGCTGAAGTTTTACCTCAAGACAAAGCGGGACATGTCAAAAGATTGCAGGGCGAAGGGAATTTCGTGGCGATGGTCGGCGACGGGATAAACGACGCGCCGGCTTTGGCGCAAAGCGATATCGGCATCGCCATTGGCGCCGGAACGGATGTGGCTAAAGAAACGGGCAATATTGTTTTGATGAAATCAGACCCTTTGGATATTGTTGCGGCGATAAGGTTGAGCAAAGCCACTGTCAGGAAAATGAAGCAGAATCTTTTTTGGGCAGCGATTTACAATGTCTTGGCTATACCGGTGGCGGCCGGCGTTTTCTATAATTCTCTCGGCTGGCAATTAAGGCCGGAAATTTCCGCTTTGCTTATGTCGGTATCTTCCATTATCGTGGCGACCAACGCCGTTTTACTCAAAAGAATCGAGCCGAAGTTGAAGACTTTTCAGTCAAAAGGTATTATATAATAATTATTAAATAAATTTATTTTATGAAAAAAGGATACAAAAATAATATTGAGAAATTGACGCTAGAGAATGATAATTTTCGCCAAGTTCTTTACACGGCCGGGCATTGCCAGCTGGTTTTGATGGCGCTGAAACCGGGCGAAGAAATCGGAATGGAAGTTCATCCGGATAACGACCAATTTTTCCGGTTTGAGAAAGGGGAGGGAAAAGTCGTCATCAACGAGACCGAGTATGTTGTCGCAGACGGCGACGCCGTCATCGTTCCAGCCGGAGCGAATCACAATGTCGTCAACACTTCAACGGCCGAAGCCCTCAAACTCTATACTATTTACGCCCCGTCGCACCACCAAGACGGCGTTATAAGGACGACGAAGGCGGAAGCCGAAGCCGACAGTCCCGAATTTGACGGCCAGACAACGGAGTAAAATATCGGCCAAACGACTTACGATGTCGGTAGCCCACCGACATCGTAAGTCGTTTGCTTTGTTGTCGCACCACAAGAGTACTTCCGAAAATATAGTCGCAAAGCTCCTTATTTTCTAGGTCGCTTGACATTGTTGCGGTTATCTGCTAACCTTCAATGGTGCGAAACGAAGAGACGTAGTCGAGTTTCTAGTAATATAAAAGTAACAAAAAATAGTCACATGAAGGGAACTATAAAAACGCTCGTCAGAGACAGGGGCTTTGGATTCATTGCCCGAGAAGGCGAAGCGAAGGATCTTTTCTTTCACTCCAAAGAATTGAAAGGAGTGACATTTGACGAATTGAAGGAAGGCGATGCGCTTACCTTTGAAGTCGCGAATGGAGAAAAGGGCCCGAGCGCCGTCAACGTGTCGCGAGCCTAAGCTTGTCTGTCAACAAGTTTGACAAGCAAACAAAAAACCGTCCTGCCGTAAAAAGCGGGACGGTTTTTTGTTTGGCTTACAGTTACTTATTACCTATTTTTCCTATCGTCCAAATAGGTAATGGTTTTTTGTTTGGCTTATTTTTTGTTTCTGATATTATGTAGGAACGATAATGCCTAAACTTATTTTTGACATAGAAACCATCGGGGAAAATTTTGACGAGCTTGACAGCGCCACCCAAGAAGTTCTTACCAAGTGGATAAAAAAAGATTCCGAAAACGAAGAAGAATATGTTAAAGCGTTGGAAGAATTGAAAAGCGGACTGGGTTTCTCGCCGCTTACCGGCCAGATAGTCGCCATCGGTGTTCTGGATTACGACAAAAATCAAGGCGTGGTTTACTTCCAAGCGCCGGGAGAAAATTTTAAAGAATTTCAAGAAGAAAATATAACATTCAAGCCCTGTACGGAAAAAGAGATGCTGGAAAATTTCTGGAAAGGGGCGGAAAAATACAATGAATTCATCACTTTCAACGGCCGGGGATTTGACGCGCCGTTTCTGGCGGTTCGCTCGGCTGTCCACAAAATCAAAGCCACCAAAGATTTGATGTCCAACAGGTATTTAAACAGCCAGAAATTCGGGGCAACTCACATCGATCTTTTTGACCAGCTTACCTTCTATGGCGCTACCAGACGAAAAGGCGGACTGCACTTATGGTGCCGGGCGTTCGGGATAACCAGCCCCAAAGCGCAAGGAGTGACCGGGGATGATGTCGCCCAGCTCTTCAAAGAAAAAAAATACAAAGAAATCGCCAGATACAATGTCGGCGATTTGACGGCCACCAAAGAGCTTTACGATTATTGGAAAAATTACATAAAGCCAGCGTAATAATATGCCTGAATTTGAACTGGTTTTTAATCGCCTTGACACTTTGTCTTACGTTGGCATTTTTTTTATTTTTATAATTCCTTTTTTGCCGATTCCGGAAGAATTGTTGCTTTTGGGCATCGGTTACCTCGCCAGCCTTGGAGATTGGAATGTTTATTGGGCAATTGCGGCGAGCGCCGCCGGAATAATTATTTCCGATAATTTATGGTTTTGGCTGGGGAAGACTCATAGCAAGTTTGCCTTGAAATTAAGGCGGAGAATCGGAGAAGAAAAAATTGTTGCGTATGAGAGGTTGTTGAGAAATCATACTTGGAAATATATTTTTCTTTTCAGGCTTATACCAGGCGCGAGAGCGGTGGGGCCGGCCTTTGCCGGATGGGGAAATGCAAGCGCAAAAAAGTTTTGGTTTTATGACATCTTGGCGATTTTTTTCTACACTCCCTTGCTTATTCTTGTCGGGTTTTATTTTAATTACAACTTGGAAATCATAAGGAGCCGGCTGATTTCGGCCAAGCATATAATTTTTATTCTTTTCCTTGTGCTTGTCGGATTGACTGTAGCCTATCTTACCAATAAAAATTTTTTCCGAATTGGATTCAGAAAATAGATTATTTTACCGCAGACTTTTAATTACCCCCAGGCTTATCAGGCTCAAAAAAATTATCAGAAGGAATCCGAGAACGAACTTTAACGAATGCTTGTTGAACATAGACATAGTTTCATTTTAGCATATATAATCAGCTGATGGGAATATTTAAACTCCATTCCGACTATAAGCCAAGCGGGGATCAGCCGGAGGCGATAAAGAAACTGGCTGATGGCTTGGAAAAAGGCCATAGATACCAGACGCTTTTGGGTGTAACCGGTTCGGGCAAGACTTTCACTATGGCCAATGTTATCAGCCGTTTCAACAGGCCGGTTTTGGTGATAGCGCCGAACAAGTCTTTGGCCGCCCAGCTTTATCAGGAATATAAAACATTTTTTCCTAAAAACTCGGTCAATTATTTCGTTTCCTATTACGACTACTACCAGCCGGAAGCCTATCTGCCCGCGTCGGATACTTACATAGACAAGGAGGTGATGATAAACGAAGAGATAGACAAACTTCGCCATCAGGCGACAAGCGCTTTGATGACGAGATCGGATGTGATAGTGGTTGCTTCCGTTTCTTGCATTTACAACTTGGGCTTGCCTTTGAATTATATGGAATCGGCGCTTCATTTGGAATTGGGTAAGCCGATTGCCAGAGGAGATTTGATAAAACAATTGGTAAAGATGCAATTTAACCGGAATCAAACTTTGATCAAAAGAGGAGAATTCAGAGTAAGAGGCGAGGTGTTTGAGATATGCCCAGCCTCGCCACCGAGTCTAGGCGGGCCAGCAAGCGGAGACAATGTTAATTACAGAATTGAAATTGATAATCAAAAAATAAAATCAATCCAAATTATTGATTCACTGGAAAGAACTATAAAAGAAGAACCCCAAGAAATTATCATTTTTCCGCCAAAGCATTTCATCAGCTCCGAACCGCAAATGAAAGAAGCGCTTAAAAATATAAAAGGCGAGTTGAAAGAAAGATTGGTGTATTTCAAAAAGAACGGGTTTTTGTTGGAAGAAGAAAGGCTGGAAAGAAGAACAAGATACGATATGGAAATGCTCAAAACTCTCGGCTATTGCCACGGCGTGGAAAATTATTCCCGGCATCTGACCGGCAAGCTGGCGGGAGAACCGCCGGACACTTTGCTGGCTTATTTTCCCAAAAACTTTCTTACCATCATAGACGAGTCGCACATCGCCGCGCCTCAAATAAGAGGAATGTATGAGGGCGATAAAAAAAGAAAAGAATCGCTGGTGGAATTTGGCTGGCGGTTGCCTTCGGCTTTGGACAATCGCCCTTTGAGATTTGAAGAGTTTGAAAAAATAACGGGGCAAACTATTTTCACTTCGGCCACGCCGGGAAAATGGGAGCTGGAAATTTCCGGACAAGTGGCGGAGCAGATTATACGGCCGACCGGTTTGATTGATCCGCCAATAGAAGTGAGGCCAGTGATGAATAAAAAAACCAATAAAAGCCAAGTTGACGATGTGATAAAAGAGATAATCGCCATAGAGAAAAATGGAGAACGAGTGATAATCAACGCCCTTACAAAAAAGATGGCGGAAGAATTGGCGGAATTTTTGCTGAAAAAAGGGATTAAAGCCAATTATATGCACTCGGAAACTAAAACCCTGGATAGAATAGAAATTATTTCCGATTTCAGAAAAGGAGTTTTTGATGTGTTAGTCGGGGTTAATTTGCTAAGAGAAGGTTTGGATTTGCCGGAGGTTGCGCTGGTCGTCATTCTTGACGCCGACCGAGAAGGATTTTTGCGAAGCGAGCAGGCGCTTATCCAGACGATGGGCCGGGCGGCCAGAAACGTGAGTGGAAAAGTTATTCTTTACGCCGACAATATCACAGGCTCAATGAAGCGGGCGATAGACACCGTGGAAAGAAGAAGAAAAATCCAAATGGAGTATAATAAGAAACATAATATCTCGCCGAAAAGCATCAAAAAAGAAATCAAAAAATTTTTTAACAACGATAAAAATTAAACAAACCAAACTATTGCAGTATACCAGCGATAGCAAATATACTGCAATTTATAAAATTTATGGAAAATAAAAATTTATTGATAGATACGCACGCCCATGTTAATTTCAACGACTTCAAAGATGATTCAAAGGAAGTTATAAAAAGAGCGTTGGATGAAAATATTTGGATGATAAATGTCGGGGCGGAAAGAAAAACTTCCGAACGGGCGGTAAAGATGGCGGAAGAATATGGAACGGGCGTTTATGCGGCAGTCGGTTTGCATCCGAGTCATTTGGTTGAACAAGATGTGGAATACAAAGAAAATGGAGAAATGATAAAATACAAATCCAAGCCGGAAGAATTTGATTATGATTTTTATTTGAATTTGGCAAAAAATAAAAAAGTGGTCGGGATAGGGGAATGCGGTCTGGATTATTACCATAATCCAGAAAATCAAATCTCAAAAATCAAATCTCAAAACTGGAAAGAAAAGCAAAGAGAAATTTTTATAAAGCATCTAGACTTGGCGAAAGAAATAAATAAGCCGATAATTATCCATTGCCGTGATGCCCATGATGATTTGTTGGAAATTCTTAACTTGGCGGTTAAACCGCCAAGTGGCGTGATGCACTTTTTTACGGGGACATTGGAACAGGCGAAAAAATACATTGAGCTTGGTTTTTATATTTCTTTTTCCGGCGTTATAACTTTTCCGTCAAGAAAAGGAGAAATTGTCAGCGCTTATGACGAAATTATAAAAAATATTCCGCTGGAAAAAATTTTGATTGAAACCGACTGCCCTTATGTCGCCCCTGTTCCGCATCGGGGTAAAAGAAATGAGCCAGCATATGTAAAATATGTGGCTCAAAAAATTGCGGAAGTAAGAGGTGTTTCCTTTGACAAAGTTGTCGAACAAACAACCAAAAACGCGCGGAAATTGTTTGGGATATGAAATTTTTACTTAGTCTCCCACATATGTTGTTTTATCTCTATTGTTTGCGCCTTTATTTCTTTTACAATTATTAAATTGCAGAGAAATATTACATTAGCGAGACGACTTAAGTCACTACATCCAGACTTTTCCATAAACGCAATTTGTTCCTCTATTTTCTTTTCCATCTCCTCCATATATCTTCTCCTTCTCAAGAAATTATTTCAAAAAGCTATATCACAATATTTCTGCTTTAATTCCTATCACCGATTTGCTTTGTTGTCAAATTTTAAAAAATGTGCGGCCAGAAGATCATCAGGCCGATGACGGCGGCGCCGAAGCTGGCGATGAGCACAATGGCGGCCATCAAGTCTTTGATGATGCGGACTTCTTCGTGATGGGCCGGATGAAGAAAATCCAAGAGCCTTTCTATGACGATATTGACCATCTCCAAAGTAAGAACGGCAAAAATCGCCGTCGCCAGAATAGCTTTCTCGGCGCGCGAAGTCGGCAAGTAAAACATCGCTCCGACGATGACAAAAGCCGCTCCCAGCATTATCTTGAAGTTTCTCTCATGGATAAGAGTTTCTCTTAATCCGTTGGCGGCGTGCCCCAAACTTTTGCGCAATTTTTTCATGTGATATTTCTAATTATATAATAAACCATAAATTTTTAATAACAAATCCTTCGTTATTTATGCTGGAGCATTTTTAGCGAAGGATTTTTTAAACGAAAGGTTATTTTGCAAAAATGCTAACCTGTTGTTAGTATAGGCTTTGATGAAAGAAAACGACAAGATAATAATCAAAGGGGCGCGGGTTCATAATCTTAAAAACATCAATTTGGAAATTCCAAAAAACAAATTGATTGTTTTTACCGGCGTGTCCGGATCGGGCAAATCAAGCCTGGCGTTTGACACTATTTTTGCCGAAGGCCAGCGCAGATACATAGAATCTCTTTCGCCTTACGCCCGCCAATTTCTCGGCCAGATGGACCGGCCGGACGTGGACGAGATTACCGGCCTTTCACCGGCTATTGCCATAGACCAGCGCGCTCTTTCCCATAATCCTCGTTCAACGGTTGGCACGCTGACGGAAATTTACGATTATCTTCGCGTTTTGTACGCTCGTTTGGGAGAAGTGTTTTGTCCCATTGACGGCGCGAGAATACACAAGCTTTCGCCGGAAGAGATGGTCAATATCATCATAGACAAAGCCAAAGAATTGAAAGAGTCGACGGTGACGATTTTATCTCCCGTTGTTAGAGGCAGAAAAGGAGAATACTACCAATTGCTTTATGATGTGCTGTCGCTCGGTTTCAGCGAGGCCAGAATAGACGGCGAGATGAAAAATTTGCGCGAGAAAATAATCTTGTCCAGATACAGAGCGCATAGCATAGAAATAATTATTGACAGAGTGATGATAAAAGATCAGACCAGGCTTTTTGAAGCGGTGGAAAGCGCCTTGCGCCAGAGCAAGGGATTGGCAGTCGTCGTTTTTAAAGAAAAAAACAAAGAGCCAATAGAACTTACTCTTTCCGCCAATTGGACCTGCCCGAACGACAATTTTGCCTTTCCGGAAATTGAGCCGAGACTGTTTTCCTTCAATAGTCCTTACGGAGCATGTCCCGTTTGCAACGGACTTGGAAAAACCGATTTATTTTTGGACACGATTTGTCCAACTTGCCATGGTAAAAGATTGAAGCCGGAGGCTTTGTCGGTCAAAATAAAAGGGAAAAATATTCAAGAGGTAACGGCTATGTCCACAGAAAAAGCCTACGAATTTTTCGTTGAATACGAGGACAAAATGCGCGAGAGGGACAAAAAAATTGCCAGCAATGTCGTCAAAGAAATTACGGACAGGCTTATTTTTTTGCTGGAAGTTGGTTTGGATTATTTGACGATGGACAGAGAAGCGGAAACTTTGTCCGGCGGAGAAGCCCAGAGGATACGGCTGGCTTCGCAAATCGGCTCAAAGCTTTCCGGAACGCTTTATGTCTTGGACGAGCCGACCATCGGCTTGCACGAGAGAGACACCGACCGCTTGATAAAAACTTTGAAAGCCTTGAGAGACCTCGGTAATACCGTCATTGTGGTGGAACACGACGAGGAAACGATTTTCGCTTCCGATTTTTTGGTTGATCTCGGACCGGAAGCGGGCAAGCGCGGCGGAGAAGTGGTAGCGGCCGGAGAAACGGAAAAACTTTTGAAGAGCCATTCGCTCAAAGAATCAAAATCAATGACTTTGGAATATCTTTCAAGACGCAGAAAAATAGAAATACCGCAGAGAAGAAAAAAGACGACGGAGACGATAAGAATAATCGGCGCGACAGCCAATAATCTCAAAAATCTTAACGCCGAGTTTCCGCTTAGAAAATTCGTCTGTATCACCGGTGTTTCCGGCAGTGGCAAATCCACCTTGCTTCATGATGTGCTGTATAAAAATTTAAACCGGATAAAGTCCAGAATAAATATCAACGGCTCGTTGGAAAATGCCGCCAAGGTTTTAGGCGCCGAATATATAGACAAAATCGTGATGGTGGATCAGTCGCCCATCGGCCGAAGCCCGCGATCAAATCCGGCCACTTACACCGGCATTTTCACTCACATTAGAGATTTTTACGCTTCATTGCCGGAAGCCAAAGAAAGGGGTTATTCTCACTCCCGTTTTTCTTTCAATGTGGCCGGCGGCCGGTGCGAGGCCTGTCAAGGCGCCGGTTTTAATGTCATAGAAATGCACTTTTTGCCGGCGGTAACGGTGGAGTGCGATGTTTGCAGAGGCAGAAGATTTAATCGGGAGACGCTTGAAGTCAGACATAAGAAAAAGAATATCAGCGACATATTAAAGATGCCTGTAACTGAAGCCAGGGAATTTTTTGACGGCATTTATATGATCACGGACAAGCTGAAAGTTTTGGAAGAAGTCGGTTTAGGTTATCTTGAATTAGGCCAATCGGCCACCACACTTTCCGGCGGGGAAGCCCAGAGGATAAAACTAGCCAGGGAACTGGTGGGACCGCTCGGCAAAAGAGCTTTGTATATATTGGACGAGCCGACGGTCGGCCTGCATTATCAGGACATAGAGATGCTTTTGAAAGTTTTGAACAAACTGGTGGAAAAAGGCAATTCGGTTATCGTCATTGAGCACAATATGCATGTCATCAAATGCGCCGATTATATAGTTGATCTCGGGCCGGAAGGCGGAGAAAAAGGCGGCAAGCTCGTCGCTTCTGGTTCGCCAGAAGAAGTGGCCAAAGAACCAAAATCCCAAACCGGAAAATATCTGAAAAAATATTTGAAACAATAAAATTAAGGTATAATATTAAAACTATGATAAGCACGAGCAGATTGCAATTGATTTTCTTTATGATTTTAACGGCGGGGGTTTCCGTTTTGGCTTTTTTCATATTCAAGCCTTACATTGGCCCGATATTTTTAGCGGCCATTATCGCCGTCGCTTCTCACTCTTTCTATAAAAAACTGCTGAAAATTTTCGGAGACAAAAATTCATTAACCTCATTTATCGCAGTGTTTATCGTCCTTGTCATTATTTTAGTTCCGGCGATTTTTATCGGCATAGCCATTTTTAAAGAAGCGACGACTTTTTATAATCACATATCGTCCGGACAGATTGGCGGCGGGAGTTTTCTGAATGCGGCAACGGACTTTTTTGAAAGAAAAATAAATTTTTTCGCTCCGGAATTTTCCGTTGACCTGAAAGAATATTTAAAAAACTTCGCCGGTTGGATAGTCGTCCATATTGATACTTTTTTCTCCAGTTTCTTCAAGGTCTTGATAGGGCTTTTGCTTATGATTATTTCTTTATTTTATTTTTTAAAAGACGGCGAACGCATCGTCAAACGCTTGATATTGTTCAGTCCTCTTGCCGATTCATACGACGAACAAATAATAAAAAGAGTCGGCTTGGCGATAAACTCAATAGTCCGGGGGTCGCTTATGATCGCTCTAGTAAAAGGATTTCTGACCGCTTTGGGATTCGCGATTTTCGGCGTTCCCAGCCCTATTCTTTGGGGAGTCGTGTCGGCTTTGGCTTCTTTCATACCGGTTGTCGGTTCGTCAATCGTGATTATACCGGCGATTTTGTATCTTTTTATCGCAAGCTCTTACGCGGGCGCCATCGGCTTTGCCGTCTGGGGAATTGCTCTCATTGGCCTTTCCGACAATTTATTGTCTCCGATTTTAATGAAAAAAAGGATGCATATCCATCCTTTTATCATCTTGCTTTCCATATTTGGAGGATTGGGATTTTTCGGTCCTATCGGATTTATCGCTGGACCGGTCGTCTTGAGCCTGCTCTTCGCCCTTTTTGACATCTATCCTCTTATAACCAAAAAAATAATTGATGAGAAAAACGAAACTGCCGGATAAGCCGGGGGTGTATATGTTCCTTGATGGAAAGGGAGTGATTTTGTATGTGGGGCGGGCGACAAATTTAAAAAGAAGAGTAGCGAGTTATTTCAGAAATCCGCCAGCTGGCGGAGATCAAAGGATTAAGGAAATGGTCGGCTTGGCGGTCAAAATAAAGCATTATGTCACGGAAAATGTTCTTGAGTCTTTTATTCTTGAAGCCAATCTGATAAAAAAATATTGGCCGAAGTACAATATTCGGGAAAAAGACGACCGATCTTTTGTTTATATCGTCATCGCTAAGGCGGACTACCCCAAACCTGTTATTGCGAGGGGCAAAGATTTAGAAAAATTTCCCTCCGGTTCCGCCAAAGTATTTGGGCCATATAAAAGCTTGCGCATCGCTGGAGAAATTTTGAAAATCGCCCGCAGAATTTTCCCTTACGGAACTTGTTTACCCCGCTCTTCTTCTGATAATGGGCGGGGCAAGCCCGATCAAGGAAAACCTTGCTTTCATTATCAAATAGGCTTATGCCCGGGCATCTGCGTCGGCGCTATTTCCAAAAAAGATTATCAAAAAAACATCAATAATCTCATTCTGTTTTTAAGCGGCGAGAAAAAGAGGCTGATAAAAAAACTGACGAAAGAAAACCCCAAACAGGCGGAAAGTTTGAAGCACATCCGGGACGCATCTTTGCTGATAAGAGAGGACGGCGGAGAAGGAGAAAAAATAAACAGATTGGAAGCTTACGACATTTCTCATTTTGCCGGCAAAGAAACTTACGGAGCGATGATTGTTTTTTCCGGCGGGGAAGAAAACAAAAACGAATATAGGCTGTTTAAAATAAAATCCGCTCCGGCAAATGATGACTTGGCGGCTTTAAGGGAAACAATTGAAAGAAGATTTCGGCATAAAGAATGGCCGGCGCCGGATTTGATAGTCATAGACGGAGGCCGGCCGCAAGTCTTGGCCGTTTCCAGAGTCTTGCGGGACAATAATATCAAAACGCCGATGCTGGGCATATCAAAAACAGGAAATGACAAGCTGATTTTTCCGTTTGGAACCAAAAAATCTTTCCAAGAATTGGCGGAAGCGTCAAAAAATATATTATTAAGAGCCCGCGACGAAGCCCATCGCTTCGCCAACTTCGCCAGAAAAAGAAGAAAGAAAATTGATATGGGTTTGTAAAACGATTTTTTGAGTGGAATTATAGCCGAAAAAATGCCATAATAAATTTTATAAAACGGGGTGTAGTATATCGGCAGTACGCATGCATGGGGTGCATGTAGGCCGAGTTCGATTCTCGGCACCCCGAAAAAATTTTATGAAATACGAACCGACGATAGGATTGGAAATACACGTTGAGCTGAAGACCAAGACGAAAATGTTTTGCGCTTCTTTGAACGACCCTAACGAGAAAAGGCCGAATGTAAATATATGCCCGGTTTGCATGGGCCATCCGGGGACTTTGCCGGTTATAAACCAAGAAGCAGTCCGAAAAGTTTTGATGTGCGGGAAGGCGCTAAACGGCAAACTGACCGATTATTCCCAGTTTGACCGGAAAAATTATTTTTACCCCGATTTGCCCAAAGGTTATCAGATAAGCCAGTACAAATTTCCGCTTGTGGAAGGCGGAGAGTTGAACGGAGTTAAAATTACAAGGATACATTTGGAAGAAGATACAGGGAGGCTTATTCACGCCAAAGATGAAACTTCCAGTCTGGTGGACTTCAATCGCGCCGGCGTGCCATTGATGGAATTGGTAACGGAGCCGTGTATCAATTCGGGAGAGCAGGCCAGAAAATTCGCCGAAGAACTGCAATTAGTTTTGCGTTATCTGGAAATTTCCGACGCCGATATGGAGAAAGGGCAGATGAGGGTGGAGGTGAATATCAGTTTATCTCAAATCTCAAACCTGCCTGCCGGCGAGGCAGGTCTAAAATCTAAAAAATTAGGAACAAAAGTTGAAGTGAAGAATCTTAATTCGTTTCGCTCTGTTGAGCGAGCGGTTGAATACGAGATAAAAAGGCAAACGGCGGTTTTGGAAGCGGGAGAAAAGGTGATTCACGAAACGAGAGGCTGGGACGAAGACAAGCAAAAAACTTTTTCCCAGAGAGAAAAAGAGATGGCGCACGATTACCGCTATTTCCCGGAGCCGGACTTGCCGCCGCTTAAAATCAGCGAGCTTGATTTTGATTTGAGTTTGCCGGAATTGCCGGAAGAAAAAAGAAATAGATTCAAGGAAAAATACGGATTGAAAGATGAGGCGGTGGAAGTTTTTGTTCGCGATTTTACGATGGGAAAGTTTTTTGAAGCGGTCTGTAATCACTTGGAAGCTAAACTTCCAAGTGAACTTGGAAGTTTAGCTTCCAAGTTAGCGGCCAATTACATAATCTCCGATTTAAATGGGTTAATGACGGAAAAAGGCGTTTCAGTTGATAATTTAAAAATCAATCCGGAAATGTTTGCCAAACTTGTCGCTATGGCTAGCAAAGGAGAAATTTCATCCAGGGCAACAAAAGATGTTTTGAAAATTATGTTTGAAGAAGGCGGGGATCCGGAAAAGATTGTGGAAGAAAAAGGCTTGGCGCAAACTTCCGACGATTCTTTCCTGAAAAATATCGTTGAGGAAGTGATAAAAAATAATCCGACCGTGGCGGAAGATTACAAAAACGGCAAAGAAAATGTCCTACAATTTCTCGTAGGGCAAGGGATGAAGTTTTCCCGAGGAAAAGCCAATCCGGGCACATTGCAAAAATTATTGAAAGAAAGTTTAGGAAAATAAAAAAAATGACAAAAAATAAAACAAAACGAATATATATGGATCATGCGGCGGCGGCGCCGATGGACAAACGCGTAAAAAAGGCGATGGAGCCGTATTGGACGGAAAATTTCGGCAATCCGAACGCTATATATAAGGAGGGGCTTGTTGCCAGAAGCGCTATTGAAACCGCAAGGGAAGACATAGCCAAAATTCTTGGCGCGAGGGCGAAGGAAATTATCTTTACCAACGGCGGGACGGAAAGCGACAATTTAGCGATTTTTGGCATTATTGGCGGGGTGAGGAAAAATTTTTCGCGCCTGCCTGCCGGCGAGGCAGGCTTCACCCTTCCGCGAAACGCGGTGGGCTCCGACGCGTCTCAAAATTTTTCCTCACCCCGCCCTCATATCATCACCACCAAGTTTGAGCATCACGCCGTTTTGAATTCCTGCAAGCGGTTGGAAAAAGAAGGGTTTGAGGTTACCTATCTTGATGTGGGCAAAGAAGGAGTGGTGAAATCCGAAGATGTAAAAAGAGCGTTAAGGCCGGAAACGATTCTGGTTTCCATAATGTACGCCAATAATGAGATCGGGACCGTTCAGCCGATAAGAGAAATTGCCAAAGCAATAAGGGATTTTAAGAAAATTCTTGGCGTGGAGAAGCAAAATCTTTCGCGCTTCACCCTTCCCCGAAGCGGGGTGGGCTCCGACGCGACTCAAGATTTTGCTTCTCCACACTTTGGTACTATTTTCCCCTACTTACACACTGACGCTTGCCAAGCGCCGGGTTATTTGGATTTGAATGTGGAAAGACTTGGCGTTGATTTGCTTACTTTAAATGGCTCAAAAATTTACGGCCCGAAAGGCATAGGTTTGCTTTACGCAAAAAATGGAATAAAACTTGAGCCTCTGCTTTACGGCGGAGAACAGGAGAGAAAATTAAGGCCGGGGACGGAAAATGTGCCGGCGATAGTCGGTTTGGCCGAGGCGCTGAAAATCGCCGACAAAGACAGAGAGAAAGAATCGGCCAGACTCGTTAAATTAAGAGATTATTTTATAGGCAGGCTGATTGGCGAAATTCCTAAAACTGTTTTAAACGGCCACGCTGCGGAAAGATTACCCAATAACATAAATGTTTCCATTCTTGACGCTGAAGGCGAATCAATAGTATTGTATCTGGACGAGGCGGGAGTGGCATGTTCTACCGGTTCGGCTTGCACTTCGGAAAGCCTGGAACCGTCTCATGTTATAATGGCAATAGGCAAACCGCACGCTTACGCGCATGGAGCGATGAGATTTTCGCTAGGCAGAAGCACGACCAAAAAAGACATAGACTATGTAATGAAAGTTTTGCCTGATATAATAAAGAAATTGAGGATGTTTTCGCCGGTTAATATAAAAATATAAATTAAGAAATTTTTTAAAAATTATGGCAGATGTGGACAAATGGGTATATTCGGCAATAATTAAAGACCACTTTATGAAACCAAGGGGTTTTTTGCTCGGCGAGCCGAAAGAAGGCGAATTTGACTCTTATGGAGAAGTGGGCAGTTTGGCCTGCGGGGATATAATAAAAGTTTGGATAAAAGTTGATAAAGAAACGGACAAAATAAAAGACTTCAAATGGCAAACCTGGGGATGCGCCACGGCTATCGCCTCCGCCTCGGCTTTTGCGGAAATGATTATGAAAAACAATGGTATGAAAGTTGAAGAGGCGATGAACATCAAGCCTAAAGATATCGCCGATTATCTCGGCGGTTTGCCGGCGCGCAAATTCCACTGTTCCATCTTGGCCGACAAAGCCTTCAAAAAAGCCGTGGAAAATTACAGAAAGGCACATGCTTGACAAGAAAGTATGAGTTGCTAGCCTAAGGAAAAGATAGAACGTTAACAACGAATAAAATCCTGTTTTCCGGACGAAAATTCCAGCGCATAACGCTTAAATGAAAATCAGTGTGGATTTTCAGCTTGAATAATAAAAAAGGTAATAGGTTAGAAAGGAGGACAAAAGCTATGATTATAGACGACAAGGCAGAATTAAGGAAGATTGAGTTTGACGACAGCGATTTTAAGAAGTCCAGCCATACGCCAGCTTATCCGTTTACGCCTTATAATTGCGTAATGGTAGGAAAAAAAGACGGTGCTGTTGCTATTCGCGATTCTAAAGACGCATCAAAAACAACACTGATTTTCAACGAAGCCGAATGGAGCGCTTTTACGAAAGGCATAAAAGCTGGAGAATTTGATCTGTAAAATAGATTGGATTCAAATGGGGCAATACAAAACATTGCCCCATTTTTTATTTCATCCCAAGGTGGTGAAAAATAAAACTCAAAATATCAGTTTCTTGCTCAATGAGCCGATGAACGGAAGCAGCGCCTCCATGTCCGGCTTTTGTTTCTGTTCTTAGTAGAATCTGATTGGATGATTTATTCACTTCTTGCAATCGCGCTGTCATTTTATAGGCATGCATAGGATGCACTCTGTCATCGCTATCCGCTGTTAAAATTAAAGTGGCTGGATAATCAACATTGTTTTTAATGTTATGGTAAGGGCTGTAAGATAATAAATTATTAAACTCTTTTTTATTTTCCGCATTTCCATATTCCGGTATCCAAAGCTTGCCACCAAAAAAAAGATGGTATCTTAACATATCAAGCACGGGTGCGCCAATTATCGCAACTTTAAACAGATTTGGTTTTTGCGTAATTATTGCGCCAACAAGAAGTCCGCCGTTTGACCATCCCATTGCCGCAATCTTATCGTAATTTGTATAACGATTTTTTATTAACCACTCCGCCACTGAAACGAAATCATCAAAACTTTTTTGTTTTTTGTTGCCAGCACCGTCTCTATGCCACTTTTCGCCAAATTCGCCCCCTCCTCGTATGTTAGCAATTGCGTATATGCCACCGTTTTCAAGAAAAGGAATAATATTTTTATTAAAATACGGAACAATGCTTATGCCAAAACCGCCGTATCCATAAAGCAAAAGAGGATTTTGACCGTTTGGTTTTATTTCTTTCTTGTGAACAATGAAAAATGGCACCTTTGTATTATCCATAGATGAGCACCATAATCGTTTGACTGCATATTGATCCAGATTGATGTAATTTTTTTCTTTTTTGAAAATAAAGAGGCGTTCTTTATTTAAATTAAAACGGTAAATAATATGCGGTTCAATAAATGATGAGAACCCAAAAAATAAATTAGATCCTTCTTTTTCCGTGTTTATAACACCGATTGAACCGACAGGCGGCAAGGGAATGTTTTTAATAAAATTGCCATTAAGGTCATAATATTTTAATGCGGAATATCCATTTTTAAGAGTTTCAATAAAAAGTTTATTTCCGGAAACTTCAAAATTCTCAATTTTGTATTTCATTTCAGGAATAATCGTATTCCACTCTTTCAATTTAAAATTTTTCTTGTTGATATCAACTGCCATTATTTTCCATAAAGGAGCATTGTGGTTTGTGAGGATGTAAATATTTTCTCTGTGCAAAATTCCAAAAAACATAGCATTTTTATCTTTTACAACAGGGATAAAGCATTTGTTTTTGTTGCGCATATCATATAAATACAGTTCGGTTTTTTCTTTTGCTGTTGAAAACTTATGAACAGACAGCAAGAGATACCTGCCATCGTGGGAAGTTTGCAATTTTGGAATATCTTCTTTGGCTACAGTTTCTCCGAATATCATTTTATCGTTTTTAAAATCATTGCCAATTTGATGATAAAATATTTTTTGATGAAGCTTTTTTTCATGTTTTGGCGATCGTGGGTCTTTGCGGGTATACCAAAATCCTTTATTGTCACAAGACCATTCTATGGAAGAGTATAATGATGGGTATGTTTCAGCCGGTATTGTATCTGATATTTTTTTATTTTTTTCAACATCTAAGACATGAACGCTTAATTGGTCGTTTGCCGAATTTGATAAACAGTACGCAACCAGTTTGCCGTCATGGGAAGGCTGCCATTTGCGCAACACGGTAGTTTTGTTTTTCGATAGTTTATTCGGGTCGATTAAAATTTTTGGCGTTCCGTTAAGACCATCTTGCGCGTAAAGAATTTCCAAGTCATCGGTTTTTTTGCATTTTGTAAAAAAAATATAATTTTTTCTTGAAATTGGAACGCCAAAAGAGTCAGTTTCAAATATTTTTTCAAAATTTCTTTTTATCTTGCTTCTAGATTTTATTGCGGATAAGGCTAGGTGAGTTCGACTATTTTGTTGACCAATCCATTTTTTAACTTTTGGATCGTTGTTTTTTTCTAGCCATCGATATGGATCAGATATGCTTGTGCTATGCATATTGTCAACAGTTTTTGTTTTGTAAGTTTTTTCAAGGCGTATCATTTATTTATTGCTTATAATATAGCATTTTTTTCTTTTCCTTGCAATTCACTCAAAAATATGATATAAAAGATGGGAAGAAGAAAATATAAATTTAAAAAGGACTTTTAAAACTTAATATTAAAAAAGAAAGGATGGTTTGCTAATGAAGAAAATTTTTTTTGTTACCGGCGCGACTGGGTTTGTTGGAAGTAATTTAGTCAGAAAGTTGCGTGAAGACAACGGGGAAGCTTTATTTTTTTTACTTGCAAGGGATAAAAAAGGTGCTTCGGCGGAAGACAGGATTAATAAATTATTTCCAGGCGCTTATACCATGAAAGGAGATATTTGTTTAGGATCAGATCTCGGGATAAGCTCTAAGGATATTAGTCTTCTAAATAACTTATTAGACGATCATGAGTTTGAATTATGGCATGCCGCAGGTGAGATATCTTTCGATGAAGCTTCTTTTGATGAAACATTTTTAGTGAATTTTTATGGCACTAAAAATGTGGTTGAATTTTGTAAAAAAATCGGAATTAAAAGAGTTCATTATGTAAGCACGGCATATGTTGCCGGAGACAGGCAAGAACTGGATGAGAATAGGCAGATTGCTTATGAAAAAGAGGATTTCGTTGGCCAAAAATTGCGTAACCCATACGAAGAATCAAAATTAAAAGCCGAAATTTATCTCAAAAAAGAGGGGGAAAAACTGGGTTTGAATGTTACATGCTATAGGATAAGCGTAGCAGTAGGAAGATACGAAAACGGCTCCGCTAATAATTTTAGCGGTTACTATAATTTCTGTAAAATTATAGTATTAAATGATCGCATGCAAAATGGGTTTAAAACATTTAAACCCGTAGAAATGTGGGTTCCTGAAGATGCGACAGTTAACATAGCCTGTGTTGATTGGATGGTTGATCTGATGGTAAAGATTTCTAAAAAAAATGAAAGCGCTGGCGAAGTATTCCATATATCAAATCCTGATCCGCCGCGGGCTAGTTGGCTTATGGAAAAAAGTCTAAAAGTTCTTGGTAAATTTGGCATATATGTGGATGGAATTAAAATATTTACATATAAACATTTAAAAAAACGAATTATAAAAATTCCAGAAAGTCCTTTGGAAAGGATGATTTTGTATTATCAGGATTATGCTAAAAGCCAATTAAGATTTGATAATACTAATGTCCAAAAAATTTTGGGTTGCTTGCCAAAGCACCCCCAAATTGACGAAAAACTCATAGAAAGATTGCTTGGTTTTGCGCTGTCTAGGAATTTCGGAAGACCAGTTAAAAAAATCCTTTCTGAAAAATTATTGACTTAGTACATTTTTAGAAAAAGAAAAAGGGAGAAGGAGATTAAATCCGCTCCCTTTTTTATTTTTAAAATGGCCTTATAATATAAATATGAATTTATTTGGGATATCCGGCATTATAACGGGAATTACCAGCCTTTTACTTTCTTTAATTGTTTTAGGTCATAATTACAAAAATCCATTAAGCCGATTATGGGCTCTTTTTGCTTTTCTTGTTGCTATATGGGGTTTTGGAGTATATGAAATCGCAAGAACGCAATCGCCGGAATGGGCTCTTTTTTGGTGGAGAATAACTCACCTTGGAGTCATTTTAATACCTGTAATCTCCATACATTTTACTTTTCTTTTCTTAGGCATAAGAAAGAGGTGGATGTTGAGGTTTGTATATGGGATTGGGATATTTTTTCTTATTCTAAATACAACACCTTATTTTATTGTCAACACAAGATATGTATTCAATTCATTTTATTACGATTCTCCGCCAACAAATTCGTATTTATTATTTACCCTCTTCTTCTTTTTAAGCTTTATATATACAAATTATTTACTTTATACAAATTACAAAAAAGCAAGTCTGATTAAACAAAAACAAATTTTATATTTCTTTCTTGCCATATTTATCGGTTTTTTGGGCGGAAGCACTAATTTCTTGCCAGTATTTGAAGTTGATGTATATCCGATTTTAAATTTTATAGTGCCTCTATATCCAATCATTCTGTTATACGCGATTTTAAAAGACAGAATTTTAAATATAAAAATAATTACTACCGAACTGTTCACAAGCCTTGTTCTTTTAATAATTTTAGGGGAACTTTTCTTTGTTAAAAACACAACGGAGTTTTTCATAAAAGGAATTATTTTTTTAATACTTAGCTTCTTTGGTTATATGATAATACGCAGTGTACACGCCGAAGTCCGCGCTCGCGAGGAGATAGAGGAATTGGCCACCAAGCTGGAATTCGCCAATTTGAGGCTGAAACAGTTGGATGAAGCCAAGTCGGATTTCCTTTCCATCGCGTCCCATCAGTTAAGGACACCGCTTACCGCCATCAAGGGTTACGCGTCAATGATTCTGGAAGGAAGTTACGGGAAAATTTCCTCAGCGACCAAAAGCGCGGTGGATAAAATTTTCCAATCCTCCCAAAGACTGGTTTTGATAATCGGCGATTTTTTGGACATTTCCCACATAGAACAGGGGACGATGCAGTATGATTTCGCCGCGCTGGATGTCAAAGAGCTGGCTAAAGGTTTGACGGATGAATTCAAAGCGACGATTGAAAGCTCGCCCGATAAATCCAAAGCGTTAAAAATCAGTTTTGAAGCGGACGATAAAGAAAATTTCAGCGTTAACGCCGACCGCAACAAAATCCGCCAAGTCATTTCCAATCTCATAGACAATTCCATCAAATACACGCCAAAAGGTTTTATAAAAGTCAGCCTTTCCCGCCTCTCCGAAAACGAAAATGTTTTGCTGAAAATTGAAGATTCCGGCATCGGCATTTCCGCCGAAACAATGCCTAACTTGTTCAAAAAATTCGGCCGGGCCAAAAGCCTTTCCAGCGCTTACGCCAACGGTTCCGGACTCGGCCTCTATGTCGCCAAAGAAATAATCAAAGCCCATAAAGGCAAAATCTGGGCGGAGTCGGAAGGGGAGGGGAAAGGCTCGCAATTTTTTGTGGAATTGCCGGGGAGATAAATAAAAAGATTGGCAAGAATTATTTTTGCTGTTAAACTGATACATATTTATTTATGAGGACGAAATACATATTCGTGGTCGGCGGGGTGATGTCGGGAGTCGGCAAAGGCGTGACTTCGGCTTCCATCGCCAACATTCTCCAATCGCGAGGCTTTAAAGTCACTTCCATTAAAATAGACCCCTACGTCAATGTGGACGCGGGCACCATGAATCCGACCGAGCACGGGGAAGTTTTCGTGCTGGAAGACGGAATGGAGTGCGACCAAGATATGGGCAATTATGAGAGATTTCTAAACAAAGACATTCCGGGCGCCAACTATATGACCACTGGCAGTATTTACCAGTCCATTATTTCCAAAGAAAGAAGTTTGGAATATAAGGGCAAATGCGTTTCCGTCGTGCCGGATGTGCCGCTGGAAATAATAGAAAAAATAAATACGGCCGTTAAGAAAAATAAGGCGGAGATAGTTATAATTGAGATAGGCGGAACTGTCGGCGAATATCAAAACATTCTTTTTCTGGAAGCCGTGCGCATGCTCAAGATAAGAAATCATAACGACACGCTTCTTGTCTTGGTGAGTTATCTGCCTCACATCGGCGCCGACAGCGAGCCAAAAACCAAACCGACCCAACATGCTTCAAGGACGCTCAACAGCGCCGGCCTTCAGCCCGACATCATCGTCGCCCGCTCCACGGAGGCGATAGACGCCAAGCGGAAAGAAAAAATCGCTTTCAATTGCGGGATGAAAGAAGAAGACATTGTTTCCGCTCCCAACGCGGAAAGTATTTATGAAATACCTCTTAATTTTGAAAAGGACGATATGGGCAAAATTATCTGCGAGAAATTGAAAATCAAATCCCGAAAAAAAGATTTCAAGGAATGGAAAAATTTCGTGGATAAGGTTAAAAAAGCGAAAGAAAAGGTCAAAATCGGCATAATCGGAAAATATTTTTCCACCGGCGATTTTGTGCTGGCCGACTCTTACATTTCCGTGATAGAAGCGATAAAACATAGCGCTTATTTTCACGGTAGAAAGCCCGTCATAGAATGGCTTAACGCGGAAAAATATGTAGGCAAAGACGCCGAAGAATATTTGGAAAAATTAAAAGAATACGACGGTATCATCGTGCCGGGCGGTTTCGGCGACAGGGGAGTGGAAGGCAAAATCGCGGCCATAAAATATTGCCGGGAAAACAAGCTGCCATTTTTGGGCATTTGCTACGGCATGCAATTGATGGTGGTGGAATTCGCCAGACATTTGGCGGGAATGAAAGGCGCGCATACCACGGAGGTGAATCCGAAAACTCCCTACAATGTCATAGATATCCTGCCCGAGCAGAAAGAAAAAATGTCTAAAAATGATTACGGAGGCTCTATGAGGCTCGGCGCGTATGATGCCAATGTCAAAAAAGGCACCATAGCTTATTCGGCCTACGGCCAAGAAAAAATTTCCGAACGCCACCGCCACCGCTACGAAGTGAATCCGGATTTTATAAAACAACTGGAAGAAAAGGGGATTATTTTCTCCGGTCAATCACCCAATGCGAAACTTATGGAAATCGCCGAACTGCCCCCGAGTATCCACCCGTTTTTCCTTGGCGCGCAATTCCACCCCGAATTCAAATCCCGCCCCCTTGACCCACATCCATTGTTTTTGAAACTAATAGAAACTGCTGTCAATAAAAAGTCTTAATATTTCACTATCCCCTAAAAAATCTATAGAAATTATAGGGGGTACTAGAATAAAGAATAAATTAACAAAGTTTCAGCCGGTGTTTCATTTGGTTTATCTTTTTGATATTTTGTAGCCTTCGTCCGTGTCTTTGATGCCATAACCTTTTTGGACGATTATTTTTCTTAATTCGTCCGATTTTTGGAAGTCTTTGGTCAGTCTTGCCGCCTCTCGCTCTTCAGCGAGCTTTTTTATTTCCTCTGGAATTTCAACGGCGAATAATTTGGCGTTTTTAAGATTAAGTCCCAAAACTTCATCAATCTCAAAAATAAGGCGCAATTTTTCGCCCGCCGGCAGGTTTGATTTCGTTATTTCCCATAAAACAGCCACGGCTTTGGGCGTTTGAAGGTCGTCCGAAATGGCGTCAATGAATTTTTGGCGGTAATTTTTCGCATCCTCTTTCAAACCGACTTCGTAAACCGGTTTACGAAGTCGGTTTTCATCAACTTTTTGCTTCAGCTCGTTGATATGATTTACAAGCTTGCTGTAAGCGTTGCTTGAGGCGGAAAGCGACTCCCATGTGAAATTCATAATTTGGCGGTAATGGGTTTGCAAGAACAACAGCCTTAAAGCCATCGGTCCGATTTTACTGTTTTTTATATCGTCAATGGTGTAGAAATTTCCAAGACTCTTGCTCATTTTTTGCCCGTCCACCAGCAAAAAATCATTATGAAACCAGTAACGGACGAACGGCTTGCCGGTCGCCGCTTCCGATTGGGCGATTTCATTTTCGTGGTGAACGGGAATAAGATCTATGGCGCCGGCGTGAATGTCCACAGTTTCTCCAAGATATTTCATACACATCGCCGAGCATTCTATATGCCAGCCGGGAAAGCCTTCGCCCCAAGCGGACGGCCAGCGCATAATGTGATTTTTGAACCGGCCTGTCGCTTTAAACCACAAGACGAAATCGGCCGGGTTTCTTTTGCCCGCATCAACGTGAATTTCTTTCCTGGCGGCCGTTATCTTGTCTCCCAGTTTTTGGCCGGAAAGTTTGCCGTAATTTTTGAACTTGGAAATGTCAAAGTAAAGCGCCTCCTCCGTTTCGTAAGTAAAGCCTTTGCTTTCCAAAATCTTTATCATTTCTATGAATTCCGGAATGTGTGCCGTGGCGTTAGAAAAAACATCCGGCCTGATTATGTTCATAGTGTCTATGGAAGAAATGAAATAATCCGTATAAACTCTGGCCAATTCCCATACGGTCGTTCCCTTTTTTACCGCGCCTTTTTCCATCTTGTCTTCGCCTTCGTCGCTGTCGCCGGTAAGGTGGCCGACATCGGTGATGTTCATCACATGTTTGACTTTGTAGCCGAGAAAATTCAGTGTCCTTTTTAAAACATCATTGTTGACGTAAGTCCTCAAGTGGCCGATATGAGTATAATCGTAAACCGTCGGTCCGCAGGAATAAAAAGTAACATTGGGCGGGTTAAGCGGTTTGAATTCTTCAATTTTTCTGGAGGCGGTATTGTATAATTTCATAAAACAATTCTAACATAAATTTACCGTTTGGTAACTCGCTATTACCGCCGCCGTTTCGGCGCGGAGAACGGTTTTACCAAGACCAACAAAGGCGAATCCATTAGAGGACTGGGCTTTTTTTATCTCTTCTTCGTCCCAACCTCCTTCAGGGCCGACAAAAACCCCGATTTTTGATATGTTAGACATCAAATGTTGAACATTTTTACTGTTGATATTGAAAAACAAATTCAAATCATTGCTATTTTTCGCCGAATCAACCGCTTCGTCAAAATCAATCGCTTCATTAAGTTTCGGCAAAACACCTCGGCCAGATTGCTCCGCCGCTTCTTTGATTATTTTTTCCAATCTTTCCCTATTCAGACCAAGTTTGACGGTTCTTGCCGTAATAATCGGCGTAATTTCTTTCACACCGACTTCCACCGTTTTTTGGACCGCCCATTCAAAATTTTCTTTTTTCAAAACAGAACAGAACAGATGAACATAATTTTCGGACTCGTTTTTGTTTTTGCAAGTTTCCAAAATTTTCAATTCGGCGAATTCTTTGTTTAAGTTTACAATTTCAGCAACGGCCTCGTTGGAATTGCCATCGCATAAAATAAAATTATCACCGGCCTTAAGCCGCAGGACATTTTTTGTTTGATTGATAAAATCAGAGTCGGAAACAATTGTATTCCCAACTTTTAAGTTTTCATTGATAAAGAATCTGTTTAATCTCATATATTTCAATAATACCACAAAATTTTAACTTTTTATTGGCAAAAAAGCCATTTGATACTATGATATAAGCTATGCTGGAAGCCATCAAAAAAGAAGGGGATAAGGCCGTAGAAAAAATCAAAAAAAGAATTGTCAAGGAGCTTTCTTTTAAAAAAGCCGTTATTTTTAGTAATTACGCGCTTGTTAAGATTAAAAAAAGTCTGGGGGTAATTCTGGAAACAGACGCCGATAAACTTTCCCTAAACACTCCTCCGGAACATATAAAAACTGATTTGAGCTTGGATTCATTCGGTTCCGTCTCGGATTACGGCGGCAATGACCCTAAAAAATTAGCAGGAGATTGGGCGAAAAAAATAAACGAAACAAAAAATGAATTTATAGAAAGCGCGCAGGCGCTTGGCCCGTATCTAAACATAAACTTAAAAAAGCAAAAAATTTATTCGTTGCTTCTTAAAAATGTTTCTAAATTAAAAGACAAATTCGGCCAAAACGATTTAAACGCCAAGAAAGTCGTTGTCATAGACTATTCCGGCCCCAATATCGCTAAGCCTATCGGCGTGGGGCATCTGCGTTCCACCATTATCGGCCAAGCGCTGGCCAATATTTACGAAGCGACGGGATACAGCGTCATCAGAGACAATCATTTGGGCGATTGGGGCACTCAATTCGGCAAGCTCGTTTACGCTTATCGTCAATGGGGCGATAAAAAAAAGATAGCCAAAAATCCAATCAAGGAGCTGAACGAGCTTTACATAAAATTCCACGAAGAAGCGGAGAAAAATCTGGAGATTGAAGACAGCGCCCGCGAGATTTTCCAAAAAATGGAAAAGGGAGATAGCGAACTGATAAAATTATGGATGAAATTCAGAAGTATCAGCATCGCCGAGTTTAAAAAAATCTACGAACGGTTGGGGATAAAATTTGACGCATATCTCGGCGAAAGTTATTTTGCCGGAGAAACGGATAAAATAGTTAAGGAGTGTTTGGAAAAAAGATTAGCCAAAAAAGACGAGGAGACCGGCGCCGTCGCAGTGGAAGATTTGGAGGGTCTGCCTTCATTTTTACTGCGCAAGAAAGACAATTCCGGATTGTATATAACCAGAGACTTGGCGGCGCTGATTTTCAGAGTGGAAGTTTTTGAACCGGACGATATTCTTTACGTGGTCGGAGAAGAACAATCATTGCATTTCAGGCAACTATTCGCTTTGGCTCGCGCGCTTGGCTACATTGACGGCGCGAAAGCCAAGCATATCGGCTTCGGCTTGGTTTTAAGCGGCGGAGAAAAAATGTCCACCCGCAAAGGCACGCTTATTGAGCTTGAGGAACTGATAAAACAATCCGTTGAAAAATCAAAAGAAATATTGCGCCAAAAAAACAAAGATTTAAACGAAAAAGAAATTGAAGAGATTTCCGAAATTATCGGTCTTGGGGCGGTGGTTTACAACGACTTGCGCCAATCGCGCCAGAAAAACATTTCTTTTGACTGGAAGAGAATGCTTGATTTTGAAAGCGGCAGCGCCGTTTATCTGCAATACACGGTCGCTCGCATAAATTCAATTTTGAAAAAGTTGGACGCAGGTGAAGCGGAAGAGAAAATTTCCAAACCGGTTTTTGAGAAAGAAAGCGAGTTTGCGTTGGCTAGAAAAATGATGTTTTTCCCGCAGATTATTCTGGAAGCGCAAAAGCATAACTCACCGCACCTTATCGCCGTTTATTTGGAAGAAATGGCGCAATTGTTCAATCCTTTTTACAACGAAGTCTCCATAATCGGCACGAAAGACGCAAAATTGCGCTTATCTAGAATCTTGCTCATAAAGTCAGTAGCAACCCTCATAAAAAACGGCTTGAATTTGCTTGGCGTCAAAACTCCGGAAAAAATCTAGACAAAATATTATTTTGTTGTATACTCAAAAAAGATAAGTTTTTACTTTATTTTTGGACATTTAAAAAAGGAGGAGTAGCAGAATGAAGAAAATATTAGTTATAAGCAACAGTTCGTCTATAATAGGTCTCTTTGTTGAATGTTTAATGTTGTCAAAAAAAGCAAATCTAGAAATCGTTAATGAAAATCCGCCAAGGTTATTCAAAACCGTGTCGGAAGCAGTTGGAAAAATACAATCGTCTGATTTTGATGTGTTAGTTATTGGCCACAAACTAAAGGAGATAGATTTTAAGCTTATTGTTTTAGGGATTGAAAAACCGGAAGATGGCGAGGGTTTGGAGGTGTTAAAAGAGGCAAACAGTCTTTTAAAAAACAAGATTGTAATTTCAGACGGGAGCACTCCCATATGCTTCCCTCAAGTAATGAATTCGTATAGGAAACTTGGAGTCAGACATTTCATAAACCGAAGTGTCAGTTTTACCGAAAGATTCAATAACTTAAATCTTTGCTTGGAAAATAGGTGCGACTGCGACAGGCTTGCATAAGGCCACATACTTCTTGCACTCTTTGAGCCAGCAAAGAGATGTGGATATTTTGTAAATAAAAAGGCTGGGAAGAATTTATTCTTTCCGGCCTTCTCTTTTTTTAAATAAATTTTGTGTTAAACTTTAAACAATGGAAAGGATATATATAAAAGACATCAAAAATAAAATCGGCGAGGAAGTCAAATTGGCCGGCTGGGTGGATGTCCGCCGCGATCACGGCAAGCTTATTTTCATTGACTTGCGGGATATGTCCGGCAAAGCGCAGATGGTGGCTTTGCCTAATCATAAAGAGGCGCACGAAGTTGCAAGCAGGCTTCGTTCGGAATGGGTGGTGGAAATAATCGGCAAAGTCAACAAAAGACCGGAAAAGATGGTAAACAAAAACGAAGAACTGGGCGAGGTGGAGGTGGAGATAATGGAAGTAAAGGTGTTGAATGAGGCCGTGACTCCTGTTTTTGAAATAAATAACGACGGGCGGGAAGTAAACGAAGAAACCAGGCTGACTAATAGATATCTGGATTTGAGAAGGGAAAGAATGCAAAAAAATTTAAGAATGCGCCATGAGGTTATTAGATTTTTCAGAAATTATTTATCCGATAAAAATTTTACGGAAATAGAAACTCCACTTCTGACTAAGTCAACGCCGGAAGGGGCGAGAGATTTTGTCGTGCCGTCCCGTCTTTATAACGGCAAATTTTACGCCCTTCCGCAATCGCCCCAGCAATACAAGCAATTATTGATGGCGGCTGGAATGGAAAGATATTTCCAGATCGCCAAATGTTTAAGGGATGAAGACACAAGAGGGGACAGGCAGCCGGAATTCACTCAGCTTGATTTGGAGATGAGCTTTGCCGAACAAAAAGATGTGATGAGCTTGACAGAAGAAATGCTGATAACCTCAATTAAAAATCTGTATCCGCAAAAAAAGATCCAGCAAATTCCTTTTCCCGTTCTTACGCACAAAGAAGCGATGGAAAAGTATGGTTCGGACAAACCGGATTTGAGAGAAGATAAAAACAATCCGGACTTGCTGGCGTTTTGCTGGGTGGTGAATTTTCCGTTTTTCGAAAAAACCGACAAGGGCGACTGGACATTCACGCATAATCCGTTTTCGGCGCCGAAACCGGAGCATCTGGAAATGCTGATAAAAAAAGAAAACATCGGAGAAATTTTGACCACCCAATACGATATCGCCCTAAACGGCTTTGAAGCGGGAGGGGGGAGTGTCAGAAATCACAAACCTGAGGCTTTGGAAAAAGTTTTTGAGATTATGGGTTTTGATAAAGAAAAAATCTGGCAAGACTTCGGCCATATGCTCAAAGCTTTTTCTTCCGGCACGCCTCCGCACGGCGGAATCGCTCTCGGTTTGGACAGGCTGATGATGATTCTTCAAAACGAGCCGAATATCCGCGAAGTTATCGCTTTCCCTAAAACCGGCGACGCCCGCGACCCGATGATGGACAGTCCAAGCGAAATTTCCAAAGAACAATTGCTGGAACTCGGCATCCAAATCAAAAAACTCAATAAATAAGCCATAAATTGTCAAAATCCTGCATAAGTTCACATACATATGAGACTTTTAATTAAGTCTTAATATGCGCCAATTTAATAAATTCAGGGGGACAAAAGGTTTTATCGTTCTTTGGGAAAGGATGTTAAGGTTTCGGTATATGATTACCGAACAAGCCAAACAAAGGTGCCGCATCTTGGCCTTTTGGGAGAAGCACGGAGATGTGGCAACCAAAGAAGCCTTTAAAATCTCCCGAGCCACTCTCTTCCGGTGGCAGAAAGATTTAAAAGAAGGAAGAGGAAAACTGGAAAGCTTAAACCCCGGGAGCCGTTGTCCCAAGAACAAGAGGAAAAGAATCGTTCCCCAAAGTGTTAAAGACTTCATCGTTAAAGAAAGGAAACACGATCCCAAGCTGTCCAAAGACAAATTGGCGGTTTTGATGAAGCAAGACAATGTCGCCAGTCTTTCCGCTTCCACTGTCGGCCGGATACTCAATGACATGAAAAAAAGAAACGAATTGCCGACTTTTATCAAGATAACCGTCAATGGCAAAACCGGCCGACTGATGGAGAAAAAAACCAAGCCAATCAAGAAGAAACTGCGTTCCAAAGGCCATCAAGGCGGTCTGGCCAAAGCGGACACCATTGTCCGATTCACCAACGGCATTAAACGCTACATCGTCACCGCCATAGACAAAAAAACCAAATTCGCTTTCGCTTACGCCTACAAAAATCATTCCTCGCTTTCCACCGCCGATTTCATGGCTAAATTCAAAACCGTGGCTCCGGTTTCTTTGACTCATATTCAAACCGACAACGGCTCTGAATTCGCCAATCATTTTGACCTGTTTCTGGAAAAGAACGACATCGTCCACTTTCACAGTTATCCCAAATGTCCCAAGATGAACACTGAGATTGAAAGATTCAACCGGACAATATCCGAAGCTTTCCTTTCCCGCAACAGAATGCTTTTAGCTTACGACATCGACGCTTTCAACAAGAAACTGATGGACTGGCTGATCTGGTACAATGTCCGAAGACCCCACTGGTCGCTTGGCTTAATTTCTCCTTTGAGGTATATTTGCAATCAATTACCAACTAAAGAGTCTCAAATGTGGTGGACGGATACAAATCCTTGACTTTTTATAAAATTAGTGTATGTTATTAATAACACTTTGAACCTTGTGATAGTAGCACATTGAAATAGTTTATTTTGACAATTTGAGTGGAGGGGTGAAACATGAAAAAAAATATTGATTTTAAATTCGTGTTGATGTTAGCTACTCTTTGTTTCTGTTTTTTTATGGAAGCCAATTCAAGTCTGAGTTGTTCCCGCGCCCAAAGAAGAATACAGATTTTGTATAATACAGGCGTGCAATATACTAATAATGTGAGTAGATTTTTTGCGGAAAAGAAAGTGAGAAGAGAAGCAAGTATTGAATGGTATCAAAATAAAATTGCTGTCATTGAAGTACTTAAAAATGCCGCACGGGCAGATCTAAAAGATATGGCAATACTTAGGTGGCATGATGAAGAAGTAAAAAACTTTAATATTGCAACCATGAGGAATACACATGGTATGCAATACAAAGGTGCAGAAGTATCAATGAAAAGTTTATTAAACCAATAAGATTAGTTAGTAAGTATGTTTACTAAAGGGATAGATTGCAACAGCAGTCTATCCCTTATATTTTTTATGCTATAATTTTAAATAATGAAAAAAGATAATTTTAAAAAAGGGGAGATAATAATTTACAAGACTTCAAAAAATGAGGTTGATTTAAAAGTGCGTTTTGAAAATGAAACGGTTTGGCTTGACGCTCATCAGATAAGCAATCTTTTTGATGTAAATAGACCCGCGATAGTGAAGCATATTCAAAATATTTATAAAACAGGGGAGTTAATTGAAAATTCAACCTGTTCCATTTTGGAACAGGTTGCCGCCGATGGAAAAATTAGGAGAATGAATATTTATAATTTAGATATGATCATTTCCGTAGGCTATAGAGTTAATTCAAAAAGAGCGACTCAATTTCGTGTTTGGGCGACTAAAACCTTGAAAGACCATTTGATTAAAGGCTACACGGTGAATGGAAAACGACTATTGGAAGCTCGGGAGAAATTTCAAGAATTGCAAACTGCCATCTCGTTTTTGCAGGAAAAATCAAAAAAGGAATTGTTGAGCGGACAGGCGGGGGAGATTTTAAACTTGCTTTCCGATTATTCCAAAACACTGACTATCCTTGAGCAATACGATAAAGGACAGCTCAAAGAATCAAAAGGCGGGAAAACAAAATTTGTTTTGAAATACGATGATTGTTTGAAAATAATAGCTGAATTAAAAAAAGAATTGATTGTAAAAAAAGAAGCGGGAGATCTTTTCGGACAGGAAAGGGGAGGCAGTTTTGAAGGTATTATCAAAGGACTTTACCAGTCATTTGGCGGGAAAGAATTGTATCCATCAATAGAAGACAAGGCTTCGCATCTGCTTTATTTCATCATCAAAGACCATCCATTTTCTGACGGAAACAAACGCTCCGCCGCCTTTTTGTTTGTGTATTTCCTGGACAAAACAAATTTTCTTTTCAAAAAATCCGGTGAAAGAAAAATAAACGACAACGCTCTCGTAGCCTTGGCGCTTCTTGTCGCCGAAAGCGACCCGAAAGAAAAAGAAACAATGGTAAAGATTATTAAAAATCTTTTGGCGGAGTAATAAGAAATGGAATAAAAAACCAAACAAATAAAAATGTACACAAACTGAAGCGATCGCTTGAAACCGTGTACATTTTAAAATCCTTGACTTTTTATAAAATTCCTGTATGGTATAAGCAGTATTTTGAACATTTTAAATATTTGCCTTTTAACCTAAGGCGACCGACATCTGGCGGAATCAGATAAAAGGAGGATAAAAAATGTATTTTATCTTTTTCTCAAAAGAACAAAAAAGCTACAACAGAGAAATTGGATTCAGGGATACATTTGCAAGGTTGGAGGACGGGAGGATAGTGGAATATACCGAGATGTGTCGCAAGGAAAGACCGTCAGGAAACTGGGATGATTATGCGTTATTGGGGAAAGGAGACTTTGACCATGTCGTTGGAATTCCATCAAATGGTACAGTCAAAATTAATCTAGAGATTTTTAGGGGTTCCGAAAATAAATTTGACTCGTTTAAGCTTTCATCTAAGTTTAAACCAAAATCTCCAAAAAACATCTTCAAAAAAAGGCCTTATGGTTATTAAAGATATTGTAAAAAGGGTAAATTGCGCAAAAAGCGATTTACCCTTTTATTTTTGTGCTATAATTACGGCAAAGATAACTATGCCGCAAATTTTGACGATAATTTTGGTTTTAGCGGGAGTGATGGCGGTTTTTGCCATAGTTTTTTGGCTGATTATAAAAAAGACGTTGGCGCCGAAAGACGAGAATAAAAACGGCGACAGGGCGGCGTTGATGATGCAGGAGCAGTTGAAAGATATCAAAGAGGCGCTTCATAAAACAAATCTGGACATCAGGAACACTTTGGACAGCAGAATAGGGGAGTCAACCAAAGCCATGCAATCGCAGATCGGCCATTCCGCCAAAATAATTTCCGAAGTGACGGAAAAACTGACTAAATTGGACGAAACAAACAAGCAAGTCGTAGGCTTTGCCGGCCAACTGCAAAGTTTGCAGAATATTCTCACTAACCCCAAGCAGAGAGGCGTGCTGGGGGAATATTATTTGGAAACGGTGCTAAAAAATGTCTTGCCGCCGGGCCGTTTTCAGATGCAATACAAGTTTGCCGACGGTGACATCGTGGATGCAGTTATCTTCTTGGATAAAAACAAAATGCTGCCCATTGATTCAAAATTCAGCTTGGAAAATTATAATAAAATAATCAACGAAACCAACACGGCGGAAAAAGAAAAACTGGAAAAACTTTTCAAGCAAGACTTGAAAAACAGAATTGACGAAACTTCCAAATACATCAGGCCGAACGAGGATACGACGGATTTCGCTTTTATGTTCATTCCGTCCGAGGGCATCTTTTACGACTTGCTCATCAATCAAGTCGGCGCAGTCAAAACTTCCACCGTTGACCTGATAGAATACGCTTTCCGGCAGAAAAAAGTCATCATTGTTTCTCCCACCACTTTTATGGCTTATTTACAGACAGTTCTTCAAGGCTTGCGCGCTTTGCAGATAGAAGAATCGGCCAAAGAGATAAGAAAGAGGGTGGAGGACTTGTCGCGCCATCTCGGGGTTTACGAAGAGTTTATGAAAAAATTGGGAGTTAACTTGTCCACAACGGTAAACTCTTACAACAGCTCCTACAAAGAACTGAACAAGATAGACAAGGACATTTTGCGCATTACCGGTGTTGCCGTCGGCATTGAACCGCAAATTGTGGACAAACCGGAGGAAATAGAGTAGCAGTCAAAATTTACAAAATTAAAGTATTTCAGTTTAAAACCTGGAGGTTTTATGCTACAATTTTTATATCAACTTATTTATTGGTTTAGGTTTTAATTTATTTTTATGTCACGAGGTTTGGGAAAAAATCAACAAAAATTACTTCTTCTGCTTTTGGGTGGGTTAAGTTTATCGCTCTCAAGAAATCCTCGCCAATATTTCAAAACGCTAAAAGCCATAGGTAAAGGTTGGAATGAAATTAACCGGCAAGCTCTTAAAAACGCGATTGCCGATTTGTATAAATCCAAATTTTTGGAGGAAAGAGAAAATAAAGACGGTTCTTTAACAATAATTTTAACCGAAAACGGAAAAAGAAAAGCCTTGACTTACCAAATTGACGAAATAGAAATTAAAAAACCGGAAAAGTGGGATAAAAAATGGCGAATAATACTTTTTGACATACCTGACAAAAAAGGAAAAGAAAGAAACGCACTAAGACAGCATCTCAAAAAAATAGGTTTTTATAAATACCAAGAAAGTGTTTTTGTTCACCCTTTTGATTGTAAAGATGAGATGGATTACCTTATAGAATTTTACAACTTAAGAAAGTTTGTAAGATTTGTTGTCGCCGACCAGCTTGATAATGAATTAGAATTAAAAGTTCACTTTGGATTACCGATAAATTAAATTGACTCCATTAAGTTAATGACCAATATAATAATTGCATTATAAAACCTCCAGGTAATAAACTACAATTTGGAGGATACTGTGTAAACTCGGATACCTTGTAATTATTTTTATTTTGTGTAATATGATTGGTGTTATGAATTCCAACAAATCAGCCGTTATAGAAACGGGCGGCAAACAATATTTGGTTCAACCCGGCCAAACGCTCAAAGTTGAGAAACTTAAAGACGCCAAAGAAGGCGGGATTATTTCCTTTGACAATGTTTTGCTTTTGATAGATGGGGAGGAGATAAAACTGGGCAAACCTTATGTGGAAGGAGCGAAAGTGTCGGCTGAGGTTAAAAAAGAAGGCCGAGCCGAAAAAGTTACCGTTTTAAGATACAAAAGAAAAACCAGAGCGCGAAGAAAAATGGGGCACAGACAGCCGTTTACGGAAGTGGTGATTCAAGAAATAAAATAAAAAAAATCCCGTTTTTAGCGGGATTTTTTTTATTGCCTATTTTTCAGCGCGTTTTCTATCGTTTCGCTGTCGCTGTATTCCAGTTCCGCGCCGGTGGAAAGGCCGCGTCCAAGGCGGGTGATTTTGACTTTTAACGGCTCCAAAATCCTTTCTATATATAAATTGGTATTTTCGCCTTCCACGGTGGCGCTGGTGGCCAAAATTATTTCCGCCGGTTTTTCTTTTTGGATTTTTTCAAAAAGCTGTTTCAGTCTCACCTCGGCGGTTCCGTTTCCGGCCAAAGACAACAATCCTCCCAAAACAAAATACTTGCCGCGAAAATTGCCGGTTCTTTCTATGTTTTCCAAATCAACATCTTTTTCCACCGCCATAATGACCGATGAATCTCGTCCAGCGCCGGCGCAAACGGGGCATAAATCAGTTTCGGCGTTTTTTGATTCAAAATAACGATAACAGCTTCCGCATTGCTTCATCCCGCTTTTAACCTCCAAAATAAGCTTAGCCAGATTGTCCACGTATTCTTTGCCTTCTCCCGCCAAAAAATAAACAAACCGCTTGGCCTGCCTTGGACCGATGCCCGGAAACTTCAAAAAACTTTCTATGAGCCGATTGATATCCATAAAAAAATCACATTTGCCCGAAATCTCCTCTCTCTATGGACGAAAAGCTGACCTTTTCCGGATTGAAGTAAAGGTCAATTTTGCCGGTCGGGCCGTTTCGGTGCTTTTCCACGTGTATCTCGGCGATATTTTTTCTGTCCGTGTCCGGCTTGTATTTATCTTCCCTGTAAATAAACATCACCACATCGGCGTCTTGTTCAATTGAACCGGAATCCCGCAAATCGTGAAGCTTGGGAATGGGCGGATTTCTTAATTCCACCGCTCTGTTTAATTGAGATAAAGCTAAAACAGGCACTTGCAAATCTTTAGCCAGCCCTTTGAGCGATCGCGAAATTTCCGTCATCTGCTGGACCATATTGTCCGAATTTTGCCTCGGCACCATCAGTTGGAGATAATCAATAATGATCAATCCCAGTCCGTGTTCCGCTTGCAACCTTCGCGCTTTGGCCCTCATCTGCATAATATTTACCGAGGACTCGTCGTCTATGAATATCGGCGCCGTGGAAAGCCGGTCCAAAGCGTCCCTGATACGGCTAAATTCATCATCGCTGGAAAGCCGACCGGTGCGCAATTTCCAAGAATCCACATGGGCTTCGGAAGCGATCATTCTGTCCACCAAAGATTGGGTGGACATTTCAAGGCTGAAGATGCCCACCGGCACGCCCCCCTTACAAGCCACATTGCGGGCGATATCCAGAGCCAAAGCGGACTTGCCTATAGACGGCCTCGCCGCCAAGATAATGAGGTCTGATTTTTGAAATCCGGCCAGCAAATTGTCCAACTCAGGGAATCCGCTGGGCACGCCCCTTAATTCTCCTTTGGACTTATGTAGTTTGTCAAACCTTTCCCACGCGTCCATAAGGGAAGTTTTCATATTAACAAATCTTTGTTTGGTGGACATTCTGGCGATGCTGAAAATTCTCTTTTCCGCCTCGTCCAAAATGGAATCAATCTCTCCTTCCTCGTCGTAGCCAAGCTGATGAATGTGTCCGGATGATTCTATCAAGTCTCTTAGAACGCTTTTTTTGTGGACGATTTCGGCGTAATGCTTGGCGTTGCTGGAAGTCGGCACGGAATTGACCAACTCGGTCAAATAAGAACTGCCGCCGGCGGCATCAAGCTGTTTTTTGTCTTTGAGCCGGCCGGAAAGAGATAAGATGTCTATCGGTTCTTTGTTTTGATACAAGTCAACCATAGCCTCAAAAATAATTTTGTGCTTGGTTTGGTAAAAATCGTCCGCGCGCAGAATGTCTATGATAACATCAATGGATTTGGAATCCAGCATCAAAGAGCCCAAGACGGATTTTTCCGCGTCTATGTTTTGAGGCGGTATCTTCGCCATTAAGTTTTTTGATTCGTTAGGCATAATTATTGACTATCTTATTATATACGACTAGTATTATAAATAGAAATAGCAAAAAAGAAACTTCTAGCCCTTTTAAAATTTTAACTTTTACCAAGAAAAAAGGAGGGTGCATGATTACTGAAAGTAATTTAAAATGTGTGGCTATTTACGATGTAGATGAACGAATTCTGGAAGTTCATTTTAATAAAGAAATAAACTTGGATAAAATACCAATTGAAGAAGTAAAGAAAAAAACAGATGAAGATGAGTGCGGAGACACCTGCTTTGCGGACGGTGAAATTTGCTATGAACATCAAATGGAAAGACTGGAAATGTTTTTGTTTAAAACAGAAGGGGTGAATTGCGTTCCAGAAATAAAAAAACATTCAGTATTGGTTGAAGTGGAAATATTTTCCGATTTTTGCGAGGTCGCAAGGAGAATTATTGACCTTATGGTATGCTTAGTATTTTCCGGAGAAGAACCCGAGATTATTTCCGGGAAACAAGAAAACAAGAGGAAGAAAAATAAAACGAAACAAAAATCAACGAAAAGCCAGAAGTGATTCTGGCTTTTTTATATCCACTTTTTTATTTTGAAAAAGGAGAAGGCGGTGAAAGCGCCGGCCAGCATAAGGAACAGGACGATCCAGAAATCGCCCGGAACGCCGACAATCGGAAGCCATCTCGTATTCATACTGAAAAGGGTGGCCAAAAACATGGCAGGGAAAGTGACAAAAGCCATCACCGTCAGAGTTTTCATCACTTCATTGGTCTTGCTGGACAGCAAAGAGTCGTTGGTGTCTCTTAAAAGCTCTATAGTTTCTTTGGAACTGTCCAGCAAGTTTTCCACTCTGGCCAGTTCGGCCAGCATGCTGTTCAAATAATGGGAAAAATCTTTGCCGGTTATTTTTGCATCCGTTTCGTAAAGCGATTTCAAAACACTCCCATGTGCGTGGATGGCTCTTTGAAATTCCAGCACGTCTCTTTGAACGTAAGAAATTTCTTTGACCATTTCTTTTTCCTGGCCGGTGAATATTCTCTCCTCAATTTCCGATATTTTGGCGTGAATGTGTTCCAATTGCCTTAGGGCGTAATCATATAATTTTTTGGCGATTAAAAATGTCAACCGGCCGACGCTCTTGGCGAAATGATGCTCTTTCAAAAGAACGCCCACTTCAAATATCTTAACCAGCTCGTGCAGAGGGATTATTGATTTGTAATGCGCCGTTATTATGAAATTTTTCCCCAATATAAAATCAACTTCGCATGGCTCGCTGACTTTCCGGCTTATGTCGTAAATGGGGAAGTGAAGGATGAGATAAATGATATTGCCGTAAACATCCGCTTTCGGCCTGATGGTCGGCTTCAAAAGCTCGTCGGCCACAATGGGCGGAATATTGTATTGTTGCATCAAAATTTTGATGTCTTCCACGACGGGCGACTCCAAGTCCACCCAGGTCAAAGTTTTGTATTTATGCGTCGTAATCATAGCGCTCTTTTAATTATATAATTTTTAATGTAAAATGGAAAGCATGTTTTCAAAAAATAAATATCTGGCTGTTTTTATAAGCGTTTTGACGGCCGTTGGCTTGTTTTACGGCGGACTATATTTGGGACAAAGCCAGAAAAATCAGAACGGAAAAGAATTCAACATCATCAATCAAGAAGCCGGCAAACAGCCGGAAATTGACTTTGCTCCGTTTTGGACGGCTTGGAACGCGGTCAACTCCAAATACGTTTCCGCCAAAGACTTGGACGGGCAAAAAATGGTCTGGGGCGCCATAGAAGGAATGGTGAAATCTTTGGGAGACCCTTATTCCGTATTTTTCCCGCCTCAAGAAAACAAGGAATTTAAAGACACCATAAGAGGGGATTTCGGCGGAGTCGGCATGGAAATAGGCGTAAAGAGCGGAACCGTCACGGTAATTTCTCCGCTTAAGGGCACCCCGGCCTATCGCGCCGGCATAAAAGCGGGCGACAAAATTTTGAAAATCGGCGACAAAACGACTATGGATATGACGGCCGAAGAAGCGGCCAGGCTCATCCGGGGAGAAAAAGGCACGGCGGTAAAACTTGTCATTCTTCCCAAAGACGAAGAAACGACAAAAGAAATAACTCTTATAAGAGACACTATTGTAATCCCGATTTTGGAAACGGAAGAAAAACCCGGCGGAATATTTCTGATAAAATTTTACAGTTTTTCCGGAAACTCCACCAATGAATTCAGAAACGCTCTGCGGGATTTTGTTTATTCCGGCAACAGCAAAATGATTATTGATCTAAGAGGCAATCCGGGCGGATTTCTGGAATCGGCGGTTGACGCTTCCAGCTGGTTTTTGCCGATAGGGAAAACGGTGGTGCGGGAAAAATTCGGCAACGGAGAAGAAAATGTGTTCAAAAGCAAAGGCTACAATATTTTCAACAATCTTCCTTTGGCGATATTGGTCAATGAAGGCAGCGCTTCCGCTTCGGAAATTTTTGCCGGCGCGCTGAAAGAGCACGGCGTCGCCAAACTGGTCGGAACAAAGACTTTCGGCAAGGGTTCGGTGCAGGAGCTTGTGGAAATTACCCCCCAAACTTCGCTCAAGATCACCATCGCCAAATGGCTGACTCCCAACGGCGTTTCCATCTCCGACCAAGGTTTGGAGCCCGATTTCAAGGTGGAGATAACGAAGAAAGATATAGAATTGGAAAACGACCCCCAGATGGAAAAAGCGAAAGATGTGGTCAATAATTGGAAAAAATAAGATTATTTGCTAAAATTAAGCCAATGGAAGAAAAAGAGCTTCAAAAAAGCCTGCACCATATCCACGACAGCGCCGTTCTCCTTGCAGCGAGAGTTGTTTTCGCTTTTTTGGCCGTGGAACTATTGTATTATGTTTTCATTTATTTTCTTTTTTTCACTGAGATCGGCTTGTCCATCCAATACCAAAGAAGTTACATAATTTTGTTTTCGTCTTTGCTTAAATTTATTCTGCAAACTTATTACGTCGTTTATGTCGTGCTGGCGTGGGTCAAAAATAATTTTTACATCACCGAAGACAAGCTGGTACATTGCAAGGGGATATTGACCATTGACGAAGAAATCTACGATATCAGCAGCCTTAGAAGCGTAAAATCGCACCAGAGCCTTGTCGGACGGATATTCAATTACGGCAATGTCATCGTGGAAGTTTCCGCGTCGGGCGGTTACCATAAAGACATATTGTTAAGAGGCATAGTCAATCCAAAAAAATACGAAAGAATTTTAAACGAATACTTGGAGAAGCATAAAAAACGTTAAATAAACAATTTTATGAAAGTGATTTTATCGCAAGACATAGCCGGCGTCGGCCGGAAGGGGGAGGTGAAAAATGTGAGCGACGGCTACGCCGGCAATTTTCTGTTGCCGAAAAAGTTGGCTCAAGTTGCCACACCGGCCGCAATAGCTTCCGCCGAAAAATTGAAGAAACAGACGGAACAAGACAAGGAAGTCCAAAAAGATATTTTGGAAAAAAACATCAAAAGCCTCAAAGACTTGAAAGTCCAAATAAAAGCCAAAGCCAACGAAAAAGGCCACTTGTTTTCCATAATTCATCCCGACGAAATAAGCAAGATTCTAAAAGAACAGCATCATCTGGATATTCCTTCCAATTTTATTGAGATAGAAAAACCCGTCAAAGAATTGGGCGAACACATCATAAAAGCAAAACATCAAGAGTTTGTCCTTGATGTTTTGGCGATCTAAAAACAATTATTGGCGCAATGAAGTAAAATTTTTCGCGCTTCACCGCGCTCTATATAACATTGGCAATCGTAACCCTTTTGATCACGCCGTCATATCTCGTTTTTCTTTTGTCAGTGAATTTTACCAAGCCTTCTTTTACAGAAAAGAGAGTATTGTCTTTGCCCATCCGGACATTTTCCCCGGCCCAAACTTTAACCCCTTTTTGGCGGACAATAATAGACCCCGCCTTGGCCTTTTGGCCGTCGGAAAGCTTAATCCCTCTGTATTGGGGCTGTGAATCTCTTAAGTTTTTACTGGTGCCTCCAGCTTTTACATGTGCCATGTTCCTTCACTTCGCTCAGTCAATCTCAAAATTAAAATCTCAAAGTTAAAAAAGGATGACTGAATGAATTACTTGTATTATTATAATATAAACAATGATACCAAAACTGGTTAAATTTTGCAAGGAGAACAATAACGAGCTTTATTTGGCAACTATTATCATTTTGACGGCCGTCATCAGTTTCGGCTTGGGCCGTTTATCCAAAATACGGGAAGAAAAAATGCCGATAACAATAGAAAGCTCGGAAATAAGCGAAACAATCCCACTATCGACATCGAACGTCGATAGTGGGATAAAAGCCGATAAAATATTTGTCGCTTCAAAAAACGGCAAAAAATATTACTACGCATGGTGCGAATCGGCCAATGTGATCAAAGAACAAAATCGCATCTGGTTTTCCACTCAAGCCGAAGCCGAAAAAGCCGGCTACCAACCGGCCGCTAATTGCAAAGGGTTGAAGTAAAATGAACAAGAAAGATTTTGAAGAATTGGTCAGAGAGGGGATAAGGGATATTCCGGAAAAATTTTTGCGGAAATTGGACAATGTGGCGATTGTGATTGAAGACGAACCGACTCCGGCCAAGAAAAAGAAATTAAACATTCACTCCGGCTGGACGCTGTTGGGCTTATACGAAGGCGTATCTCAGACAAGAAGGGGAGCAAATTACAACGCGGTGCTTCCGGACAAGATAACAATTTTCCAAAAACCGATTGAAAAAGAAGCGCGCGATGAAAAAGATTTGAAAGAAATAGTAAAAAACACCGTTTGGCACGAAATTGCTCATCATTTCGGAATGAGCGAAACCCAAGTGCGCCAAGCTGAAATTAAAAGGCGGGAAAGGCGTTAATGTAAAATTTCAACTTAAATCCTCCAGGTTTTAAACTGAAATTATTGTTGGACTTGGTTAGTCATGATTATTTGCCGTTTTCCTCTTCATCATCAAGGCTGATTTTCTTTTTCATATTTAGAGTTACGGTTTTTTTCTTTTCGGAGAAAGAGAGGATTTTTTCTTTCAAACTGTCAGACAAAGAGGGGAGTATCTTATCAATTTTTTTCTCGTCCGGTTCAAGGATTTCGTCCCATTTGCCTATAGGTTTTAAGACATCTTTGATTTTTTCCAAATCATAAACATTTTTTTCCTTTACAGTTCTGGTCAGATAGCCTTCTTCGCCGAAAACTCTTTCCACTTTTTGGTCATCCATAAAGCCGTAGACAAAAGTTTTGAGCTCGTCCAACCGGTCGCTGTTTTGGCTGTTTTGGTCCTTCAAACGGAAGTATTCTTTGACTATTTCTTCAACTTCTTTTTGAGATTTGAGATTTGAGATTTGAGATTTTTTATACAGATGCTTCCACATCGGGCACATTTGCCTGTATTCGCACCAATCGCACAATGGCGACGGAGTAGGAGGGAAGTTGTTGCCGTCTTTTATTTTTTCGTTGATATCCCTGATGGTATCCAAAATAAAATTTTTGGTTTCCTCTGTTTGTTCCATTGTTCTGGAAGTGGAAATTTTCTCGCCGTGCTTTAAAAAATAAAAGCTTAGTTTTATCTTGCTCGCGTCTATGTGCGGCCACTTTTTCACCAAGCCGAGCTGGTAGATGGACATCTGCAAGTCGTTGTCTATTTCTTTCTGGCCGGGCATTTTCCGTTTCGTCTTATAATCTATAATCTCAAAACCGCCGTCGGCGTTCTTATCTATCCGGTCCATTATTCCGGACAATGTGTGCTTTTCGCCGGTTTTAGGGTCGTCAATCTCAAATTCAAACCGAGACTCCATATCCACCACATTGTAATTCCAAGGGGGATTGTTTTTGTAAAATTTTTCCAAAAGAGAAATGCCTTCTTTGTAGTAAACGGTTTCCGCCGAGGAGTCCAGAGCTTCGGCGTCCATCGGCAGTTTTTTCTGTTCCCAAACGGTTCGGAAAAAGTCTATAATCTGATCCAGGGTGGGGTATAGCGGCCCCCTTTGGAACATAAACTTTAACGAGTTATGTATGGACGAACCGAACAAGGCGTCTATGTTTTTGGGCGCTTTGATTTTGTCTATATTTTGATACTTATACTTCAGCGGGCAGTTTCTGAAGCATTCTATGCTGGAATAAGAGGTGCGCATAAGCAAATATTACACCCTCATACAGTTTGTTGCAAAAAATAGAAAAAAAGGTATTATAGGAAAGGTTTTGTCCTTTATATTAAAGACTTGCCGAAAGGAGGTGGTAGGATAGAAAAATACCGTTTGACCGTTTGTTTGTATCTTATTTTTTAATTTTGAAAAAGAGGTAAAAATGAGAAAAGAATATCGGCGGCACGGAAGAAGTAAGGAAACGGGAAGAATTTTTAATAAATACAAAAAAACGGGAGGGGTAAAGTAAGTCCTAAGACAAGTTAGCCAAGAGGGCTTCCTGATTGCATTAAGTATTATGCAAAAGGGAAGCCCTTTGTTTTTATATCTATAATGTCGCACAATATACCTTTTGCGACATTACTTTCTTATGAACTCAGCGAAAAGGAGTGTACTCACGACTATATTTTCGGAAGTGCCCTTGTGGTGCGACATTACAATAGGCCTTTGACGAATTTAACCGCCGCCGCTACAAAACTCCAAAGATAAGAAATATTTTCTTTGAAGACTGCGCTTTTGAAAATTGATTCCACTTTTATATTGAACGAGCTTAAGATAAATAGCGCAATTATTATTATGATTATTATTTTTATAAAACCTTTGTTTGTTTTCATTTTTATTATAAATATGATAATGGATTCAAGTAGGCGTTATTTTTTGTTTTAACCGGCAAAACCATATTGGTGCCGCAAATCTTGCTTTTGTAAAATTTTATCTCTATTCCTTCGCTGGCGAAAACTCCGTAATGCAGATGAGGACCGGTGGCGTAACCCGTGTCTCCACTATACCCGACAAGCTGGCCTGTTTCAATCTGCTGGCCGCCGGACACTTTAATAATGGACAAATGAGCGTACAAAGTGGATAGATTGTTGGGATGTTTTATAAGAACCCACTTGCCGTAGGAAACCCCGTTGCAAGACTGGTCGGTGTTGCCCACGCCCGCCACTACGCCCTCTTTGGAGGCCATTACGGGCGTTCCTATGGCCGCCCTGAAATCAATGCCGTTATGCCCGCCCCCGTTGTAAACAATCGGATTGGCCGTCGCGAAAGCCGTATTGCCGAAGTATTGAGTGATTTTTACGCTGGCAAGCGGCCACTTTAGAACGCCTGTGCCGGCTTTGGGCAAAGCGCCGGGGTCTATCTCCAGCCGGATCTGGTCTTCAAACTCCCTTATTTCATCCTCAAACGCTTTCTGCTTGGCGATTCTGTCCGCCAAAAGATTTTTATAAACCGTCTCTTTATTTTTTGTTTCGCCAAGAACTTTGTTTGTCTTGGTTTTGTTTATGTCAACCAATTCTTTCTGGTCCACATATTGGCCGTTCAACTTTTCCGTATTTTTTTTGTAAACTTCCCTTTCTTTCTTTTTTTCTTCCAAGTCGGCCTTGTCTTCCTTCAAGCCGATCAGATTTGATTTTATTTCTTTCTGGAAATTATCCATTCTGTCTATGTTGGAAAAAAAATCGGAAAAAACGTCTTCAGAGATGATTATCTCCAAAGCATTGGCCGATTCGGCTTCATTTATGGCTCGGACGAACTCCCCCAAAGAATTTTTTTTCTCGGTTATGCCTTCTGCTTTCTGACCTATTTGAAGATTTAATTTTTCTATATTAAGCTTGGCTGATTGGATTTGATTTTGGGTAAGTTTTATGTCCGCCGCCAATTTTTTTCCGGTAGCCTCAAGATTTTTTATCTTGCTTTTCAGTGTTGCGGTTTCCTTGGTGGTATTTTCTATTTCTTTTTGGTATTTATCTATCTCTTCCTGAACTTGCTTGATTTGATTTTTTCTTTCTTCTATTTTTTTATTCAAATCATCTATGGCGGAAGCATAAGCGGAATTGGCAAATGGCCAAAAGCAAACAATCATCAGTAAAATAAAAAAGAAAGATGTTTTAAATTTTATCAACGGCATATTTTAATCTTTGGATTGTTTTTTCTTTGCCTAGAACTTCCGCCACGGCAAACGGGTCCGGCGACTTGTCCAAGCCCGTCAAAGCAACGCGCATAGGCCAAAGGACATTGCCCCTGCCCTCTTTTTCGGCGTAATCCCAAACCGCTTTTTTGATTTTATCTTGATTAAAATCATTTTCATTTAACGCGCTTAACAACTTGACAACTTCTTCCAAATGTTTTTTTGTTTTGTTGAAATCAGGCTCTTTTTTCCACAAAAGCATTTCTTTGACATATTCCGGTTCTTCAAATAAAAAAGCCAATTCCCCCATTTTAAGCTCTCCAATGTCCGATATTTTATTTATGCGGCCAGCTATGATTGGCGTTATTTTTTTTACAAAAACTTTATCTTCCGTTTTTAGTTCCTCGGCAACATTAATTTCCAAATCTTTTAACGGTATTTTCTTCAAAAATTCTCTATTATACCAATCCAATCTTTCCATATTGAAAATGCCGGCGCTCTTTTGGATTCTTTCCAATGAAAATTCTTTGACTAATTCTTCTTTGGAAAAAATTTCTCTCTCATCGCCCGGATTCCAGCCGATAAAAGCTATGAAGTTTGTTATCGCTTCCGGCAAGTAGCCCATATTCTTATATTCGCTTACAGAAACCGCGCCATGTCTTTTGGACAGTTTGCTTTTGTCCGGCGCCAAGATAAGCGGCAAGTGGGCATAATTCGGGACATTAAACCCCAACGCCTCTTGCAAAAGAATATGGCGGGGAGTGTTGGGAATATGGTCCTCTCCTCTTATAATATGCGTAACGCCCATCTCGTAATCGTCCGCCACGACGGTAAAATGGAAAAGTGGAGTGTCCAAATCTTTAGCGATGACAAAGTCGCCCACATCGTCGGTTTGGGTGGAAATTTCGCCTCTTATAAGGTCTTTGAAAACGACTTTTTTGTTCGGATTTTTAAACCTTATCGCCTTGCCGTCCAAATACGCTTTGCCTTCGTCTAAAAGTTTTTGCAGATATTTTTTATAAACTTCCGTCCTTTCGCTTTGCCGATGGAACTCGTCCCATTCCAAGCCGAGCCACTTCAAGCCGCTAGTTATGTCATCCTCGTATTGCTTCTCGGAACGAGTTTTATCCGTGTCTTCCACACGTAAAATAAACTTGCCGTTATGTTTTCTGGCGTATAAATAATTGAAAAGCGCCGTCCTGGCCGAGCCGATATGAAACAAGCCCGTCGGCGACGGCGCGAAGCGAGTAATGACTGATTTTTTGGCTTCATCCATATCGTTTCTATTCTAGCATATTTTCTCTGGATTTTTAAAATCAATTATGCTAAAACAATACTAGGGCTATTTAAAAATTTATATCCTAAAAACTTTTTTCAAAGGAGACCAGAATTGTCAAATTTAAAATTTTGGCAAGGGCAAAAAGGAAACATTATTGGAAAAGAGAATGAAAAAAGATTTTATGAAGCCATTGCTTTGCAAAAAGATTTGCCTGGCTGGTTTGAGTCTTTATTAAAACCGGGAGATGGAAGCGAATTGGATAAAAATGGGGTGGATTTTTTGGTTGTAATACGCCACAAACCAAGATTTTTGTTTGTACAAATTAAAAGTTCTAAAAGGGGTGTTAAGAATTTTAAGCGGGCAAATAGAGAATTGGGAAGATCTTTTTCTCGTCCTATTTTTGTCTTTATAATCAGAGAAGAATATTATGCGGAAAAGATTAAAGAAATGTTTATAGAAGCAATTGAAGAAGCCATGGAAAAAGGTTTTCCAAGAGAAGTTTTCTATGTATGAATAATTTTAAAGTTACAGAATTAAAAGCCACGCATCACTGTGTGGCTTGTTTTTCTGCCTAATTATAAATATCCGGATTTTTATTCTGTTCGGTTTTGTTTTCCGGCTCGGGATGACAGGCACCGCCGGAGAGAGATTGTTTTATTTTTTCTATATTTTCTTCTATTTTTTCCATTTTTTCTTCCATTTTGCTTACCACATTCATTTCCGCATCCAGCTCTTCTTTGGTTTTTTCTTCCATCTTCTTTTCTTTTTTCAAGCCGGATAAAATAATCCGGTCTCCGATAAAAAAGGAGACGAACAATCCGGATACCAAAAGTATCACCACGCTGGCGCCAATTGAGATGGCTCCATCAATGAAAGCCGTTTTGTCAAAAGGGTTGTTGTCAAAAACGGAAAGCGAATCCGCCACCATCCAGACCCCCCGCCACAAAAGCACCAGCCCCACCGCGCCGATGGTGGCGTAAAGCACCGGGTATTTGCTTAGCTTTGACCTGGTCTTGTCCTCCGTCCTGTCAAAAAATTTGAATATCTTTTTAAATATTTTCATATTGTTTATTATATCACAAATCTTCGGCTAGGAGGATATCTCTTTCTTTCCTTTTTATAGCACCTTCTCGCAAACTTTTAGTGTTTTTTCCGCTAATTACGCTTTTACCTGTCTTTTGTTCAATTTGTTTTCTGGCATTGCCGGCAATACCTCCGCCCTCGCGGGCAACTTTTCTATTTTCATTAAAAGTTTCCGGTTTTTTAGTTTTAGAAATTTCAGTCGCGGAAGTTTCCGCCAACATATTCAAAACCAGTTCTAAGTTAGTCATATTATCCCGCAGGTTTTCTTTTTTCAAATCTTTGTGTTTCTTATAATCTTTAGTTCTCATCCCCGCCCAAGCAAATGAAATATCATCAGTCAAAATAGCAAATTCATTATTTGTTTTTACGCCTCTCTCATTCCATTCATTGGTTAAATCTTTTCTTATTTCAATTGTTTTTAAACGCAAATCTACCCACTCTTTGGAATATCCTTTTTTAAGATAAGTCATTAGCGCTCTTTGGATTGCAATTTCCGGATCTTCGGTTTCTTCCACTCTCTCATAACCCACACGAGCCAACCATTGCTTAAACGGTTCAGCTTTAGGAGATGGGATTGACTGGATAATGCGGAAAATTGTTTCGGTATCAACAACATCCGTAATATAATATTTTCCATCATTTGCCATCAATTTCAGTTGTCCGATTTTTTCGGACAACTCGCTACCTTCTTGTTTTAATTTTCTTTTGAGATCATCCCAATATTTTCTTGGACGATCAGTTTGAGCTAAAATTTCTACAATGTCTACTACCGAAAAATACCATGATTCTTTCTCGTCATTCCAAACACGACGGATTTCTTTTCCTTCAAAAATCGCCATGGCTTTCTTTTTCGATTGTTTTTTCATTTTATTTATGCTCAATGGCTAACCTTATAATCTCCCGGGCGATTTTTTCGGCCGCGTCCGGCTTGGCGAATTGCTTGGCCGCCTCGGACATATTCGCCATCTCTTCTTTGTCGGCAAAAAGGCGGTCAATTTCCGATTTCAAAATATGAGGCTTGAGATTGCGTTCTTCTATTACCGCAGCCGCCCCGCTTTTGGCGTAAGCGTAAGCGTTTTCCCGCTGGTGTTCCTGGGCGGATCCCGTCAAGGGAATGATTATGCCCGGCAATCCGGAAGCGGCTATTTCAAAAATTGACCCGCTGCCGGCCCTGGAAACGGCCAAATCCGCCGCTCCGTAAGCCATTCTCATTCCGTCAAATTTCAAAAAAGGCAAAAGTTTGTATCGGCTTTTAAACGGCGATGTTTCTAAAATCAAATCCGCCCGGCCTTGGCACCCCTGATAATTATTTTCACCGCACTGGTGGATTATCTGATAATCGGAGAGGAGCTCCGGCAAAATGTCCAAAATATTATCGTTTATATTTTTGGCGCCCTGCGAGCCGCCGAAAACAAAAACCGTCGGCGTTCCGTTTTCCAGTTTGAAATATTCTTTCGCCCCCAAGACTTCTCTTATGAAAAATTCTTTTCTAATGGGATTGCCGACGACGGCCGTCTTGCCTTTGGGAAAATATTCGGCCGAACCGGCAAAAGACACGGCTATTCTTTTGGCGAACTTGCCGGCCCAGGCGTTAGCCTTGCCGGGTATGGCATCCGACTCGTGAATCACTATCGGGATGCCCAAAATTCTGGCGGCTAAAACCGGCGGAAAGCTTTCATATCCGCCCTTGCTGAAAACGACATCCGGAAAATCAAAATACATCCCCAGCACCGATTTTATAATTCCCGGAATCAGCTTTACTGCGTCAATAATATTTAGAAAAGAAAAATACCTCCTTATTTTACCCGAATAAATTTTTTTGAATTTTATGCCGTTTTGCAAGAGAATGTTTTTGTCGTAAGGATGTTCCGCCATATAAATAAGCTCAAGATTGGCGATTTTTTCCTGGTCGGCCACGGCGTTAATAGCCTTGGCTACCGCAATAAGCGGATAAAAATGCCCCCCTGTTCCTCCTCCCGTCAATAATATTTTCATAAGTTAAATTCTTCTGTATTTTGAGATATTTAATAATATGCCGGCTTCAACCAGCGTCGCTATCAAAGAAGAACCTCCCTTGCTCACGAAAACCAAAGGTATTCCGGTAAGCGGGAAAATCCCCAGCATGGCGGCCACATTGATAAGCGACTGGACAACTATAAGTATAACAATTCCCGCCCCCAATAGTCTACCGAAGTCGTCCGGCGCCCTGATGGATATGGAAAATCCTTTATACAAGAAAAATAAAAACAGACAAAGCAGAAACAAACCGCCGGCGAATCCGAACTCCTCGGCAAACACGGCGAAGATGGAATCACTGACCGGTTCGGGCAGATAATTGAATTTCTGCGCGCTCATTCCAAAACCTTTTCCCGTTATGCCTCCCGCGCCTATGGCGATAAGCGATTGCCTTAGCTGATAACCGGCGCCTTGCGGGTCGTAAGAAGGATTGAGAAAAACCGTTATGCGCTTCATCCGGTACGGCTCAAAATAAACCAGGGAGGCGAAAACTACTCCGATAATCGCCAGACCGACCAGCAAATGTTTGATTTTCCCGCCGCCCAAAAAAAACAAAGCCACGCAGCTTATTATTATCACTCCCAGGGTGCCCATGTCTCTTTGTAAAACCAAAAGAAATCCGGCCGCCGCCAAGATTCCGGCAAAAGGAAGGAAACCTGTCTTGAAGTCGGCGATATTTCGTCTTTTGGAAGAAATCCAAGCCGCCACATAGATAATGAGCCCCAGTTTCAAAAATTCCGAAGGCTGAAAGAAAAATGGTCCGACGCTTATCCATCGGCTGGCTCCGCCGTGGCTAAAACCGATTTTGGGCAAAAAAACCAAAGAAGCGCTAATCAAACCGAAGACAAGCAAAGGGAAAGCGAATCGCCGCAATATTTTGTAATCAACCTTAAAAGCGAAAAGATAAAGGCCGATACAGCCGACAAGGCCGTAAATAATCTGCTGGAAAATGATAGAGGAAAAATCCGCCCCGGCCGTTCTGGCCAAAAGCCCCATTGAAGCCGAGGCGAGAATAAAAAAACCGATCAGCAGAAAACCAAAAACTGTCCCGAGAAAAACTTTGTCAATGTTGAGCTGTTTTCTCATCGATTTCTTATGGCCTTGCCGGGCAACGAGCCTGTAATTTTGCCGGAACTTACAACAGCTTGGCCGTTCACAAAAACATATTGGATGCCGGAAGGTGGCGCGAAGGGGCTTTCATAAGAGGCGATGTCTTCTATTGTTTCAAGATCAAACACGACAAGGTCGGCTTTCTTCCCTTTCTCTATCATTCCTCTGTCTTTTATCCCCAAAATATGGGCGGGCAGGCCGGTCATTTTGGAAATCATCGTTTCCAAAGGCATTATTCCTTTCTTCTTGGCCAATTGGCTGATGGCGCGCGGAAACGCTCCGAACGACCTCGGGTGAGGCAGGTCGTTTGTTTTTTTAGCGGCAAAATCGTAACCGACGCCGTCGGAAGAAACGACGGAAAATCTGTCTTTGGCTATAAGTTCAAGATTAAATTCCGATATCACTTCGTTGAATATGGATACCCGCAAATCATTGGCTTCCAGAAGATTCAAGACCGTCTCTTCCCCGTCCCGGCCCGATTCGGCGGCGATTTGCCCGATTGTTTTGCCCGGCATCCCCAGACCGGATGTGGCGGAAGCGATTATTATTTTGTCGTAGTGCAGAGTCATTTTCTTAAGATAGTCTTTCAAATCTCGGCGTCTGTTGTCATCGGGAGAAGATAAGATGAGCCTGGCTTCTTCGGAAGAATATTTCCTGAACCACGGCGGAAGCGCCGCGAAAAGGCTTGAACCGGTCTTGGTGTACGGGAAAAAGTCATAAGTTATTTTAACGCCTTCTTTTCTGGCTCTTTCCACCATCTCCAAAGCTTGGGAAAAATAATTCCAAGAGCTTCGCCCCAAAGACTTAAAGTGGGAGATGTGCATTTTTGTTTTGGAACTTCTGGCCGCCCCGATAAGCCGGGAAACGGCCGGCAGAATATTTTGGCCTTCGTCTTCCAGATGGTGTTTGACGACGGCGTCATATGGCTGAAGGATTTTAAAAATATCAGCCATTTCTTCATCGGAAAAAAAGCCGAGATCATTAAGCCCAAAATTAGTGGAGAGTCCGAACGCCCCTTGGTCTAAGGAAGATTTGAGCAGTATTTTAATTTTGCCTATTTTTTGCTTGTCGGCGACAATGGAGCGCCTTATGGTGTTTAATCCGACCAGTGTTCCAAAGTTCAATCCCAGCTTGTGCCTGTCCATTTCCGCTAAAAATTCCTCCATAGTCTGCCAATTGATATTGATTTTTGAAGTGTCTGCCCATCGCTCTATTTCTTTAGCCGAAGCTTCCCCCAGAAACGGCGCCAAAGAAGAACCGCAATTCCCGCCGATAATCGTGGTAACGCCTTGGCTGACCAAACTTTCTTGGCGCGAGAAAGAAAAAATCGTCCAATGGGTATCGGAATGATTGGTTATGTCTATAAAGCCCGGGGTCACGCACTTGCCAGTTGCGTCAACGATGTTATAAGCGGCTTCCGTTTGCAAGTCGCCTATATTCGTTATCTCATCGTCCGCTATGCCGATATCGGTTTTTACCGGCTTGTTGCCCTTGCCGTCAAAAACCAATCCGTTTTTAATTATTGTGGAATAATGAGACATGTTTCAATCTAAAAAATAAAATCTCAAATCTAAAATCTAAAACTTTTAAAAACTTTTTCCGCCAAGAGCTACCACCATTCCAATCATCGCCAGCACGACGCTGATGACCCAAAAACGCATCACCACCTTGCAATCCGGCCAGCCTAAGGCTTGGAAGTGATGATGCACGGGAGCCGCTCTGAAAATTTTCCGACCCAGATATTTTTTGGAAAATATCTGCAAAACGGAAGAACCGGAAGCGGCAAAAAGCGGAAAAGCGATTATCGGCAAAACCGCCACGGTATCGGTAAGAAAGGCCACGGCCGTTAAAGCTGTTGTCAAGCCGAGCATCCCCGTCTCGCCCATATAAAATCTGGCCGGTGGAATATTAAACCATAAGAAAGCCAATATCCCTCCCATCATTATCCCGCAAAAAGCCGCCAAGTCTATCTGATTTTGGAAATAAGCGATTCCGCCGTAAGCCGCGAATATGGCGGCGAATATTCCGCCGGAAAGCCCGTCCAGCCCGTCTATCACCCCGCCGGTAAAAATCGCCGTCATCACGAAGACGAAAAACGGGATGAAAAATATCCCCAAAACAATCTCCCCAAAAAACGGGATATAAACGCCGTCCATTCCCAATTTATAATAAAACCAAAATGCGCCAACCAAGCCCATCAGAACGACCAGTGACATTCTTTTGGCGAAACTTATCCCTCCGCCGTTGTATTTTCCTCCTCCGAACACGACAAACAAATCATCGGCCAAGCCGATAAGAGACCCGGCAATCAGGCCGAAAATCGGCACCCAAGTCTGATTTCGGCTCAAAAAATTAAGCTTTTGATTTAAGTCGGAAGGAAAAAATTTGGACAAACCGTAAAAAATAAGGGTGATTATAAGAACGCTTCCCCATATCAGAATGCCTCCCATTCTCGGCGTGCCGATGTCTTTGTCTTTATACAATTCGGAAGTTATAGGCGCGTCTCCGCCCGAGAAAGTTTTCGTCCGGACGCTTTTCTTCCACATTTTGTACTTATAAAGATAGCGGGTCAGAAGCGGAGTCAAAACAACCCCGATGAAGAAGGCAAAAGCGGACAAGCCGAAAATTTTAACGACATTGATGGACATTTATGTATATGATAACAGAAAATAAGATATAGCCAAAATTTTACAACACTCCCAAAAAATGCTTATATTTTTATATGACAATTATACCGCCTAGCTTGGAAAAAATAATAAATAAGGCCATAAAAGAAAAAGTTTTTCCCGGTGTTGTCGTCGGTGTCAAGCGCGGAAACGATTCTCCGCAATTTTTATCTTTCGGAAATTATTTTTATCCGGAAGATACTCTGTTTGATAAAAGATTTGGAGTTGGCAAGGAAACACTCTTTGACATCGCTTCTCTGACGAAGATTGTAACAGCCACGGCAATTTTTATGTTGGTTAGCCGAAGAAACCTTACGCTGGACGATGAAATTGACGACATCTTAAAAACAAAAGTTTTTAAAGGAATTAAAATCAGGCATCTTTTGTCGCATGTTTCGGGTTTGAGACTGTCTCTCGGTTCCATCAAAGAAAAAAGCAGAGAGGAAATGGAAAGAATAATTTTTAGCGCCGGACCGGCGACAAAACCCGCCGAAGCGATATGGTACGCGGATCAAGGCTATTATTTGCTGGGAAAAATAATTGAAATTATTTCAAAGAAATCACTTGATGTCTTTTTTAAAGAAGAAATATTTTTAAAGCTTAAAATTGATAATACCGTTTTTAACCCGTCGCCGGAAATTAAAAACAGAATCGCCCCGACGGAAGATTGCCCGTGGCGAAACAAGCTTGTTTGGGGCGAAGTTCATACCGAGTCGGCGCATAAGCTTGGCGGAGTTTCCGGCTATTCGGGCCTTTTTTCAACGGCGGAAGACTTAATCAAAATCGCTTCATTTTGGTTAAATGGCGGCGATGGCCTTGTTGATAAGGATTTGATTGATGAATCAAAAATGTGTCCCTATCCTAACGCCAAAAATGAAACTTTGGCCGGCTGTTGCCACACTTTGGGAGGATGGCGAATCAATGATTATAGGATAACGGGGAAAAAAGTCCCCGGAGGAATTTTATCTTTGACGGGATTTACCGGACCAACCCTAATGATTGATTATTCCAAAAAACTCGCTGTGGCGATTACGCACAGTTATCTTCACCCGAAAAGAAAAAATGGTGAAGAAACTAAATTAAAAAACAAATATCATGCGCTGATAACGGAAGAGATTTACAAAAACTTATAGCCAAAATCTATTGTACACATTTGGGCCGATCGGCTCATTTATGTACAATGCTAAATTATTAAATGTTCCCCTTATTTAGGCGATAGCATAATTAAGAAGAACATTTTTTTACGCTTGCAAAAATTCATTAAAAGGGCAGACTTATTACAGACCTTTAATCTAGCTCTTAAACATTTTTAATAAGGAGAGAAATATGGGTAATAACATAGTAGTTCTTTCCAGAAAAGAGGAGTACATAAACGGAGTAAAAATTTATCTTGAAAAGTTAGGCTTAAGTAACATGTGCGTGATTGAAGCCGATCATGCGCTTGCCAATCCCGGGATTATTGAAAGATTAGAGGAAGAACACCAACAAGGGAAAACTGTAGTGGTGGTAGGCGGTTATCGCAAAGAAAGAGGTTTTCTGGAAATAGTATCTTGGGCTCCAGAATACTTCCGCAAAGAAAGGGTTTTCTGGTCAGAAAATATTATATGCATAAAATGCATAAAAAAACTCAAATAAAATTTTTAATATTTAAAAAAACAAAGGGTAGTGTTTGAATTTTGAACACTACCCCCTTTTTTATTTTCCCCCTTTTCCCGAGTTTAGAAAATCTTTCAATTTCGTTGATACGGAGGCGTAGTCGGGCAATTCTTCCGGCGATTTTGCGCCCAAATGTTCCAAAAGGCTCAAAGACGGCTTGTAGACATAGCTTCTATCCTCGCCCCTCTCGGCTTCCCTTTCTATCAATCCCCTAACTAAAAGATTTCTCAAGATAAAAGATGCGTTCACGCCCCGAATATAATCTATCTCGGCGCGGCTCGCCGTATTTTTATAAAGAATTATGGATAGAGTTTCCAAAGACGCTTTGCTTAAATCGGAATCAAATTCTGATTTTACGATGTTTTTCAAAATTTCAGCCGATTCGGGGGCGGTCGCCAAAACGACTTCGTTGCCGTTTCGGACAAGCCTCACTCCCCTATTTTCCAATTGCATGGACAGCTGTTCCAGCGAAATATTTATTTCTTCTTCTTTTTTATCGAGAATTTTAGCCAGCCAGATTACGCTTACCGGCTCGCCTTTTAAAAACAAAATTGATTCCAATTGAATTATAAGTTTATCCATATTTTTTTATGTTTATGTCTCCGAAAGCGTTTTCCTGATCGGCCAAGGCAATCCCCTGTTTTACCAATTCCAATAATGCCAAAAAACTCACGATTATTTCCGTTTTCATCTCGCTTAATTCCTCCCGGCTCAATTTAATTCCACATTTATTTTGGCCGGAAAAATCGGAAAAACAAGTCCGGATATTGTCTTGTATCCTTTGGGCCAGTTCGGAAATTTTTTCCTCCAGCTTGATTATCCGGCCGACTTTGACTTGAGGCAAGCTTTCTTCCTGCGGTAAAAAGCTTATCACGCTTCTTGCCGCCTCAAGGACATTTTCCAAAGATAAATTTGCCGGTTTGACGCCAAAAAGCGCATCAAGATTGGCAAACGACTCTCTGATAAACATCGGATTTTTGCCGTAAATATTATTGAGCGCCCCCGAAACGTTGCGGATGAATTTATAAATGTCCAGCCGTTTTTCCAATTCTTCAATGCTCTGCCGTTCTTCTTCGCTTATCTCCATTTGAGGCAGAAGCGAACGGGACTTTATCAACATTAAGATTGAGGCCGTTTCAATGAAAGAGGCTGTGTCCGCATAAGGCAATTTTTCAAAAGTTTTAAGATAATCAAGAAATTGCCCGGAAATAGCCGCCAAAGAAACCCCGCTTATCGGCATTTTTTTCTTCTCCACCAAATCCAAAAGCAACCCAACCGGCCCCTCAAAATTTTCAGTCTTCAAATGCATGAAATTAACGCTTTCAGTATATCTTCATTTGTTTTTTGGAACAATCAAAATTATCCTGATTTTCCCAAATTAGACTTTACTGGCGATAGCAAATATACCTTAATTTCATAAGATTAAAAAAATAGGCGGTGTCGCAAAAAATTAACGACACCGCTTTTGAGATTATAACTCTTCCCCGTGCGACCCCTCTCTGTTCGAAACAGTTGGAGGAAAAACTTCAAAACCTTTCTTTTTCCAATAACAACTCTCAACTTCGGCGATATTTAGCTTCCAACCAAGATGTGTCACTTCTCCGAGTTTTGAATTAAACCTCGCAACTATTTTTTCAAAAGACTCCAAATCACAGCCATAAAACATTTTCCAATAGCTAACATTACCCATTAACCCGTCTATTTCGCTAAACCGAGAAAATAGACACTTTGCACTTATAACCGCAATTTTTTCTTTTTCCATTGATCTTTCCATCATTTTTCTTACCTCTTCAGCCTTTTCTGTGTTTGGATCAATAACTATCACTGTAGATTTTTTTGAAGCAGTCATGATGCTATTCATAATTTCTACTCCTTTTTTAAAAGGTCTAAAGAAATAAAGTTCTGCTTTTAAGGTAGCATAAAATTTGTGAGATGTCAAATTAAAATTTATTTGGTCACAAGTTACTAAGTATAATTATGTTTTTTGTCAGGAGTCACTAAGTCTTTTGTTTCGCTTTGTGCTCACAAGTTACTAAATTAATCTTTTGTTTCTAAAAGCAAATCCTGAACTTGATTTTAAATAATTTTCAAATTTATAGGCTTTTTCTTTGTTGCTAAAAGCGCAGTACCAAATTAATTTATATGGACCAGACCAAGATGTAAAATCAGAATTTCCAGAATTGTGTTCCTTGATTCTCCTTTTTAAATCATCGCTCACTCCCGTGTAATATTTTTTAGTTTTTACACTTTTTAATATGTAAACGTAATACATATCCCACTTCACTTTGTTTCGCGGGATCACCACTTCGCAAAGTTAATATTTTTATTTGCTAATTTCCACCCCATGCTTGCACCGCGAAGCTCTTATCTTATAAGAGCGAAGTGGTGACCCTACGGAGAATCGAACTCCGCTTCCCGCCTTGAGAAGGCGGTGTCCTAACCGATAGACGATAGGGCCGTAATATTCAAATTCAATTACAAGATAGCAAATTTTTGGCAAAAAAACAAAGCCACTTTGGACAGTTTCAAGCTTATTGCTTTAAACCGCCAAAGTGGCATTTTTTAACCTTTTGGTTCTCCTGTAATTTCAAGATTCAATTCCGGCAAGATGCGATAATTATAATTTTTCCCTTTTATCACAAGGTCTTCCGGCCTTATAGATATTTCCGGCAAGCCGCTTTTGGCATCAGTTTGCAATTCCGCCGCAACAGCCGTATCGGCGGAAATTTCCAGCGATTCTTTAAGATAAAGAATCAGCCATTCTCCATTTTGACTAAACTGATACTTTTGTCCCGATACCGATAAAGACAGATCAGCCTCGCCGGAAAAATCACTCAGTCGAATAAATATCTTTTCTATCAAAACAGATTCAGCCGACCCGGCAGTGATATTGAATTGAGCATAAGGATGCCCGATTTTATATTCACTGTTTATCGTAACGGAACCAATATTCAGTGATGAATTTACTGTGTGTCCGGCGCCGATAATTGGCAACTTGCCTCTAACTTTGAGCCTTCTACCATTCAAGTCCGTGATTTTTAACCTTTTCACGGTTAAGTAAATCACTTGGCCGGAATTTAAAGACAAGTCTTTTTTCATAACAGCGGCTAGTGTTAATTTCGTAATCCCATCAAATGATCCGAAGCCGCTATCCCTGTAAATGTTTTTTAACCTGACCTTGCCTTCTAAATCAAAAACGCCAGTCGCTATCACCCGATCTTCTTCCCAAGAATAAACACCGGGCGATTTTTTAGCTATCAACATTATTTCATCGATGGTATCGTCATTGCTTAGTCCTGTTCTTTCAACCACAACTTCGGACAAAATAACTTCTTGTCCGCCCGGTCTGACGGTAAAGTTTGTAAACTCCACTATCGCTCCTTGTGGAGCAAGAGTGGCGCTTGGCTGATTTGCCCCAGTAACTATTATCGCCGCTTCCATCGTTGTAATCCCAAAAAAAGATAACCACCCCGCAATCGCTAGCGCAAAAATATTCATTCCCAATATCATCTTTTTATCCCTCCTTTAAAATCCCCTTTTCTAAAAATTATAGCCACAATCACAACGATTATGACTATAATAGCGGTAACAGCCCAAAAAAATAACACTAACAACCCTGAAAATATTCACATCTCTTCACCTCCATTTAAAAAAGTTATTAAAGATCCGCCCACTAAAATTTGCCCTTATATTAGCACTAATTAAGCCCAACTGTCAATACCGACAAATCTCTACCTGTTTTTCCACTCTTCTTCCTGCCTGACCAGCAAGTTTTCTTTGTCTTCCGGATGAGTCATAATGATTTCCACTGCCCTCTCCATTCTGGCTGATTGTGAGCCTTTGACCAGAATCAAATCTCCTTCTTGGATTATATTTTTTACCGCTTCGCCCGCTTCCGTTGAATTAGGAAACTCAAAAATTTTGAAAGTGTCAAATCCGCTTCTCCTCGCCCCTTCGGCGATAAACCTCGCTTCCGGGCCGACGGTAAACAAAAACCAGACATCTTTCGCCCTCAACATTTCCCCTATCCGCTCGTGCTCGCTTTGAGAAAATTCTCCCAGCTCTTTCATATCGCCCAAGACGGCGATTCTTCTTTTGGCCGGATATTCCGACAAGACTTCCACGGCCGCTTCAACCGCTATCGGGGAGGAATTATAAGAGTCGTCAAATATCAAAGAACCGCTTACTCCTTTCAGTAAATTCATCCTGCCCAAAAGTGGTTTCATCTCGGAAACAGCTTCAACGCTTTTGACCAAATTTACTCCGCAAGCCAAGCCGGCGCCGATAGCGGCTAAGATTATGTAGACATTGTGCCGGCCGAAAAATTTATCCAACCTCACCGGAACGATATTGCCTTTGTAATTGACTTTGAAAACGATTCCATCGCCGTCCATTTTGTAATTTGAAGCGGATAAATCAGCCGACTCGGAAAATCCGTAAGTTATAGTTTGGGCTTTCGTATTTTTTCTGAAATTCGCCGCCACCTTGTCGTCAATATTTAAAATAGCCCAATTATTGTCATCCATGCATTCCACCAGTTTTCTTTTTTCATTTATCAATTCTTCCGGCCCGTTGAAATATTGGACATGAACCGGCACCGTCCCCATGGCGGTAATAACGGCCGCGTAAGGCTTGATCCAGGAAACCATTCTTTCCATATCTTTCGGCCTGTCCACGCCCATTTCCAAAATCAAAATTTTGGGATAGTCGTTGGCCAGCAGAAAAACTTTCAATCCTTTCAGAATAACCAGCAGCCATTGTTTGAAACTTCTCCAGCCCGTTTTGGCTCCGATAATGGCAAGAGGGACGCCGATTTCGCTGTTGTAACTTTTCTCGCTTTTGCGGATATCAAACTCGCTTCCTAAAACCAAAGCGACGGCTTCTTTAGTGGAAGTTTTTCCCACCGTCCCGCTTATGGCGATTATCTTCGGCTTGAATCTGGCCAGTATCAGCTTGGCTTCCAATCGCAAAATAATTATTACTATTTTTTTAAACAAATTTTTAAGCATTTTAATTTTTAGATTTTAGATTTTATTTTTTAGATTGCAATCACCTGTCCGGCGGAATTTCATAATAATTAAGCAAGAATTTGGTGATGTCCATAAACGGCTCGGTCAGTGTGTTGGAGGCGTATTGGGCTCCCTGCGGTTTGACGATAAACAAAAAAGTCAGGAACTTGGCGTCAAAAGCGGGAGCGTAACCGAAAAAGGTATGGATGAATTCGCCTTCGGCGTAAGTTTTTTTGCCTTTCTCCACAAGCTGGGCCGTGCCAGTTTTGGCGGCCACGCTGTAATGCTCCATCTTATGAACTCCGCCCACCAGCGCGTTATCCACCACGCTGACCAGCATTCTCGTCATCTCCTCCGCCGTTTCTGTTTTCAAAACCCGCCGGACTTCTTGGGGCGACACTATGCGATTTCTTAACCCTTTCACGCTTTCTTCTTTGACAATATGCGGTTTCATTATCAAACCGCCGTTGGCCAAGCTGGACAAAGCGACAGTCATAGCTATCGGAGTAACGGCGATTCCTTGGCCGAAAGAAGCGGTAGCGTATTCAATGTCGCGATTGCCGTCTTTAATATTTCCGATGTTGTTTTTGCCCTCTTGAGGCAATTCTACGCCGGTTTTTTCTCCAAAACCATAGCCTAGCATATAATCTCTGAACTTGTCTTTGCCCATCCTTTGCATGGCAAAAACGGCGCCGGTATTGAGCGACTCATTGAGAACCTTTTGCATATCCGCCGTTCCCCTCGCCTTGCCGTCGTAATTTTCTATCCTTGACGGGCCGAAGACAAGAAAGCCCTTGTCGGTGTAAGTCGTGCTGGCGGTGATACTGCCGGTGTCCATAGAGGCGGCTAAAGTCAACGGTTTCATTATGGAGCCCATCTCAATGACGCTTTCCACGAGAGGATTCATAAAAATTGAAAAGTCTTTTGTCTTGGCATACTGGTTGGGATTGAAGTCCGGCTTGGCCGACATGGCGATAATCTCGCCGGTCTTGGGAGAAATAATCATTCCCCCGACGGTTTGAGCTTTGTATTTTTCTTTTGTCTTTTCCAAATTTTTCTCCAGCATGGACTGGACGGTCGGTTCAATCGTCAGCGTCACATCTCCCGCGATTATCTCTCCGGCAATCAATTTTTTCAAATCAAAAAACAGCTCGGCGAAAGAATTCAGTTTTGAGTCCGATGCGTCTCTTTTCAGCATCTCTTCGTAATACAGCTCCAGCCCATAACGCCCGACAAGCTTGTCATCCTTGTAGCCGACAAACCCTAAGACATGCGAAGCCAGATTATCAAAGGGATAATAACGCCACGATTCCGGATAAGCGTTCAGTCCGGGCATTTTCAGGTTTTTTATTTTAAGGGCGGCAGTTTCGTCCAATCGCCTGGCCAGAACTTCGGACGGGTCGTCCTTTTTCAGCGCTTTGGACATAAAAAAATCCTTATCCAAAGTTATTATTTCCGACAATTTTTCATACGCTTCTTCTGGGTTAGTAAGAAATTTGGTGTTTATTTCCGCTTTGTATCCGTTTTTTACTATCGCCGCAGAAATTCGCCCGCCCGATTTTTCCGTGAAATAAACAGAACCTCGGTCAAAATCTTCGTAAGAAAATGCGTTATATTGCTTGTCGGCTTCATTGTCGTAATAATCTCCCTTGACGATCTGGATGAAAAATAAACGCGTCCCGATAATAATCGCTATTAACGAAATTAAAGAATAAACAATTCTAATTCTTGTTTTAAAGTTTGGATTCATAATTATCGGGATTACCGTTGAGCCAACGACTTGGGGCGGGAGACAAACGCGATATTTTTTGACTGGTCGATAAAACCGTTTTCATAAGCGTAATTAAGGTCAAATTTTGACGCCAAATCCATATATTTCTTTTCCAGTTCCACTTTTTGGCTTTCAAATTCGGCGATTTTATCAAGATTTTTGCGGCTTTCCACAGCAATGGAAACGGATGAGCCCATAAAATAAACATATAATCCGGCGGTCAAAAATATCGCCATAAGAAGCAAGCCGAAAAACGCCGGTTTGAATCGGCTTGTTTCTGATAAATTTTTAATGGCTTTGGTCATATTTTTCTATTGCTCTTAATTTGGCGCTTCTTGAGCGCGGATTATTTTCAACTTCTTCCTCCGAAGGAATAATCGGTTTTTTTGTCAAAATTTTTCCTTCGCCTTTCGCCGCCAATTCTTTGAAATAATTTTTCACGATTCTGTCTTCCAAAGAATGAAACGATATCACCGCCAATCTTCCGTTTTCTTCCAGAAAACCCCAGGCCTTTCCCACTCCATCTTTCAGCGCTCCCAATTCGTCGTTGACGGCAATCCGCAAAGCTTGAAAAGTTCTGGTCGCGCAATTTATCTTCCGGCTGTTGCGGTAAAAACTCGGCACGCTTTCCCTTATCGCATCAACCAGTTCTCCCGTCGTTTCAATCTTTTTCGTTTCTCTTCTTCGGACGATGTTTTTGGCGATTCTCCGGCTGAATCTTTCTTCGCCGTATTTCCAGATGACATCGGCCAAATCTTTCTCGCTCCAATCGTTTACAATTTCTTTGGCCGTAAGGTCGCCCGGTTCAATCTCGGCTTTCATGGTCATCAAGAGAGGCTCGTTTTTCTGAAAAGAAAATCCCCGCCCCGACTCGTCAATCTGCGAAGAACTGATTCCGATGTCAAAAAGCGCTCCGTTTATTTTTTTAATTTTTAAAGATTCTAAAACTTTGTCCAAATTCCTGAAATTATCTCTTGCCAATAAAATATTTTTTCTGTCTTTCCATTTTTCTTTTAACTTATTTAAAACTTCATCGTCTTGGTCAATTCCTATCAACTTTCCTTTTTCTCCTATCATCTTTAATATCTCCTCCGAGTGGCCGCCGCCGTTTATCGTCGCATCCAAGATCGCATCGCCTTGCTTCGGGCTTAAGCATTCTGTTGATTCTTTCAAAAGTACCGGAATATGCATGTTTCAATATCAAAAATTAAATCTAAAAAATAAAAACTAAATCAATTAAAATTTTCCGTCCAGATTTTAGATTTGAGTTTTAAGATTTTAGATTGTTAATATACTCCCAATTCTCCCAATTTTTCCGCCAAAGAATCGGTTTGGCTTTCCATTCTCGCCTTATAATCGTTCCAATGGCCTTCGTCCCATATTTCCAATTTCTTATACAAGCCGGTTATCACCACTTTTTCTTTCAATCCGGCGAATTCTTTCAAGTAGTCGGGAACCAAGATTCTGCCCAAGGCGTCTATCTCCACATCAACGGCTCCGGAAAGGAAGATACGGACGAAATTTCTGTTGTCGGCCGAACCTGTCGGAAGCTGGCTTAATTTTTCGGCCACCTTCTCCCACTCGTCCACGGGATAAACGAACAGGCATTTCTCCTGCCCTTTGGCGATAACCGCTTTCTCGCCTATTTCCTTGCGGAACTTGGCGGGAACGGCGATTCTCTTTTTGGCGTCAATATTGTGCCTGTATTCTCCTATCATCATAAATATTAAAAAAGTTATCCACAGAACTATCCACTTCTCTCCACTTTGATAACACTATAAACCACTTTGCAATACCCCGCAAGCAAAAGGACTGTGGATAACTCCCACAGCCCCAAAAAAACAAGTAGTATAATGTTTAAAAACTATTCTTTCGGCTTCATTGTCGGAAATAGAATTATTTCTTTGATGTTGTGCGTGTCGGTCAGAAGCATAACCAGCCGGTCTATGCCCAAGCCGAAACCAGCCGCTGGGGGCATGCCATATTCCATCGCTTCCAGATATTCTTCGTCGCTGGGAGAAACTTCTTCGTCGCCTCTTTCTTTGGCCTTGTCCTGTTCTTTGAATCTTTCTTTCTGGTCAATCGGGTCGTTGAGCTCGGAAAAAGCGTTGATTAATTCATACCCTCCGGCCACAAGCTGGAACCGGTCTATCAAATTTTTATTTCCCTCTTTTCTTTTGGCCAATGGCGACGCGCCGGCCGGATAATCCACTATAAATGTCGGCTGAACGAGCTTGGGGCGACAAATTTTCTTGTAAATATTGTCCATTATTTTTTCTTTCCCTTCAAAATCTTTGACTTCCACGCCAAGCTGTTTGGCTTTCAAGGCGTAATCTTCTTTTGAAGCGGTTTCAGGGCTGGCTATCAAAGCGTATCTTTTGAACAAATCAAAATATTTAACCCTCGGATATTCCCCCCCGAAACTTATTTCGTTATCGCCGAATTTAACCGTCTCTTTGCCGACAGAATTAACAATCGCCGTTTTTATAAGTTTTTCCGTAAAGCCCATCAGATATTCGGCGTCGCGATACGCTTCATAAGATTCCAGCATTGTGAATTCCGGATTGTGAGTGGCGTCTATCCCTTCGTTTCTGAAATTTCTGGCCATTTCATAGACTTTGCCGAATCCGCCGACAAGAAGCCGTTTCAGATAAAGCTCCGGAGCGATACGCAAATACAGGTCCATATCCAAAGCGTTGTGATGAGTTTTAAACGGTTTAGCCAAAGCGCCTCCGGCCAAGGTCTGCAAAACCGGCGTTTCCACTTCCAAGAACCCGTCTTTATCCAAGAATTTTCTTATTTCAGAAATAATTTTGGAACGCAAAGCGAAGCGACGGCGGACATCTTCGTTCATCAGCAAATCCAAATATCTTTTTCTGAATCTTTCTTCAATGTCAGACAGCCCGTGCCATTTTTCCGGCAATGGTCTTAAACTCTTGGCCAGCATTTTCCAAGACGAAGCTTTGATTGATTTTTCGTTTTTTTTGGTAACAAATGGAACACCGGAGACTCCGGCAAAATCGCCGATGTCCGCAGTATCGGAAAACAAAGAAAAATTTTCTTCTCCGATTTCGTCTTTTTTTATATAAGCTTGGATCTTGCCAGTCCCGTCGTTTAAATCAAAAAATATTGAACCGCCGTGCGCTCTTATAGCCATAATCCTTCCGACAATACTAAAACTTTTATTTTTCTCCAGAAGTTTTTCAAAATCGCCTAAAATTCCGGCAATATCCGAGGATTTTTTGGCGGAAACAGGATATGGGTTAACTCCTTTTTCTTTCAAAAGTTCCAACTTCTTCAGCCTTTCGTTTCTTATTTCTTCAAAAGCGCTCATGAGATATTTTCTATCGTGTATTTAATTTCTCCGCCGGGAGTCAAAACCTTGACCTTATCGCCCTTTCCTTTGCCCATAAGGGCGCGGCCTATCGGACTTTGGTTGGAAATTTTGCCAAGGGAAATATCGGCCTCTTCTTGGCCGACCAAAAAGTATTCGCAAATTTTTCCGTCGGCTTCTTTTTTTATTTTTACCGATGACCCGAGCTGAACAGTTGATCCAGAACCTTTTTCTATCACTACCGCCCTTTTTATTATGTCTTCCAATTTTTCAATCCTGTCTTCCATAAGACTCATCGCTTCCAGTGTTTCTTTGTATTCGGCATTTTCCGACAAGTCGCCGAGGCTTTTGGCGTGCTTCAAGCGGTCGGCTATCTCTTTTCTTTTGTCGGTCTTCAACGACTCCAGCTCGTTTTTTAATTTTTCCAAACCTTCTTTGCTTAAATATTCGTTATTCATATAAAAAATAATAGCACAATAACGCCAATAACTCCATTTCTATATCCCTTCTTTTTTGAGCTCTTCAATCAAATCTTTGGCTTTTTTGGAAATTTTCCGAGGAGTTCGGATTATGGTTTTTATCAGCAAATCACCTCTGCCTCTGGCTCCCGCCAAACCGTGTCCTTGCGGAACGCCGCGTCCCCGCGCCGCTAAAACTTCTCCGGAGTTTATGCCGGCCGGAACTTTTAATTTTATCAATCCGTCTAGAGTCGTAATATCTTTTTCAACTCCAAGCAAAGCTTCCGACATTTTGACATCCAAGTCCATAATAAGATTCAAGCCGTCTCTCCTGAAAACGGGGTGTTTGCCGACGGTAAACTTCACGTAAAGGTCTCCGGCCGTTCCTCCGGCCACCGCTTCTCCCATACCGGGCAGGCTTATCGCCTCTCCATCTCTTATACCGGGAGGAACTTTGACCGTTATCTCCTCGCTTCTTTTTAAAACGCCATGTCCGGAGCAAGCGGAACATTTTTTGACAGGAATCGTTCCTTTGCCGGAGCACTTGGCGCATTCCCTGAAAGACGAGACCGCCCCGAAAATTGACCGTCTAGATTCGTGCACTCTACCCGCTCCCTGGCAGGCGGGGCACTTTTCCATTGCCGAGTTCGGTTCAGCTCCGCTTCCTTTGCAAACGGAGCAATAGGAAACTTTGGAAAGCAATATCTTTCTTTCCGTCCCAAAAATTGAATCTTCAAAAGATATGCTCAAATCTACTGCGATATCCGCGCCTCTTTTAGCCCGCCGACCGGCGGACGCCCTGCCTCCCTGTCCGGTAAAAAAGTTTTCAAAAATATCCCCGAAGTCAAATTCAAACCCTTGGCCGCCCCTTGAAGCGAAATCCCCGAAATCAAAATCGCCGTATCCCTGGCCGGCGCCTTGCGCCCCCGCGCTCCCGGAAGTTTTTCCGTAAGTGTCATATTCAGCTCTCTTTTTCTCATCATAAAGAACCTCGTAAGCCTCGTTCAGTTCTTTAAACTTTTTATCGTCGCCTTTGGTTTTATCCGGATGATGCTTGTGCGCCAGCTTGCGGTAGGCTTTTTTTATGTCGTCTTTGGTGGCGTTCCTGGCCACACCCAATATTTCATAATAATCATTCATATATTATTTTTTTTCTTCAAAATCGGCTTCTCTAGTTTTGCCTTCTTCTTTGGGCTCGCCTTGCGAAGCAGGTTGTTCGGTTTGGCCGGTCGGATTTTGTTGTTCGCCTTGAGCTGACTTCCGCATCGCTTCCCCTATCGTTTGCAACACCTTGGAAAGCTCCTCGGTTGTTTTCTTGATGGTTTCCGTATCGTCTCCGTCTTTTACTTTTTTCAACTCCTCAATTTTGTCCTGCACCGGCTTCTTTATCTCGGCGGAAACTTTATCCCCGGCGTCAGACAGCGATTTCTCGGCGGTGTAAATCAAAGCGTTGGCGTTATTTTTCACCTCAGCCGATTCTCTTTTCTTCTTGTCGTCTTCGGCGTGAGCTTCCGCGTCTTTTTTCATTTTTTCTATATCGTCTTTGGATAATCCCGAAGAAGCTTCTATCCTGACCGATTGCTCCTTGTTGGTCGTTTTATCTTTGGCTTTCACGTTAAGTATTCCGTTGACATCAATGTCAAAGGTCACCTCCACTTGAGGCATGCCTCTCTGCGACGGAGGAATTCCGTCCAAGATAAATCGGCCCAAGGTTTTGTTGTCGGCGGACATTTCTCTCTCGCCCTGCAAAATATGGATTTCCACCGAAGTTTGATTGTCCGCGGCCGTGGAAAACACCTGGCTCTTGCTGGTCGGAATGGTCGTGTTTTTGTTGATGATTTTAGTGCAGACGCCGCCCATTGTTTCTATGCCCAGCGACAACGGTATGACATCCAGAAGCAAAACGTCTTTCACTTCCCCTTTCATAATGCCTCCTTGCACCGCCGCTCCCACGGCGACGACTTCGTCCGGATTGACGGACTTGTTCGGCTCTTTGCCGAATAAATCTTTGACGGCTTTCTGCATCGCCGGCATTCTAGTCTGTCCGCCCACCAAAATAATTTCATTGATCTCGCCCAGCTTCAAGCCGGAATCTTCCACCACCTTTCTGGTTATATCAATTGATTTTTTGATAAGTCCGCCGGTTAATTCTTCCAGCTTCGTCCTGGCGAATTTTACGAGCAAATGTTCCGGCCCGGAAGCTCCGGAAGTGATAAAGGGTATGTTTATCTCCGTCTCAAAAGTGCTGGAAAGCTCATGCTTGGCTTTCTCGGACGCTTCTTTGATTCTTTGCAAAGCCAGGACATCTTTGGCCACGTCAATGCCGCTTTGTTTTTTGAATTCCGAAATCACCCAACCCATTATTATCTGGTCAATGTTGTCTCCGCCCAAATGAGTGTCGCCGCCGGTGGATTTCACCTCAATGACATCGTCGCCCACTTCCAAAACGGACACGTCAAAAGTGCCACCTCCGAAATCGTAGACGACTATTTTCTCGTCTTTTTTCTTGTTGAAGCCGTAAGCCAAAGCGGCCGCCGTCGGCTCGTTGATTATTCGGAGAACCTTCAGTCCGGCGA
>Ga0209211_10000636_pt1 | contig 70442 bp, 73 predicted proteins | sample RifGroA2_FD_183992 | JGI IMG/M metagenome (GOLD analysis project Ga0209211, IMG submission 183992) | Groundwater microbial communities from Rifle, Colorado, USA - Groundwater A2 (SPAdes) (version 2) | ecosystem: Environmental > Aquatic > Deep subsurface > Groundwater | place: Rifle, Colorado... | reverse complement strand
AGCCCCAGAATCAGCATGCTCATTGTTTGTCAGCTCTTAAAAAGTCAGTTGCAGGCCATCGTACGCCACCGCCACCCCCGGCGGACACTGCGCCGACAGCGCGTGGTATTCCAGCTGGTGCGTCATGTGGATCAGGAAGGTCTGCCTTGCGGCCAACCTTTGCGCCCACTCCAGCGACGCCGCCAGATGCAGGTGCGAAGGGTACGGCTCCGGTCGCAGACAGTCGAGGAATAGCGTATCCAGACCCTGCAGCAGCGACAGGCTGGATTCGGGAATGTCGGACAGGTCGGTCAGCCACGCCACATCGCCGATGCGCCAGCCCAGGCACGGCCAGGGGCCGTGCTGCAGCGGAATCGGCGTCACCGTCACGCCGCTGATGGTCAACGGTGCCGTCACCAGCTCGGTATGCAGCACCGGCTTGTCCCACACCGGCGACGGCGGCGCCAGCGCGTAATCGAAGCGGCGGCGGATGTTGTCGAGGGTGAAGGCATTGCCGTACAGCGTGATCGGCCCCTTTTTCACGTAGCAAAAGGCGCGCAGGTCGTCGATGCCGTTGAGGTGATCGGCATGCGGATGGGTGTACAGCACCGCGTCGACGTGGCTGATGCCCTCGCGCAGCGCCTGCTGGCGCAGGTCGGGGCCGGTGTCGATCAGCACGCCGGCGTCGCCGATGCGCACATAGGCGGAACAACGGGTGCGCCGGTTACGCGTATCCGTCGAGCTGCAGGTAGGGCAGCCGCAACCGATGGCCGGCGTGCCGCTGCTGGAGCCGCAACCGAGGACTGTCCACTGCAGCTTGCTCATCGTCATCGCCTCAACCCTGCCCCGCGACGCGCTGCGCCTTGCTGAACAGGCGGAAGAAATTGTCGGTGGTGGCCGCCGCCACCGCCTCGAACGACAGGCCGCGCAGCTCGGCGATATGCTCTGCCACGTGCTTGACGAAGGCCGGCTCGTTGGTCTTGCCGCGGAACGGCACCGGCGCCAGGTACGGCGAGTCGGTTTCCACCAGCAGGCGCTCCAGCGGCACCTTCTGCGCCACTTCCTTTACCACCGCCGCGTTCTTGAAAGTGACGATGCCGGACAGCGAGATGTAGAAGCCCAGATCCAGCGCGGCACGGGCGGTCGCCCAGTCTTCGGTGAAGCAGTGCATCACGCCGCCGGCCTGATCGGCACCGTGCTCGCGCATCATGCGCACGGTATCGGCGGCAGAAGCGCGGGTATGGATCACTAGCGGCAGGCCGGTGCGGCGCGCGGCGCGGATGTGCACCGCGAAGCGCTCGTGCTGCCAGGCCAGATCGCCCTGGCACCAGTGGTAGTCGAGGCCGGTCTCGCCGATACCGACCACCTTCGCGTGCGCCGCGTGCGCCACCAGTTCGTCCTCGCTGAACTCCTCCGCCTCCGGGTCATCCGGGTGGATGCCGACGGTGGCGAACAGGTTGGCATGCGCCTCGGCCAGCGCCAGCACCTCCGGATATTTCGGCCGGCTGACACCGATCACCAGCGCGTGGCCGACACCGTTGCCGGCCATATTGGCCAGCACTTCCGGCATGCGCGCGGCTAAGTCGGGGAAATTGATATGGCAGTGCGAATCGACCAGCATGATGGGCTTCCAAAAAAAATTGCGGCCAACGTTGGCCGCAACAGATTGACAGCAGAAATTGTAGAAGGTCACTCGCCATTTGTGAATGGTAGCGTCGCCATCTTCGGTCCGCGACTGCCGTTCAGAAAAACTGCTGCTGCACTTGCTGACGCAAGGCGGTGGTCTCCTGATTCAACCGAGATGATGCCCCATGCTCCGCCCGCACAATATGGTAGAGATAAAAGTGGTTGGCATTACGGGACTCGAAGTAATCAGCGGCATACAGCTTGCTCGTCGCTCCCGCATCAGCAGGAAAAAGACGCTCGCCCAAAACTTCGTGCGCAGCCTGGAATGGTTCAGAACGCTGGATCTCGGCCTGAATGTCAGTCAAGGCAATTCCGATGCAGGACATCTTTTTCTCTTCGGCAGACACAATATCCTGATACTCGAACGGCTCGCCTTTCTTGCATACGGAGGGAGTCGAGGCGAGGTATTCGGTATTGATCCGCCCCTGCAGACTCACCCGCAAGTACATTAGTTCATGGTAGCCATGTTCACCACGCTTGCCCAAGTACAGATAACCTGAGGCCGTGTCGCGAGTACTGAGCGGCCCGCCTTCCTCACGAACCTCACCCAAAGATGAACCAGAACCTAAAATCAGCCAATCCTCGCCGATCTCAATACGCTTGTCCTGCAATACCAGTGCGCTGATCGCGGTCCCGAACGGCAGCGCCTTCTTAAACTTCTCGCCACGTACTTTGGCCGAGTCAAAAAAACCAAAGTCGACACGGACTTCCGTTGCCTGCGCGCTCCCCATCAATGCCAACAGCGCCAGCGCGCCAATAAAGCGTTTCATTTTTCCCCCTCCCAGTGTTGTCCACCGGTTCATCCCACATGATCAATATTCAGCCTGTTTTTCTGTTGCCATTGCCTGTCGCAGAAAAAACCAAAATGAATATTATTTCAAAAAGGGGAAAAACAAAACAATTTAAACCAAAAGCATAAATCGCAAGGGAAAATTACATGGTATGGGTCGGCCGCGTCGAGTTCAGCGCGCCGCCGAGCAGGCTCTCGATCTTCAGCCGCGCCTGCTTGCAGGTTTCGTCGGCGGCGAATTCGATGCCGATGCCCTGGTTGCGGTTGTTGTTGGCACCGGCGGGGGTGAGCCACGCCACCTTGCCGGGGATTGCCAGCTTCTGGGTGTCGTCCAGCAGCGTCAGCAGCAGAAACACCTCGTCGCCGAGATTGTAGTCGCGGTTGGTCGGCACAAAGATACCGCCGTTGCGCAGGAAGGGCATGTAGGCCGCGTACAGCGCGCTGCGTTCCTTGATCGACAGCGACAGCACGCCGGGGCGGCTGGCGTCGGGCTTGATCTCGACTGCGTTATCCATGCTGGTCCTGTGTCATGTGGGCTTGCCGGCAAAGGCTTTCAGGTAGTTCATCAACAGGGCTTCCAGTTGCAGCCTTGTCACCAGGGTGTGCTGGCCGTACGGTGCCAGTGCAGTCAGTTCGCGCTGGCAATCCATTAAAGCATGGATATTCAGCCGTGGCAGCAGGCGCTGCATCGCTGCCTGCTGTGCCGGAAAGTAACGCACCGCGCCGCCCAGCCGCAGCGCGGCCAGGTCGTGGAGCCATTTGCCCAGCCAGCGCAACGGCAGTTCCAGCGCCACCTTCTGCTTGTCGACGGCGTCGGCGAGGCTCAGTACGCTGCCCATGCTGCACTCGGTCAGCCCGGACACGAACTGCTTGCGCAGCGCCGCCTCCGCCGCGTCGTGCTCGAACAGCGGCATGCCGCCGTGAAACGCCAGCTCGGCCTCGGCGTCCTCGACGCCCTGTTCGTTCACCCACGCCAGCGCCTCAGCCGCCGACGGCAGGCTGAGCGGAAACTGGCGACAGCGACTCTTGATGGTCGGCAGCAGCCGCTGCGGCGCATCGGACACCAGCAGGAACACCACCTCGGCCGGCGGTTCTTCCAGCACTTTCAGCAGTGCGTTGGCGGCGGCCGGGTTCAGCGCTTCCGCCGGTTCCACGATCACCACCCGTCGTCCGCCACGGTGGGCGCTGAGATGGGCGAATTCGATCACGTTGCGCACGCCGTCGATCTTGATCACCGGCAGCTTGCGTTTCGGCGCCTTGGCTTCCTTGCCGTCTTCCGCCTCCTCGTCATCGCCGTGCGGTGTCAGCACGCGCAGGTCGGGATGGTTGCCGGCGGCAAACCAGTGGCAGGCCTGGCACTGGCCGCAGGCGTGGTGATCGGCCTGCGGCGCCTCGCACAGCAGCGAGCGCGCCACTTCCTGCGCGAATTCGCGCTTGCCGATGCCGGCCGGGCCGCTGAGCAGCCAGGCATTGGGCAGACGCTCGAAGTTGGCGGCCAACCTTTGCCAGTCGCTGGCTTGCCACGGGTAACGCATCAGGCTTGCGCTTTCAGCATGGCGAGACGGCCGGCCAGCTGCTGCTGGATGTCGGCGATGTCGCCGGTGGCGTCGACCACGAAGAAACGCTGCGGATAGGCGGCGGCGCGGGCGAGGTAGCTGTCGCGCACACGCTGGTGGAAGTCCTCGCGCTCGCGCTCGAAACGGTCCGGCAGCCGCGTCTGGCTCAGCCGCTGCTGCGAGACCTGCAGCGGCACGTCGAGCAGGATGGTCAGGTCCGGCTGCAGCCCCTGCTGCACCCACTCCTCCAGCTGCGCGATGCGCTTGGCCGGCACGCCGCGGCCACCGCCCTGGTAGGCGAAGGTGGCGTCGGTAAAGCGGTCGCTGACGACCCAGCGCCCCATGGCCAGCGCCGGGCGGATCACCGACGACAGCAGCTCCTGGCGGCTGGCGAACATCAGCAGCGTCTCGGTATCCAGCGTGGCTTCGGTGTCGACGTCGAGCAGCAGTTCGCGCAGCTTCTCGCCAAGCGGCGTGCCGCCCGGCTCGCGGGTGAACACGGTGTCAACGTTGGCCGCAGCCAGCCAGTTGCGGATGAAGGTCAAATGCGTGGTCTTGCCGGCACCGTCGAGTCCCTCCAGCGTAATGAAGCGCGCTCTGGACATCATCAACCTTTCTTCAGGATGTATTGGCGGACGGCGGCGTTGTGCTCGTCCAGTGTTTCGGAGAATTGGGTGGTGCCGTCACCGCGCGACACGAAGTACAGCGCGCGGCTGGGCGCCGGGTGCGCGGCGGCGTCCAGTGCCGCGCGGCTGACCAGCGCGATCGGCGTCGGCGTCAGCCCGGCGCGGGTATAGGTGTTGTACGGCGTGTCGCGGCGCAGCGCGTCCTTGCCGATGCGGCCGCGGTAGCGCTCGCCCATGCCGTAGATCACCGCCGGATCGGTCTGCAGCCGCATGCCGATGCGCAGGCGGTTGACGAACACGCTGGCCACCATGCTGCGGTCTTCCTCGCGCGCGGTTTCCTTCTCGATCAGGCTGGCCATGATCAGCAGCTGGTACGGCGTCTGGTACGGCAGGTCGGCGGCGCGCGATTCCCACACCGTCTGCAGCTGCTGCATCAGCGTCTGGTTGGCGCGGCGCAGCAGTTCCACATCGCTGCTGCCGGGCAGATAGTAGTAGGTGCTGGGGAAGAACAGGCCTTCGACACTGCCCTCGCTCATGCCCAGCTCGGCCAGCAGGCGCTGCTCGCTCCAGCCGGCGCTGTCCTGGCGCAGGTCTTCCTCTTCACGCAGCGCCGCGCGGAACTGGCGGAAGGTCCAGCCCTCGATGATGGTAACGCTGGCCTGGTCCGGGTGGCCATCGTTGAAGCGCGACAGGTACTGCCACAGCGCGGTGGCGCCGGAGAACTGGTACAGCCCGGCCTTCAGCTTGCGGTCGCTGCCCATCATGCGCGAGATCGCCACCATCACCCAGCGGTTGCGGATGGCGCCATCCTCTTCCAGCGTGCGTGCCAGCTGGCCCATGGTGCGGTTGGGGGCGACGCTGACAGTGTAGGGCGAGCCGGGCGGGGTCACCGGCACGGCAACCACCCAAGCCAGCCACAGGGCAAACAGCAGCGCGAACGCGGCAAGGATACGGCCTATCAATCGGTGCATACGGACTTCATCAACTTAGCTAAAAAGAGGCGCTGGCGCCGGGTGAAAAGAGGCGCTGGCGCCGGACGCGCGATGATACCACGCACGCCGGCCGCCTTCCGCGCCAAAGCGGCGCGCCGTTCAGGGCTGCGGCGACAGCACCACACCGTAGCGCTGCGACACGTCGGCGGCGGCCAGCGGCCGCAGCGGCAGGCTGCCTTCGGCCAGACACAACTGCAGCGCCAGCGTGCCCTGCTGCCACGCCGTCCAGTCCGCCGCCGTCGGCGGCTGGCCGTCGGCGCTGCGCAACATCACGTCGCTCAGCGCCAGCAGCTCGCGGTCGTCCACCACCGCCAGCTCGCCGCCGGCCTCGACAAACAGTCGCCCGCCCTCGTCCAGCAGCGCCAGCCGCGGCGTGCCGGGGTCGATGTCCGGCAGCCACTGCCAGCCGGCCTCACCGCGCCGCACCACGTAGGGCGCGGCGTCGAGCGCGACGTAGACCTTTTGCGGGCCGTTCTGCACGTAGTAGCGGCCGTCGCCGTCGCGCGCGTAGTTGCGGCGGAAGAAATCCACGATCGCGGCCTGGTTCAGCCGCTCCTCGCGCAGCCACCACTGGCCGCGCGCATCCAGCCGCAGCCAGCCGAACACCGCCGGCACGTTCGGCCACTTGGCGAGTGACGCCAATACCATTGCATCCATGTCGTTCGCTCCTGTCTCAGCTGTTGCGCAGTATGTCGGTGGGCGGGGTGCGCGTGATTTTACGCAGCAGCGGCCAGCCGGCAAGGCCGACCACCGCGCCGCCGCACAGCGCCCCTAGCAGCGGCAGCCACAGGTTCGGCGCCAGCGGCAGGTTGAACAGCTGCACCGCCACCAGGCTGCCGATCGCCATCGCGCCGATGCCGGCCATGAGCCCGGTCAGGCCGCCCAGCCACGCCAGCTCGGCGAGGATCACCGCACGCACCTGCTGCCGCGAGGCACCCAGCGCGCGCAACAGCGCGACATCGAACTGCCGCTCGTCGCGGGTGGCGGCCAGCGCCGCCCACAGCACCAGCACCCCGGCGGCCAGCGCCAGGCTGAACATGGTTTCCACCGCCAGCGCCAGCCGCCCGATCACCGCCTTCACCTCGCGCACGATGACGCTGATGTCGATCACGGTGACATTGGGCAGCGCCGCCACCAGCCGGTTGTTGAAGTCCTTGTCCGGCGCGCGGTAGCTGGTGATGTAGCTGGCGCTCTCACCGCCCATCCAGCCCTGTGGCGCGATGACGAAGAAATTGGGCTGGAAGCTGTCCCACGCCACCTTGCGCAGGCTGGTCACCGGCGCCTGCCAGCGGGTGCCGGCGATGTCGAACACCAGCACGTCGCCCATGCGGATGCCCAGCGTCTCGGCCAGCCCCTGCTCCACCGAGAACGCCGGTTGCGTGCTGTCCGCCGGCCACCACTTGCCGGCGGCAAAGCCGTTGCCCGGCGGCGGCGCGGCGCGCCACGACAGGTTGAACTCGCGCTCGGCCAGCCGCTGCGCACGTTCGTCCTCGTAGTCGCTGCCCTTCACCGCGCGCTCGTTGATCATCAAGAGCCGCGCCCGCGTCATCGGCGCCGCCTGCGGCGCGTTGCGGCCAACCTTGGCGAACAGCGCGTCCAGCGTCGCCTGCTGCGGCGCCTGCAGATTGATCAGGAACGAATCCGGCGCATCGGCCGGCAGCGACTTCTGCCAGGCGCCGATCAGGTCGTCGCGCACCACGGTCAGCGTCAGCAACGCCATCAGGCTCACCGACAGCGCCGCGATCTGGATCACCGCCAGCCACGGCCGCCGCGCCAGGTTGGCCGCACCGTGGCGCCAGCCGACGGCACCAGACAGCGGCACGCGGCGCAGCAGGCGCACCACGCCCCAGGCCAGCAGACCGACCGCCAGCAGGAAGCCGACCAGCCCGCCCAGCAGCCACAGCGCCAGCGTGCTGTCGCCGACCTGCCACGCCGCCAGCCCGAGCAGCGCGACAATGGCCAGCAGCGGCGCCAGCAGCGAACGGCTGGAGGTCGGCATGTCGGCGCGCAACACCGCCACCGCCGGAATGCGGCGCAGCGCCAGCAGCGGCGGCAGCGCAAACCCGGCGAGCAGGATCAGCGCCGACAGCGGCCCGCTCAGCCAGGCGGTTAGCGCCGGCGCCGGCAGCCCCGCGCCCAGCCACTGCTGCGCCAGCAACAGCAAGCCGGCCTGCACGCCATAGCCGGCGACGGTGCCGAGCACGCCGGCCACCAGCGCCAGCCACAGGAACAGGCTGCCCCACACCAGCGCCACCTCGCTACCGGTCTGCCCCAGCGCGCGCATCACCGCCACGCTCTGCCAGTGCCGCGCCAGGTAGCGGCGCACCGCCAGCGCCACCGCCGCCGCCGACAGCAGCACCGACAGCAGCGCGGTCAGGCCGAGGAAGCGTCGTGCCCGCTCCAGCGCCGATTTCACCTCCGGCCGCGCCTCCTCGACATCCTCCAGCCGCGTGCGGCGGTCCAGCTGCGGCGCCAGCCACTGGCGGTAGCCGGCCACGCTGGCGGCATCGCCGGCCACCATCAGCCGGTAGCGCACGCGGCTGCCGTCCTGGACCAGGCCGGTGGCGGCCAGATCGGCGTGGTTGAACAGCACGCGCGGGATGAAGTTGTACAGGTCCATCGCCCCGTCCGGCTCGCGCAGCACTTCCGCGCTCAGGCGCAGGCTGACGTTGCCGAGGCGCACGCTGTCGCCCAGACGCAGGCCCAGCTTCTGCAGCAGCCGCGAATCGGCCCACAGCTCGCCCGGCGCCGGCGCCAGCCGGCCCTCTTGCAAACCCTGCGACGTGCGCAGCTGCACCTCGCCGCGCAGCGGATAGCCGGCGGTGACCGCCTTCAGCGTCGCCAGCACCGCCTGCTCGCGGGCGAACACCATCGACGGAAAGGTGGCCGCCTCCGCCTGCTGCAGGCCGCGCTGCGCCGCCTGCTGCCGCCACGCGTCCGGCGGCGGCCGGTTGCCGTTGGACACCAGATCGGCGGCCAGCAGCTGGCTGGCCTGCCGCGTCAGCGCCTGCTCGATGCGGTCGGAAAAGAAGGCGACGCTGCTCATCGCCGTCACCGCCACCAGCAGCGCCAGCAGCAGCACCGTCAGCTCGCCGGCACGCAACTCGCGCCGCAACAGGCGCCAGCCCATCTGCAGCGACAGCCGGCTCATGTTTCCTCCCGCTGCAGGCGGCCGTCGTTGAGGCGGTAGACCGCGGCACAGCGCGACGCCAGCGCGGTGTCATGGGTGACCAGCACCAGCGCGGTGCCGGCCTCGGCGTTGAGCTGGAACAGCAGCTCGATCACCTGCCGCCCGGTGGCCGGATCGAGGTTGCCGGTCGGCTCGTCGGCAAACAGCAAGGTTGGCCGCACCACGAAGGCGCGCGCCAGCGCCACCCGCTGCTGCTCGCCGCCGGACAGGTGGCGCGGGTAGTGATCGAGACGGTGGCCGAGGCCGACACGCTGCAGCATGGCGCTGGCAGCGGCGCGGGCATCGCTGCGCCCGGCCAGCTCCAGCGGCAGCATCACGTTTTCCAGCGCGGTGAATTGCGGCATCAACTGGAAGTTCTGGAACACGAAGCCGACCTTGTCGCGGCGCAGCAGCGCGCGCTGGTCCTCGTCCAGCGCCGACAGCGCCTGGCCGGCCAGCCACACCTCGCCGGAACTTGCCGGGTCCAGCCCTGCCAGAATGGCAAGCAGCGTGGATTTGCCGCTGCCGGAGGCGCCGACGATGGCGACGCTCTCGCCGGCGGCGACACTGAAGCTGGCTTGGTGCAAGATGGTCAGCGTCTGGCCGTGGTAGTCGACCTGGCGCGCCAGCGCTTCGGCGCGCAGGATCACGTTATTTTCTGGAGAGGGATTCATGCTTTATCGCTGCTTTCTGCTGGTTGTCTTGCTGCTGGCGCCGCACATGGCACACGCCGCGCGTATCGTGGTGTTCGGCGACAGCCTGTCCGCCGCCTATGGCCTGCGCCCGGAACAGGGCTGGGTCAGGCTGTTGCAACAACAACTGGGCAGCACGCATCAGGTCATCAACAGCAGCCTGTCCGGCGAGACCACCGCTGGCGGCCTGGCGCGGCTGCCGGCGGTGCTGCGGCAACAGCGCCCGGAGGTGCTGATTCTGGAGCTGGGCGGCAACGACGGCCTGCGCGGCCTGCCGCTGCCGGCGATGCAGGACAACCTGTCCGCCATGGTCCGCCTGGCCCAGCGCGCCGGCGCGCGGGTGCTGCTGGTCGGCATGGCACTGCCCCCCAATTATGGCCCCGATTACGGCGCCAAGTTCCGGCAGGTGTATGACAAAGTGGCACGCCAGCACAAAGTGCCGCTGGTGCCGCTGCTGGTGGCCGGTTTCGAGCAGGATCTGGCGCTGTTCCAGGGCGATGGCATCCATCCGGTCGCGCAGGCGCAGCCGCGCATGGTGCGCAACGTGCTGCCGGCGCTGACGCCGCTAATCGCCAGAAAATAGCAGGAATCACTGTTTTTTGTGGTGAACGCAACGTTTCTCAGGCTTTTGCCACACTTCATGACATAAAGGTTAACCTTGTGACTGCGGCGGCCCATCCGGCTGTCCGCCCGCTGCCGCCTTCCCACAAGGATTCCCCATGCCCGCTCTTGCCGCCGCGCTCGCCCAGCGCCTGGTCACCCCGTTCCGCGGCCTGCCCGCCGGCGTCTACATCCAGATCGTCGCCACCATGATCAACACCATGGGCGGCATCGCCAAGCTGTTCCTGCCGCTCTATTTTCTGGAGCGCTACCGACTGCCCTACGGCAGCATCGGCCTGCTGATGGGCTGCTACGGTCTGGGCTGCGTGCTGGGCGCCTATGGCGGCGGCGCCCTCAGCGACCGCCTCGATACCCGCAAGCTGTGTGCGGCGCTGCTGCTGGCCAGCGGGCTGCTGACCATGTCGCTGGCGCTGCCGCTGCCGGTGTGGGGCTTCGTGCCGCTGCTACTGCTGACCGGTATCGCCGATGGCGGCTTCCGCCCCGGCAATATGCGGCTGGTGCTGGAGCCGTGCGCGCCGGCGCAGCGCGCCACCGCACAAGGGCTGTACCGGGTGGCGTTCAACCTCGGCACCTCGCTGGCCGGCATCACCGGCGGCCTGCTGGCGGTGTACGGCTACCAGTGGGTGTTCGTGGCGCAGGGCTGTGCCAGCCTGCTGGCCTGCCTGTGGCTGGTGGCCGCCTATCGCCGCCAGCCGCCGCAGCCGGGCCGGGCGCAAGCGTCTGCGGCCAACCTGGTGGAGCAGGACGGCTCGCCGTGGCAGGACCGCGCCTTTTTGCGCTTCATCGCCGGACAGCTGCTGATCCTGGCGGTATTCGACCAGATGTACGGCACGCTGGGCATGTTCCTGCGCGAACACTACCGGCTGGGTCCGGAGTGGATCGGCTACCTGTTCACCCTCAACGGGCTGATGGTGGTCGCGCTGCAGGTCAGCATTGCCCACCGTGTTGGCCGCTGGGGGCTGCAGCGCTGCTCGCACCTCGGCGTGCTGTGCATCGGCATGAGCTTTCTGCTGCTCAATGCCGGCGTCGCCGCCGGCTGGGCGCTGATGGCGATGCTGGTGCTGACCGTCGGCGAGCTGCTGCTGTCGCCGACCTGGTCGGTGATCGTGATGCAGCGCTCGGAGGGGCGTCAACGCGGCCGCTACCTCGGCGTCTACGCCGCGGCGTGGAGCGGGCGCACGCTGTATGCGCCGGCGATCGGCACCTGGGCCTACGGCCAGTTCGGCGGCGCGCTGCTGTGGTGGCTGTGCGCCGGGGTGGCGCTGCTGACCGTGCTGCTGCAGGCCGGCGCGTTGCGCCAGATGCTGGCGCCGACGCCATAAAAAAACCCTGCATCGCGGATGCAGGGTGGTGACTGCGGCCAACCTTAGGGCTGGCGCGGGCAGACGCTGATTACAGCGCGGCGGCGTTCTCGGCCAGGTAGGAAGCCACGCCTTCGGCGGACGGCTTCATGCCTTTCTTGCCCTTGTTCCAGCCGGCCGGGCACACTTCACCGTGTTCTTCGGTGAACTGCAGCGCGTCAACCATGCGCAGCATCTCGTCCACGTCGCGGCCCAGCGGCAGGTTGTTGACCACCTGGTGCTGTACCACGCCGGACTTGTCGATCAGGAAGGAGCCACGGAAGGCCACGCCACCGTCGGCTTCCACGTCGAAGGCCTTGCACAGCTCGTGCTGGATGTCGGCCACCAGGGTGTAGCCCACTTGGCCGATACCGCCTTTTTCCACCGGGGTGTTGCGCCATGCGGCGTGGGAGAACTGGCTGTCGATGGACACGCCGATCACTTCCACGTTGCGGGACTTGAACTCGGCCAGACGGTGATCAAACGCGATCAGCTCGGACGGGCACACGAAGGTGAAGTCCAGCGGGTAGAAGAACACCACGGCGTACTTGCCTTCAGTCGCCTGCTGGAAGGAATAGTTGTCAACAATCTGACCATCGCCCAGAACGGCGGAGAAGGTTTTTTCGCCTGCAAAGAACGGTGCCTGTTTGCCTACAAGTACGGCCATGTGATTCTCCTTGGAGTTCGGTTATGTGTGAATCCTGCGGACGGTGATTCCGCAAACTGGCACGTTTATAAATCAGCGGTGGCGCCAGCTGCCAATTGAATATCCAAATTGCCACCATTAAGGCGGGCAATCACCACACCACCAGTGTCCCTCATCCCCGGCCGCCACACGCCATGGGGTGGCCGGCCATGCGAAGCAGATAACGTTGGCCGCAATCTGGATTAAAATACGACAGGGGCGGCCGTTGGCGCCCCGCTCCCTTTCAACCACCCGCTGCGGGATGACCATGAGCAAACAGCTGACCATACTGGCGGTAGACGATGTCAGCCTGCATCGCACCATGCTGGCCCGCTTCATCCGCCAGCTGGGACACCTGCCGGTGACCGCCAGCAACGGTCAGGAGGCGGTCGAATATTGCGCCACCAGCATGCCGGACATGATCCTGATGGACATCCTGATGCCGGTGATGGACGGCTTCAGCGCCACCCGCCACATCCGCCAGCAACTGGCCGGGCACTGGATCCCGATCGTGTTCCTGTCGGCGATGAACGAAGAAGCCGACTACCTGCACGGGCTGGAGGCCGGCGGCGACGACTACCTGACCAAGCCGGTCAACCTGCCGCTGCTGTCGGCCAAGATCAGCAGCCTGCTGCGCGTGATCGACATGCAGGCGCGCCTGGGCGACAGCAACCGCCAGCTGGAGCAGTACTACGCCACCACCCAGCAGGAACACAGCCTGGCGCAGCACGTACTGGAAAGCTTTAACACTGCAACCAATGCGCAGCAGCACAATATTCACAGCTGGCTGAAGTCGGCGGTACACCTCAGCGGCGACGTGATCTGCATCGCGCGCTCGCCGTCCGGCGCCGACCACGTGATGCTGGCCGACAGCACCGGCCACGGGCTGGTGGCGGCCATCTGCTGCCTGCCGGCGATCGACAGCTTTCACGCGATGACCCGGAGTGGCTTCGGCATCGGCCAGATCGCCGAGTCGATCAACCGCAAGCTGTACCAGACCCTGCCCACCGGCCACTTCGTCGCCGCCGCGCTGCTCGCCATCGATTACCGCAGCCGGCGCATCACGGTGTGGAACGGCGGCATTCCCTGCTGCAGCTTCCTCAACCGGCACGGCGAACTGGAAAAGACCTTCCGCTCCGCCCACCCGCCGCTGGGCACGCTGCCGCCGGAGGCGTTCGAGCAGCAGCAAGAGCAGTACCACTGGCAGCATGACGGCGAGATCATCGTCTGCTCCGACGGTGTCACCGAGGCGCGCAACGCGGCGCAGCAGCAATTTGGCGAGGACGGCGTGCTGCAGGCCGCCCGCGCGGCACAGGGACACGACACCGCGACGCGGATCGCCGCCGCGTTGCAGCAGCACCTGCAGCAGCAGCCGCACCTGGACGACGCCTCGCTGGTGGTGATCGGCTGCCAGCAGCAGCCGGCACTACCGCCCGACGAGGCAAACTAGCCGCCCCCGCCGCAGGCGTAAGCAAGCGCGCGGTGCATGAAAAAACGGGAGCCGCGGCTCCCGTTTGCTGTTGCTGCCTTGCGGCCAACCTTAGGCGGTCGGCTCGGCCTTCTGGCGCAGGCGCAGGTTCAGTTCCTTCAGCTGCTTCTCGTCCACCGCATTCGGCGCGCTGGTCAGCAGACACTGCGCACGTTGCGTTTTCGGGAACGCGATCACGTCGCGGATCGACTCGGCGCCGCACATCAGCGTCACCAGACGGTCCAGACCGAAGGCCAGGCCACCGTGTGGCGGCGCGCCGAACTTCAGGTTGTCGAGCAGGAAGCCGAACTTGTTCTGCTGCTCTTCCGGGCTGATCTTCAGCGCGGCGAACACCTTTTCCTGGATGTCGGCGCGATAGATACGTACCGAACCGCCACCGATTTCCCAGCCGTTGAGCACCATGTCGTAGGCACGCGCGATGCACGCACCCGGATCGGTGTCCATCAGGTCTTCGTGACCCGGTTTCGGGCTGGTGAACGGATGGTGGCAGGCAGTCCAGCGGTCGGCGTCTTCGTCGTGTTCGAACATCGGGAAGTCCACCACCCACAGCGGGCGCCATTCCTTGACGAAATAGCCGCCGGCTTCGCCGCGCTCGTGACCGATCTTGATGCGCAGCGCGCCGATGGCCTCGTTCACCACCTTGGCCTTGTCTGCGCCGAAGAAGATGATGTCGCCGTTGTCGGCACCGGTACGCGCCATGATTTCGTTCAGCGCGTTCACCGACAGGAACTTGACGATCGGCGACTGCAGGCCGCTGCTTTCGTCATTGGTGATCTTGCTCTTGTCGTTGACCTTGATGTAGGCCAGACCCTTGGCGCCGTAGATGCCGACGAACTGGGTGTAGTCGTCGATGTCCTTGCGCGACAGCGCGGCACCGCCCGGCACGCGCAGGGCCACCACGCGGCCATTGGCCATGTCGGCGGCGCCACGGAACACCTTGAACTCCTCGGTCTTCATCAGATCGGTCAGTTCGGTGAACTTGAGCGACACGCGCAGATCCGGCTTGTCGGAGCCGTAGTAGAACATCGCGTCGTTGTAGGCCATGCGCGGGAACTTGCCCAGCTCCACCCCCATCACGTCGCGGAAGATTTCCTGCGCCATGGTTTCGGTGATGTCCATGATCTCGTCCTCGTTCAGGAACGAGGTCTCGATATCGATCTGGGTGAATTCCGGCTGGCGGTCGGCACGCAGGTCTTCGTCACGGAAGCACTTGGTGATCTGGTAGTAGCGGTCGAAGCCGGCCACCATCAGCAGCTGCTTGAACAGCTGCGGCGATTGCGGCAGCGCGAAGAATTCGCCCGGATGCACGCGCGACGGCACCAGGTAGTCGCGGGCGCCTTCCGGAGTGGAACGGGTCAGCATCGGCGTTTCGATGTCGATGAAGCCCTGCTTGTCCAGATGGTTGCGCACGCCCATCGCCACGCGGTAGCGCAGGCGCAGGTTCTTCTGCATCGCCGGACGGCGCAGGTCGATCACGCGGTTGGTCAGGCGCACGTTCTCGGACAGGTTCTCGTCGTCGATCTGGAACGGCGGCGTGGCCGCGGCGTTCAGGATCTCGATGTTTTTCGCCAGGATCTCGATCTCGCCGGAGATCATCTTGCTGTTGGCGGTGCCAGCCGGGCGCTCGCGCACGATACCGGTGATCGCCAGCACGAATTCGTTACGGGTGCTGTCGGCGGTCTGGAATGCTTCCGGGGTGTCCGGATCGATCACCACCTGCACCAGACCTTCACGGTCGCGCAGGTCGATGAAGATCACGCCGCCGTGGTCACGACGACGATGGGCCCAGCCCTTGACCGTAACGGTCTGGCCGAGGAATTTTTTATCAATCAAGCCGCAGTAGTCGGTTCTCATGCAGAAGCCTTTTAGCCTTAAATTCGAAGATTCTTTTAATAAAAACAAAGGCAGAGGCGGGACGACCGGCCTCTGCGGAGTTCATTCAATAACGCATTTTACTTGCGTTTTTCACTATCGGGGGCACTGGGCGCGACAACGCCCATGGAAATGACGTATTTCAGTGCCGCATCCACCGACATGTCCAGTTCACGCGTGTCCTGCTTCGGCACGATGATGAAGTAGCCGGAGGTCGGGTTCGGCGTGGTCGGCACGTAGACGCTGATGAAGTCATCCTCGCCCAGCTGCTGCTTCACCTCGCCGGAAGGGGCGCCGGTCTGGAAGGCGATGGTCCACGCGTTCTGGTGCGGGAAGCGCACCAGCAGCGCCTTGCGGAAGGCCTGGCCGGAGTCGGACAGCAGGGTGTCGCTGACCTGCTTCACGCTGTTGTAGATGGTTTTCACCACCGGCGTGCGCGTCAGCACCAGCTCCCACAGGTCGAGCAGGCGCTGGCCGAGCACGTTGGCCGCCATGAAGCCGGTACCCAGCAGCACCGCGAACGCCAGCACCACGCCGAGGCCGGGGATGTCGAAGCCGAACAGGCTTTCCGGACGCCAGCCCTGCGGCAGCACGTTCACGGTCTGGTCCAGGGTGCCGATGATCAGGTTCAGCACCCACAGCGTGATGGCGATCGGCAGCCAGATCAGCAGACCGGCAATCAGGTAGCCGCGCAACGTCATTTTGATATGTTTCATCGGTATCTCAGGCACATCCGCCACTTCCGCAACCGCCGCTACCGCAAGCCGGACCGCTGCCACTGTTCTTGAAATCGGTAACGTACCAGCCGCTGCCCTTGAGCTGGAAGCCGGCCGCAGTCAGTACCTTGTTGTAACTCTGGCTGCCGCAGGACGGGCAATCGGTCAGCGCCGCATCGCTCATCTTCTGCAGATGTTCGTTCTGCACGCCACAGGCATCACAACGGTATTCGTAAATCGGCATGTTTTAGCACTCCACAAACAAAGACGATGACATAATGCGATCAGATATTGCAGTGCATCAAAGCTTGCTGCAATAAAACCCTGCATGATAATGGGGTCACAAGCGTTGGCGATCAAGTAGCTCGCCAAGTAAACGGATGATTATATCCGACTGATAGAACAATAGAAAACGCTCGCTTCATTGCATTGCAACACGCCTACGCGATGCTTTGCCGGCAGCGTCATCCATACTTACCTACAGGAGTTGATCAGCATGAGCCCATCCCACCTGCCCCTCGCCGGCAAACGCGGCCTGATTGTCGGCATCGCCAACGAACACAGCATCGCCTACGGTTGCGCCAAGATCATGCGGGAACAGGGCGCCGAAGTCGCCATCACCTACCTCAACGAGAAGGCGGAAAAATTCGTGCGCCCGCTGGCCGAAGGCTTGGCCGCACCGCTGATCCTGCCGCTGGATGTGCAGGCTGACGGCCAGCTGGAGCAGGTGTTCGCCGCGATCGAGGAAACCTGGGGCCAGATCGACTTCGTGGTGCACTCCATCGCCTTCTGCCCGATGGACGACCTGCACGGCCGCGTCACCGACTGCTCGCGCGACGGTTTCCTGCAGGCAATGCGTGTATCGTGCTATTCCTTCATCGAGATGGCGCGACTGGCCGAGCCGCTGATGAAAAACGGCGGCGCACTGATCACCATGAGCTATCACGGCGCCGACAAGGTGGTCGAGAACTACAACATCATGGGGCCGGTGAAGGCGGCGCTGGAAAGCACCACCCGCTACATGGCGCACGAGCTGGGCCCGAAAGGCATCCGCGTACACACCATCTCGCCGGGACCGCTGAAAACCCGCGCCGCCAGCGGCATCGCCCACTTCGACCAGCTGATCGACGACGCCATCGCCCGCGCACCGCAAAACCGGCTGGTGGACATCGAGGACGTCGGCAACACCTGCGCCTTCCTCGCCTCCGACGCCGCCCGCGCGCTGACCGGCGAGGTCACCTATGTCGATGGTGGCTTCAACATCATGGCCTGAGGACTGACATCATGATCCGCGACGCACACGCCTTTAGCGACATCATCAGCCAGGCCACCGCTAACGGCCCGCAGCCGATGGCGGTGGCCCACCCCTGCAGCCCGGAAGCGCTGCTGGGCGCGGTCGAGGCCGCCGACCACGGCATCACCACCCCGATCCTGATCGCCCCGCGCGCCAAGCTGCTCAAGCTGGCCGCCAGCATGGACATCGACCTCGGCCGCTTCGAGGTGATCGACGCCGAGCACAGCCACGCCGCCGCCGAGCGCGCGGTGGCGCTGGTGCGCGACGGCCGTGCCGACAGCCTGATGAAGGGCAGCCTGCACACCGACGAGTTCATGAGCGCGGTGCTGGACCGCACCAAGGGCATCCGCACCGACCGCCGCATCAGCCACGTGTTCGTGATGAAAGTGGAAAGCTACCCGCGCTACCTGTTCATCACCGACGCCGCCATCAACATCGAGCCGGACCTGATGACCAAGCGCGACATCTGCCAGAACGCCATCGACCTGACCCACGCCCTCGGCGTGGCGCAGCCGAAGGTGGCGATCCTGGCGGCGGTGGAAACCATCAATCCTGCAATGCGCGCCACGCTGGACGCGGCGGCGCTGTGCAAGATGGCCGACCGCGGCCAGATCCGCGGCGCGCTGCTCGACGGCCCGCTGGCCTTCGACAACGCCATCTCGCACGCGGCGGCCGACACCAAGGGCATCGAGTCGCCGGTGGCCGGCGAGCCGGACATCCTGTTGGTGCCTGACCTGGAATCAGGCAATATGCTGGCCAAGCAGCTGACCTATCTGGCAGCCGCCGCCAGTGCCGGCATCGTGATGGGCGCCCGGGTGCCGATCGTGCTGACCAGCCGTGCCGATGATGCGGCCGGACGGCTGGCCTCGGCGGCGGTGGCCAACGTCTTTGCCGCCTACAAAAAAGGATAAGTAATGGGCAAGGCTCTCATCGCCATCAATGCCGGCTCCGCCACGCTGAAATTCCGTGCCTACCAGCCGGACGGCGTGCAACTGCTGGCACGCGGCCTCGTCGACCGTTTCGGTGCCGCCGGCGCCAGCCTGGAGCTGGACTACGGCGGTCGCCAGACGCGGGTAACGCTGGCCGGCAGCGGCCGCGACGAAGCGGTGGCGGCGGTGCTCAACGTCCTCGCCGACAAGGGACTGGAAGCGGTGGCGGTGGCGCACCGCGTGGTGCATGGCGGCGACCGCTACACCAGCCCGGTGGTGCTGACCCCGGAAGTGGTCGACCACCTGGCGGAGCTGATCCCGCTGGCACCGCTGCACCAGCCGGCCAGCCTGGCCGTGATGAGTGCCTTTGCGCGACTGGACAGCAAGCTGACCCAGATCGCCTGCTTCGACACCGCCTTCCATTGCGGCCAACCCGAGGTCGCCACCCGCTTCGGCATCGCCCGCCACTGGCACGAACAGGGCATCCGCCGCTACGGCTTCCACGGCCTGTCCTACGCCTCCATCGCGCGACGGCTGGGCGACATGGCGCTGGCCAGCCAGCGCGTGGTGGTCTGCCATCTCGGCAGCGGCGCCAGTGCCTGCGCCATCCACGACGGCCGCAGCATCGCCTCCAGCATGGGTTTTTCCGCGGTCGACGGCCTGATGATGGGCACCCGTCCCGGCAACCTCGATCCGGAAGTGGTGCTGTACTGGCTGGAACACGAAGGCATGGACATCGCGCAGGTGCGGCAGGAGCTGTACAAGCACAGCGGCCTGCTCGGCGTGTCCGGCCTGTCCGCCGACATGCGCGAGCTGCTGGCCAGCAAGGAGCCGGCGGCGAAGGAAGCGATCGAGCTGTTCTGCTACCGTGCCGCGCGCGAAGTGGCATCGCTGGCCACCGCGATGAAGGGGCTGGACGCGGTGGTGTTCACCGCCGGCATCGGCGAGCGCTCGCCGGAGATCCGCGCCCGCATACTGAAGCAGCTGTCCTGGCTCGGCTTCGAGATCGACCTTGCGGCCAACCTTGCCCGCTCGCAACGCATCACCACCCCGCACAGCGCGCGCCACGCCTATGTCATGGCTACCGACGAGGAAGGCGAAATGGCCCGCGAGGCTGCCGCGCTGCTCAGCGGCGACGTGCAGCTGTAATCCCGCACCCGGATAAAAGCGGCGGGCGGCGGATCACTCCGTCGCCCGCCGCTTTGTCTTGCCGCTGCGCCTCAGTTGGCCAGCCAGTCGGTCAGCATCAGGCCGATACCGACCCCGCGCGAATGGTGGTTGTAGTCGAGCAGACTTTCGCCGTAACCCGAAAAGCCCTGCACATAACCGCGCAGCCGTCCCGCCACCGGGAAGGTCCAGTCCAGCTGCAGCGCGCCCTTGCCGTGCAGCGGGTTGTAGCGCACGCGGCCGCCGAGGGTGTGATCGTTCCAGCGGTATACCGCCTGCACGTCGCCGCGTCCCATGTAGTGGGTAATGTCCGGATTGTCGTCAGTAGCGTCGGATTCCGGCAGCCGGTACCACCAACGCCCAGTCAGGCTGAGGTTGCCCTTTTCCGCGCCGGCCATCACATAGACCCGGTTCCAGCTGCGCGATAGCGGGTCGGTCTGGCCGTTGGACTGGTGCACCACGCCGACACCGGCCATGCGCAAGCGCCAGCCCTGCCACGTCCAGTGCGCCGGCAGCGGCGTGGTCAGCATCACTTCCGGCTCGTAGTCGGTCTCGCGGAACGGCGACGACTGTCCCTTGTTGTACATCTGCCAGTGCGACTGCTGGGTGTAGCCAAACCACAGGTCGGCCGGCGTGCCGAGCACGTTCTGCCACAACTTGCTCTTGAACGACAGCTGGTACTTGGTTTCGACATTGTTGAGCTTGGTGCCGAACAGGCGTACCGATTCCTGCGTCGGCGACGACGGCTGCGAATTGGGCGAGAACAGGTGCCACAACGGCAGGATGTAGGTCGGCTGGTGCGCACGCAGCACGAAGGTGCCCAGCTTGTTGTCCTCGTCCAGATCCCACTGCCTGGCCAGCCCCGAGGCGGAGAAGCGCGGCGCGAGCGGTGGCGTGCCGGCGTCATCCGCCACCGGCGCGGTGGCCAGTTGCGGCAATTCGTTTGCGGCCAACGTTGTCACTGCTGCCGCTGGTGCCGGCGCGACCGACAGCTCCGATGGCAGCAGCAACGGTGCCGGTGGCAGCAGCGCGTCGAAGCAGGCCAGGCGCTCGGCATCGGCCAGAATGCCGCGGCAGTGCTTGAACGGTGACAGCGCCTCATCGGCATGGACTTGACTGGCTAGCAGCAACAGGACTGGCGGCAACAACTTCATCGACTCACCCGCAATTCAGAAACAAAGCACGGTAGACCACGCAGAAACACAAAAGGCTCCGCGTTTGCGGAGCCTTTGCGTATTCTTGCGTCAAACTCGGATCAGGCAGCCATGGCCTTGATGTGAGCAGACAGACGGCTCTTATGGCGAGCTGCCTTGTTCTTGTGGTACACGCCTTTGTCAGCCAGACGATCAATCACTTTAACGGAAGCGAGGAACACAGTGTTTGCTACTGCCTTGTCGCCGGCTTCGATTGCTTTGATCACTTTCTTAACGGCGGTACGGAAGGCCGTACGCAGGCTTGCGTTGTGCGCGCGCTGCTTAAGGGCCTGGCGTGCACGCTTGCGAGCTTGTGCGCTATTAGCCATGGAATTCTCCTGATGAGCTGAATCTGAAACGGCAGATTTTAAGGCCTAAGATCACGTTTTGCAACAACAATACCTCCCGCGTAAACTACGGCCCTCGATAAAAGCGTTATCAACCCGTTCGGTAAAGCATGAATTTACTCAAAGCACTGGCAAAAGTCAGCAGCATGACCCTGGTTTCGCGCGTGCTCGGCTTCGTGCGCGATGCCATCATCGCGCGTGTTTTCGGCGCCGGCATGGCCACCGACGCCTTCTTTGTCGCCTTCAAGCTGCCCAATCTGCTGCGCCGCATTTTTGCCGAGGGCGCCTTCTCGCAGGCCTTCGTGCCGGTGCTGGCGGAATACAAGGAACAGCAGGGCGAGGACGCCACCCGCCGCTTCCTGTCGCACATCAGCGGCACCCTGAGCCTGGTGTTGCTGGTCGTCACCGCGCTGGGCATGCTGGCCGCCCCCGCCATCATCTGGATATCGGCGCCCGGCTTTGCCCATGATCCGGACAAGATGGCACTGACCAGCGAGCTGCTGCGCATCACCTTTCCTTATATCCTGTTCATTTCGCTGTCGTCGCTGGCCAGCAGCGTGCTGAATACCTGGAACCGTTTCTCGGTGCCGGCGTTCACGCCGACGCTGCTGAACGTGTCCTTCATCCTGTGCTCGCTGCTGCTGACACCCTACTTCGACCCGCCGGTACTGGTGCTGGCGTGGGCGGTGTTCATCGGCGGCATCGCGCAACTGCTGTACCAGCTGCCGCACCTGAAGAAGCTGGACATGCTGCCGTGGCCGCGTCTGGACCTGAAGGATGCCGCGGTGTGGCGCGTGGTGCGGCAGATGGGACCGGCGATCTTCGGCGTGTCGATCGCGCAGATCTCGCTGGTGATCAACACCATCTTTGCCTCCTTCCTGGTGTCCGGCAGCGTGTCGTGGATGTACTACGCCGACCGGCTGATGGAGTTCCCGACCGGCATCCTCGGCGTGGCGCTGGGCACCATCCTGCTGCCGTCGCTGTCCAAGCATGCGGCGCGCGACAGCGGCGAGGAATTCAGTCGTCTGCTGGACTGGGGCATCCGCCTGTCGCTGTTGCTGGCGATTCCGTCCACCGTCGGTCTCGCTCTGCTGTCGCAACCGCTGATCGCCACCCTGTTCATGTACGGCAAGTTCAACGCCCATGATGCGCTGATGACGCAGCAGGCGCTGATCGCCTACGCCATCGGCCTGCTGGGGCTGATCCTGGTCAAGGTGCTGGCGCCCGGCTTCTACGCGCGGCAGAACATCAAGACCCCGGTCAAGATCGCGCTGGTGACGCTGACCGCCACCCAGCTGATGAACCTGGCCTTCATCGGCCCGTTCCGCCACGCCGGCCTCGCGCTGTCGATTGGCCTCGGCGCCTGCCTCAACGCCGCGCTGCTCTATCACCAGCTGAAACGGCACGGCATCTACCGGCCGCAAACCGGCTGGGGCGGCTTCCTCGGCAAGCTGCTGCTGGCGGTACTGATGATGGCCGCCGCGCTGCTGGCGCTGCAGCAGGTCTTGCCGATCGACTGGCACGGCCACGCCTGGCAGCGCGCGGCGTGGCTGCTGCTGCTGGTCATCGCCGGTGCCGTCGCCTACTTCGCCACCCTGCTGGCGCTGGGCATGCGCCCGCGCCAGTTCATGCGCCGCGAAAGCTGACGACTCGCTACCATATAAACATCAAGCTGTTGCCGCCCCAAGGTTGGCCGCAAGCCAAGGAAGACCATGATGAACCCGAGCTACACCCCCGAATTCTCGCCACTGGGCAAGAAGGTCGACTACCAGGACCAGTACGACGCCAGCCTGCTGTTCCCGATCGCGCGCCAGCAAAAACGCGACGAGATCGGCGTCGCCGAAGGCGCGCTGCCGTTTGCCGGCGTCGACCTGTGGACCGGCTACGAAGTGTCGTGGCTCAATGCCCGCGGCAAGCCGCAGGTGGCGATTGCCACCTTCCGCATTCCGGCCGACAGCCCGCGGCTGATCGAGTCCAAGTCGTTCAAGCTGTACCTCAACAGCTACAACCAGACCCGCATCGCCAGCTGGCAGCAGGTGGCCGCGCAGCTGGAGCTGGACCTGTCCAACGCCGCCGGCGGCAAGGTGCAGGTCAGCCTGTGCTCCCCCGCCGAGTTCGGCGGCGAACGGATCGCGGAGCTGGCCGGCGACTGTATCGACGAACTGGACATTGAAGTCAGCAGCTACGCGCCGTGCCCGGAGGCGCTCAGGGCCGATGCGGCCAACGTGGTCAGCGAAACGCTGACTTCGCAGCTATTGAAATCCAACTGCCTGGTCACCGGCCAGCCGGACTGGGGCAGCGTGCAGATCAGCTACACCGGGCCGCAGATCGACCGCGAGACGCTGCTGCGCTACCTGATCGGCTTCCGCCAGCACAACGAATTCCACGAACAGTGCGTGGAGCGCATCTTCGTCGACGTGCTGCGCGCCTGCGCGCCGAGCCGGCTGACGGTGTACGCACGCTACACCCGCCGCGGCGGGCTGGACATCAACCCGTGGCGCAGCAACGACCCGGCCGCCGTGGCTCCGGACAACACCCGCACCGCACGGCAATGACACATTGCCGCCGTGCCGGGCACGGCCGGCAAAAGAAATTGCCGCCACCGGCTTGACAGGCGGCGGCGGCATCCGTATAGTTCGCGTCTCTCGCAAGCAACAGAAAACGAGAACAGTGCACCCGTAGCTCAGTTGGATAGAGTATTTGGCTACGAACCAAAGGGTCGGGCGTTCGAATCGCTCCGGGTGCACCACCACAGCGTCCCTATAGTTTAGCGGTTAGAACACTGCCCTTTCACGGCGGCGGCCGGGGTTCGATTCCCCGTGGGGACGCCAAGTTGCACCCGTAGCTCAGTTGGATAGAGTATTTGGCTACGAACCAAAGGGTCGGGCGTTCGAATCGCTCCGGGTGCACCACACAATTCAGTCCCTATAGTTTAGCGGTTAGAACACTGCCCTTTCACGGCGGCGGCCGGGGTTCGATTCCCCGTGGGGACGCCAGATTCAGCAAAAACACCACCTTCGGGTGGTGTTTTTGTTTCTGCCTCGATATTCCCGCCTTGCCATTGTTTTTGCTCTCGATATCGCATATTGATATATAAAATCAGTCTTTCTGGCCGCGTCCGCGCTCCGGTACAGTTCAACTGTCGGAATCCCCGGCACGGCAGAGATGCTGCCGACGATGCCAACAGCCAGAGAATTGAGCGCAAAGATGAATATCAGTCAGGAGAGGCTGACTCACCTCAAGCAACTTGAAGCCGAGTCCATCCACATCATCCGTGAAGTCGCCGCCGAGTTTGACAACCCGGTGATGCTGTACTCCATCGGCAAGGATTCGGCGGTGATGCTGCATTTGGCACAAAAGGCCTTTGCCCCCGGCCGCCCGCCCTTCCCGCTGATGCACGTGGATACCACCTGGAAATTCCAGGACATGATCGCGCTGCGCGACAAGCAGGCGCGCGAATACGGCTGGGACCTGATCGTCCACGTCAACCAGGAAGGCGTCGACGCCAACATCAACCCGTTCACCGCCGGCAGTGCCAAGCACACCGACGTGATGAAGACCGAAGGCCTGAAGCAGGCGCTGAACAAGTACAAGTTCGACGCCGCCTTTGGTGGCGCCCGCCGCGACGAGGAAAAATCGCGCGCCAAGGAGCGGGTGTACTCCTTCCGCGACAAGAACCACCGCTGGGACCCGAAAAGCCAGCGTCCGGAGCTGTGGAATATCTACAACGCCAAGATCAACAAGGGCGAGTCGATCCGCGTGTTCCCACTGTCGAACTGGACCGAGCTGGACATCTGGCAGTACATCTTCCTTGAGAACATCGAGATCGTGCCGCTGTACTTCGCCGCCGAGCGCAAGGTGATCGAGCGTGACGGCACGCTGATCATGATCGACGACGACCGCATCCTGCAGTACCTCAGCGACGAGGAAAAGGCGAAGATCGAGACCAAGAAGGTCCGCTTCCGCACCCTCGGCTGTTATCCGCTGACCGGCGCGGTGGAATCGGAAGCCACCACGCTGGCGGAAGTGATCCAGGAAATGCTGCTGACCAAGACCTCCGAACGCCAGGGCCGCGTGATTGATCACGACTCGTCCGGCTCGATGGAGAAGAAGAAGATGGAAGGCTACTTCTAAGCCGCCGTTTCTTCCCCCTACCGAATGTTCAAAGGTTGGCCGCATGCGGCCAACCTTGCTGATGCAAGGCACGACGCTCATGGCACACCAATCCGACCTGATCGCCAGCGACATCCTGGCGTACCTGAAGCAACACGAAAACAAGGACCTGCTGCGCTTCATCACCTGCGGCAACGTCGACGACGGCAAATCGACGCTGATCGGCCGCCTGCTGCACGACTCCAAGCTGATCTTCGAAGACCAGCTGGCGGCGATCCAGCGCGACTCGAAAAAGTACAACACCACCGACGAGGAGATCGACCTCGCGCTGCTGGTCGACGGCCTGCAGGCCGAGCGCGAACAGGGCATCACCATCGATGTCGCCTACCGCTACTTCAGCACCGACCGTCGCAAGTTCATCATCGCCGACTGCCCGGGCCACGAGCAGTACACCCGCAACATGGCCACCGGTGCCTCGACCTGCAACCTGGCGGTGATCCTGATCGACGCCCGCTACGGCGTGCAGACACAGACCCGCCGCCACAGCTACATCGTGAGCCTGCTGGGCATCAAGCACGTGGTGGTGGCCATCAACAAGATGGACCTGCTCGATTTCGATGAGGCGGTGTTCCAGCGCATCCGCGACGAATACCTCGCCTTTGCGGCCAACCTCGACATCACCGACATCCGCTTCGTGCCGATCTCGGCGCTGCGCGGCGACAACGTGGTCACCGCCAGCGAGCGCACGCCGTGGTATGACGGCCAGACGCTGATGGGCATCCTCGACAGCGTCGAGATCGACCACGACGTGGCGCAGAACGCCTTCCGCCTGCCGGTACAGTACGTCAACCGCCCGAACCTGGACTTCCGCGGCTTTTGCGGCACCGTCGCCAGCGGTGAGATCCGCCCCGGCGACCGCATCGTCGCGCTGCCGTCCGGCAAACAGAGCACGGTGGAACACGTGGTGGTGTACGAGGGCAACCTCGACGTGGCGCGCAGCGGCCAGGCCATCACCCTGACGCTGGCCGACGAGATCGACATCTCGCGCGGCGACATGATCGTGCGCGCCGACGAGACGGCGCCGACGGTCAGTCAGGCGATTGAGGCCCACCTGGTGTGGATGGACGAAAACCCGCTGGTGGTGGGCAAGGACTACGGCTTCAAGCTGGCCGGCAAGAACGTTACCGGCCGTGTCGAGCGCATCGTGCACCGCGTGGACGTCAACACGCTGGACGCTTTCGAAGCGGAAAAGCTGCAGCTGAACGAGATCGCACTGGTGCGCATCGTGTTCACCGCACCGGTGGTGTTCGACGCCTACAAAGACTGCCGCGCCACCGGCAGCTTCATCGTCATCGACCGCCTGTCCAACGGCACCGCCGGTGCCGGCATGATCCGCAGCGCGGTGGCGGTGGACAGCGCCAGCCAGGACCAGAGCGACCTCGCCCGCCTGCGCGCGTTCGAGATCGAGTTCAACGCGCTGGTGCGCAAGCACTTCCCGCACTGGGAAGCCAAAGACGTCAGCAAGCTGTTCGGTTAATCCTGCGGCGGCACCACCCCACAACGACCAGCCATGCGGCTGGTCGTTTTGTTTTGTGCGCGGCACACCGGGGGCAGGGCAGTTCCCGATGGCGCGGCGACGGATGCGGCGGTTACAATTGCCGCCTTCCGGTCGCCTCGAACGAGTCATAACAATCAAGGGTGCGCGCACTCGCCGGAAGCGCAGCGCCCCCTGCCCAACCCAGAGTCGAACATGTCCCTACCCCGCTTGCTACGTCCTGTGCTGCCGCTGGCACTGACGCTGCTGCCGTCGCTGGCCCACGCCAGCGTCAATGGCGCAGAACTGTCCATGCTGTGGGCCGTGCCCTTTGCCGGCCTGCTGTTAAGCATTGCCCTGATGCCGCTGCTGGCCCCCGCCATCTGGCACCACCATTTCGGCAAGATCGCCGCCGGCTGGGCGCTGGCCTTCGTGCTGCCGTTTGCGGCCAACCATGGCCTGGCCGGCGTCAGCCACGACATCCTGCACACCATGGTGCTGGAGTACGTGCCGTTCATCATCCTGCTGGTGGCGCTATTCACCGTCGCCGGCGGCATCTACATCAACGGCAACCTGCACGGCTCGCCGCTGCTCAACAGCGGCGTGCTGGCCACCGGCACCGTGCTGGCCAGCTTCACCGGCACCACCGGCGCCTCGATGCTGCTGATCCGCCCGCTGTTGCGCGCCAACGACAACCGCCGCTACAAGACCCACGTGTTCGTGTTCTTCATCTTCCTGGTCGCCAATATCGGCGGCTCGCTGACGCCGCTGGGCGATCCGCCGCTGTTCCTCGGCTTCCTCAAGGGCGTCGGCTTCGGCTGGACCATCGAGCACATGCTGGCGCCGATGTTCAGCGCCAGCCTGATCCTGCTACTGGTGTTCTTCGCCCTGGACAGCTACTTCTACCGCAAGGAAAGCGCGCAGACACTAGCGCGCGACCCGACCCCGGACAGCCCGCTGCATATCGAGGGCAAGCTCAACTTCCTGCTGCTGGGCGGCGTGGTGGTGGCGGTGCTGCTGTCCGGCGTGTGGCAGCCGGGCGTGGTGTGGCAGGTGTACGGCCTCGACATCGAGCTGCAGAACGTGGTGCGTGACCTGCTGCTGCTGGGGATGGCAGGGCTGTCGCTGAAGCTGACGCCGCGCCACTGCCGCGAGGCCAACGCCTTCAACTGGGCGCCGATGCTGGAAGTGGCCAAGCTGTTCGCCGGCATCTTCATCAGCATGATCCCAGTACTGGCGATGCTGAAAGCCGGCACCGACGGCGCCTTTGCCGGCCTGGTGCGCATGGTGACCGCCCCCGACGGCACCCCGGTCAATGTCGCCTACTTCTGGCTAACCGGTGCGCTGTCCAGCTTCCTCGACAATGCGCCGACCTATCTGGTGTTCTTCAACCTGGCCGGCGGCGACGCGCAGCAGCTGATGGGCGCCGGCGCCAACACCCTGCTGGCGATCTCGATGGGCGCGGTGTTCATGGGCGCCAACAGCTATATCGGCAACGCCCCCAACTTCATGGTGAAGGCGATCGCGGAAGAGCGCGGCGTGGTGATGCCGAGCTTCTTCGGCTACATCGGCTGGGCCTGCGCCTTCCTGATCCCGACCTTCCTACTGCTCACCGTGCTGTTCTTCTGATGCAGGCCTTGCGGCCAACCTTGCGCAAGGTTGGCCGCAAACAAAAAAACCGCCCGAGGGGCGGCTTTTTCATGCGGCGGTATTCACAGCCGGTAGCTGCTCACCGTCATCAGCTTAGCGGACAGCTTCATCATGCCCTTCACCGGCAGCGGCAGGCTGGCCGCCCCCAGCTGCTGCGCCATGTCGGCGTGTTTCAGCTCGTCATCGCGCATCTGGCTGACGATGGCGCGGCTCTTGTCGTCCTGAGCCGGCAGCTCGCTGAGATGGCTGTCGAGATGGGCGCCGACCTGGTGCTCGGTTTCCTGCAGGAAGCCGAGGTTCCACTTGTCGCCGAGCAGGCCGGCGGTGACGCCGATCGCCAGCGAACCGGTGTACCACAGCGGGTTGAACAGGCTGGGACGGCCGCCCAGTTCGCGGATGCGGCGCTCGGTCCACGCCAGATGCTCCACCTCCTCGAACGCGGCATGGCGCAGCGCCTCGCGCGCCGCCGGATCGCGTGCGGTCAGCGCCTGGCCCTGGTACAGCGCCTGCGCGCACACCTCGCCGCAGTGGTTGACACGCATCAGCCCCAGCGCGTGGCGTTTGTCCGCGGCGGACAGCTCCGCCTCGGCGACATCGCGGTCAGGGTGCGGGCGCGCGCTGCTGGCTGGCGCAAACAGGGTACGCAGGCCGCGGTCGAATTCGGAAATCAGGTTATCTAGCATCATGTGCGGTTATGGCCTTCATCAATAGACGCGATTATACCTCGGCTGGGCTGCTGGTATAATCACCGGGTTTATTCCTGACGACTCAACCGGAAAAGGACTTTCACGCATGAATATCGACCTCATCAGCCCGGGCAAGAACATGCCGAACGACGTTAACGTCGTCATCGAGATCACCGCCAACAGCGCCCCGATCAAGTACGAATTCGACAAGGAAAGCGGCGCGCTGTGCGTGGACCGTTTCATGGGCACCTCGATGTTCTACCCGGCCAACTACGGTTTCGTGCCGCAGACCATCGCCGGTGACGGCGACCCGGTCGACGTGCTGGTGGTGACCCCGTTCCCGCTGCCGCCGGGCGTACTGATCCGCGTGCGCATGCTGGGCCTGATCAAGATGGAAGACGACGGCGGTGTCGACGCCAAGCTGATCGCGGTACCGGTGGAAAAACTGTGCCCGATGTACAAGGACATCCAGAAGCTGGAAGACCTGCCGCAACTGCTGCGCGACCAGATGGTGCACTTCTTCGAGCACTACAAGGATCTGGAAAAAGGCAAATGGGTCAAAATCCAGGGTTGGGGTACACTGGAAGATGCCACCCGCGAACTGGAAGAAGGCATCGAGCGCGCCAAGCAGGGTTGATCCCGTGATGGCCGACACAGCCGGTGGCACACGCCACCGGCTTTTTTTATCCTGCTTTCAGGCTGCCACACCATGACCCGACTCTCCCTCGACGCCCTGCTGGTACTGGACGCCATCGACCGCCGCGGCAGTTTTGCCGCCGCCGCCGAGGCGCTGTTCCGTGTGCCGTCCGCCATCACCTACAGCGTGCAGAAGCTGGAACAGGATCTGGGCGTGATGCTGTTCGACCGCAGCGGCCACAAGGCCAAGCTGACCTCGGCCGGACAGCTGCTGCTGCAGGAAGGGCGCGCGCTGCTGGATTCGGCGGCGATGCTGGAGCAGCGGGTGAAGACCCACGCCACCGGCTGGGAGGGCGAGCTGCGCATCGCCATTTCCGAGCTGCTGCCGTTCGCACGCGTGATCCAGCTGGTGCGCGAATTCAACGAGCTGGGCGCGCAGACCGAACTGCGCCTGACGCGCGAGAACTTTGGCGGCATGTGGGATGCGCTGATCGATGGCCGCGCCGACCTCACCATCGGGGCGCCGGACATGCCGGTACAGGGCAATCTGTACTGCCGCGAGATGGGCCACGCCGCCTTCGGCTTTTGCGTCGCGCCGTCGCACCCGCTGGCACAGGCGGCGGAGCCGATCCCGGCGCACGAGCTGCGCAAGCACCGCATCATCGTGCTGGCCGACAGCTCGCGCACGCTGACGCCGCGCAGCGCCTCGATCCAGGAAGGCCAGGCGCGGCTGACGGTATCCAGCCTCGACGACAAGATCAATATGCAGTGCGCCGGCCTCGGTATTGGTTTTTTGCCACTGCAGCATGTGCAAAAACCGCTGGCCGACGGCCGTCTGCTGCTCAAGGCAGTGGAAGACGCGCGCGATCCCGTGCCACTATATTACGCATGGCAAACCAAGGAGCCGGGGCAGGCGATGGCCTGGTTCCTGCAGCGTTTGCGCGACTTTGACTGGCAACTACTGTAAACACCGGATGGAACTGCCCGCCTCTCCCGCCACCACCCTCGACGCGTTGCAACAGCGGCTGGCCGACTGCGGCCTGCAGCCGGCAGCCAGTCGCCACGACACGGCGCTGTGCTGGCAGGGCTTGCGTCTGGGCGGCAGCGACAGCGCGGACATCGACGTCGAACTGGCGGTCACGCCGCACCCGGCGGCGCGGCAGTACGGTTTCATGCTGTTCGTCGGCTGCACCCCGGCCTTGCGTGAGCAGGCACGGCCGCTGCTGGACGCCCTCGCCCCGGCTGCCGGCGCCTGGCTGTGGTGCGGCCCGCGCGGTGCCGGCCGCTTCTGCCAGCGCGTGTTTGACGCCTTTCTCTACATCAACGGCCCGCTGCTGCGCGAGGCGATGCAGCACGGCCAGACACAGCCGGACTGGGCGGCGTTCTTTGCCAGCCAGCTGCAGCTGGGACAGCAGCTGCTGGCGCTGGCGCAGCAGTACCGCCGCGCGCAGCACGACGACAGCCAGCCGGAGCTGGGCGCGCTGCTGCAGGAGTTTGCGCGGCCGCCGCTACTGCACAGCCACTACGCGCTGACGCTGGCCCGGCTGCTGGAGCTGGGTCTTGCCCAGCAGCAGCTGACGCAGGGCATCTTCGAGCAGCTGCTGCGGCCGGCGCCCTGAGCCTGCCGCCCACACGCAAAAAAGCCGCCTTTGCAGGCGGCTTTGTCATCGGCGGAGGCCGGCTTACGGCTTGCTGCCGCTCATGTCCTTGGACAGGAAGAAGGCATCGGAGAAGAACTCGTCTTCCGGCAGCTTGCGCTCGGCGATGAAGGACTTGTGCGCGGCCTCGACCATGATCGGCGCGCCGCAGGCGTACACCTGGTAGCCGGACAGGTCGTCGAAATCGTCCAGCACCGCCTGGTGCACGAAGCCGCTGCGGCCAAGCCAGTTGTGCTCCGGCAGCGCGTCCGACACCACCGGGATGAAGGTGATGTTGGCGTTTTGCGCCTGCCACTGGCCGGCCTGCTCCGCCATGTACAGGTCGTGCGGGGTGCGCGCGCCCCAGTAGAACACGATCGGGCGGGTGATACCGTGGTGGATGGCGTGCTCGATGATGCCCTTGATCGGTGCAAAGCCGGTACCGCTGGCCACCATGATGATCGGCTTGTCGGAATCCTCGCGCAGGAAGAAGGAACCCAGTGGCCCCTTGAAGCGCATGATTTCCTTTTCCTTCATGCTGTTGAACACGTACTCGGAGAAGGTGCCGCCCGGCTGGTTGCGGATGTGCAGCTCGATGAAGGCGTCGTCGTGCGGCGCATTGGCGATGGAGAAGCTGCGCTTCTTGCCGTCCTTCATCAGGATGTCGATGTACTGGCCGGCCATGAACTGCAGGCGCTCGGAAACCGGCAGCTTCAGTTTCAGCACTGCCACGTCGTGGATCTTCTCGATCGACTCCACGCGGCAAGGCAGGGTCTTGATCTGGATGTCGCCGATGCCGGCCAGCTCGCGCACTTCGATGGTGATGTCGCCCTGCGGCTTGGCACAGCAGAACAGCGCCATACCCTGGGCGCGGTCGGCGGCGGACAGCGCCTTTTCCTGCGCGCCACCGTGCTCTACCTCGCCGGCGACAACCTTGCCCTTGCAGGCGCCACAGGCACCGTCACGGCAGCCGTAAGGCAGGCCGACGTTCTGGCGCAAAGCTGCCTCAAGAATGGTTTCATGCGTTTCAACCGCAAAAGAATGGCCGCTCGGAAGCACCTTTACCTGACACGTCATCTTGTTCCCTTAAACTTCGCTAAAATGGCCGTCATGCGAACCCTGTTGATCATCGGCACCGGCGACATCGCCCGGCGTGCCCTGCCCCTGCTGCTGCCGCACTGGCGGATACTGGCGCTGACGCGCCGCCCGGAAACCGCCGCGCAATGGCGACAGCTGGGAGCCCAGCCAGTGCCGGGCGATCTGGATGATGCGCGCAGTCTCGAGCGCCTCGCCGGTATCGCCGACGCGGTGCTGTACACCGCACCGCCGCCGGACAGCGGCCGCATCGACCCCAGAATGCGCAAGGTGTTGTCGCGACTGGCAAAAACGCCGAGTTTACCACAGCAACTGGTCTATATCAGCACCAGCGGCGTGTACGGCAATGCCGATGGCAAGTGGCTGGACGAGACCGCGCCGCTGCGGCCAACGTCGCCGCGCGCGTGTCGCCGCGTCGATGCCGAGCGCGCGTTGCGCAGCTTCGCCATCGCCCACAGCAGCGCGCTGACCATCCTGCGCGCACCGGGCATCTACGCCGCCGAGCGGCTGCCGCTCACCCGCCTCCTCAACGGCACGCCGCTGATCGATGCCGCCGAGGACAGCGTCAGCAACCACATCCACGCCGACGACCTGGCGCGGCTGTGCGTCGCCGCGCTGCAGCAGCCGCGCGGCGGCATCCGCGTCTACAACGCCTGCGACAGCCAGCCGCTGCCGGTCGGCGAGTGGTACGACAAGCTGGCCGATACGCTGGGCTACCCGCGCGCACCGCGGCTGCCGCGCGCGGTGGTACAGCAGCAGGTGTCGCCGGGGCTGTGGTCGTTCATGGCCGAATCGCGGCGCCTCTGCAACGCGCGGCTGCTGCGCGAGCTGCCCGGCTGCCTGCGCTACCCGACGGTGGACGAGCTGCTGCGCCAGCTGTAGCGCCGCCTTGCGGCCAACCCTGGCCGCCGCCATAAAAAAGCCCGCAGTGGCGTGCGCCACTGCGGGGGATTCCGTTATCGGCTGCTGCTGCGTCAGATCGCTTCGCTGGCGTCCTCGCACGGACTGCACAGCCGGTCGCGTGCCATCGCGGCCAGCGCGTCAAGATCGTCATTGAGGTGCAGCTGCATATGGCGCAGCGCACCGCGCAGGATGGCACTGGCCAGCAGTGCCTCGTCGCACTGGAACACCTCGGCCATGGCGCGCAGCTCGGCGCAGGTCTCGTGGCACAAGGGCAGCGACAGGTGGCGCACCGGCTCCACGCACAGCAACGTGCCCAGTTCCTGCCCTTCGGCGCGGTACTCTTCCAGCAGTTTTACAAAGTCATGCAGTTCATCATTCATGAGACACCTCCCGTGTCCATTGCTACGTCCGCTTTCCCCTCACACAGCATGGCACATGCTGCCGCTTTGCCAAGGTGAATCGGTGACGGAGTTGATCTGCACCAAGTGGCCGCCGGCAGCGACCCAGGCGGGGCAAGGCCGGGCGCTGTCGCAGCGCGTGCCGTGCCGGTGGCGCAGCCCTACCGCTGGCGGCCAAGATTCGGTAACATCGCGATCTTTTTGCAGTTTTTGAGTGACGACCATGGAAAATCCGGCCTTCAACCGCGCCATTCGCAGCTTCGTGTTGCGTCAGGGCCACCTGTCTCCTGCGCAGCAGCGCGCCATCGACGAAGGCATGCCGAAATGGGGCATCGAGTACCAGGCGGCGCCGCTCGACCTGCAGCAGGCCTTCGGCCGCGCGGCCCCGAAAATCCTGGAAATCGGCTTCGGCATGGGCGGTGCCACCGCCGAAATCGCCGCCGGCAATCCGGACAAGGACTACCTCGGCATCGAGGTGCACTCGCCGGGGGTGGGCAACCTGTTCAAGCTGATCGGCGAGCAGAACCTCAGCAACCTGCGCCTGATCCGCCACGATGCGGTGGAAGTGCTGGACAACATGCTGCCGGACGGCTCGCTGGACGGCGTGCACATCTTCTTCCCCGATCCGTGGCACAAGAAGCGCCACAACAAGCGCCGCCTGATCCAGGCGCCGCTGGTGGAGAAACTGGTACGCAAGCTGAAGCCGGGCGGCTACCTGCACGCCGCCACCGACTGGGAAGACTACGCCATCCAGATCATGGAAGTGTTCAGTGCCAATGCCGAGCTGGCCAACAGTGCCGACGGCTACGCGCCGCGTCCGGACTACCGCCCGCTGACCAAGTTCGAGGCGCGCGGCATCCGTCTCGGCCACGGCGTGTGGGATGTGATCTTTACCCGCAAGTAAGCATCTTGCCGGCATGACACTGCGGCCAACCTTGCGCGCAAGGTTGGCCGCAGTGTTTTGTGGCGCCACGACTCAGGTGGCGGCCTGCAGCAGCGCCTCGATGTCGCCGGCGATGTCGTGCGGCTCCGCCGCCGGCTCGTAGCGTTTCACCAGCCGCCCCTTGCGGTCGATCAGGAACTTGGTGAAGTTCCACTTCACCGGATGCGGATGCTTGCCGTCCGCGCCGGTCAGCCAATGCCACAGCGGGCTGGCGTTGCCGCCGTTGACGTCGCCCTTCTCGAACAGCGGGAAGCTGACGCCGAAACGGCTGACGCAGAAATCACGGATCGCGCCGGCGTCACCCGGCTCCTGGCCGCCGAACTGGTTGCAGGGAAAGCCCAGCACACTGAAGCCCTGTCCCTGATAGGTGCTGTGCAGCTCCTGCAGGCCGGCATACTGCCGGGTGTAGCCGCATTCGCTGGCGGTGTTGACGATCAGCAGCACCTGGCCGCGGTACTGCGCCAGGGGTTGCAACAGGCCATCGCCAAGGTTGGCCGCAAAGTCCGCAATCGTGGTCATGGTGGGTCTCCATCCGTATAATGCTGCTTTTCCGAGTAAATCAGTCAACCATGATGTTCGCACCCAGCCGACAGGATGCCCGCCGTTTCTTTTTCGATACCTGGCAGAAGCAACAGGCCGGTCAGCCGCTGACCGATCTGGAGAAACTGCTGTTCAGCGTGATCATGCTGCATCCGGAATACCACGACCTGCTCAACCGTCCGCAACAGTACGCCGAGCGCGAGTGGATGCCGGAGCAAGGCGAAACCAACCCCTTCCTGCACATGGGCATGCACCTGGCGCTGGAAGAGCAGCTGTCGATCGACCAGCCGCCCGGCATCCGCGCGCTGTACCAGCAGCTGTTGCAGCAGACCGGCAGCGAGCACGACGCGCAGCACGAGGTGCTGGACTGCCTCGGCGAGATGATCTGGCAGGCGCAGCGTTACGGCGGCGGGCCGGATGTCAACGTGTACCTGTCCTGTATCCGCGGCAAGCTGGGGCAGGATCCGGAAGACACCCCGCGCAAGAACCTGAAAGACATGGACGACTGAGAACCTGTTCACGATCTGCTGCGCGCAGGCGTACCGCGTTAAAAACGGCTTCGGAATGCTTGTTTATTCCAGTTAAACGCCGCTTCCTCAGCCGTTTTTGCCTTGTCTCGCTCTAGCTCGCGAGATCGTGAACACGTTCTGAGACCGGCCGCGCTGCCACCACCCCAAGGCCATCCGGCAACATGCCGTGATGGCCTCTTTGTTATGGCCAAGGTCGCCGCCTTTTTCAAACGGCAATTGCGGGCGGCTGCCGTTCGCGCCAGCGGCCGACGCTGGCATCGAGCTGGTCCAGCGTCAGCAAGGTGGCGCGCGGCGGCAGCCGTTTCAGGCCGCGGCAGCCGGCACCGCCGAGCCACAGCTCGACGCCGGCCGGCAGCAGCGTGTCCAGCAGCGCGATGTCCGCCTGCGGACTGGCCTCATAGGAGGCGGAAAAGGACAGCACCACCACGTCGACGCGGTGCTTCTGCGCCGCGCTGGCGATGTCGGACAGCGGCATCTGCGCGCCGAAGGCGATGGCGTCGCAGCCGGCCAGGCGCAGCAGCGCTTCCACCATCAGCAGCCCGATCAGGTGCAGCTCGCCGGGACAGGTGGTCAGCATCACCCGCGGCGACTGCTGGCCGGAGGGGATGCCGGCCAGGGTCTCGCGCAGCACGCGCTTGATCTCTTCCGAGTACAGGTGTTCCTCGTGCACGCGCAGCTCGCCGCGCATCCACGCCTCGCCGACCAGCTGGTTGGCCGCCGCCAGAAAATCGCAGATGAAGTGGCGCAGGCCGAGCTCGAACAGGCGGTGGCGCAGCAGCTCGCGCACCGCCAGCGCGTCGTGGCCGCTCAGCGCGTCGATCAGGCCGGCACAGACATCCGGCACCACCCGCGCCGGGGTATGCGCCAGCGCCAGCGCCTCCAGCTGCGCCATGCTCTGCCCGACCAGCTTGCCGGGGCGGAAGCCGAGATCCATCAGCCGCCGCACCTGCTTCAGCTTGCCGACCTGCGCCGCGTTGTACAGGCGGTCGCCGGCGGCATCGCGCGCCGGCTGCGGAAAGCCGTAGCGGCGCTCCCACATCCGCAACAGGTCCTTGGGGATGCCGGTTTCGCGTTCGACGGCGGCGATGGGCAGGCCGCCATCGCTCAGGGCAGAGTCTTCGTTCATCATTTGTACAACCTGGCGTCCCGACAAGACATCGACAAGGCCCGCATTATGCCATGCGCCGTTTGATCACACGCAGCAAGGCGCCGATGAGCGGCAGTTTTTCGTACACCCCTTCCGCCGCATCCCAGTAGTCGCGGTGCGCGGCGATACGGCCGTCGGCGGCGAGGGTCAGCAGCGTGCCGCCGTGGATCTGCTGCGCCCGGCCGAGCAGCACGAAGCTGAAATCCCAGCTGACAAAGGCCTGCTCGCCCTGCGCCACCACCGTGCCGATCACGAAGCGCGGCGCCTGCAGCCGCTGGAACATGCGCACGTACAGCGCCTTGATCTCAGTGCGGCCGTGCAGCGCCTGGAACGGATCGCGGAAGGTGGCCGACTCGGCGTAGACGGCGTCGATGTCTTCCAGCGTCGCTGGCGACAGCGAGGCAAACCAGTCCAGATGGCGGGCAAGAGAGTCATTCATAGTCCGGTAACCTTGTGGGCGAGCCAGAAATACAGGCGGTAGGGCAACAGTGCGGCCAACTTCAGCGGCCACGAGAAGCGCTTCGGGAAATGGATGTCGAACTCGCCGCGGGCGAAGCCGCGCACGATCTGCTGCGCCGCCGCCTCCGGCGTCAGCAGGGCCGGCATCGCAAACTCGTTCTGCGCGGTGAGGCGGGTGGCGACAAAACCGGGATTGATCACGTGCACGCCGATGCCGTGGCGGTGCAGGTCGAGGTACAGCGTCTGTGCGAAGTGGTTCACCGCCGCCTTGGTGGCGCCGTACACCAGGCCGTTGGGCATGCCGCCCCAGCCGGCGACGCTGGCCACCAGCGCGATGGCGCCGCCGGACTGCGCCAGCAGCTGCGGCACCAGCGCCGCGCTGCCGTACATCACCCCCAGCAGGTTGACGTCGACCATGCGCCGCGCCAGCTCCGGCGTCAGCTGCCAGGCGCGCAGCGGGGTGTAGTCGCCGGCCAGCATCACCACCAGATCGATGCCCTGCCACTGCTGCAGCAACTGGTCGCGGCTGCGCTGCCAGTCCTCGGGGTGGGTCACGTCCAGCGGCAGCAGCCACATCCGCTCGTGGCCGCTGGCGACCTCGCGCAGCGCCGCCTCGTGGCGGCCGGACAGCGCCACCCAGGCACCGAGGCGGTGCAGCTCGCGCGCCAGCGCCGCACCGATGCCGTGGCCGGCGCCGACCAGCCATACACGGCGGTTGTGCCAGTCCTGCAGCTTGGGGTTCAGGCTCACGGCTGCGCCCCCTTGCGGAACATCAGCGTGACTTCGCCGAGGCGCACGCCCCACTTGCTCATCACCGAGCGGTTCAGCACCGTGTGCTCGTCCAGCTGGTACATCCAGTCGTCAAAACGCACCTCGTACACCTTGCCGTCCACCGGCAGGCGCAAGGTGCTGCGCCGCTTCAGCGCAAAGCCTTCGCTGCGGCCGCTGGCCTGCCCCACCACGTCGCTGGCGGTGCCGCTGTAGCGGCCATCGGGCAGCTTTTGCAGCGTCCATACCCGGCGCTGTTTTTCGCCATCATCGTAAGTAAAGTGCTCGTCCAGCACGCCGCGGTCGCCCTGCCAGCTGCCGCTCATCTGCACGCTGAAGCGGCGCAGCACCTTGCCGCTGCGGTCCTGGAACATGCCCTGCGCCGTCACCGGGCCGTTGAAATACGTTTTCAGGTCAAAGCTTGGCCGCGTGCCGCGGTAGTCGTCGATGCTGGCGCTGGAACACGCCACCAGCAGCCCGCACAACGCCGCCAGCACGGCGGCTTTCAGTATCCGGATCATGTTCTTGCTCCCGAGAAGGTCACTGCCGGCGGCAAGGCCAGGCAGGCCGCCAGCTTGAACAGCGCCGGCAGGCCGGCATACAGCCACGGCAGCGCCGAGGCGTCGCCACCGGGCTGGTAGCCCAGCTGCGCCGCCAGCGGCAGTGCAAGGCCGGCGGCACAGGCCAGCGCCAGCTTGTTCATCATCGACACCGCGCCGAAGGCGGCACCGCCCTGCGCCGCGACGCGTTCGCCGAGCACGTCGGCCACCAGCGCGCTGCCGAAGGCCAGATCGGCGCCCAGCGCCGCGCCCGTCAGCAGGCACACCACTGCGAACAGCCCGCCCTGCCCCTCGCCCAGCGCCAGCACCGGCAAGAACACCAGCAGCGCCAGCAGCATGCCGCCGCGCCAGGCGGCGACGCGGCCGATGCGGTCGGCGAGGCGCACCCACAGCGGCAGCGACAGCGCCGCGGCGAGGAAGTACAGCAGCAGGAACAGCCCGGCCAGCGCCGGCGTGCGTAGCAGGTCGGCGATGTAGAAATTGAGCAGCGTCGCCGGAATCGCCATCGCGGTGGCGTTGAGCAGCAGCACCAGCAGCACGCGGCGGAAGGCTGCGTCACGCCACAGCTGGCGCCAGTGCGGCGTCGCGCGTTCCCCGGCCGGCGCTAACGCTAGCGGCGCGCGGCGCAGCAGCCACAGGCAGAGGGCGCTGCACAGCAGCAACAGCAGCGCCAGCACCTGCATCGCGTACTGCTGGCAGTGGCGGGCGGCCAACGTTGCCGGCAGTGCCGCCGCCAGCAGCACGCCGAGCAGCGCCCAGCCCTCGCGCCACGCCGCCACCCGCGAGCGGCCGTGCACGCTGGGCCACAACGCCGCGCCGTAGCGCAGCAGCGCGATGCTGAGCCAGCCGTGCGCCAGATACACCAGCAGCAGCGCGGCGGCCAGTTGCGGCAGCAATGGCCAGTCGCGCTGCGGCATCACCAGCCAGCCAAAACCGGCCAGCCCGCCGCCGGCGGCCAGCAGCAGCAGCGTGCGCGCCTGCGGCGGCGACAGGCGGTCCTGCCACAGCCCGAGCAGCGGGTCGATGGCGGTATCGAACAGCCGCGCCAGCAGCAGCACCCAGCCGAGGCTGGCCAGCGCCACGCCGAAATCGGCGGCGTACAGCGCCGGGGTGTGCACGTACAGCGGCAGCGCCACCATCGCCAGCGGCAGGCCGCCGAGGCCGCTCAGTGCCAGCTGGCGCGTGCTCAGCGCGTTCATCCGCGGCCACCCAGCAGCTGCTCGCGCACCGCCGGCGCCCGCGATGCCGGGTCCAGCCAGATGCGGAAAAACAGCTGCCCGAACAGCGGGTCGTCGATGCGGTGGGTCGGGCGGCCGTTGAGCCAGAAACGCACCACCGCGCCGTCCATGGCGCCGAGCAGCACGTCGCCCTCCTTTACGTCGGGAAAGGCGCGCCGCATGTGCTCGGCCCACGCCGCACGGACGCGCTCCGGCATGCCGTAGCGCAGCATTTCCTCGAGGCTGGTTTCCACCAGCTTGGCGCCGGCAATGCTGCGCGCGTAGCGGATCTCCAGCGCGAACGGCCGCGCCCACTGGAAGGGCTGCGCCGCCGGGGTGTACAGCGCCGAGTCGTACAGCTTGAAGCCGAACCAGCGCAGCGTGCCCTGGCCGCGCAGTTGCAAACCGTTCAGTTCTGCTGGCAGTGCCATGGCATTTCCCATCTGTGCGACAAGCAGCGCCACGCTAGCGGCGACGGATTTCCAGTTGGCAGACATCGGTGCGTCCCGCGTCGAAGCCGGCGATGCAGTAGTGCAGGTAGAACTGCCACAGGCGCACAAAAGCCTGATCGAAGCCCTGGCCATACACCTGCGGCAGCGCGGCGTTGAAATCATGCAACCAGCGCCGCAGTGTCTCGGCGTAGTCGCGGCCAAAGGTGTAGCGCTCGGCCAGCTGCAGCCCGGCGCCGGCGATGTCGCGGTCCAGCGCCGCCGGCGACGGCAGCATGCCGCCGGGGAAGATGAACTGCTGGATGAAGTCGGTGCCGCGCTGGTAGCGCGCGAAGTAGTCGTCGCCGATGGTGATCACCTGCACCATCGCCCGGCCGCCGGGCTTGAGGCGGTCGTGCAGGGTGCGGAAGTAGCGCGGCCACCAGCGCGCGCCGACCGCCTCCAGCATCTCGATCGACACGACGTGATCGAACTGGCCGTCGATGTCGCGGTAATCCTGCAGCCGCAGATCGGCCTGCTGCGCCAGCCCGGCTGCGGCCAACCTTTGCTGCGCCCATTCCAGCTGCGACGGCGACAGGGTCACGCCGGTGACGTGCACGCCGCGGCTGCGGATCGCGTACTCGGCAAAGCCGCCCCAGCCGCAGCCGATCTCCAGGATGCGCTGCCCCGGCTGCGCATCGAGCCGCGCCAGGATGCGTTCGTACTTGGCCTCCTGCGCTGCGGCCAACGTTTGTCCGGCCTCGCCGCTGAAGATGGCGGCGGAGTAGGTCATGCCCGGGTCCAGCCACAGCCGGTAGAAGTCGTTGCCGATGTCGTAGTGGGCGTGGATGTTGCGGCGACTGCCACGGCGGGTATTGGCACGCGTCAGGTGCTTCAGCCAGTAGCCGGCGGTGCCGAGCCAGCTTCCGTGAATCGCCTGCTCGAAGGCGGACTCGTTGGCCAGCGCCAGCTGCAGCAGCGACGTCCAGTCCGGCGACGTCAGCCAGCCGTCGCGCCAGGCCTCGGCAAGACCGATGTCGCCGGCCAGCACGATGCGGCGCAGCGCACGCCAGTCGTAGACCTGCAGCTGTGCCTGCGGGCCGGGATGCGCGCCGCGGAACAGGTAGCTGCCGCCGTCGGGGGTGATCAGCGTCAGCTCGCCGTACTGCAGGCGCGACAGTGCCAGCAGCAGCGGGCGCACCAGCAGCGGTACGCGCAAGGGCAACGGGGAAGCGAGGGTACGCGAGGATGAATTCATGACAACTCTCCGGGAGAAACCGAGCTGGCCGCGTGGCCATCTTTGCCGAAAAACGGGACTTTCTTGCGCCACAGCCGCAGCGCCTGCCAGTGGATGCGCGCCCACACCGCCACGGCGAGCAGGCCGGTGGCCAGCAACAGCTGCCACAACCGCGCCGGCGAGTACGGCACCGGCATACCCTGCTGGGTGGCGACGAAGTCGTTGTGCTCGTCGTCGCGGCGGTACTCGATACGCACCGCGAAGCGGCCGTCCGCCGCGCGCAGGAAGCGGAAGCGGTAGCTGCCCTCCACCTGGAAGAACGGCGACACCTGCAGCGCCTTGCCGGTGGTCAGCAGGTCGCGGCTGCCGATGGCATGATGGTCGGGGTGGTGCAGGCAGTAGTCGTGATGCTGGCCGAAGGTGTTGCTGACCTCGACCCACACCGCGCGCAGCGTGGCGGCGGCATCGAACACCAGGTAGAAGCTGACCGGGTTGAACACGTAGCCGCACAGGCTGGGCAGGGTGTGCAGCTCGATGCGCGCGATGTCGCGCACCCCGCTTGCGGCCAACCTTGCCGTCAGCCACGGCAGCAGCGGCGAGCCGTCGCGCGGGCCGTGGCGGCGGCGCTGCCAGCTCACCCCCGGCGCCAGGCGGATGCTGGCCGGCTCCGGCTGCCCCGGCAGCAGCGTCAGCGCCAGCCAGGCGTGGCGGTAGCTGAACTGGTGGCGGGTCGGCGCGCTGCGGCCGTGCCAGACGTGGCCGCGGTAGACGGTGAACGCGCTCATGGCGCAATCACCACCGGCTGCGGTTGCAGCGGGTGCGCGGCCAGCGGCACGCTGATGTCCCACGGGATAGTCGCGCCGAGCGCCTGCGCCACCGCCATGCCGGCCTTGAGGCCGTCCTCGTGGAAGCCGTAGCCGGCCCACGCGCCGGCAAACCAGGTACGCTGGCGGCCCTGGATCGTCGCCAGCGACTGCTGCGCGGCGATGGCGGCGCGGTCGAACAGCGGGTGGGCGTAGTCGAACTCCGCCAGCTTGCCCTGCGGCTCGCGGTAGGGGTTCAGTGTCACGATCACCGGACTGCGGAACGGCAGCCCCTGCAGCTGGTTGAGCAGGTAGCTGACCATCACCGGCTGCGACGACGGCCCGCCCTCGCCCATGCGGTAATTCCATGCCGCCCACGCCTGGCGCCGCGCCGGCAGGAAGGAAGCGTCGGTGTGCAGCACCGCGCGGTTGGGCTGGTAACGCAGCTGCGACAGCAGCGCCCGTTCCGCGTCGCTGGCATCACCCAGCAGCGCCAGCGCCTGGTCGCTGTGGCAGGCCAGCACCAGCTGCTCGAAGTGCTCCTCGCCGTGGCGGCTGCACAGCGTCACGCCGCGCTCGTCGCGACGCACCTGTCGTACCGGCGACGACAGCCGCACGTCGCCGATGCCGGCCACCATGCGCTGCACGTATTCGCGTGAACCGCCCTGCACCGTTTTCCACTGCGGCCGGTCCAGTATCTGCATCAGGCCGTGGTTGGCACAGAAATCGAAGAAGGTCGAGGCCGGAAACGCGGCCATGTCGCGGGTGGAGCTGGACCAGATCGCGGCCCCCATCGGCAGCAGGTACCAGTCACGCAGCGCCGCGCTGAAGCGGTAGCGATCGAGGATCTGGCCCAGCGTCTCGCCGCTGTCGCGGCTTTCCCGCTGCAGCTGCGGCGCCAGCCGGTGCAGGCGCAGGATGTCGCCGACCATGCGCCAGAAGGTTGGCCGCAACAGGTTGCGCTTCTGTGCGAACAGCGTGGCGACGCTGCTGCCGGCCCACTCCACGTTCTCCTGCTCCAGTACCACCGAAAAGGTCATCTCGCTGGCGCGCACCGGTACCCCCAGCAGCGCAAACAGGCGGATCAGGTTGGGATAGGTGCGATCGTTGTGCACCAGGAAGCCGGTGTCCACCGGCGCGCGGAGGCCTTCCAGCTCGACATCGACGGTATTGCTGTGGCCGCCGGCGTAGACCGCGGCCTCGAACAGCACCACCTGGTGTCCGGCCCGGCTCAAGAGCCAGGCCGAGGACAAGCCGGCAATGCCGGCACCCACCACCGCAATTTTCATGATGTCAGTCCTTTATCGATAGTGCGTTATCGGTCAATCACAACTGTTTGTCAAATACTTGTCCTGTACAAAAATGGAAAGTTCAACAAAAAAGCCTGACATCGTCAGGCTTTGTCCACTACATGAGCGCCGGCTCAGTCCAGCCGGTGCTGCCGTTCGCCGCGCTGCCAGGCCTCGATATTGCTGACCAGCTGTGCCGCCAGCCTGGCCATCGCCTCGCCGCTGGCCCAGCCGACGTGCGGCGTCACGATCAGGTGCGGCAGGCGCGCCTTCAGCAGCGGATTGCCGTCGCGCGGCGGCTCCACCGACAGCACGTCGAAGCCGGCGCCACCGAGCTGGCCGAATTTCAGCGCCGCCACCAGCGCCTCCTCGTCCACCAGCCCACCGCGCGCGGTGTTGATCAGCACCGCGCCCGGCTTCATCGCCATCAGCTCCGGCTGCGCGATCAGGTTGCGGGTGTCGTCGTTCAGCGGGCAATGCAGCGAGATCACGTCGGAGCTGGCCAGCAGCGCGTCAAACGCCACATAGCCGTCGCGCACCGTGGCCGTGCCCTTGCGTTCGGCAAACTGCACGCGCATGCCGAAAGCGCGCGCGCGCTGCGCCATGGCCTGGCCGATGCCGCCGCTGCCGACGATGCCCAGCGTCGCGCCCTGCAGGTCGCGGATCGGTGCGCCGAAGTGGCAGAACTGTGCCGCCTGCTGCCACACCCCGGCGGCGACATCGCGCTGGTAGGCCGGCAGGTTGCGCATCAGTGCCATCATCAGCATGAAGGCGTGTTCCGCCACAGTGTCGTCGCCATAGTGGCGGATGTTGCTCACCGCGATGCCGCGCTCGCGGCAGGCGGCGACATCGATGTGGTTGTAGCCGGTAGCGGCGATGGCCAGCAGTTTCAGCCGCGGTAATGCGGCCAACGTGGCCGCGTCGAACGCGACCTTGTTGCTGATCACGATGTCGGCATCGGCACAGTGGGCCAGCAGTTGCTCGCGGCTGGTGGACGGATAGGCGGTGAAGCGGTGCGGGAAGGCACAAGACGGCACCGGGACAGGCAAGCTGTCCCGGTCGACAAACACGATGTGAGGATTCATGGAATGGACAGGTGCTAGCGCTCGAAGTTGATTAGGGCGCGATAGGCATGCCAGCTGGACAGCCCGATCAGGGGCATGATGAGCAACAGGCCGATGAACTGGGTAGCAAAACCGATCGCGGTCAGGACCACGATCATAGCCGCCCATACCAGCATCGTCAGCAAATTGCGATACACCGCCTGTACGCTCATCACCATCGCGGTGACGGTATCGACTTCCTTGTCCAGCATCATCGGAATGGCGCAGACGCTGAGCGCGAACACTGCCACGGCAAAGAAGAAGCCGGTGCCGAAGTAGGCAATCAGGAACGGCAGGTTCTCGGCGGTGAAGGCGGAGACCACCAGCTGTTCCAGCGACGGCACGCTCCCTTGGAAGAACAGCGCGAACATCAGCAGCGAAACACGGAACCAACCGAACACCAGCACAGCCAGCAAGGCGGCAAACAGGGTAAAGCCCGGCATGTTGACGCGCCACGCGGTCATGCTGTGCATCAGCGTCACCCGCCCGCCCCCCGGTGCCTCCAGCTGGCGCGCGATATCGTACAGGCCGATGGCGAGGAACGGACCGCCCAGCAGGAACAGCGTTGCCAGGGTAATCACGTGCTGTGGTGCGAAGTCGAAATACATGTTCAGCAAGAAGCCCATCACCACAAACACGGCGCCGTAGAACAGCGAATCCGCCGGTGCGCGTCGCAAATCCTGCCAGCCCAGGCGCAGCCACTGCAGCGGCTGATCGGGCGTCACATGCCTGACCACTATATGCTCATGAGACGGTAGATGAGTAATGTCCATTGCCATTCCCCTATGTCAGATAAAGTCGTAGGCGAAAACTTCTCCGCTTTCTCTTTATAAGCAATTGAAGGGCAAAGACAATATCAAGATTTCGACGGCGCGGTAGCGGACTGTTAAAATGCCGTTTTCGCTAATGCAGCAAAACAAGGACATCTCATGGCAGAACTGATCATCGAAGACCTGCTGGTAGGCGACGGCGCGGAAGCCGTGGCCGCTCAGGAAGTGACCGTGCACTACACCGGCTGGCTGACCGATGGCACCAAATTCGATTCCAGCAAGGATCGCTACCAGCCGTTCAGCTTCGTGCTGGGCGAAGGCTACGTGATCAAGGGCTGGGATCAGGGCGTGCAGGGCATGAAGGTTGGCGGCAAGCGCAAGCTGACCATCCCGGCCGAGCTGGGCTACGGCGCCCGCGGTGCCGGCGGTGTGATCCCGCCGCACGCCACCCTGGTATTCGAGGTCGAGCTGCTGCAGGTCGGCTGACCCGCCTCATCCGGCAATGAATAATGCCCCGCGCTGCGGGGCATTATTCATTTGGCGATCAGGTCTTCGGCGTTGCGCCGGGCTTTCGACTCGCGCCGCTTGTGGCGCCAGTAGAAGCCGCCCAGCACCACCGCCAGCAGCGCGATGGCGATCAGGATGCCGGCCTGGCCACGGTGCACCATCTGCATCAGCCACTCGTGGTTGCGCGCACCGAAATAGCCGAGATACACCCACACCGGCACCGAGATCAACGCGGCAAAACCGTCCATCAGCAGGAAACGCCAGTACGGGATGCGCCGTGTCAGCCCGGCGGTCAGGAAGATCGGCGAACGCAGGCCGGGCAGGAAACGGGCGACGAACAGCACCCAGTTGCCGTAGCGGGCAAACTTCTCCTGTACCGCGGCAAAACGCTCCGGCGTCATCACCTTGGCAATCGGCTTGAAGCGCAGCACACGGTCGCCGTAGACGCGGCCGGCGAGGAACATCAGGCCATCGCCAAACAGCACGCCGGCCATGCCCACCGCGAACATCACGTGCACGTCGGTATAGCCCAGCCCGGAAATGATGCCGCCGGCGACCAGGGTAATATCCTCCGGAATCGGCACACCAAAACCACACACCAGCAACACGATGAATACGGCAAAGTAGCCATATCCCGTGAACAAATCGAGAAGAATCTGCAGGATATCCATGTCGGCCTGACAAGCTGTTGATCGGTCGAAGTACTTCCGGCAAGGCCAGGCGAAGCAGTTCAGAGAGCGGCTGCCATCATAGCACAGCCCCCGTGGCGCCCTGCTTGACTATGGTTAGGTCGCCACGGCAAAAACAAAGCCACCTTCGCAGGTGGCTTGCGCCGATGCCGGTACGCCGTCAGGCCGCTTCGATCGCCGCGGCGATTTGGCCGGCCCACTGCTCGGCCAGCGCCAGTTCATCCGCTTCGACCATCACGCGCACCACCGGTTCCGTACCGGACGGACGCAGCACCACGCGGCCACGGCCGGCCAGCGCCAGCTGTGCCTCGGCGTACTTGGCGGCACTGGCGGCCTGCCAGTCCTGGCCATTGAGACGCACATTGATCATCTTCTGCGGGAACGGCTGCCAGTCGTTGCAGATGGTGGCCAGATCACTGTCCAGCTCGGCCAGCGCCGCCAGCACCTGCAGGCTGGAGATGATGCCGTCGCCGGTGGTGTGCTTGTCCAGGCACAGCACGTGGCCGGACGCCTCGCCGCCGACCTGCCAGCCGTTTTCGTGCAGCAGCTCCAGCACGTAGCGGTCGCCGACCTTGGCGCGGCCAAAGGCGATGCCCTGCTGCTGCAAGGCCAGCTCCATCGCCAGGTTGGTCATCACCGTGCCGACCACGCCGCCGCCAAGCTGGCCGCGCGCCGCACGTGCCTTGGCGATCACGTAGATCAGCTGGTCGCCGTCGTAGACCTTGCCGTGGCGATCGGCCATCATCAGCCGGTCGCCGTCGCCATCCAGCGAGATGCCGAGATCGGCACCATGCTGCAACACCGCCTGGCTGATCGCCTCGGTGTGGGTGGCGCCGACGCCGTCGTTGATGTTGTAGCCGTTCGGCTCGCCACCGATGGTGATCACCTCGGCGCCCAGCTCGTGGAACACCTTCGGTGCGATGTGGTAGGTGGCGCCGTGCGCGCAATCGACGACCAGCTTCAGGCCCTTCAGGTTGCGCTCGTTGGGGAAAGTGCTCTTGCAGAATTCGATGTAGCGGTCGGCGGCACCGTCGATGCGCCGAGCCCGCCCCAGCTCGCGCGACGGGCTGGTCTGCATCGGCGAATCCAGCATCGCCTCGATCTCGCGCTCCAGCGCGTCGTCCAGCTTCTTGCCGCCCTCGGCGAAGAACTTGATGCCGTTATCCTGATACGGATTGTGCGACGCGGAGATCATCACCCCGGCCGACAAGCGCAGCGCGCGGGTCAGGTAGGCGATGCCCGGTGTCGGCAGCGGCCCGGTCAGCAGCACGTTGACACCGGCGGCGGTGAGGCCGGCCTGCAGCGCCGCTTCCAGCATGTAGCCGGAAATACGGGTGTCCTTGCCGATGATCACCGTCGGGTGTTCCTGCCGCTCGTGATCGACCAGCACCTTGCCGGCGGCATAGCCGAGGCGCAGCACGAAATCGGGGGTAATCGGAAACTGGCCGACTTCGCCACGCACACCATCGGTACCAAAATATTTGCGGCTCATTATTGTTCCTTCAGACTTTTATCCTGCCGATTTTACATCGCCACCAGCTTGCGGGGGCAACTGCCGCCACAGCCGGTTTCAGCCCAGCGCCTGCCACACCTGCAGCGCCTGGTGCGTGGCCTTCACGTCGTGCACGCGGATCACCTTGGCACCGCGCTGCGCCGCCAGCAACGCCGCCGCCACGCTGGCACCGAGGCGCTGGTCCGGCTGCTCTTCGCCGGTGATGGCGCCCAGCATCGACTTGCGCGACATGCCGACCAGCAGCGGTGCGCCGGCCAGTACTTCCAGCTGCGGCAACTCGCGCAGCAGTTGCAGATTGTGCTCCAGCGTCTTGCCGAAACCGAAGCCGGGATCGGCCAGCAGCCGGTCGCGGGTGATGCCGTGCGCCAGACACAGCTCGATGCGGCGGGCGAGGTAGCTGCCCACTTCCTGTACCACATCGGCGTAGTCCGGCTGCTGCTGCATGGTGTCCGGATTGCCCTGCTTGTGCATCAGGCAGATGCCGACGTTGGCCGCCGCCACCAGCGCCAGCGCCCCCTCGTCTTCCAGCGCCGACACGTCGTTGATCAGGTCGACGGCACCGGCCTGCAGCGCGGCGCGCATCACCGAGGTGCGCCGAGTATCCAGCGACAGCGGCACCTGCAATGCGGCCAACCTTTCCAGTAACGGCAGCACCCGCTGCAGCTCCTCTTCCGGGCTGACGTAGGGCGCGCCCGGTCGCGTCGACTCACCGCCGATATCGAGGATGTCGGCACCGTCGGCCAGCAGGCGCTCGGCGTGCGCCAGCGCCGCATCCAGCCGGTTGTAACTGCCGCCATCGGAAAAGGAATCCGGCGTCACGTTCAAAATGCCCATCAGCAGCGGGCGCTCGAGCGACAGGCTGAACCTGCCGCAGGCAAAAACCGACATAGCTTTCTCCAATGCAAAACAGGGTGTCAGCCTGGACTGACACCCTGTTGTTTACCTGACCTGCCTTACAGTTCTTGTGCCGGCGTCACCGATGGTTCTGGTGCCGGTGGTGCCGGCGGCTTGCTGTCCGGCTTGTTGAAACCGGCGCCCGGCGATGGCGGACGCGGCGTCTTGCCGGCCATGATGTCGTTGATCTGCTCGGCATCGATGGTTTCCCACTCCAGCAGCGCGGCGGTCATTGCCTCCACCTTGTCGCGGTTCTCGTCCAGCAGGCGGCGCGCCAGCGCGTACTGCTCGTCGATGATGCGGCGGATTTCCTGATCCACTTGCTGCATGGTGGCTTCCGACATGTTCTTGTGGGTGGTCACCGAACGGCCGAGGAACACTTCACCCTCGTTTTCGCCGTAGACCATCGGGCCGAGACGGTCGGACATGCCGTAGCGGGTCACCATGTCGCGCGCCATCTGCGTGGCACGCTCGAAGTCGTTGGAGGCGCCGGTGGTCATCTGGTTCATGAACAGCTCTTCCGCGATGCGGCCGCCGAACAGGATGGCGATGCGGTCCATCAGGTAACCGCGGTCGTAGGCGTAGCGGTCTTCTTCCGGCAGCTGCATGGTCACCCCCAGCGCACGGCCGCGCGGGATGATGGTGACCTTGTGCACCGGATCGGACTTCGGCAGCAGCTTGGCCACTACCGCATGGCCGGACTCGTGGTAGGCGGTATTCTTTTTCTCGTCCTCGGACATCACCATCGACTTGCGCTCGGCGCCCATCATGATCTTGTCCTTGGCGGATTCGAAGTCCAGCATGTCGACCAGGCGCTTGTTGCGGCGCGCGGCGAACAGTGCGGCTTCGTTGACTAGGTTGGCGAGATCGGCACCGGAAAAGCCCGGCGTACCGCGCGCGATGATCTGCGCGTCGACGTCGGCGGCAATCGGTACCTTGCGCATATGCACGTTCAGGATCTGTTCGCGGCCGCGGATATCCGGTAGCGGCACCACCACCTGGCGGTCGAAACGGCCGGGACGCTGCAGCGCCGGGTCCAGCACGTCCGGACGGTTGGTGGCGGCGATCACGATCACCGTCTGGTTGGTCTCGAAACCGTCCATTTCCACCAGCAGCTGGTTGAGGGTCTGTTCGCGTTCGTCGTTGCCGCCACCGAGGCCGGCGCCACGCTGGCGACCGACGGCGTCGATCTCGTCGATGAAGATGATGCACGGCGCGTTCTTCTTCGCCTGCTCGAACATGTCGCGCACGCGGGAAGCACCGACGCCGACAAACATTTCGACGAAGTCGGAACCGGAAATGCTGAAGAACGGCACCTTGGCTTCACCGGCAATGGCCTTGGCCAGCAGGGTCTTACCGGTACCCGGCGAACCGGCGAGCAGGATGCCGCGCGGAATGCGGCCACCCAGGCTCTGGTAGCGGGAAGGATCGCGCAAGTAGTCGACGATCTCCTTCACTTCTTCCTTGGCTTCATCGCAACCGGCCACGTCGGCAAAGGTCACGGTGTTGGTGTCCTGGTCCAGCATGCGCGCCTTGCTCTTGCCGAACGAGAACGCCCCACCCTTGCCGCCGCCCTGCATCTGGCGCATGAAGAAGAACCACACCCCGATCAGCAGCAGCATCGGGAACCAGCTGATGAAAATGCTCATCAGCATCGACGGTTCCTCTTCCGGCTTGGCGGAGAAGGTCACGTTGTTCTTGATCAGCACGTCCACCATTTTCACGTCGAACGGGGCGTAGGTACTGAAACTGGAGCCGTCGGTACGCTTGCCGCGCACCCACTGGCCGCGTAGCGGATTGCCTTCAATGCTCACCGTCTGAATCTTGCCGGACTCCACATCGCTCATGAATTGCGAATACTCGACCTGATTCTGGGTTTCCTGGCGCTTGGTAAACTGGTTGAACACAGTCATCAGTACAAGACCGATGATGACCCAGATCGCGATGTTTTTTCCGATATTGTTCACAAGAGCGTGCTCCTATGTGCCCTGACTTGGTAAATGGTTTTTTCTATTGTAAACCCGGCACGTCGCACTGTCAGCGACGGTCTTTGCCCAGCAGGTAGATTTCACTGGAACGGTCGCGCGAGGCCTTGGGTTTACGCGTTACGACTTCGCCAAACAGCTCGCGCATGGCTTTCAGATAGGGCTGAAAATCACTGCCCTGGAACACTTTGACGAGAAAACTGCCGCCGGGTTTCAAATGGTCACGGACAAATTCCAGTGCCAGCTCATTCAGATGAAAGCTTCTGGCCTGATCAATCCCGCTCATCCCTGAGATATTGGGCGCCATATCGGAAATTACAAGATCCAGCTGCCGCCCGCCGAGCATGGTCACGAACTCCTCCAGCACCTCGTCGTCGCGGAAGTCGCCCTGGATGAAGGCAACGTCGGCGATCGGGTCCATCGGCAGGATGTCGATGGCAAACACCTTGCCGTTGTCGCCAACGATGCGTGCCGCCACCTGCGACCAGCTGCCCGGCGCGGAGCCGAGATCGGCCAGCACGGTGCCCGGCCGGATCAGCTTGTCCTTGTCGTTGATTTCCAGCAGTTTGTACGCGGCGCGTGCGCGATAGCCGTCTTTTTGGGCCATTTGCACATAGTGATCGTTGACGTGCTCACGCAGCCAGGCGTTGCTAGACTTGCTTCTTGCCATGTGGATTCCAATAATTAATGCATGTGCCGTTTGGGGAATGACCTAAAGTTTAGTAAAATCGTTTTTTAATCTGAAACTTGAAGCCACAATGAAAATCGAACTGACCCCAGTCGAGCGCCAATATCTGAAGGGTTTGGCCCACTCGCTCAGCCCCGTCGTGATGATCGGCAACAATGGCCTGACCGAGTCGGTTATCCGTGAAATCGCCGTCAGCCTGGACGCCCACGAACTGATCAAGGTGCGCGTTCTCGGCGACGACCGCGCGGCACGCGTGGCCATGTATGACCAGATTGCAAACGATCTGGGCGCCGGTCAAGTGCAGCACATCGGCAAGCTGCTGGTGCTGTTCCGCCCGTCAGAGGCCAAGCGCATCGACCTGCCGAAAAGCAAGAAGGCACTCAAGGCACGCCCTTGAGCGTTGCCGGCTAGCGGGCGGCGGTCACGGACCGCTGCGCGCGCATGACAGACAAAAAGCGGTGGCGATGCCACCGCTTTGTCTTTGTCGGCCCACACAAAGGTAGTACGGCTCAGTTGTCGCTGCGCAGCAGGTACACCAGCGCCATCAGGCTTTGCAGCAGGTAGATCAGGCTGGAGATGGCATGCCAGGTGGCGAAACCGCCACCGAACAGCCCTTCGGCGGCATGGTTCATCTGCAGCTTGAGGCTGGCGATGATCGGTGTCACCGCGAAGTGGTTGATCACGATGCACACCAGCATGCCCAGCAGCAGCCAGAAACCGCCCTGCTTCAGGCCGCGTGCGCCGTAGCGCAACACGTAGTCGGCGAGCAGGAAGATGCCGCACACCAGCCCGACCCAGGCGATGGCGGCAAACAGCCGCCCCGCCACCATGCCGGCGGTCACGTTATCCAGTGCCGAAAACAGGATGGGGGCCACGATGATGCCGACCACCCACATGCCGCCGATCCACAGGGTCCGGGCTATTGCACGCAATCCGTCCATTGGTCTTCCTCTTCCCGGCCGGCTTGCGGCCAACGTTACAGCACCCGCCCGGCCGCAGCCAGCCGCCGCGCTCAGATGTAGCGCACTTCCAGCACTTCGTACTCGCGGATGCCGCCCGGGGCCATCACCTCGGCCACGTCGCCTTCCACCTTGCCGATCAGCGCTCGCGCGATCGGCGAGTTGACCGACACCTTGCCCAGCTTGATGTCGGCTTCGTCGTCGCCGACGATCTGGTAGGTCTTTTCTTCTTCGCTTTCCAGATCGGTGAGCAGCACGGTGGTGCCGAACACGATGCGGCCGTCGGCATCCAGCTCGGTCGGATCGATGATCTGGGCGTTGGAGATTTTGCCCTCCAGCTCGGCAATACGGCCCTCGACAAAGGCTTGGCGCTCTTTGGCGGCGTCGTATTCTGCATTCTCGGATAGATCGCCTTGCGCGCGCGCTTCGGCAATGGCCTCGATCACCGACGGACGCTCAATGCTTTTCAGACGCTGCAATTCGGCCTTCAGCTGTTCGGCACCACGCACGGTCAACGGGACTTTGTTCATGACTCGGTTCTCCAAGGGCGTACTGCTGCCCTGTGATAAAAGCGCAAGCCGCCGTACGGGACGGCGGCTTTGCTGGACGTTTAATTCAGCGGTGATTGTAACGAGATTTTGCTCCGGGTTCAAAGGTTGGCCGCATGCGGCCAACCTTTGACCGTGCTTAGCCCTTCAGCTCGGCGTGCAGTTGCTGCACGCTGTAGACGTCGAAATCATCGACGTGCGACAGGCCGACGCAGACCGCCTTGGCACCGGCCAGGGTGGTGTACTGCGGCACGCGCATCTGCAGCGCGGAGCGGCGGATGGCGTGGCTGTCCTGGATCGCCTTGCGCTTCTCGTCCACGGTGTTGACCAGCACGTCGATTTCGCCGTTCTTGATCATGTCGACGATGTGCGGACGACCTTCGTTCACCTTGTTCACCACCTGCACCACGATGCCGGCGTCGGCCATCGCCTTGGCGGTACCGCGGGTGGCGCACACGCCGAAGCCCAGCTTCTGCAATTCGCGCGCCACTTCGATGCCGCCTTCCTTGTCGCTTTCGCGCAGGGACAGGAACACCTTGCCGGTACGCGGCAGGCGGTCGCCGGCAGCCAGCTGGCCCTTGACGAAGGCTTCGGCAAAGGTGCGACCCACGCCCATCACTTCACCGGTCGACTTCATTTCCGGCCCGAGGATGGTATCCACGCCCGGGAACTTGATGAACGGGAACACCGCTTCCTTGACCGCGTAGTACGGCGGAATCACTTCCTTGGTGAAGCCCTGTTCGATCAGGCTGATGCCGGCCATGGCGCGGGCGGCGATCTTGGCCAGCGGTGCACCGGTCACTTTCGACACGAACGGCACGGTACGCGACGCACGCGGGTTCACTTCCAGCACGTAGATGGTGTCTTTCTGGATCGCGAACTGCACGTTCATCAGGCCGACCACGTTCAGCGCACGCGCCATCGCTTCGGTCTGACGACGGATCTCGTCCTGCACCGCCGGGAACAGGCTGTACGGTGGCAGCGAGCAGGCGGAGTCACCGGAGTGGACACCGGCCTGTTCCACGTGCTGCATGATGCCGCCGATCACCACGGTGGTGCCGTCGGACACGCAGTCGACATCGACCTCGATGGCGTCGTTGAGGAAGCGGTCCAGCAGCACCGGGCTGTCGTTGGACACTTTCACCGCTTCGCGCATGTAACGTTCCAGATCGGCCGGTTCGTGCACGATTTCCATCGCGCGGCCGCCCAGTACGTAGGACGGACGCACCACCAGCGGGTAGCCGATCTCTTCGGCCAGACGCATGGCGTCTACCGGATTGCGCGCGGTGCGGTTCGGCGGCTGCTTCAGGCCAAGGTCGTTCAGCAGCTGCTGGAAGCGCTCGCGGTCTTCGGCGGCGTCGATCATGTCCGGGCTGGTACCGATGATAGGCACGCCGTTGGCTTCCAGCGCGCGCGCCAGTTTCAGCGGCGTCTGGCCGCCGTACTGCACGATCACGCCGAACGGCTTCTCGATACGGCAGATTTCCAGCACGTCTTCCAGCGTCAGCGGTTCGAAGTACAGGCGGTCGGAGGTGTCGTAGTCGGTGGACACGGTTTCCGGGTTGCAGTTGACCATGATGGTCTCGAAACCGGATTCGCGCAGGGACAGCGCGGCGTGTACGCAGCAGTAGTCGAATTCGATACCCTGGCCGATACGGTTCGGGCCGCCACCCAGTACCATCACCTTCTTGCGGTCGGTCGGATTGGACTCGCACTCTTCTTCATAAGTGGAGTACATGTAGGCGGTGTTGGTGGCGAATTCGGCGGCGCAGGTATCCACGCGCTTGTACACCGGATGCAGCTTCAGCCCCCAGCGGTGGCTACGCACGGCGGCCTGGTCGGTACCCAGCAGCTCGCCGAGGCGACGGTCGGAGAAGCCCTTGCGCTTCAGGCGACGCAATTCGTCGTAGCCCAGGCTGTCTGCCTTGCGGCCGACCAGCGCTTTTTCTTCACCGATCAGGTCTTCGATCTGCGCCAGGAACCATGGGTCGATCTTGCTCACGGCGAAAATGTCGTCGCGGCTCATACCGATACGGAAGGCATCTGCCACGTAGAGAATACGGTCAGGACCGGGCGCACCCAGTTCGTGACGAATGGTTTCTTCGTCCTGGCTGACCGAGTTGAAGCCGGACAGGCCGGTTTCCAGACCGCGCAGGGCTTTTTGCATCGATTCTTGCAGCGTGCGGCCCATGGCCATCACTTCGCCGACCGACTTCATTTGCGTGGTCAGACGGTCATCGGCCTGCGGGAATTTCTCGAAGGCAAAACGCGGGATCTTGGTGACGACATAGTCGATGGACGGTTCGAACGATGCCGGTGTGGCGCCGCCGGTGATGTCGTTTTTCAGCTCGTCCAGCGTGAAGCCCACCGCCAGCTTGGCAGCGATCTTGGCGATCGGGAAGCCGGTCGCCTTGGAGGCCAGTGCCGACGAACGCGATACGCGCGGGTTCATCTCGATCACGATCATCTCGCCGGTATCGGGGTTGGTGGCGAACTGTACGTTGGAGCCGCCGGTGTCGACACCAATCTCGCGCAGTACCGCCAGACTGGCGTTACGCATGATCTGGTATTCCTTGTCGGTCAGCGTCTGCGCCGGGGCCACGGTGATGGAGTCGCCGGTGTGCACGCCCATCGGATCGAAGTTTTCGATGGAGCAGATGATGATGCAGTTGTCGTTGCGGTCGCGCACCACTTCCATCTCGTACTCTTTCCAGCCGAGTACCGATTGCTCGATCAGCAGTTCGTGGGTCGGCGACGCTTCGAAACCGCGCTCGCAGATGGCCAGGAACTCTTCCTTGTTGTAGGCGATACCGCCGCCGGAACCGCCCATGGTGAACGACGGACGGATCAGGGTCGGGAAGCCGACCTTGGTCTGCGCTTCCAGCGACTCTTCCAGGGTGTGGCAGACGAAGGACAGCGGGCAGGACAGGCCGATCTTGGCCATCGCTTCCTTGAAGCGGCCGCGGTCTTCCGCCTTGTCGATGGCGTCTTCGGTGGCACCGATCAGCTCGACCTTGTACTTTTCCAGCACGCCGTTGCGCGCCAGGTCCAGCGCGCAGTTCAGCGCGGTCTGGCCGCCCATGGTCGGCAGGATCGCGTCCGGACGCTCCTTGGCGATGATCTTTTCCACAACCGGCCACGAGATCGGCTCAATGTAGGTGACATCGGCCATGTCCGGGTCGGTCATGATGGTGGCCGGGTTGGAGTTCACCAGGATGACTTTGTAGCCTTCTTCACGCAGTGCCTTGCACGCCTGCGCGCCGGAGTAGTCAAACTCGCAGGCCTGGCCGATGACGATCGGGCCAGCGCCAATGATGAGAATGCTCTTGATATCAGTACGTTTAGGCATGGTAATCGCTCAATATTGTTCAATGTTTTACACGTTCCGGCAGACTGACGCGGCCTGCTGCCGGAGACGCTGGATAGTTACAGGCTGGCGGCGGCCAACTTGGCGCCGAAGCCGATAAACATGGCACCGACCGCCCCGCCCATTGCCGCCGACAGGCGACGGCGGCGGCGGAATGCCTCGGCCAGATGATTGCCGGCCAGGATCAGCGTGGTCAGGTACAGCGCGCTGAACAGCTGCACGATGGCGCCGAGGATGGCAAAGGTCAGTGCCGGGTAGTGATAGGCCGGATCGACGAACTGCACGAAGAACGACACGAAGAACAGGATCGCCTTCGGGTTCATCAGGCTGATCAGCAGCGCCTTGGAAAACGGGCGGTTGATGTCCAGCACCGGTGCCGCCACCGCGACCTGGCCCTGGCGGCGCTGTTGCCAGCCGGCCCAGGCGCCACGCAGCATGGCGATGCCGATCCACGCCAGATAGGCGCCGCCGGCATACTTGACGATGGCAAACAGCGCCGGATTGGCCTGCAGCAAACCGGCGGCGCCGGTTGCAGCCAGGGTCATCAGCACGAAATCACCGACGAACACGCCACAGGCGCCGGCAAAGCCGGCCCGCACCCCGCGCTGCGCCGCCACCGACAGCACATACATCGAATTGGGGCCCGGCAGCAGCACGATGAAGAGGGTGCCGAGTATGTAGGTGGTCAGATCAGTGATACCGAACATGATGCGTCCTCCGTGATCAGGCCGGCTTGTGCGCGGCCATCAGCGAGATGAAACGGTCAAACAGGTAGGCCACGTCTTCCGGACCCGGGCTCGCTTCCGGGTGTCCCTGGAACGAGAATGCCGGGCGGTCGGTCAGCGCGATGCCCTGTACCGTCTGGTCGAACAGCGAACGGTGGGTAATGCGCACGTTGGCCGCAAGGCTGGCTTCGTCGACCTGGAAACCGTGGTTCTGGCTGGTGATCATCACGCGGCCGGAATCAAGATCCTGCACCGGGTGGTTGGCACCGTGGTGGCCGAACTTCATCTTGGAAGTCTTGCCGCCGGTGGCCAGGCCCAGCAACTGGTGACCGAGGCAGATGCCGAAGACCGGCAGCTTGGTATCCAGGATGTCGCGGATGGCGCTGATCGCGTAGTCGCACGGCTCCGGATCGCCAGGACCGTTGGACAGGAACACGCCGTCCGGTTTCAATGCCAGCACGTCCTTGGCCGGCGTCTCGGCCGGTACCACGGTCAGCTTGCAGCCGCGCTCGGCCAGCATGCGCAGGATGTTGCGCTTGACGCCGAAATCGTAGGCCACCACGTGGAACGGGGTCTCGGTCTGCTCGACATAGCCCTGGCCCAGACGCCATTCGCGTGTCGTCCAGCCGTAGGCCTCCTTGCAGCTGACCACCTTGGCCAGATCCTGGCCGGCCATGCTGCCGAAACCGCGCGCCAGCTCGACGGCTTTCGCCTCGTCGATGTCACCGGCCATGATGCAGCCGGGCTGGGCGCCTTTTTCGCGCAGGATGCGCGTCAGTTTGCGGGTGTCGATGTCGGCGATGGCGACGACATTGTTTCTCTTCAGATAATCGGACAGCGACTCTTCCGCACGGAAGTTGCTGTGCAGCAGTGGCAGATCACGGATGATCAGGCCAGATGCAAAGACGGCGCCGGACTCGGTATCTTCCGAGTTGGCGCCGACGTTGCCGATATGAGGATAAGTCAGGGTGACGATCTGCCGGGTATAGGACGGGTCGGTAAGGATTTCCTGATAACCGGTCATGGCAGTATTGAATACTACCTCTCCGACGGTGTGGCCGTTGGCTCCGATGGCGACGCCTTTGAACAGCGTGCCGTCAGCCAAGGCAAGAATCGCGGGTACGGTTGTCACTGGCTGGCTCCTAATAATGATATTTTTGATTTATTGATACAACAAACGGGACTATAGCGACGTGCGCTTGTCCCGTTCGGTTAAACTTTTCAAGTATATCCTGTTTTCGGCCATCGCGGCAAGACCGCGCACCGCGACTGCTGCTTTTCTGAACAATGGATACAGTCGCCATCACCGGCTAAGCCATTGTTTACGCTAGCGTCAACCTTACAAAAAATGCGCGCGCCCGGCAAGTTGTTCTGCGCCGGCCTCCGACCAGCCACACGTCCCGTCATTAACCTCCAGCGCCGATCGCCGCATAAAAAACCGCCGGTGCCGCAACTGCGGCACCGGCGGTTTTCACGTCCAGGGCGGTCACTCAGAACAACGCTTCGTTCAGTTCCAGCACGCTGTCACCACCGTGAACGATGGCGGCCGCCAGACCGGCGGTCTGCGGCAACAGGTGCTCGCCGTAGAAACGGGCGGTGACGATCTTCGCCGCGAGGAAGTCGGCATCGGCATCTTCGTCACCCTGCTGCGCCCTGGCGATCAGCGCAGCGCGCCCCATCATCCAGCCGCCGAGCACGATCCCCATCAGCTTGAGGAAGGGCACCGACCCGGCGGCAGCCAGCTGCGGCCGGCTGCCGAAGGTGTCGAGGATGAAGGCGACACAACGCTCGGCATCCTTCACCGCGGTCTCAAGGTTGGCCGCAAGGCTGGCGTAGCCCGCCGCCGTCAGCTTGCCGGCGGTGACCTTGACCTCCTCCAGCAACCAGCGCGCGGTGACGCCGTCTTCCGCTGCGGTCTTGCGCCCGATCAGGTCCAGCGCCTGGATGCCGGTGGTGCCTTCGTAGATGGCGGTGATGCGCGCGTCGCGGCAGTACTGTGCGACGCCGGTTTCCTCGATATACCCCATGCCGCCGTGGATCTGCATCGCCAGGCTGGTGATCTCGTTGGCCTGCTCGGTGTTCCAGCCCTTCACGATCGGGATCAGGAAGTTGACCAGCGCCTGGCTGCGCGCTGCCTCGCTGGCCACCGGATCGCGCGCGGCGCGGTCCAGCGCCGCGGCGGCGTAGAACGCCAGTGCGCGCTGCGCCTCGATCTGCGCCTTCATCGTCATCAGCATGCGGCGCACGTCCGGGTGCCGGATGATGACGACGCCGGCCGGGTCGGGACTGCCGACGGCGCGGCTCTGCACGCGGTCACGCGCGTACTCCACCGCCTTCTGGTAGGCGCGCTCGGACACCGCCATGCCCTCGATGCCGACACCCAGGCGCGCGTGGTTCATCATGGTGAACATGTAAGCCAGACCCTTGTTGGCCTCGCCCACCAGGTAGCCGATGGCGCCGCCGTCGTCACCGAAGCTCATCACCGCGGTCGGGCTGCCGTGGATGCCCAGCTTGTGCTCGATCGACACGCAACGCACGTCGTTGCGCGCGCCGAGGCTGCCGTCGGCATGAACCAGGAACTTGGGCACGATGAACAGCGAGATGCCCTTCACCCCGGCCGGTGCATCCGGCAGCCGAGCCAGCACCAGGTGGACGATGTTGTCCGCCATGTCGTGCTCGCCCCAGGTGATGAAGATCTTCTGGCCGCTGATCTTGTAGCTGCCGTCGCCGACCGGAATGGCGCGCGAACGCACCTGCGCCAGATCGGAGCCGGCCTGCGGCTCGGTCAGGTTCATGGTGCCGGTCCACTCACCGGTCGACATGCGCGGCAGGTAAATATTTTTCAATTCGTCAGACGCGTGGTGATTGATCGCCTCGATCGCGCCCAGCGTCAGCATCGGTGCCAGCGAGAACGCCAGGTTGGCCGAGCACCACATTTCCTCTGCGGCCAACGCCACCAGCGCCGGCAGGCCCTGGCCGCCGAACTCGGCCGGCGCGCGCAGGCCGACCCAGCCCGCCTCTACATACTGTTGCCATGCTTCCTTGAAGCCTTCGGCGGCGGTAACGGTAAAGTCAGGCGACCACTTGGCGCCCTTGTCGCCCTGCTGGTTGATCGGCGCCAGCACGTTCTCGGCGAACTTGGCGCCCTCTTCCAGAATGGCGTCGGTCAGCTCCACCGAGCAATCCTCGTAGCCGGGCAGGGTGCAGATGGCCGGCAGCTCCGCCAGCTCGTTCAGGGCAAAGCGGATGTCTTTGCTGGGTGCCTTGTAAATCATCGATCGCTCCTCTGTGTCATTTCTCGTCATTTCTCGTGCAAAAAAACCGGCCATGCGTCCGCCAACGGACAAGCCGCACGCTGCGCACTGCGCGGTGTGGACTCCTCCCGACGAACCGGTCATGGCCGGTGTTCTTGTGTGGTGCGGCACCGTAGCGCCGCACCTTATTTTGATTACTGCGTTTTGATTACTGCGGGCGTTACTTGGACAGCTCGGCGATCAGCTCCGGCACCACGGTGAACAGGTCACCAACGATGCCGTAGTCGGCCACCTGGAAGATCGGCGCCTCTTCATCCTTGTTGATCGCCACGATCACCTTGGAATCCTTCATGCCGGCCAGGTGCTGGATGGCACCGGAGATGCCCACCGCCACGTACAGCTGTGGCGCGACCACCTTGCCGGTCTGGCCGACCTGGTAGTCGTTCGGCGCGTAGCCGGCATCCACCGCGGCGCGCGAGGCACCGACGGCAGCGGACAGCTTGTCGGCCAGTGGCTCGATCACCGCCTTGAACTGCTCTTCCGAACCCAGCGCACGACCACCGGACACGATGATCTTGGCAGCGCCCAGTTCCGGACGGTCGGACTTGGTCAGCTCCTGGCCGACAAAGCTGGACAGGCCGGCGTCGGAGACGGTAGCGACCGCTTCAACGTTGGCCGCACCGCCAGTAGCCGCCGCCTCGAAGGCGGTGGTACGCACGGTGATCACCTTGATGGCATCAAGCGACTGCACGGTGGCCAGCACGTTGCCGGCGTACACCGGGCGCACGAAGGTATCGGCCGATTCAATGGCGATGATGTCGGAAAGCTGCGCCACGTCCAGCAGCGCGGCGACGCGCGGCAGCAGGTTCTTGCCGTAGGAGGTTGCCGGTGCCAGCACGTGGCTGTAACCCTTGGCCAGTTCCACCACCAGCGGTGCCAGGTTTTCGGCCAGGCCGTGGGCGTAGGCCGCGTTGTCGGCCAGCAGCACCTTGGCCACGCCGGCGACGGCCTTGGCGGCATCGGCAGCAGCGGCGGCATTGTGGCCGGCGACCAGCACGTGCACTTCGCCCAGCTTGGCGGCGGCGGTAACGGTGTTCAGAGTGCCTGCTTTCAGGCTCTGGTTGTCGTGTTCAGCGATAACGAGAATGGCCATGGCTTACAGCACCTTTGCTTCGTTTTTGAGTTTGGCCACCAGCTCGGCGGCATTGGCAACCTTGATACCGGCCGAGCGCTTGGCAGGCTCGGCCACTTTCAGGGTTTTCAGGCGCGGGGCGACATCAACGCCCAGCTCGGCCGGGGTGGTTTTGTCCAGCGGCTTTTTCTTGGCGGCCATGATGTTCGGCAGCTTGACGTAGCGCGGCTCGTTCAGGCGCAGGTCGGTGGTCACCACTGCCGGCAGACGCAGCTTGACGGTTTCCAGGCCGCCATCCACTTCGCGGGTCACGTCCACGGTTTCCGCGGCGACATCCACTTTCGAGGCGAAGGTACCCTGCGCCCAGCCCAGCAGCGCCGACACCATCTGCCCGGTCTGGTTGGCGTCGTCATCGATCGCCTGCTTGCCGACGATCAGCAGCTGCGGCTGCTCCTTGTCGGCAATCGCCTTCAGCAGCTTGGCCACCGCCAGCGGCTGCAGCTCGGCGTCGGTTTCCACCAGGATGGCGCGGTCGGCGCCCATCGCCAGTGCGGTACGCAGGGTTTCCTCGCACTGCTTCACCCCCAGCGATACCACCACGATCTCGGAGACCTTGCCGGCTTCTTTCAGACGCACGGCCTCTTCCACCGCGATCTCGTCGAACGGGTTCATCGACATCTTGACGTTAGCGACATCCACATCAGTGCCATCGGCCTTGACCCGGACTTTCACGTTGTAATCGACAACGCGTTTCACAGCGACTAGAGCTTTCATATTCCTCCAGCGAACTCTCTGAGTTGAACAATTGTCGTCAATGTGCGGCTGTTTGGCGTGAGGCGACAGCGCAATCTCAAACAAGCGTTTAATTGGTAGATTGCCTACAAAAAAACTGCAGTACAACAGGGGTGACACAAATATTACGCCATTTTCCCCGTAATTTGCATTTGAGGTAAAGCGTGTCAGAATGCGCTGCAACAATTGAGCATGTCATAACACGCCGACAGACCGGACATTCCTGCCGCAAGTGCTGCCATCGTGGTGCCTACTTGCGGCTTTTCTTGCCAAAACAGGGAGCACAGCATGACTGTCTACTTCGAAGATATCCAGATCGGTGACAGCGCCGAATACGCCAAAACCATCACCGAGGCCGATATCCTGATGTTTGCCGCCGTCTCCGGCGACGACAATCCGGTGCACATCAACCAGGAATACGCCGAAGCGTCGATATTCAAGACCCGCATCGCCCACGGCATGCTCACCGCCGGGCTGATCTCCACCGTGGTCGGCACCCGCCTACCGGGCAACGGCACCATCTACCTGTCGCAATCGACCAAGTTCAAGGCACCGGTACGCCTCGGCGAGACCGTCACCGCCCGCGTCACCGTTACCGAGCTGGACCCGGCGAAGAAGCGCGTCAAGTTCGCCACCCAGTGCCTGGTGAAAGGCAATGTGGTACTGGAAGGTGAATCGCTGGTCATCGCGCCGTCGCGTTCCGCCTGATGAGCACGCTGCGCATCGAACGGCTGTGCGACGAGCACGGCCACATCACCCAGCCGCAAATCCTGGCCGCGGCGCTGGCGGTGCATCGCCAGCTGCGGCCGATGCTGCCGGAGACTGCCGCCGACTACGTCGCCAAGATGGCGCGCATCACCGGCTACGGCGCACGGCCGGTGGCAGCGCTGAACGAGGACGATCAGGTGCTGGGACTGGCGCTGTATCGCGTCTACGAAAACACCTACGAAGACCTGCGGCTGTACATCGACGACCTGGTCACCGACGAGCGCCTGCGCTCGCAAGGCGTCGGCAGTGCGCTGATCGACTGGTGCGAGACCGAAGCGCGGGCGCTGGGCTGCCGCTTCCTGGTGCTGGATTCCGGCACCTGGCGCACCGCCGCGCACAAGCTGTACCTGCGCAAGGAGTTCGTGATCTCCTCCTTCCACTTCACCCGCGCACTGGACTGAGCGGGCGCCCAAGGTTGGCCGCAGGCCCTGCGGCCAACCTTTCACGCCTTGGCCTGTTGCTGCGCCAGCGCCCAGGCGACCGACTCCCGCACCACTTCCTCCGCATGATCCTGCCGCTGTTGCAACGCAACAACAATCTCGGCCGCATACGGCGCATTGCCCAGCCCGATGGCCAGATTGGACAGCCACTTGGCGTAGCCGATACGGTAGATCGGGCTGCCGGCCATGCGACTGGCAAAGGTCGCTTCATCCCAGCCGAACAGCTCCAGCAGGCTGACATCGTCCAGCCCGTGGCGCACGGCAAAATCGTCCTCTGCACTGTGCACCACGAAACGATTCCACGGGCAGGCCAGCTGGCAGTCGTCACAGCCATAGACGCGGTTGCCGATCAGCGGTCGCAGCGACTCCGGTATCGCGCCCTTCAGCTCGATGGTGAGATAGGAAATGCAGCGCCGGGCATCGACCTGGTACGGCGCCACAATGGCCCCGGTTGGACAGACGTCCAGACAGCGGGTACAACTGCCGCAGTGGCCGTCCTCGCTGTCATCTTCCGGCAACGGCAGATCGGTGAGAATCTCGCCGAGGAAGAACAGCGAGCCCTGCTTCTTGTTGAGCAGCAGCGTGTGTTTGCCGCGCCAGCCCTGCCCCGCCTGTGCCGCCAGCGCCACCTCGGCCAGCGGGGCGCTGTCGGTGAACACGCGGTAGCCGTGTTCGCCCACCGCCTGTGTGATGCGGTCGGCCAGCTTCTGCAGCCGGTTGCGCACCACCTTGTGGTAGTCGCGACCCAGCGCGTAGCGCGACAGGTAGGCGCGCGAGCCATCGCTCAGCACTGCCTCGGCAGCGCGCGCTGCCGCCGGCCAGTAGTGCATGCGCAGGCTGATCACGCGCACCGTACCGGGCACCAGCTCCGCCGGACGCACGCGCAGTACGCCATGGCGCGCCATGTACTCCATTTCGCCGTGGTTGCCCGCCGCCAGCCACGCCAGCAGGCTGGCTTCGGCCTCTGCCGGCAGTGCCGCCCGCGTGATGCGCGCGTCGGCAAAACCGAGTTCTTTGGCCCATCCCTTGATTTGGCTGGCCAATTGGCGATAATTCTCGCTTTTACAGGATATTTCACTCATGGCAACGGATGATACCAGCCTGCGGCAAGGCTTCCTTGCCGATGAAAGCGCCACCCTGCAACTGGGTGCCACGTTGGCCGCAGTGCTGCATGGCGGCATCCAGCTGCAACTGCACGGCGACCTCGGCGCCGGCAAGACCACTTTCACCCGCGGCCTGCTGCAGGCGCTGGGCCATCCGGGGCGGGTGAAAAGCCCAACCTACACCCTGGTGGAAAGCTATAGCCTGCCGCCGCTGACGGTGCACCACTTCGACCTGTACCGCTTTGCCGATCCGGACGAGTGGCACGATGCCGGCTTCGGCGACTACTTTGCCGCCGACACGCTGTGCGTCGTCGAATGGCCGGACAAGGCCGGCAGCTGTCTGCCGCCGCCCGACCTGGCGCTGGAACTCTCGGTTTGCGACGCTGGTCGCAACTATCGTCTTCAAGCCTTTAGTGAAACAGGACACCAATGTCTCTCCCGCCTCGCGACCCCCGCCGCCGCCAGCTGATCGGCGCCGCCGCGGCCACGTTTTTCCTGAGCGTCAGCCGCATCGGCTTCGCCAGCAGCAGCCAGATCGTGGCGGTACGGGTGTGGCCGTCGTCGACCTACACCCGCGTCACCATCGAGGCCAGCGAAGCCATCCGTTACAAGCACTTCAGCCTCGCCGATCCGAACCGGCTGGTGATCGATCTGGAAGGCGTGCAGCTGACCGGCATCCTGCAGGACATCAACAAGCAGATCCAGAGCGCCGACCCCTTCATCCAGACCGCGCGCGCCGGCCAGTTCAACAGCAACACCGTACGCCTGGTGCTGGACCTGCGCAACGAGGTCAAGCCGCAGATCTTCTCGCTGCAGCCGATCGGCGAATACCGGCACCGGCTGGTGGTGGACCTGTATCCGGCCAGCGGCCAACAGGACGACCCGTTGCTGGCGCTGCTGCAGGACTACAACAAGGGCCAGTTGAACGAGCAGGCGCCGCTGGGCAGCAAGGGCCGCGCCGACAAGAACCGCATCATCACCGTGGTAATCGACCCGGGACACGGCGGCGAAGACCCCGGCGCCGTCGGCCCGTCCGGTGTCTATGAAAAAGACGTGGTGCTGCGCATCAGCCGCCAGCTGAAGAAGCTGATCGATAGCGAAAAGAACATGAAGGCTCACCTGACGCGCGACGAGGACGTATTCATCCCGCTGGGGGTGCGCGTGGCCAAGGCGCGCAAGCTCGGCGCCGACCTGTTCATCTCCATCCATGCCGACGCCGTCGCCAATCGCACCGCCAACGGCTCCTCGGTGTTCGCACTGTCGGAAAACGGCGCCACCAGCAGCATGGCGCGGCTGCTGGCCAAGAGCCAGAACGACGCCGACCTGATCGGCGGCGTCAAGATCAGCGGCAAGGATCGCTACCTTGCCCACACCCTGTTCGACCTGACGCAGACCGCCACCATCAATGACAGCCTCAAGCTGGGCAAGTCGGTACTCGGCAAGATGGGCAACCTCAACCGCCTGCACAAGTCGCAGGTGGAGCAAGCAGGCTTTGCCGTACTCAAGGCGCCGGACATCCCCTCCATCCTGGTGGAAACCGCGTTCATCAGTAACTACGAGGAAGAAAAGAAACTGGTCAGCCCGGCCTTCCAGCAGCAGATGGCGGAGGCGATCATGTCCGGCGTGCGCCAGTATTTTGCGCAGGGAGCGGTGCTGGCCCGCATCTGAATTACCGGCTAGCAATGAAAAAGCCGTTGCCTTGTGGGCAACGGCTTTTTGCTGGCAGGTCCTGCACGCTCAGTCGGGATGGTCGTCAAACGGCAGATCCGGTGACGCCGGCACGCGGTACTGCTCGTCGGCCCACTGTCCGAGGTCGATCAGCTTGCAGCGCTCGCTGCAGAACGGGCGGTACGGGCTGTCCGGCCCCCAGCGTACCGGGGTCTTGCATTGCGGACAGGGAACGATAGTGGGTGACGTCATCGGTAATCAGAACTTGCAAAAGGTCAGGGTGAATTCGATATCCTGCTCCACTTGGCGCGAACGCACCTCGCCGGTGCCGGCATCGATAAAACGGATATTCAGTGCGTACTTGTTGGCGGAGACTTCCGGTACCACCTGGTAGCGCTCATCAAAGCTGACGCGGATCAGCTGCACCACCTTGCCGCCGGACATCTGCTGGAACGCGCCACGGCGCGCGACATAGGAAAAATGCTTGCCGCTGTCACGCAGCAGTTTCAGCAGGATGGCCGCCGCCTGCGCCGTCGGCATCAGCGGCAGCGACCAGCGCTGCAGGTCGGCGCGGCGTTGCGCCACCGGCTGCTGCAGCCACAGGTGATAGGACGGCAGGTCGAACGAGCAGGTGCCACCGGGAATGATGGAACGCTGCTTGATCGCCATCAGCCATTCGTTCTCGCGCAGATGCTGGCCAAAACGGCTGCTCAGCTCCAGCAGATGCTGCGACGCCAGCTCGATCTCGTCCAGCACCTGCTCCAGCGCCACCTGTTCGATGGCCGGGCTTTCGCGCCAGCTCTCCAGCGCCTGCTTCTGCCGCTCCAGCTCCTGCAGCAACTCCGACTTCAACTCGGTACGGCCGGCCGCCTCCAGCACCTCGAACAGCGCCATCAAGGCGGCGTGATGCTGGTATGGCTCGTCTTGCGCCATGAAGAAAGCCAACCGCTGGTAGAGCTGCTCCAGCCGGAGCAGCGTTCTGGTACGTTCGGTAACAGGAAACTCGAAACTAGTCACAGCGCCGGATCCACAGAATTTGAAGGGGCAGCAAGGTTGGCCGCAGCGAAACGTTGCAGATAATAACGATGTTTGTTCTCGACTTGAAGCGACAATAGCGCCAAATCGCCACTATTATCAAGCACGGCATCCGCCAGCGCCCGCCGCTCTTCGCGCGGCATCTGCGCGGCGATGATGGCATCCACCTGCGCCGCCGGCAAGCCGCTGCGCTGCATCACCCGCTCGCGCTGCAATTGTGGCTCGCAATCCACCAGCAGCGTTTCGGCCACCAGGTTTCGATAGGCGGCAGTTTCAAACAGCAGCGGCACCGCCAGCAGTACATAGGGCGCCTGGTGCAATGCCAGCTGCCGCCGACTTTCCGCCAGGATCAGCGGATGAAGAATAGCTTCCAGCCGTTGCCGTTCGCCGGCATCGGCAAACACCTTCTGCCGCATCGCGGCACGGTCCAGTGCGCCTTCCGGCGTCTGGATCGCGGCGCCGAACTGCGCCACCAGCGCCGGCATCGCGGCGCCGCCGGCCGCAGTCAGCTGATGCGCGATACGGTCGGTATCGACACAGGGAATGCCCAGCCTGGCAAACAGCGCCTCGACGGTGCTCTTGCCGGCGCCAATGCCGCCGGTGAGGCCGATCACCGGGCTAGACACCGAGATACCACTGCATGATGGCAGGCCCCCACACGAAGGCACACCAGCCGGCCAGCGCCAGATATGGCCCGAAAGGCATGGTCTGCCCTTTTTCATGTTTCGACAGCAACAGCAACAGGATGCCGAATACCGCGCCCAGCACCGACGACAGCAGGATCACCAGCGGCAACAGCATCCAGCCCAGCCAGGCCCCCAGCGCCGCCAGCAGCTTGAAATCGCCGTAGCCCATGCCTTCCTTGCCGGTCACCAGCTTGAACAGCCAGTACACCGACCACAACGCCAGGTAGCCCAGCACCGCGCCCATGACCGCATCCGCCAGCGGCACCCGGCCACTCCACAGATTGAACAGCAGGCCGGCCCACAGCAAGGGCAGGGTCAGGTCATCCGGCAACAGCTGGGTGCGGGCATCAATCAGCGCCAGCGTCAGCAGCGTCACCGAAAACAGCGAGGCCACCAGCCACCACGGCGACAGGCCGTAGTGCCAGGCAAAGCCGGCAAACAGCAGCCCGCTGGCCAGCTCCACCAGCGGATAACGCCAGGAAATCGCTGCCCGGCAATGGCTGCAACGACCGCGCTGCAGCAGGTAACTGACGAGCGGGATGTTTTGCCACGCGCGGATCGGCGCCTGACAATGCGGACAGGCCGAGGCCGGCACCAGCAGGTTGAACGGTGGCTGTGCAGCCAACTCGTTACCCTGCCACTGCGCGCACTCCGCCGCCCAGCGTCGCTCCAGCATCAAGGGCAGGCGATAGATCACCACGTTGAGAAAACTGCCCAGCAGCAGGCCCAGCAGTGCCGCAATCGCCACCTGGCCGCCGAACGGCAGCTCCGCCAATAGCGCCAGCATCAACCGACCACCTGTCCCATCTGGAAGATCGGCATATACATCGCGATCACCAAGCCACCAATCAGCACCCCGAGAATGATCATGATCATCGGCTCCAGCAAGCTGGACAGCGACGCCACCGCATTATCGACTTCGTCTTCATAAAAATCCGCAACCTTGTCCAGCATCGAGTCGAGCGAGCCGGACTCCTCGCCGATCGAGGTCATCTGCAGCACCATATTGGGAAACAGGTTGGAACGCTGCATCGAGTTGTTAAGGGTCGAGCCGGCGCTGACATCCGACTGGATGACCTTGGTGGCCTCGGCATACACCTGGTTGCCGGCCGCCCCGGCCACCGAATCCAGTGCCTCCACCAGCGGCACGCCGGCAGTAAACAGCGTCGACAGCGTCCGCGCCCAGCGCGCAATGGTTGCCTTGCGCACCACGTCGCCGATCACCGGCACCTTCAGCACGAAACGGTCCATCGCCGCCTGCATCTTGGGTGAGCGCTGGTACAGCTTGACGGTACCGATGATCACCACCGCGATGGAGCCGAACACCATCCACCAGTACTCGACGAACAGGTCGGACAGCCAGATCACGATCTGCGTCGGAGCCGGCAGATCAGCACCAAAACTGGAAAACAGTTCCTTGAACGCCGGAATCACATAGATCAGGATCACCGCGGTAATGATGAAGGCGGTGGCGATGATCGCCGCCGGATAGATCATTGCCGACTTGATCTTGCCCTTGATGGCAATCACCTTTTCCTTGTAGGTTGCCAGCTTGTCCAGCAAAGCATCCAGCACCCCGCCCGCCTCACCGGCGGCGATCAGGTTGCAGAACAGCTTGTCGAAGTACAGCGGATACTTGCGAAAAGCATCGGCTAGGTTGCTGCCGGACTCGACCTCCGAGCGCACATCGAGCAGGATGCGCACAAAGGCGGCATTGCTGTGCCCCTTGGCCGCGATGTCAAAGGCCTGCAACAGCGGCACGCCGGCTTTCATCATCGTCGCCAGCTGGCGGGTAAACAGCGCAACATCCTTTTCGGTGATGCGCTGCCGCAGGCTGGCGCTGCGCTTCTTCAGCTTGGTCGGGCTGACCCCTTGCCGCCGCAACTGGGCACGGGCGACGGTTTCCGACTCGGCACGAATCTCGCCGCGGATGGCCTTGCCGGCCCGGTCGCGCCCTTCCCAGACAAAGACATGGGAGGCGGGCTTCTTGCTTGGCGTGGGCATAGTGATCGCTTGTCTATTATTCGTTGGTAACGGCTTCGATTTCAGTCAGCGACGTCAGGCCACGTTTTACTTTCAGCAAACCGGCATGGCGCAAAT
>Ga0209211_10000635_pt1 | contig 70542 bp, 87 predicted proteins | sample RifGroA2_FD_183992 | JGI IMG/M metagenome (GOLD analysis project Ga0209211, IMG submission 183992) | Groundwater microbial communities from Rifle, Colorado, USA - Groundwater A2 (SPAdes) (version 2) | ecosystem: Environmental > Aquatic > Deep subsurface > Groundwater | place: Rifle, Colorado... | reverse complement strand
TTGCGGAGCCAAAAAAATTCATATCCGCGTCTGTTCTCCCCCGGTTACCGATCCTTGCTATTTTGGCATTGATACACCCGATAAAAAACAACTGATTGCCTCTAGAATGACAGTTGCCGAAATTAAAAATTTTATCGGGGCCGATTCTCTTGCTTATTTGAGTTTAGACGGGTTAAAAAAAGCATCAAGGATTAAATCAAACAAACTGTGTGATTCTTGTTTTACTGGTAAATATCCTATGCCTGTTGAAGGAGGTTTCAGAAAAGACGTCTTTGAAAAAATTAATTAGTATGAAAAAACTAGCGGTTTTAATTTCCGATGCCGGAACTGGAACGAATCTTCAAGCCATTATTGATGCAATTGAAAATAAAAAATTAAAAGCAAAGATTGCTTTGGTTGTCAGCAGTTCCGAAAATGCCTACGGTATACAAAGAGCGAAAAAAAATAACATTCTTACAATGATTATAGGTAAAAAGGATGACTTAGAAAAAATATTAAAAACCTATCAAGTTGATTTGATTATCTTAGCCGGCTGGAAATTAATCGTTCCACAATCTTTGATAAACACATTTAAAAACAAGGTTCTTAATCTTCATCCTGGATTTATCCCCGATACGATTGATGGAGTTGTCCATAATCCTGACAGAACGGAAGGACTTTGGAACCGGGGAAAATTGACCAATGTTGCTATTCAAAACTTTTTAGATAAAAAAGCTACCTATGCCGGCTCAACCGTTCACTTTTTATCAGATGAGTTTGATTTTGGAAAAATTTTAAATCGTTGTTTTGAAAAAATTTTACCCAATGATACTATTGAAAGCCTATACACAAGATTAAAGAAAAAAGAAAATAAAATTTATGTTGAGTCACTAATCAAACTTTGCAATTAATAGAAATATGATAAAGCTCGCCGCTGAATTTTATTTCTCCGTGGGAACCCTCCCCTTTTCGGGGACTCCCAAGTCGAAAAAAATTAAACGTCTCGCTTTTGCTAAATCGTTTAATACAAAAGTGAAGATACCAAATTTTTTGCGGTTTGTGGTATTCCGTCAAAAAATTTTCGGTATCGAACTTTTATAAACAAAATTATGAAAATATTAATCATCGGTTCAGGCGGACGGGAACATGCGCTGGGATGGAAAATTAAACAGTCGCCTTTGGTGGAAAAAATCTATTTTGCCCCCGGTAACCCCGGTACAAAAGAAATTGGAGAAAATATTCCAAATATTGAGGCGACCGATATAAAAAAATTATTAAAATTTGCCAAAGATAAAAAAATTGATTTAACTGTTGTTGGTCCTGAAACACCTTTAGTTTTGGGAATTACTGATGTTTTCAGAAAAGAAAAGCTAAAGATTTTTGGTCCGTCAAAACGTGCCAGCCAAATAGAAGGTTCTAAAACTTTTTCGAAAGAAATCATGAAAAAATATAAAATTCCGACCGCTAAATATTTTTTATTCAATAATTTTGATCAGGCAAAAGAACACTTGGGGAAAACTAAGTTCCCTGTTGTAATCAAAGCTGATGGACTGTGTATGGGAAAAGGTGTGGCTGTTTGTAAAAGTAAAAAGGAGGCTGAGATCTTTTTAAAACAGCTTATTGTTGATAAAATTTTCGGGAAGTCCGGAGAAAAAATTATTATTGAAGAATGTTTATATGGTCAGGAAATTTCATTCATGGTAATCACCGATGGAAAAGATTTTTTATCTTTTCTGCCTTCTCAAGATCATAAAAGACTGATTGAAAATAATCAAGGTCCCAATACTGGCGGTATGGGCGCTTATACTCCGGTTCCATTTGTTGACAAAAAATTATTGAAACAGATTGAAAAAGAAATTGTTGCCCCAACTATTAAAGCAATGGCTAAGGAGGGATGTCTTTATCAGGGTATTCTCTACCCAGGTTTAATCCTGACTAGGGAAGGGCCAAAAGTTTTAGAATATAACTGCCGTTTTGGCGATCCGGAAATCCAACCCTTGATGATGAGCCTTGAATCTGATTTAGTTGAAATTCTTCTCGCCCAACAAAAAAATAAATTAAAAAATAAAAAATTAATATTTAAAAAGGGCTTTTCCGTTGGCGTTGTTCTTGCATCAACTGGTTATCCGGGGGATTACAAAAAAGGAGATCAAATAATCGGATTAGATAAGGTTAATGATAGAGATGTCCAAATATTTCACGCCGGCACTAAAGAAATAGATAAAAAAATTGTCACTAATGGAGGTCGTGTTTTATTGGTCACTACCACGGGAAAAACTTTAGAAGAAACGATTAAAAAAGTTTATCAATATATTGGAAAAAAAAGCATTCACTTCAAAGGTATGCAATACCGGAAAGATATTGGGAAAAATGGATTAATATTTGGGGATAAATATGATTAAAGCCGTAATTTTTGATATGGATGGTTTGATGATTGACAGTGAGCCGATTCAATCGAAAGGTTTTAAACTCCTACTTAAAGAATATGATAAAAAACCAATTTATCATGCTAATGGGCTTCTTCAAGTAGTTGGTACAACTAATAATTGCGCACAGTTTAAAATTAAATACAATATTAATGAAGAATTAGATGTTTTAAAACAAAAACGACAACAATTTTATCAAAAAGTATTAAAGTCAGGAGCTATTAAAACGATGCCCGGATTAAATAATCTTCTTGAATTTCTTAAACACAATAATTTTAAAATTGCTGTGGCCACTTCATCGTTTCTAGAAGATATTAATGTAATTTTTTCAAAGTTAAAGTTATTTCCCTACTTTAATGTTCTTGTAACATGTGAAGATGTAACCAAAGGAAAACCTGCTCCTGATATTTATTTAGAGGCAGCTAAAAGATTAAATATTAAACCAGCTGATTGTTTGGTTCTGGAGGATTCAGAATCCGGAGTTACCGCCGGGAAAAACGCAGGTATGAAGGTGGTCGCCGTCCCAAACAAATTTACCAAGAATCACGATTTCTCAAAAGCAAATCTTATTATTGATTCTTTAAATAAAATCGATTGGAAAATTATCTCAACTATATAAAATTAAAATATGATTAACAGAATTGAAATAATTTCAAGAATTCCCGATACTCGCGCCAAGTTAAAGAAAAATCAACTTCATCATACAAATAAAAACATCGAACAAGTATTTTTGGTTGACGTCTACACGATCAAAAAAGATCTTAATCAAAACCAGTTAAAAGAAATTGCTTCTTCCCTTACCAATCCGGTCTATCAAAATTTCAACATCAATAAGTCGACTTTAGTCAATAAATTTTCTTGGGGTATTGAGACTGGTTTTTTACCCGGCGTCACTGATAACGTTGCCAATACAGTTAAAGAAATTATTAAAGACCAGTTAAAAATAAAATTTGTAGGGGATGAGGGTGTTTTTTCTTCTCAATTACTTCTTGTCAACGGAAAGCTGGACGAAAAAGAAATTACAAAAATCAGTCAAGGTTTGATCAATCCTTTAATTCAAAGAGTTCATTTTAAAAACAAATTGGAATATTTGAAAGATAAAGGAATGGATAAAATTGCTCCTCAAGTAAATTTAACTGCTGCGAATCAAGTTGATATTATTGATTTAAACGTTTCCGATGAAGAATTAACATCCATTGGAAAATCGGGCATAAAAAATCAGGATGGCACCAGCCGCGGTCCCCTCGCCCTTGACCTCTCCTATATGAAAGCCATAAAAAAATATTTTACTAAATTAGGAAGAAATCCGACTGATATTGAACTTGAATCGATTGCCCAGACCTGGTCGGAACATTGTCATCATACAATTTTTGCCGACCCGATTGATGAAATAAAAGACGGATTATTTGACCATTATATAAGAAGAGCCACTGTTGAAATAAGGAAGAAAAAAGGTAAACGAGATCTTTGTACTTCTGTGTTTACAGATAATTCCGGAGCCTTTAAGTTTGATAAAGATTATATCGTCTCCCATAAAGTTGAAACTCATAATAGTCCGTCAGCTCTTGATCCGTTTGGCGGAGCGATCACCGGAATAGTCGGAGTAAACCGCGATGCAATTGGATTTGATATGGGTGCCAAACCAATTCTTAACTATTATGGATTTTGTTTTGCCGATCCAAATTTATCTTCTCCTCTTTTTCGAGATAAAGAAAAAAAGCAACCGCTACTCTCCCCCCGAAGGATAATGGACGGAGTCGTCGCCGGTGTAAATTCCGGCGGTAACTGTTCCGGCATACCAACTCCTCAAGGCTTTATCTATTTTGACAATCATTATCAAGGCAAGCCTCTGGTCTTTGTGGGAACAATGGGACTTCTGCCAATAAAATCCTCTGCTGTAAAAAGTGCTAAACCCGGAGATTATATTGTTGTGATTGGCGGCCGGGTTGGACAGGATGGTATTCACGGGGCCACTTTTTCCTCCGAAGCTTTATCTTCTGGTAGTCCGGCCGGAGCTGTTCAGATCGGCGATCCGATTACTCAAAAAAAATTAAGTGATGCGATTGTTAAAGAAGCCCGCGATCTTAAACTTTATCACAGTATTACTGACAATGGTGCCGGTGGACTTTCCTGTTCAGTCGCGGAAATGGCTAAAGAATCAAATGGCTGCTTGGTTAACTTAGAAAAAGTACCTTTAAAATATCCAGGCCTCGAACCTTGGAAGGTTTGGATATCCGAATCACAGGAAAGAATGACTTTAGCGGTGCCAAAAAATAAATGGAAAAAATTTTCGGATTTGATGATTAGCCGCGATGTTGAGGCAACGATAATCGGTGAGTTTAATAACAGTGGCCAGTGTGTAGTTAAGTATCATAAAAAAATAATTATGGACGTTGATATGAAATTTTTGCATGACGGCTTACCAATTCGCCCAATGAAAACTACTCCGGTTAAAAATATTTTTAAAGAACCAGCTATTCCCAAACTAAATAATCTTAATGAAATTTTATTATCAATGATGCAAAGATTAAATATTACCGGTTTTGAATTTATTTCCAATCAGTATGACCATGAGGTACAGGCTAATTCTGTCATTAAACCGTTGCAGGGCAAAGGAAAAGTGAACGGTGAAACAGCTGTCATAAAACCTGTTTTTGATTCATCTTGTGCAGTGGCCATATCTCAAGGTCTATACCCAAGCTATAGTGGAATTGACTGTTATCAAATGGCCGCCGCTAGTATAGATACCGCTGTTAGAAACTTAGTGGCCGCCGGAGTTGACCTTGATAAAATTGCCCTTCTTGATAATTTCTGCTGGTGTAGTTCTAATGATCCGCAAAAATTATATCAGTTAAAAAAAGCTGCCGAAGCTTGTTATGATTTTGCCAAAGTTTATGAGACTCCGTTTATCTCCGGTAAAGACAGTATGTTTAATGACTTCAAGGGTTATGACGAAAAAAGCAACCCGATAAAAATCTCCGTTCCTCCAACTCTTTTGATTTCCTCAATAGGTTTGATTGAAGACGTTTTAAAAACAATTTCGATAGATATTAAGTTTCCGGGTGATCTGGTTTATATACTGGGCGAATCGAAAGATGAACTGGGCGGATCGGAATATTTTGCTATGCATCAATCTATTGGAAATAATGTTCCCCAGACTAATGCTTCAACAAATAAAAAAACATATCAGGCTTTTTATCAAGTCGCTAAAAAAAATCTTATCAGTTCAGCTATTAGTATCACCCGGGGTGGACTAGGAATCGCCTTAGCAAAAACTTCTTTGGCGGGAAAATTAGGAATTGAAGTTTCTTTGAATAATTTACCCGGTCAAGTTTCTCGTAACGACTTTGCCTTATTTTCCGAAAGTCAAGGTCGCCTATTAGTGACAGTGAATCCAAAAAATAAAAAAATGTTTGAAAAAATTATGAAGGGAAATTCTTTTAAACAAATCGGTCAAGTAACAGATAATCAAAAATTTATAATTAAAGGGTTGGATAATAAAGTGATCGTTAATTTAAGTCTTGATCAAGTCGAGAAATCATATAAATCAACGTTTAAGAATTTTTAAATTAGTGAGTAAAAGCGAGACGCTTAATTTTTTACGACTTGGGATCTCCCCTTGGGGGAGGGTTCCCACGGAGTAATAAAATTTGGCGGCGAACTTTAAATTTCGAGAATTATTAAACTATGAAAAAACCAAAAGTTCTAATTTTATCCGGCTACGGCTTAAACTGTGAAGATGAAACTAAATACGCTTTTGAACTGGCCGGTGGTCAGGGTCAAATAGTCCATATTAATGACTTAATAAAAAATAAAAAGATGTTAGATGATTTTCAAATAATGGCTATTCCCGGTGGATTTGCATATGGTGATGATACTGGTGCCGGAAACGCTTACGGCTTAAAATTAAGAAATCATCTTTGGGAAAACATTTCAAAATTTGTAATAAAAGATAAATTAGTCATCGGGATTTGTAACGGTTTTCAAGTTTTAGTTAATCTGGGACTAGTCCCTGCTCTCGACAGAAAATATGGAGAACGTCAGGTAGCTCTTTTACCAAATGAGTCAACCCGTTATACCACTGGCTGGTTTGATTTGAAAGTTATTAACGATACCCCTTGGTTAAATGGAATTAAAAAAAATTTTTTACCGATTGCTCATGGCGAAGGTAAATTTTTTGCCAATAAAGAAGTATTGAATGAAATAAATAAAAAAAATTTAGTTGCTATGAAATATTCAAATATCAATCCAACCGGCACTTTAGAAAACATTGCCGGTATTACCGATGAAAGTAAAAAAATTTTCGGTCTGATGCCTCACCCAGAGCGGGCCATGTTTTTCACCCAACTACCTAATTGGACATATCTTAAAGAAAAATATTTGCGGGAAGGAAAAAAAATCCCGAAATTCGGACCGGGGTTACAAATTTTCAAAAATGGGGTAAACTATTTTAAGTCATGAAAAATAATCAATATATTATTTCAACTCTCGGTAGCCACTCGGCACTTCAGATTTTAAAAGGGGCTAAGGACGAAGGATTTAAAACTCTTGTAATTGCTCTCAATAAACAGATTAATTTTTATAAAAGATTTCCTTTTATTGATGAAATTGTAGGAGTTAATGCTTTTCCAGAGTTTCCAAAAATTGAAAAAAAATTAATTGATAAAAATGTTGTCGTTATTCCCCACGGATCTTTCGTTGCCTACCTTGGAATGGAAGGCAATAAGAAAATGACTTTGCCATATTTTGGCAATAAAAAAGTTCTCGACTTTGAATTTGACCGAGTTAAACAGGGAGACTGGTTAAAAAAATCCGGAATTAATACTCCGAAAGAATATAAAAATATTAAAGACGTTGAATTTCCAGTCATTATAAAATCTTTCGGTGCGGCCGGCGGCAAAGGATATTTTCTTATCACCAACAAACAAGATTTGAAAGAAAAAATCAAGCTTTTTAATGGTCGCCAATTTGTTATGCAACAATATGTTGTTGGTGTTCCTCTTTACATTCATTATTTTTATTCTCCTTTAACAAAAACTTTAGAAATTTTAAGCATGGATCGAAGGTACGAAACCAACGTCGATGCTCTGGGAAGAATTTCATTTAATGTTGAACCAAGTTATGTCGTCGTCGGCAATAGCCCTTTAGTTTTAAGGGAATCAATGTTGCCAGAGGCGTACGAGATGGGAGAAAAAGTTGTTAAAAAATCCCGAGAATTAATAAGTCCTCAGGGATTATTTGGACCTTTCTGTTTAGAAACAATTATTACTCCTGATCAAAAATTTTATGTAATTGAAATCTCGGCCCGGATTGTGGCCGGCACAAATCTTTTTATTAAGGGCTCGCCTTACACAGATTTACTTTATAATGAGCCTATGAGCACAGGACGAAGAATTGCGAGAGAAATAAAAATAGCAATTAAAGAAAATAAGTTAAATCTAATATTGGATTAAAAAAGCTTGATACCGTATTTTTTCGACCGCTTCACCCCAAAGGGGCCCCAAGCGATTGTCTCAAAAATAGGTATCTGCGCTTTTAGTAAATTATGTTAAGCGAAGGTATCAAATTTTTTGCGGTTTAATTTCTTCCGTCAAAAAATTTTCGATACCGAGCTTAAAACTTATGAATATTTCATCAACACTAAAACAATATAACTTAAAAAAATTAATGATTGCTACTCTCGGTTCTCACAGCGCCCTTGATGTTTGCCGGGGAGCCAAAAATGAAGGCTTTAAAACTTTGGTTGTCACAGAAAAAGGTCGTGAAAAAACTTATGAAAAATATTATAAAACTGATGGAAAATTAGGTTGTGTTGATGAAACTATAACCCTTAATAAATTTTCTGATCTCTTCAAATCTGAAATTCAAAAACAATTATTGGAAAAAAATTCTATTTTCGTTCCAAACCGTTCCTTTGAAGCTTATTTGAATTTTAATTACGAAGCAATTGAAAACGATTTTAATGTTCCTATGTTTGGCAATCGTCAATTACTTAAAATTGAGGAGCGAGGTCGGGCCGAGAATCAATATTATTTACTCGAGAAATCAGGAATTAAATATCCAAAACAGTTTAAAGATCCGAAAAGTATTGATCGTTTATGTCTTGTAAAAGTCCAGGAAAAGAAACGCGTTTTTGAACGAGCTTTCTTTTTGGCCGAAAATTATCAGGACTATCAAACACAGGTGGAAGAAAAATTAAAAGACCGAGTCTTTACCGAAGAACAATTAAAACAAGCAGTTATTGAAGAATTTGTCGTCGGGGTTCAGGTAAATTTTAATTTTTTTTACTCCCCTTTTTATAATCGGTTGGAGTTGCTGGGAACTGATGTGCGCCGGCAGACCAATATTGAAGGTTTACTAAAAATCCCTGTTTCTTACCAAAATGATGTTTTAAAAAAAATTAATGTCAAATATGAAGAAGCCGGCCATATTGCCGTCACCGTTTTGGAATCAATGCTGGAAAAAGCGTTTGAGTTGGGAGAAAAATTTGTTAAAACCAGTCAGGAATTATTTTCACCCGGTATCATTGGGCCTTTTGCCTTGCAAAGTATTATTACCGCCGGCCCGCCCAAAAAAGATATTGTTGTAATTGATATCTCCCCTCGCATGCCCGGGTCACCCGGAATAGCCGCCACTCCTTATAGTAACTATCTTTACGGACAACCCATTTCCGTTGGTCAACGAGTGGCAATGGAAATAAAAGAGGCGATTAAATTAAATAGTTTTGCTAAAATATTGTCATAAATATGTCTAACTTCAATTTTAATACTTATCTTTCTCCTTTAACTTGGCGATACGGATCTGATGAGATGAGAAAAATTTTCAGCGAAAAACACAAATATGAACTTTGGCGAAAAATTTGGATTGCTCTGGCCGAGGCTCAACATCAAGCGGGACTGGTCACTAAAGAAGAACTTGACGATTTGAAAAAAAATGAAAAAGATATTGATATAGAAAAAATTTTAGATTTGGAAAAAGAGACAAAACATGATGTGGTAGCTGCCATTAAAGAATTTGCAGAAAAAGCAAAAGTTGGTGGAGGAAAAATTCATTTGGGAGCAACCAGCATGGACATCGTTGATAATGCTGATATGGTGAGAATCGCAGAAGCCCTAAATATTGTTGAAAAAAAAGTTGTTGTTATTTTAAATTTGCTGGCCGATAAAATTGAAGAGTATGCGGACTTTCCTTGCTTAGGTTACACTCATTTGCAACCGGCCGAACCCACAACTGTAGGCTACCGTCTGGCTTTTTACGCCCAGGATTTATTGACTGCTTATGAGTTTATTCAGTTTGCAAAAAAAACTATTAAAGGTAAAGGAATGAAAGGTGCGGTTGGCACGGCGGCCAGTTATCAGGAACTGCTTAAAAATAAAACGGTGACAGTCGATCAGTTGGAATTAAAAATTATGAAAAGTTTGGGAATTGAGGCCGCCTTGATTACTGGTCAGGTCTATCCCCGTCTTTATGATTTTATTGTTCTCAACGCTTTAGTAATGATTACCTCGGCTTTAGCCAAATTTGCCGGGGACTTGCGAATTCTGCAATCTCCGCTTTACGGCGAATGGTCTGAACCTTTTGGAAAAAAACAGGTTGGTTCATCAGCTATGCCTTTCAAAAAAAATCCTATCAGCAGTGAAAATATTTGTTCCCTCGCCCGTTTTGTGGCTACTCTTCCTCAGGTAGCCAGTGAAAATGCAACACTATCATATTTGGAAAGAACATTGGACGATTCCGCCAATAAAAGAATTATTATTACCGAAGCCTTCTTAACAACCGATCAAATTTTGATGACCGCAGAAAAAACAATCAGTGGTTTAGTCATCAATAAAGAGAGAGTCAGTTTTAATTTAAATCAGTATGCTTCTTTTGCCGCCTCCGAATCGATTATTTTGGAAGCGGTCAAAAATGGCGCCGATCGCCAGGAAATGCATGAAACTTTAAGAAATATTTCCATGATCGCCTGGGCTGATATCCAAAACGGTAAAAAAAATCCGATGATGAAATTATTGGTCGAAGATAAATTGATAAGTAAATATTTAAATAAAAATCAATTAGAAAAATTAATGGAAGTTGAGACTCATATTGGAGACGCCCCTGAACGCGCAAGAACATTAGTCAAGTTGATTCGTGTCATTTCCGCGTAGGCGGGAATCCAAACTTAAATTACTTTATGAAAAATAGAATTGGGATTATTGGCGGGGGGCAGTTGGGAAAAATGATGGCGCAATCGGCAAAATCAATGGGGTTTTATGTTACTGTTCTTGATCCGACCCCTCAAAGTCCGGCCGGACAAGTAGTCGATAAACAAGTCGTTGCTGATTTTAATGATGAAAAAGCAATAATTGAAGTGGCCAAACAGTCAGACTTTCTTACTTTTGAAATTGAAAATACCAATGGAAAATTTCTCGATGAACTGGAAAAAAAAGTTGACTGCATAATTAATCCTTCTGGAAAATCCTGGCGATTGTTTCAAGATAAAATGGAACAAAAAAAACTATTTGAAAAGGGTAAAATCCCTCAACCAGAATTTATTCCAATAGAAAGTTTTTCTGATTTAGAAAAGGCTGTTAAAAAATTTGGGTTTCCTTATATTTTAAAAGCCAGATTTAATGCATATGATGGACGTGGAAATGCTTTGATTAAAGAAAAAAGTGATTTGGAAAAGGCATGGAAAAAATTAAACAGCAATCAATTATATGCCGAAGAATTTATTGATTTTGATAAAGAATTGGCGATCATGGTTACTCGAGATTTTAAAGGTAAAATTGCTCTATATCCTGTGGTTGAAACAATTCAGAAAAATAATATTTGCCATTATGTTTTGGCTCCGGCTCAAGTTTCACCTCAGATAAAAAAGAAAGCGATTGATTTGGCAACAAAAACCACTAAATTACTCGAAGGGGCTGGAGTTTTTGGAATTGAAATGTTTAAAACAAAAGATAACCGAGTATTAATTAATGAAATTGCTCCCAGGGTTCATAATAGTGGCCATTATACGATTGAGGCTTGTATAACTTCACAGTTTGAACAGCATATCAGAGCCGTCACCGGTTTACCTTTAGGAAAAACTGACATGATTATCCCCGCTTCCGTTATGGTTAATATTTTAGGTGATCGATTTGGACCAGCCGATGTTTCTGGAATGGATAAAGCTTTAGCAATTTCAAATATTTCTGTTCATATTTATAACAAAAAGGATACGAAACCTGAAAGAAAGATGGGACATATTACAGTAATTGATCAAGATATTAATTCTGCCTACAAAAAAGCGAAGTTAGCAAGAAAATATATTAAAATATAACTATGAATAAAATACTTATTGGAATAATCATGGGTTCCGATTCTGATTTACCGGTTATGCAGGAGGCCTCAAAAGTTTTAGAGGAGTTTGGTGTGGGTTGTGAAATAAATGTTGTTTCTGCTCATCGAACTCCCGATTGGATGTATCAATATGCAAATTCTGCCCAAAAAAAAGGTTTAAAAGTAATAATTGCCGGAGCCGGTGGATCGGCTCATTTACCAGGGATGACTGCTTCAATCACTACCCTTCCCGTCATCGGTGTTCCAATTAAAACAAAGTCTTTGGATGGTTTGGATTCACTTCTTTCAATTGTTCAAATGCCGCCTGGAATTCCGGTCGCCACTGTTGGAATTAATGGCGCTAAAAACGCGGCTTTACTGGCGATTCAAATATTGGCAACTAATGATAAAGGATTGGAAATAAAATTAATTGAATATCGAAAAAATATTAAAGATACCGTCTTGGAAAAAAATAAAAATTTGCAAAAAATATGATCACTGAAAAAATAATTTTAAAATTTTTACCAAAAGTTTTAAAAACCATTGATCTTCCACTAGGAAAAAAACTTCAGGGAAAGGTCCGCGATATTTATTTTAAAGATAAAAAAAGAATTTTAATTACAACTGATCGCCAGTCGGCTTTTGATGTCATTTTAGGCAACATTCCTTTCAAAGGAGCTGTCTTAAATCAACTTTCGGCTTTTTGGTTTAAGAAAACTAAACATATTGTTGATAATCATTTTTTAGATGTCCCCGATCCGAACGTTTCTGTGACCAAGAATTGCGAACCGATACAAGTTGAGATGGTGGTCCGAGGTTATATTTCCGGCGTTACCGGTACATCGATTTGGTATTCATATGAAAGAGGTGAAAGATTGATTTATGGGTTAAAATTTCCTGACGGTTTAAAGAAAAATCAAAAGTTACCTGAATCAATTATCACTCCGACGACTCACCCGTTGGTTGGTGCCACGGGTCATGATGAAAGATTGACTCGAGAACAGATTATTTCCAAAAAATTAGTCAGTAAGCAACTTTATGAACAGATGGAGAAAACGGCTTTGGCTTTATTTAAATATGGGACAAAACTTTGTCTTTCCAAAGGATTAATACTTGTTGATACTAAATATGAATTTGGACTTTATAACGGTAAACTCACTCTGATTGATGAAATCCACACACCTGATTCTTCAAGATTTTGGATTGCAAAAACTTATCAATCAAGATTCAAGAAAGGACTTGAACCAGAAAACTTTGATAAAGAATTCTTGAGACTTTGGTATGTAAAGCGAGGTTACCGGGGAGATGGGCCTCCGCCGCCAATGGCCAAAGAATTAATCGTTGCCGTTGCCCAAAGGTATATCTCCGTTTACGAAAAACTCACCGGCAAAAAGTTTAAAGCTTTCGAGTATCCGATTGAGGAAAGAATAAAGAAAAATTTAGAAAAGCTGTTTTAATAAATATGAAGCAGGCAACTCGTGAAGTTAAACTTGAAGCGGTGGCAAAAACCAGACAATTTGTTGCTCAATCATTTGTCAACGCTTTTAAATCGTTATTAGAAACTAATACCCTAATATCAGAAATACTTCTTCGTGATCAATGGCTTAATCAACTAAGAAGAAATCATCTGATTTATCCTGAAGGATGGTATCTTCCTCCTCCCTATGGCATCGGTATTCTTTTTGGAACAGAAATTAATTATCAAAGAATGAACTATCAAAGTCTAAGACCCGAAAATAGTTGGCCAAAAGATAGTATTTTTCTTGATAAAAACAGGGGGATAATTTATGTATTTTTTTCACCGGTTGATAAATTAACAAATATGATCGGTGACTGGGGAATGACGATTTATTTTGGTAAAAATCCTGATATTATTGAACACTTAAAATTTTGTTTACAACTTAATTATCAGGTGCTCGAACATGTTCAAGTTGGAATGACTCTTTCCGAACTAGCTAATTTTTCTAATAAGTTATTTTTAAAACAAGGTCTTTATAATCAAGTAACCAGTGTTACTGACACTACTGGTGTCAATATTGGTCATACTGTTCCTTGGTCATATGAAAATATGTCACCTGAAGAGATAATGACATTTAAAACAAAAGATTGGCAAAAAATTATAACTATGATAAATAGGAAAAGAAAATTTTTAAATTACCAGGAAAAACTACAAACTCTACCTGGAATGGCTTTTACAATTGAGCAAAGATTAACTAAACCAAGTAATAATAATGTCCCCATGTCTTCATTTCATACAATTGCAGTTATTCATCCTGATGGAAGAAAAGAATTATTAACTAATTTTGAAGAAGTATTTGAGCTCGTGGGGATGAATTATATGTTAATATCATAGTCTATGAAAAATAAAAAAATCACCTACTCCCAGGTCGGTGATAATTATGAAACAAAGGATCCGATTAAAAAATTAGCTCAGATGGCGGCTCGACAAACAGGAAAAAATCTCCTTAAACATGGATTTTTGGAAATTACCGATACTCGAGGAGAGTCTGCTTATGTTTGGCAACAAGGAAATATTTTAATGGCATCTGTTATCGAGGGGCTCGGAACGAAGAATCTGATTGCCGATGACATGCGGAAAGTTACCGGAAAAACTTACTATGATGTTATTGGACACGATACGGTCGCTACGGTAATAAATGATCTTGTTACGGTTGGCGCTAGACCATTAGTTATCCATGCTTACTGGGCAATTGAAGATAATGATTGGTTGCAAGACAAGAAAAGAATGACCGATTTAATTACCGGATGGAAAGATGCTTGCAATCTGGCTGGAGCTTCTTGGGGAGGAGGAGAAACGGCAACTATGAAACAGATTGTTATTCCTGGTACTTCTGAACTGGCAGGATCGGCAATTGGAATTATTTCTTCCAAAAAACAACTAATAGTCAGTCAAAATTTAAAAAACAACGATAGAATTGTTTTTTTGAAAAGCAATGGTGTTAATGCCAATGGAATCTCCCTAACAAGAGCTATTGCTAAAAGATTACCTCAAGGTTACGCAACTAAATTATCCAATGGAAGAATCTATGGGGAAGAACTATTAACAAAGTCTAATATTTATGCAAAATTAATTCAAGACTTATTAAAAAATAATATAAATATTCATTATATTTCCAATATCACCGGTCATGGTTTAAGAAAAATCATGAGAGCCAAAGAAAATTTTACCTATATTATCGAAAAGGTTATTGATCCACAAGAAGTTTTTCTTTTTATTCAAAAACACGCCGGTCTTTCCGACGAAGAAATGTATGGAACTTATAATATGGGTATGGATTATGTTATTTTTTTACCGGAAAAAGATGTCAAAAAAACTCAAGAAATTATTACTAAGAATGGATTTGAAAGTCTTAATGCAGGATATATTAAAAAGGGAGAAAGACAAGTAATTATTGAACCAAAAAAAATAGTTTTTAAATCTGAAGCTTTAAATCTTAGATAAATTTTTTATTGTAGACCTTTTACATCGGCTCCAATATCTTTTAAGTCGGCTTCAACGCTTCCAACATCAAGACTATTTGGATCTTCTGATTGAACTGTTGGTGAAATTGTTGTTTGATCTTTTTTAATTCCTGCTGTAGGCGAAACTACCAAAGTGGGAACTATTGCATCGGTAGACTGCTTTTTGTTTAACTGTAAAAATAAAAATCCCCCAAGTCCAACTAATACAACGATCAATAATATTAATGTAATTTTTAGCACTTTATTTATTGATGATTCTTGAGGTTCCATATTTTATGGTGTGACTACCGTTGGTATTGGTGTAATTTTTTCTAATGCTCCCGCTGCTTTATAAGCAGCAACAACCGCTTCTTTTGCTTTAATTATTGACTCTTGAGATTTCTTTAGATCTTGACTTAAGGTATTATACGATGCCTTGACTGATTGTCCAAGATTTTTTTCATCAGTTATTGTAAAAGCATAATCTTTTCCCGCTTGTTCTTCAACGATTGCCAAAGATGCACTAATAGTTGTTTTTGCTGTCGTTATTAAAGCTTCTACTGTTAAAACAGTTACACCTTTTTCTTTTGCCTGAGCTACTCTTTCTTCAAGCTTATTAATATGTTCTGTAAGCTTTTCCAAAGCCCTTATCATTCGAGATGTTTGATTTTTATTGACAGTTGACATCCTATTGTCAATTTTCTCTGTTAATTGTTTTTTTCTTTCATCTTTAATTGTTTCAATTTTTACTTTGAAATCACCTCTTTTTTCCTTGAAAGTTTCCTTCATTTCTTCAATTTTTGTTTTTCTTTCTTCTCTTTCTGTTTGTAGAGTCTCTCTAAAAGTTTCTCTTTTTTGTTTGATTTCTTCTTTTTTTATTTCTCTTTCAGCTTGAAGCGTTTCCTTATTTTCTTTAATATTTGGCCTGCTTTTTTGTTTTACATCTTGAGTCTGTTTTGTTACTGTTGGGATAATCGCATCTTCTGATTCTACTAATGAAGGGCTAAAAAACAATAAACCTGAAAACAATATTAACAATAATATAATTTTTGATTTCATAGCTTAAAAATACTAAAAAATTAGACTAATGTCAATCTTTTTAAACACTTTTCTTTACCCAGTACTTCCATTGACTCATTTAATGGTGGAGAAACTTTTTTACCGGTAATTACCATTCTAATATCAGCAAAAAACTGGGAATTTTTTATCTCTAATTTTTTAGCTAAATTAATTAAAGATTCACCAATTAAGTCAGTTTTCCAATTATTAATTTTTTCTAACTCAACGTAAACTTTTACAAAAAAGTCTTTTTTATTTGTTAAATCAACTTCATACTTTTCAGGTGCTTTAAAAAAGAATTCGCACAACGGCAAATAATCTGATAATTTTTTTATTCGCTCTTGAATTAATGGAATGGTTTTTCCAACAAGTTCCTCGTTTAATTTAATATTTTTGTTTTTGTAAAATTCTAATATTTGACTTTTGACTTTTGACTTTTGATTTTGTCTTATGTACACCCCGTTCATCCATTCCAGTTTTACCGGATCAAAGACCGGAGCCGTTTTTTGAATATCTTTAATATCAAAAACTTTTATATATTCTGTAAGCGGAAAAATTTCTTTTCCCTCAGGATGACTCCAGCCCATCAAGGCTAAATAGTTTAATAAAGCTTCCGGAAATATTCCTTGATCTAAATAGTACGAAGTCCAAACCGGATTTCTTCTTTTGGATAACTTGGATTTATCCGGATTACGAAGGAGAGAAATATGAGCAAAAATCGGTAATTCCCAACCAAAGGCCTGATAAAGAATAACGTGTTTCGGAGTTGACGGTAACCATTCCTCTCCTCTGATGATATGGGTAATTTTCATTAAGTAATCATCAACTACCACTCCTAGATGATAGGTCGGAAACCCGTCAGACTTTAGAAGCACTTGATCATCAAGATTTTTTGCATCGACAGTTATCTCTCCTCGGACTACATCATTAAATTTTATTTGACCCTCAGGGATCAATAAACGAATTACGTGAGACAATTTTTTATCTCTAATCTGTTTAATAATTTCATTTTGATTTGAATAACAAAGTCTATCGTATTTAGGAACTTGTTTTTTTACTTGTTGTTCTCCACGCATCTTTATTAATCTTTCTGGTGTACAAATACAGTAATAAGCTTTTTCTTTGGTAACTAATTCTTCTGCATATTTTTTGTAAATATCAAGTCTTTCTGACTGTCGATAAGGAGAATAAGGGCCATCGACTTCCGGCGATTCATCGGCAATAAGCCCAATCCTTTTCAAGGTTTTTAGCATTTGTTCTTCACCGCCTTCAACAATCCTTGTTCTATCTGTGTCTTCTATTCTAATAATAAATTGACCTTTGTTTTTTTTCGCCCAAGCATAGTTCATTAAAGCAGTCGCAACCGATCCTACATGAACGTCTTGTCCTGTAGGTGAAGGAGCGATTCTGGTTCTGACCATATCCAAGAATTATATAATATCAACATTCACCGCAACAACCGACTATGTCTTGAAAATTTTCTTCAAGCTTTTTCCAATCTAAATTTTCAAAAAATGAATCAATGTAGTTGGCTCGATTGACGCCATAATCAATAAAATAGGCATGCTCATAAGTATCAAGGGCTACTATTGGTTCAACTCCCCACATTGAATAAGTATTCTGCGAATCGCCTAAATAATTAACCAATCTTCCTTCACGATAATTAAAACCCGTCCAAACCCAACCACGGGCAGAAATACCGGTCGCTTTTAAATCTTTTTTATAATTTTCAAAACTGCCAAAGTCCGCTTCAATTTTTTCTAATAATTTACCATTCGCCGTTCCCCCTTTTCCTCCCAAATGACCAAAATATATTTCATGATTTACTACTCCACCCCAGGCAAAAGATAGCTCGACTTTTAATTCTCTAATTACAGAAAAAACCTGATTCGCTTTTCCATAATCTTCTTCGCTTAAAGTCGATAATTTCTCTTGAATCTCATTATATTTATTAATATAACCCGTATATAATTTCAAATGTTCCTCAACGGTCTTTTTGGAAATACCCTTCATTGATAAAATTTTATCCGAAAACTTTTTTGCCTCTAGCTTTATTACTTTCATATTTTATTTAAAAACTAATAACTAATAATTAAGAATTTCTCTAGTATCATTCTACTACTAATTTTCCTTTCATTCCAGAATGTCCTGCACCGCAAAAAACCGAACAAAAAAAGGAAAACTCGCCTTTTTTATCAGCAATAAATTCAACTACAACCTCTTTTTCGGGTTCCAAATTTTCATTGACATTAAAATCAAGTAAGCTAAAACCATGAGCAACATCAATGCTTTTTATTTTTAATCTTACCTTGTCTCCCTGTTTGACATTGATGACAGATGGATCAAACTGCCATTTTTTAGCAATCATCGAGAATTCTTTAACTGAACCTGAGGTCGTTGTTGATGTTGAAGTCGATTCTTGTTTTGCTGAAGGTTTTTTTTGATTAAGAAAAAAGGCTCCGCCAACTATTATGATTCCAATTAATAGTAACCAAAAATATTTATTCATTTTAACTTATATTGAATTAGTAATAGTTATATGCTAAATTAATTACTCGCACGTGTCAAGTAGATCCGGTCGTTTTTTTCGAGTTTCCTCAAAGGCTTTTTCCATTTGCCATTTTTCTATTTTCTTATGATCCCCCTTCAAAAGAATTTCAGGGACTTTTTTTCCCATAAAATTTTCCGGTCTGGTATATTGAGGATATTCCAAAAGTTTTTTATTGTTAATATTAAAACTCTCCTGTTTGACCGCCTCTTTTTTTTTCAAAACGCCGGGGATTAGACGTACAACAGAGTCAACAATTGCCGACGCCAGAATCTCACCACCAGTTAGAATAAAATCTCCCATCGATATTTCTTCATCGACATAATCAAGAACCCGCTCATCCACTCCTTCATAATGTCCAGCAATAATTATTAGATTATCGAGCTTTGAATATTTCATCGCTTTTTTCTGATCAAAAATCTTTCCCTTTGGTGAAGTAAGTACTATCTTAGTTTTTAAATTTTTTAATTTAGATTTTTTATTGAAAATTGAAAATTGAAAATTGAAAATTTTTGAAAGCGCTTTATAAATTGGCTCGACTTTCAAAATCATCCCCGCTCCTCCTCCATAAGGTCGGTCATCAACGGTTCCATAATCATCAATGGCAAAATCTCTAAGGTTAACCAATTCTATTTCAACCAATTTTTTATCTTGAGCGCGCTTAATTATGCTTTCATTAAAATATGAAGAGATCATCTGAGGAAATAAAGTAATAATAGAGATTTTCATAGTAGAATTATAGCAATATGAAGGTTATTATTCTCTCATTAATCCGATTTTACCAAAAAACCAGATTTTTCCATGGAGCCATTGCTCGGCAATTATTTTTGACAGACCAAGCCTGCCGTTTTACCCCCACTTGCTCAGTTTATACTTATCAAGCTGTAGAAAAATATGGCGCAGCAAAAGGATCATTGATCGGTTTTAAAAGAATTATCCGCTGTCATCCATGGTCTAAGGGTGGATACAACCCAATAAAATGAATTAAGATTACATATGAAAAAAATTGTTATTTTTCTTTTTTTTGTTTCGGTTTTTTTAACAAGTTTTTTTCCCGTTAAAGATACTGACTTCGGTTGGCATTACCGATGTGGTAAAGAATTTTTAATTTCAGGTGCATTATGTATAAAAAATAATTTTTCATATTTTCTACCAAACTATCAAACCTACTACACCGGTCATTTATACGATATTATTATTTCTTTTATCTATGATCGTTGGGGATTTTTAGGAATCAGTTTTATCGGATCCATTGTCTTTACTTTGGCCGCCATAGTTTTTATTAAACTTATCAATAAAATAGAACTCGGTTTCATATCTTATTTTGTTTTTTTTGCTTTATCTTACTCTATCTTTAGATTAGGATTTCGGCCGCAAATTATTACTTATTTATTTCTTTTAATTTTATTTTGGTTATTGGAATTAAAAAATAAAAAGTTGTTTTTCTTAATTCCAATTTTGTTTTTATTTTGGGTAAATTTGCATATTGGTTTCTTTATTGGACTTTTTGTGTTAATCTTTTTTTTCTTTTATAAGAATAGGTTTATTTATTGGTCTCAAAAGTTGTTGATTATTTTTATTTCATTTTTGACAACCCTAATTAATCCGTTTGGCATAAACGTCTATCGAGAAATTTTCAATCATTTCACTTCTCCTCTTGGTCAGATGATTGCCGAATGGGTTAGACCTTCACCTTTTCATTTGGTTTTAATCATTTCTTTGACTATTTTTGGATTAATTTCTATTATAAAACAAAAACCTATTAATCTTTTTTATTTATTACTTTTAATTTTTTTCAGCTTTTTATCTTTAAACGCCCGAAGAAACTTGCCTTTTTTTTATCCGGTATTTTTTTATGTTACGCGAAATTCACTTAAGGGGTTAAAAATTTTTGACTCGATCCAACATAAAATACTCATTTCTATTTTAAGTCCAATAATTATCTTTGTTCTTATTATTTATGTTCCCCAAACAATGAAATTTGACACCTCATGGACTGAATATTGTCAAAAGGGTCAAATTACTTATCCTTGTCAGGCAATCAAAAACTATCCCCAACTTGTTGGTAATGTTTTTAATACTTATGAATGGGGTGGGTTTTTAATTTGGCAGAAACCCAACATCAAGGTATTCGTTGATGGAAGAATGCCTGCCTGGAAAGACGAAAACGGGAAAAGTCCGTACCAGATTTTTTTAGAAATAATTCAAGCGCAACCTGGATGGAATAAAAAATTAAATAAATGGAAAACTAATTATCTACTAATTACTAACGGGACTTTTCTCGATCTTTTGTTAAAAAAAGAATCAATTATGTATCATTGGCAGGAAGTTTATCGTGACAATATTGCCGTAATATATAAAAATAAAAATTAATTCAGCTATTATTTATTTTCCATTTCTTGCTTGCGATACTTTTTTAGCTCGAGAAAGAAGAGTTTCTTGAGCGGCTCTAACATTTTCCGGCTTTCCCATCCAAGCTTTTAAAGCTTCCTGTTGTAGGGCTCTTCCAAAAGAATAGCTTAGTTGCCAAGGAAGACTTGGATATATTTTATTCATTGTTCCTAAGTACTCGGTTGACCGATCTGGTGTCAATCCGCCTGATAAAAATACTATCCCAGGAACTTCTGTAGGAACAGTAACCTTTAATGTTTTCACAGTTAAATGGGCTATTTCTTTTACGGTTGCTTGATTTGATGAGTCATTTCCAGGAAGGACCATATTGGGTTTTAATAACATGCCATTAAGCTGTATTTTAAATTGTTTTAACCAATAGAATACATCTTTAAGAACTTGATTCGTCACTTCTTTACTCCTGTTAATATCATGATTACCCTCTAAAACTAACACTTCCGGTTCAACGATCGGGACTAATCCGACCCTTTGGGAAAGAAGAGCATACTGCGCAAGTCCAACAGAATTTGCCGTAATTGCCGCTGATATTGGCATTTTTTTACTAACTTTATAGACCGCTCTCCATTTGGCAAAAGTTGCACCCATTTTTTTATATTCCATTAATCTTTCCTCTAATTTATCCAAGCCTTGAGTAAAAGTTTCTCCCTGTTCATTAAATTTAACTATCCCTAAATCAACTTTTATACCCGGATGGATATTTTTTGATTTAAGCAAATCAGCCATCATCTTTCCGTTTGGTAAGGGTAGTCGTAAAGTTTCATCAAACAGTATTACCCCACTAATCGCCTTTTCTATACCTAAGGTTTCAACCATTATCTCTCTCCATCGTGATCGGTTTTCCTGTGTTGAAGCAACTCCGATTGTTTCTAAACGCTTTCCCATTGTCTTTACACTTTCATCAACTGCCAATATCCCTTTTTTAGGAGCAACCAATTCACGGGCAACTTTTGCTAAATCATTTTCACCTTTTTGATCGTTGGTCATATCTGTTAAATAATTGATAATCAGAAACATTTTATCACTACTAAATAATTAAATACAAGCCCTTTATCTATTTCTTGACAATAAAATTATAAATATGTATATTATGGAAACCATACATGGATAGAAATCTGGCTTTAGAATTTGTTAGAGTCACTGAAGCGGCGGCTATTGAAGCGGCCCGATGGATTGGCCGAGGGGACAAAAAAAAAGCTGACGGCGCAGCTGTGAACGCCATGAGGTCTCGTCTTAATCAAATTGATTTTTCTGGAACCGTTGTTATTGGTGAAGGAGAAAAAGATGAGGCCCCAATGCTTTATACCGGAGAAAAAGTCGGAACAAAAAAAGGACCCGTCATGGATTTAGCCATTGATCCTCTTGAATGCACTAACAGTGTTGCTTATGGAAGATATAACGCTACGACGGTTGTTGCCTCCGGTCCAAAAGGAAGCCTTCTTCATGCTCCGGATACTTATATGAAAAAAATAGCTGTTGGCCCGCTTGGCAAAAAAATAATTAATCTTAAAACTTCGGTTAAGATAAATATTGAAAAAACGGCCAAAGCCCTTAACAAAAAAGTTGAAGATATTACGGTTGTTATTTTGGATCGGGAAAGACATATTGATTTGATTAAAGAAGTTAGGGACGCGGGGGCCCGTGTCAGACTTATTACCGATGGCGACGTGGCCGCCGCTATTGCCACCTGTTTTCCCGAAAGCGGAATTGATTTATTGATGGGAACCGGAGGATCAACTGAAGCGGTTTTAGCGGCCGTACCGGTAAAAATATTGGGCGGAGAAATTTTGTGTCAATTCAAACCTAAAAAAGATGCCGATATCCCTAAGATAAAAATGGCTGGTGTTAAAAATATAAATAAAATTTTTAATGCTGAAGATTTGGCCAAAGGAAAACAGTTGACATTTACGGCCACCGGTGTCATCGACGGCCCTCTTCTTAATGGAGTCATCTTTAATAAAGATAGAGTTATTACCCATTCTCTTGTCATCCGTGGTACATCTGGTACGATTAGATATATTACGACTCACCATCATTATTATAAGTAAATTTGTGGTGAGCTTGTCGAACCATTTATATTGAGTTTATAGAAATATGAAAAAACTAAAAGTCGGTTTAAATGGTTTCGGGAGAATCGGCCGCGCGTTCACAAGGATTGCTTTGACGCGGAATAATTTTGATATTATTGCTATAAATACAAGAAAAACTTCAACTTCGATGATAGCTTATCTTCTTGCCTTCGACTCAGTCTATCGGAGATTCGGAATGGATGTTAGAGAAGAATCTGACGGAATTGTTGTCAATGGTAAAAAAATCCTAACCCTGCTTAACGATCAACCTGAGAATATTCTTTGGGATAAGTATGGGATCGATGTCGTAGTTGATGCGACTGGTGCTTTTAATAAAAAATCTGACTTAAAAAAACATCTAAAAGGTTCTGTAAAAAAAGTTGTTTTAACCGCTCCTGCTAAAGATGAAGACACCCCTTTTGTTGTCTTGGGAGTTAATGATGATCAATTTGATTTCAAAAAAGAAACTGTCATTTCCATGGCTTCTTGTACAACAAATTGTGCCGCTCCGATGTTTAAAGTAATCAATGGCAACTTTAAAGTTATATCCGGATTTTTAACCACCGTTCATGCTATGACTCTTAGTCAAAGCTTACTTGATGATGCCAGAAAAAAAGAAAACCTATCGAGGGCTGCTTTTATTAATATTACCCCCTCAACAACAGGAGCTGCCAAAGCTGTTGCTAAAGTTATCCCAGAACTCAAAGGGAAAGTTGACGGCATGTCACTGAGAGTTCCGGTGGCTACTGGTTCAATCACTGATATATCGATTGTTGTTGAAAAATTAACTACCGTTGAAGAAGTCAATAAAAAATTTAAAGAAGCGTCAGAAACTTCAATGAAGGGAATTTTGGGTTATGAGGATAAAGTTTTAGTTTCGTCAGATTATATTGGTTCATCATATTCTTGTATTTTTGATGCTAACTATACAAAAGTGGTCAATGGAAATTTGGTAAAAATCTTTGGTTGGTATGATAACGAGTGGGGATACAGCAATAGACTTGTAGATTTAGTTGAAAAGCTTTCAGAAAATTTCTAATTTTTAATTTTTAATTACTAATGAAGAAGATTACTTACATCGATGAAGTTGACATAAAAAACAAAACCATCCTTCTTCGAGCCGACTTTGATGTTTCCCTTAATCCCGACCAAACTATTGCCGATGATGTTCGGATTCAAAAAAATATTCCAACAATAAGGCATCTTTTAAAAAATGGCAATCGACTTATTTGTGTAGCTAAACTGGACCGTCCAAAAACCCGAGATCCAAAACTATCATTAATGCCTGTTGTCAAAAGACTAAGTAAATATCTCCCTGACTATAAAATTACTTTGGTTAATGATTTTCTTTCTGCAGACAAACAAGTTTTTAAAAAACAAACTAATAAAGAAATTCTGGTTTTGGAAAATATTCGTTTTTATCCCAAAGAAAAAGATTATTCAACCATATTCGCAAAACAACTTTCTTCTTTGGCTGATATCTATGTGAATGATGCTTTTGCAATCTGTCATCGATCGGATACTTCAGTCATCGGGCCGCCAAAATTTTTACCGTCATACGGAGGACTGCTTCTAAAAAAAGAAGTAGCAATAATATCTCAAGTTATTAACACACCTAAAAAACCAATTGTTGCCATCATCGGAGGAACTAAGGTTTCAACAAAAATAGGGCTAATAAATAAATTAATAAAGATTGTTGATTATTTAATTATTGGCGGCGGACTGGCAAATGCTTTTGTCAGTGCTCAGGGACACGATGTGGGAACAAGTTTTTGTGAATATGAGGCAGTCCAACAGGCAAGAAAACTGCTTTCTTTACCAAAGAAAAACCGTGCATTAATTGTTTTGCCAGTTGACGCGGTTACTGCCACAACAAAAGAAGATCGGGAGAGCGAAGTAGTAAAAATTGAAAGTGTCCCTCCAAACAAATCGATATTTGATATCGGCCCGGAAACCAAAGCTCAGATTGGAGGTATTATTGCTAAAGCAAAAACCATTATCTGGAATGGACCGGTGGGATATTTTGAAAATCCCGCCTTCAAAAGAGGGACTGATTTTATTTATTATTCAATCACTCATAATGACAAGGCCGTATCAATTGTAGGCGGAGGTGATACATTGGCGGCCATTTCTAAAAAAGAATACCTTGATAAAATTACTCATATCTCAACCGGCGGCGGCGCCATGCTTGAATATATTGAAAAAGGAACTCTGCCGGGAATTGAAGCACTTAAAAAATAATCTCCACCACCCTATTAACTTTATCCGGAGAGGTGGCAGTTACCGGTTGTTTTGATTTTAATATCGACGGTAATAAACTTTTACCAATAATTTTTTCTCCATCCATCCAATATAACTCTAGGTCCAAATAAGTATTTTCATTCCAAAAACTTCGAATTTGTTTATCAGGAAAGATAAAAATCATTCCGTCAAAATCAACCGGTTTTTTGTAAAACATCAGTCCTTTTTCCCACTGTTCTTGATTACTAGCAGTTAATAAGCAGTAGTTTTTGCTATTGATAGAGAAGATTTTTGCATTTATGTTTGAACAATTTTTTTTACTTACAAATAAATATACAACGACTAAAACCACAAAAAGAAATAGAATAATAATTTTTTTCATTTTTTTAACAAATAATTTTTAGCCAAAGAATAATTTAATAATAACAATATAATCGATCCAAAAAGAACGTGAGACAATATTATTGATCCAAAAATACCTTTATTCAAAAGGGCTGTTGGATTTTTTATATTCCAACCGATCAATAAATAAGACAAAATTAAGAAAAAAAAGAACTTATAAGAAAGCTTCATCTTGTAACCAATATAAGCGGTTGTTACTAAAGGAAAAATAATAATGACAAAATGATACTGCCAGGCAAAAGGTGCCAATACAAGCATATAGATGATACTTATATTCCAAAAAATGATATTTGATTGAAAGTTATCTTTTTTAATTTTTTTGATTAAAAATATAACTTTTGTTAAAACAATGACTATTGATATATAGACTAGCCACTTTGTTAATATTATATTATTAAAACTTCGTGCCAAAAAACCAGATAATGATTGGTTGTAATAAGTATGAATATTAAAATCAAAAAATGAATTTGTAACCGTTAAATAATTACTAAAAATATTTTTTCCCAAAAATAAATATGTTGTGATTAAAATAATAGTTGTAAAAAAAATTATTCCGATCACATTCTTAATCTTTTTTTGTATTAATAAAATAAATAAAAGCAAAATTGGAGTAATTTTTAATAAAATTGCTAAAGACAAAATAAAGGCTGAAAATAATTCCTTTTTTGATTGTTGTAAATAAAGAGCAAGAACTAAAAACATCAATAAGAAATTATTCATTTGTCCTGATCCAAGGTTATATCTAAATGGAAAGAATATAAACCCAAGTGAAAGATATATAAGCCAGATTCTCCAATTTCGACTATAAAGGGATTTATTTCCTTCAAACTTTTCAAAAATTCTAAAAATATAATAAGAGCCAACTATAAATGAAAGAAAGGATAAAACAAACCAGGTTATTTGACTGGTTTTGATAGGTAGTAAAGTCAATAAACTAAATAATAATACTGCTGGTGGCGGGTTGCGAACAATGTCTCCTCCTATTAATAAATATGGGTTTTGTTTGTTAATTACTTGTTTTCCGGAAAGATAAAAAACCTCAAAATCTTGAGCAACCGTCTTAAGAGACTTGATATTACTGATTATAAACTGGAAACTTACTATAATAAAAAAACTAATAATCAACAAAGAAAGAATTTTTTTTATATAGGATTTCATTTTACTTCATGGTCAGAGTGGACAAAATTGAACTGTCCCCCCAACAATCTCCAAGAGGTAAACCTTATTTATTCCGCGATAATTTACATGTTGAGTATATATTTAGGATAATTTTTGATATTACTCCCCAACTACCTTAACAACTTTTTCCAAATTGGCATTTGGAAAGTCAACAAGGCTCACTTTAACTTTTAAATCACCCTCTTGAGTGCCAGAATTAAATTCTATAACTTCACCATAATTAGGATCCCTTACTAAATCTGAGGTCTCAGCTATTTCTTTATTTGGATAGATTATTTCAATTTTAAATTTTAAACCCTCCCTTGGACGATAAGTACGATATTGAGGCGGTAATAGATTATTATAAATAAAATTAAATGAGGCTGATGCAGTTGAGTTCGGAACAACTTCGGATTTATCTAAGTCTAAATTTTGAACTTTGAAAATATCCATACCCTCACTTGATTCTTTAATCGCATATATCATACTTTCAAAGCTAATTTGGTCACCCGAATAATCACTTCCGTATATGTTGCCTGTACCAACAAATATCCATATCGGTAGTAAATATCCCGTATTATGAATAATACCGAGATCGTTACGATAGTCTATCCCAAGCAAATTATCAAAATAATATGCTTTATAAATTTTGTTTACAACTGCATTTTTTATCTCATATTTTCCACTTGAACTCCAACCCTTACCAGCTAAAGGTACAATCCATCTTACTGCTCCACCCGTTTCCTTAAACTCCTGAACTGCTGAATCTACATCTTTTTCATTCTCGACAATACTATTAGCCTCATCTATTAAATAACCAAATGATCCGTCGTAAACAGAATATACTTTATTACCCTCCCCAATTACAACTATCAAATCAGCGGAGTTTTCAGATTCTATATCACCATAAATTATTGGAATTTCACTTTGTTGTTTTAAAAACCTTACCCTTATTAAAGCCTTATTATATTCGGGATGGTTTTTTAATGGTACTCCACCATCTGACCACACTCTGTCCACAACGGTTTTATATATGATCGGGCTGTATAGATCAACCTTCTTTAAAAAATTAGTTGCTGTAACAACTGCCTCTTCTTCTGTGGGAAGATCTCCTGTTGTAGCGGAAACATACATATATGCCCTATTACTCACCACTAATGATTTTGTTTTATCTGTCCACTTAAACATACCAGGTTCATTTGAAGGTTCAGGGTCACCATTAAAACCAAATTTTACCGCAATATTCTTTGCCTGTTCTAAATTTGGGAGAGAAGAATTAATTCTATATATGAGGTTTGGATTTGATTGAGCAAATGCTCTATGTATCAATTGATTAAGGATATCTTCTATCATGGATGTTGTAGTCTTTACTCGCCTAATGACCTCTGGAGCTATTTGAGGATTAATAATTTTTGTCGATCTGTCTTTGCTTTTAAGAATAATCGGCAGAGAAGATAAACGAGTCTTTTGAAAATAATTTGTTACCCTTGGCGAAGGAATCACTTGTCTAAGATAATTATTTATACTAGTTTGTTGATTACGTTTCAAGGTTAAAAAAAAATAAGTTTTCAATGCAATTAGTAAAACAAGAAAAATACTCCCGAGAATCAGATAGATTTTAAATTTATCGATTGAAAAGGTCGCAGAGTCACTTATATTAGGTTGTTCTGGAGGATATCCAGAACGATTAACCCGAGTTCGCTCGTTTAACTTTATATGTTGGTCCTTAATGTCAATTTGTTTTACCATAATACTACTATTTTTTGAATACACATTTTTTTCCTTATGCGGAAAGTTATTTTAAAAAGCTATAGAGCCTCTAGTCGAGTTGTTTCACCATCAGGTGAGATACTTGACAAAACAAACTGATCATTCTTAGCTTTTATCATCCATGTATCTTCAGAACGACAATCATTATTATTTGAAAAATCTTTATTCATATTTCTCAGTTGAGCGTCTAAACTACCTATCTTAACCTGTTTTTTAACAATTAAATTTTGCACTACTTCGTCTCTTGTATAACAATAATTGGAGTTAGTACATTCTGATTTTGAGCTTTTCCATTCAGTGCTACAAAACCCTGCCGGAATAAGTAGTTTATTTGCAACATCTGAGAATGATTGATCTTGATACTTGGAAAGTAAAATATTCAAATATTGATAAAAGACACCAGAGGAAATATTAACCCTTTTAACATTCTCTGAGTAATAGATAGTATCGTAGGTTTTAGCTTCAGGATATTGTCTTGTCCAATCAGTATAAGTATTTTTGCCATTTTCATCTCTTCCTTTGTTATATCTTGACTCTGTCCATTCGGGAGTAGTAATTTTAAGACCTAAATTTACATCTTCCCATACCGTTTTTCTCGTTTCACTCCATCTATATAATTCAGAAAATGTTGGGTAAGAATCCAACACAACATTTTGAGCAGAAGTTAACTCAATAGTAGATAAAAAGCTTTTGAATTTTTCGAGGTCACCTGCAAAAAATACATTTGTGTCTCTGAAGTTGGACCCTGCAACGATAAGCATTTTGTTTGAACTAACAGCCGAGAAATAAAAAAATGCTCCTGGTCGCTCCTCCGGTTTGGTAGCGTAAGCAATATAACCACTATGATCTGTTCCAACAAAGGTATCATTTGTATAATTCTTTGTCCAAGGATATTCTTTTTGAAACCACGTTCGTCTTCCACCACCATCGTAATCTTTCAAAAAAAAAGTAACAGTGTCAGCTTCACTCGCCTTAATTACATAGAAATTATCTTCTTGTAGTGATATGTTGTTAACGTTTTGAGGAAATTTAGCTTTAGCCCCAACTCCTTTCAATTCTAAAGTCTTTGTAAATCCAAATTTATCAGGCGGAATCACAGGTGTTCTTTGATTAGTATTTGATTTTACAACTTCTTCTGAAACGGGGATTGATGTTGTTGTTATGGATGGGTAGTTTGTAACCTTAGAAATAGACTGAAAATTTTTTGGAGTTACTTTATTAGAAACAACTTTCATTCTGACATAAGAAATTCCAATCAATAAAATTAGTCCAGTCAAAATGCCTAAACTAAGGTTAGCTCGATTTTTTCGTAGAATGGCAATTAATTTGTATTTGAAACTCAACCCTTTTAATGCTGTTCTGTTAACGTTTCCTTTCATAAATTCATCCATGAATTTAACTTTTAACTTTAATAACAGATTAACATACTGATTTTTTTGTCAATAAATAAAAGGCGTCTGTTTTTTTATTTTAGTCGGGGCGGCGGGACTTGAACTCGCGGCCTCAGCGTCCCAAACGCTGCGCTCTAGCCATCTGAGCTACGCCCCGTACCTAAACAATTATCTTTGGCTAATACATATTCTAACAGAAATTATTGTTATAATTAAGACTTAAATGAAAAAAAAATTTCTATTAATCATATTTAGTTTTTTTATTTTTATTTTATTTATTATCTTTACTTATGTCGTACGGCAGGATTATCTTAATCAATTTGACTTCAACACAACAGTAAGATTGCAGAATCATATACCAAAAAAATTTGATGGTTTTTTATCTTCGCTCAGTCTTATCGGTAGTTTTGAAATATTGGCGGGAATAATTTTTTTAATCGCAGTTTTCAGAAAAAAATTTGTTTCTCTTTTTATTTTTGTTCCTTTTGCACTGGCCCACGTAATAGAAATCATCGGTAAAGCCTTACTTCATCATCCCGGCCCTCCATATTTATTTTTTCGCTACAATATCGATTTCCTTTTTCCTTCAAGTTATATTCAACCGGGATCTTCCTATCCCTCAGGTCACTCTCTAAGAATAGTATTTATTTCTTTTATTGTTTTCTCTCTAATTAAAAAGTCAAAATTAGACTCAGTAATGAAAGTTCTATTAATTTCTTTTCTTTTAGTTTTTAATGTCCTCATGCTGGTATCACGTGTCAGTCTAGGTGAACATTGGACAACCGACGTAGTTGGAGGAGCATTACTTGGACTATCATCAGGAATCTTTGCCCTTATTTTTTTGTAATTGCAACCGAGGTTTTGTTTTTCGAAGCAATTATTCTGACTACTCCTCCTATTGGAAACGTAATTTTTGGATCCGTGTGGCCGAAATCAACATTGGCAATAATCGGAATTTTATTTAATTCTTTTTTTGTTTTAATAATTTTTATTAGTAACTCATCTGTCATTTTACTTTTTTTTTGAAATCGACCAATTATTAATCCCTTAACCTTATTAAAATCTGGCAAATGAATTAATGATTGAAGATCCCGATCAAAAGTATGAGGAACTGTCTCATAGTCGTCCTCTAAAAATAAAATAGAATCAGTCAGATCGGGAAAATACTCTGTTCCTTGAAGTAAATTAAAAGTACAAAGATTAGCGCCTAATATTGTCCCCTCAGACTCTCCCTCATTAATAATTAAGTGCCCAGGATTATTAATTAAATTTCTTTTATCTTGATTCAAATACCACACATCATCACTCCATGAATCACTTGGTTTAACCTCAAAAGCTTTTTTATTCATTAAACAATTTTTAAAATACTTTAATGTATATTCAAAATATAATTTTTGTCCAAACATTGAATAATGAGGCCCGGAATAAGTAACTAAACCGGTCTTGACAAAAATGGCATTGTTCAACGCGGTGATATCCGAAAATCCTAAAAAAATCTTTGGATTATTTTTTATTAAATCCCAATCAATATATCTTAATAATTGATTGGAATTAAATCCGCCAATGACGGTTATGATTGCTTTAACATTTTTATCAGAAAACGCTTCGTGTAAATCATCAACTCTTGACTTAATCAAAGAAGAATTAAATTCATCGGACTCGTTTACGTGTTTTCCTAAGCTTAACTTCAAACCAAGTTCTTCAAATCTGCGATTGGCGATATTTTTTATCTCTTCACTTAAAATCGCCATCGACCTGGATGGCGCAATAATTCTCACCTCGTCACCTGACTTTAGTTTTTCTGAATAAATTTTATTCATGATTTATATTATACTAATAGAAAATAGTAAAAAATATGAAGAATCTTGAATTAATATTTGGATATCTGGGGTCAACTTTCGCGGCTCTGATTTTCTTTCCTCAAGTCTGGTCGTCTTATAAAACCAAAAAAACCAAAGATCTGTCGTGGATGGGAATTATTATTGGTATGTTGAATGGAATTTCATGGGTGTGTTACGGACTATTAAAAGGCGATCCTTTTATCTGGGTGACAAATTCTATTCTATTTGTAGGAGCTTTTCTTCTGATGATTTTGAAAAGAAAGTATGGTTAAAGTTATCTAAATCCCTCTGCCAGTTCGCGAAGTTTTTTTTCCGGATTGGGAGCCGTGACAAAATATGTAGCCATTAAAACCCCAACTGCCCCAGCTGCCTTTGATTTTCTTGTATCTTCACCATCATTAATCCCTGCTCCTATAATTAAGGGGTGCTTAACTATTTTAACTAAGCTTTTTATAGTTTCTTCTTGTTGATCAATCATGGAAATCGGACTGGCGATTAAATCTTCTTTTTCAAAACTCAAAAAATCAATATCAAAAGAGTCAAATTTTTTTATCATCTCAACGGTTTGACCAATTAGAATTATTTTAAGATTATATTGCCTGGCCTTTTTTATAGTCTCAACAATGACTTCTTCCCTTACTTTATGTTCCGAATGATTAATCAAAACACCGGTCGCCCCAACCTCTTTCACACTGTATGGAGAAATCCAACCAGTATTTTTTCCCGGATCAATCGGATCAACATGTTGGGCCCAAACTTCTATATCAAGCTCTTTTCTTATCCGGTAAATATCGGTCGCTTGAGCAACGGCAATAATCGGAACGTTGGTTTTAGCAATAATTTTTTTTACCGAAGATAATAGTTTGATTACCTGATCACCTGTTGACTGTTTATAAGTTTTTAAAGCCAGAAAAATCATTCTTTAATTATAACAATACAATATTTATTTTGTAAGCTGCAGTTGACAAAGTAAACATTCGTTCACTAGAATAATAAATATGAATGAAACTATTAACGAAAAAGTCAGTGTTATTTTAATTTATAATCAAGAAACCGGACTGGTTATGCCTAAAAAAATCCGCTGGCGCAACCGCGATTATCTAATAAAAAGTCTCGCCTACTATCATCGAATCCGTCAAGGAAAAAATATTATCCATATTTTTAACGTCACCGATGGTAGTCTGGATTTTCGTCTGTCTCTGGATAGCGAAAGTCTCCATTGGACTCTGGAGGAAATCTATGACCAATCTGCCGATTAATCACAATCCACCTCATTTAATGCATGTCGATCTTAATTCCTGTTTTGCCACGGTTGAACAACAGGCTTATCCCCATCTGCGGGAAAAACCGGTCGTCATTGCCGCTTATAAAACTGATCGTGGCTGCATTCTTTCCCCGTCAATTGAAGCCAAAAAGCTGGGAATTAAAACCGGCATGAGGGTTTTTGAAGCTAAACAAATTTGTCCTAGTGTCATTATTCGTGATACCGACCCTGAGTTGGTTCGTGATGTTAACTCAAAATTCATGAAAATATTCCAGGACTATTCGCCCAAGATTATTCCTAAATCAATTGATGAAGCCATAATTGATTTTTCTCCGATTTTTACTAAAACTACCAACTTAATCATAATTGGAAAAGAAATAAAAAATAGGATCAGAAAAGAAATCGGTGAATGGATTTCCTGCAACGTCGGCATTGCCACTAACCGTTTTTTAGCCAAGCTGGCCGCTTCCATTCACAAACCCGACGGTTTAGATCTGATCGATTATAAAAATTTAAAACAGGTCTATTCATCAATAAAATTAACTGATTTAAACGGGATTAATACCCGTTTTGAACTACGATTGAATGTGAACGGAATTAATAGTCCCTTGGATTTTTTTCAGGCTGAAGAAAATTTTTTAAGAAAAATTGTTTTTAAAAGTATTATTGGTCATTATTGGTACTTACGGTTGCGTGGATTTGAGGTTGATAATTTTGAGTCGGCCAGAAAAAGTTTTGGTCAAGACTATGCTCTTGCTAAAAAAACCAAAGATTTAGAGGAACTAAAAAAAATTATTATGAAATTATGCGAAAAAATGGGACGACGTTTAAGACAATCAAATCAATTTGCGTCAGGTATTCATTTGGGAATTCTATATCATGATTATAGTTTTTGGCATAAAAGTAAAAAGATTAATAAATCCATATTTTCAACAAAAAATCTTTTTGAAGAAATAATAAAATTATTTTATCTTCAACCACAGATAAAAACTGTATCAAAAATATCAGTCAGTTGTTTTTCTCTAAATCAAAATAATAATCTGCAATTGGCTCTTATCGATTTAGGCGAAGAAAAAAATAACAAGATAAGCAGTGCTCTGGATAAGATTAATAATCGCTTTGGTGAATTTACCATGGTCCCCGCCACAATGATGAACATGAAAGATACTGTTATTGATCGGATTGCCTTTGGACGCTGACGTTGTATTACTGAACAATATATGTAATTTCTTTTTCAAATATACCATTTGTATATACTTTTACTCGGTAGTTTCCAACTGGATGAGTCGCTCCTAATTTTTTGAGTGTCCAAACAAAACTGGAGTTATTAGTATTAGGTTTCGTAATTCCTATACTTCTATTGTCAACAAACTTATTGTTTAAGTATCGTGTATATGCAATTCGAGTTCCCATCTTTACATTTTGTAGCGCCATCACAACATAAATACTTTTATCTGTGGTTAAAAAGACAGATGTAGGATTAACTGCCTCTCCCGTTTTTGAATCGATACCTTTAGCAGTGGCAATACTAATAATCATGCCGGGTATTTTACTACGAGGCTTTGTGGGTTGAACACTTGGAGAAACTATCGGCTGTGTAATCTGTGGAACTTTAATGGAAGTTAATGCGGGTACGGATGATTTTCTTAAAAAATACGACCTTCCTAAAAGAATAAGGATAATTATTCCACCGATAAAAATCCATTGTATATAGGGTTGTTTGTTCACAAGTGAAACCTGTGGTTCAGTAGCCTTTTTCTCTGGTACAGGGTCAATCTTAGGTGTGTTTTCTGGTGTACTCATATATTTTATTTAGTTTGTGTACTTTCTACGTTTTTATCACCGTTCTCGCTATCTGACTGTTTGCTATTTTCTGAACTTGAACCTGATTCTTGTTTTAACCCTTCTGAATCACTTTTTTCTCCCTTACCCTTCTCTCCCTCACTTTCATTTTCTACTGCTTCCTGCGGTTCAACCGCTTCCTCTGGTTCTATTTTTTCAACCGGTTCAACTGCTTCTGACTCTTCATGAGCCTCAATGCTTTCGTTATCTGCAATATCCTTTTGATTGTTCTGTGCTTCAACATCATTATTAACAGATTGCTTTCCCTGTTGCACATCAAGTGCGTAATCGCTCATAACCGTTGGTGTAATAATAGTTGGTTGAGTTTGGGCAAAGGAGTTACCCAAAACACTCAAGAAAAATGCAGTAACGACCAAAATAACAAGTAATTTATCCTTCATATACTAATGATAGGGAGTTCATTATAGTCTGTCAATTAAATAATTTTTCAACTGCTTTGTTAACTTTATTATTTTTTTAATTTTTAATAGCAATCATGCTTATTTCTAACGCTGCCCCTAAGGGAAGAGCTTTGACGCAAATAGTTTCCCTGGCCGGAAAGGGATCGTTCAGATAACTACTATAAACTTCATTAATTTTTGCATAATCACCCATATTAATAACATAAATAGTTGTTTTGACTACTTCAGCAAAAGTAACGTCAGCCGCCTCAAGAACAGCTTTTAAATTTTTCATTACCTGATGAGTTTTTTCTTCAATTGTCCCTTCAAGAAGTTTCCCTTCTTGAGTCAGATGAATCTGACCGGAAGTAAAAACAAAATTATCAACTATCACTGCTTGTGAATATGGTCCAACTGCTTTTGGTGCTTGATTGGTTTCAATCTTTTTTTTCATATTATTTTTTCGTTGCCTCTTTAGTTTGATGAATGGTTCCTGGTTTGTGTTCTGGTGGCGTATAAATTGTATAAAGTTTCATCGCGACTTCTGACGTATTGATAATATTATGTTCCGTTCCGGCAGGAACTACAACCGCTGAACCGTCGGTAATTTCGTGTTCCTCACCATTCATGATCACCTTCCCATTTCCTGATTCTATTCTGATAAACTGGTCGTGTTCAGGATGGACTTCCATACCAATATCTTCACCTGGTTTTAAAGCCATGACAACCAGTTGACTTTTGTCAGTGGTAAAAAGTACTTCCCGGAAATATTCGTTTTGCAAACTTTTTTCTTCAATATTTATTACATATCCTGTCATATTTATTACCTCCTCTCTATTTATTTTAATATATAATTTCATTCATGTCACTTATTATTTTATTTGGTTTACCCGGCACCGGGAAAACTTTTGTTGGAAAAATATTTGAGAAATATTTTGACTACTATTTTTATGATGGAGATAATGACTTAACTCCCGAAATGAAAGCTGCCATAAAAACAAAAACTGTCTTTACTGATACTATGAGAGATGTATTTTTTGCAAGATTGATCAAACAAATCCAAAATCTTGCAGCCAAATACAAAAAATTAGTGGTTGCTCAAACTTTCATTAAAGAAAGATATCGACTTAATCTTATCAAAAAAATTCCTGAAACAAAATTTATCCTTGTTGAAACAAAAACATCTATCAGAGAAAAACGCTTGGCCCGAAGAACAGATTACCCTCTGGAAATGGAATATGCCAGAAAAATGAAATCAAATTTTGAAAAATCAGCCATCAATCATTTGACGATTGTTAATGATATTGATGGAGTTGAGGATATAAAAAAACAAGTTAACAGCATGGATTCCCGCCTACGCGGGAATGACAGGAAGTGAATCAATAATCTTTTTCGCAATCTCCCTTTTTGAAGACAGAGGAATTTTCTTGACTGGCCTGTTTGCTGAAACGATATAGACCTCATTGTTGTTCGATTCAAAACCACGATCATCCTGACTAATATCATTCGCTATAACAACATCTGCTTTGGATTCTTTTAATTTCTCTATTGCTTTTTCAATTAATGATTTCTCTCCCAAACCATATTCTGCCTTAAAAGCAATCAAAATAGTTTTTGGGGAAATTTTTTTAATCTGATCAATAATTTTTATCTGCGGTTTTAATTTCAAAACAACTGATTGTTTACTTGATAGTTTTCCTTCGTAAGGTTGTTCTACTTTGTAATCGGAAATGGCCGCCACCTGATAGAAAAAATCGGTTTTTTTAATATTTTCTTTTATCAAATTCATTAAATCTTCAGCTGTTCCAAATATTTTTTCTTTAATCAAATATCGGGGAGTAACAGAATTCTTGGCCCGAAGTAATAAAACGTCAGCTCCCCGCAAATAACATTCTTCCGCTAAAGCAACCCCCATCTTTCCGGAACTCCTGTTAGCTATAAATCTTATTTCATCAATTTTTTCAACTGTTCCTCCTGCAGTGATGATAACCTTTTTCCCTTTCAAGGAATTAGTTTTTTCTAATAATTTATTTATTTCTTTATTAATAATTTCTACATTTTCCAGCCTTCCCACCCCTTCATATCCGCAGGCTAACATTCCGGCCGTCGGCTCAATGATCTGATAACCGATCGATTTTAGTTTGTTTAGATTTTCTTGAACGATTGGGTTACCCCACATATTAACATTCATTGAAGGACATATAATGATTGGCGAAGTAACAGCTAATGCTGTTGTTGTTAAAAAATCATCGGCAATTCCTGAGCTAAGTTTTCCAATAATATTGGCGGTGGCCGGAGCAATTACCATTACATCAGTTTTATCAGCCAGTTCAATATGTTCGACTTTTCTTTTATCTAGAACTTTCCTGTAATCAAAATTTTTTTCAAAAAGATTAACATAAACTTTATTTCCAGAAGCTCTTTCAAAGTTTTGAGGAGAGATCATTTCCGCCGCCCCCTTTGTCATGATGACAAAAATTTCATACCCGTCATTTTTCAACAACTTTATTAAATCAAGAACTTTATATGCGGCAACACCAGCAGTGACACCAATTAAAATACTTTTTCTCATTGAGAGAATTATATAAAAAAATAAAAGATAAGTTTACTGCAGTATACCCAACCCAATAACACCGATTAGAATTAGATACCCAGCGATGAGATAGTTATAAAATTTATATTTTTTTATTTTCTTTGCCTAGAATTTTTGATAGAAACTTTAGAACTTTTAATTTAATATTCGTACTAAAGTATTTAACGTCATCAACAATATTGTTTAATTTTTGTGCTTTATTGGTAAGATTTCTTATTAATTTTGAAGCGGCAAAAAGTAACCACATCAGCCAAATTAAGGCAAAAAAAGCTGTAATCATCGCTATTGATGACGTAATATAAAAAACATCCTGCCAGTTTATTTCCATATATTTTACCCATTTCGCATCATGCGACCAATATAAATAACAACCATTGCTCCAATCACGGCAACAACAAGACTATAAAAATTAAATCCTGTCACGCCTGATTGACCAAAAAAATTCATAAGAAAACCACCAACCATAGCTCCAACTATACCCATAATAATGTCCATCATTGTTCCTTGACTGGAATCAGTTTTCATTATCACCGATGCAATCCATCCGGCCAATGCTCCAAAAATTATCCAAAGTATAATACCCATAATATATTTATTTTTAACTATTAATTGAATTTTAATTATTTCGTTTGTTGTACATTAACATCAATTTTACTTGGGATATTAATCTGTGGACTACCCATCTGTCTTATTGCCGGAAATCCGTACACAAAAAATAGATACGCTACAACAAACAGGGCTATAAGCCCAACAATCATTCCCATTCCATTGTTTGAATCTGCTACAGGAGCAGGATTATTTACTATTGTTGCCATATATTTTCACCCGCCTTTATAATAATTAAATTATCATTACTTTGCTGCTTTTTTAACATCCTTTACTGCGCGATCTAAAGATTTTTTTACTGACTTTGTTACTCTCTCCACTTTTTCTTTGCCTTCAGTAAAATTTTCTTCTACTTCATCTTTTTTATCTCCTACCTGTTTTTCTACATTTTCTATATAACCTTTAACCTGTTTTTTTACATTATTAAGTACTTTTTTTACCTTTTCTTGATTCTTTTTATCTTCTAGAATTATTGCTCCGGCAACTGCAACACCAGCTCCAACAACTGCTCCGGCAACTGCTGCTACAACTGGATTTATTCCACCTTGATCATTTTGATTTTTCATATATTTTCACGTCCTTTTATTTATTTTTAAATTTATTAAATTAACTTTTAATATATTTATTGATTATCAACTGTTTCCTCTACTTCCTCTTGATTCGTTGGCTTTATTAATTGAAAGAGGGCGACGATTCCATAGGCAACAATAAAATAAACTGCCATGGCAATAAGCGTTGACCATTCAAATACTAAAGCCGAACTTACTGTTGTCCCAAGTATTCCGGCAAAAGGCAGTGCAAATGGACTGCTGATCGCATAGATAAAACTGGCAAATCCACTAAATGCATTTGCCCCTAACAGTTTTAGCACTACCCGAAATGCGAGAAGAACTTCAATAACACCTAAGACATACCAAATGATTTGATAGCTTCTAAATATCGCTTTTTTGGTCTGATATGTTTTTTGCGGAGAATCTACAACAACTTCTTGTATCATATTTTTCACCTCCTTTATTTTTAAACGATTATATTAGCTTTCTTAATTATTGTTTTTGTAGGCAGATATTTCATTAATGATCTTTCTACAAGCTTGGTTAAAGTTATTTTCTCAACTACGGCTTGAGCTCGGGCATGTGTTAATAAAGCAGGAATAAGAAAGAGTGTCACCCGTTGTTTTTTAATACTTGTCATACTTCAAATAGTACAACTAATTGTAGTACTTGTCAATTGACAAATAAATATGTATACTAATTTCATATGCTTACTCTTATTTTATTTTTAATTGCTGCCTCAGCCATGGTCTATCTCGCTCAAAATAATTTGACACCAGTAACGTTACGTCTTGCAACATATACTTTTCCTAATATTCCCCTCTTTTACATTATCATTGGTTCGCTTTTAACGGGATTGGGGTTAGCCTATCTTAGTTATCTTGTCAGTTCTATTTTTACCGGCTTTACCATACGTGGAAAAGATAAAAAAATAAAACAAGGCAAAAGTGAAAACGTTGATTTGACTAAACAAATTCATCAACTGGAATTAGAAAACGAAAGACTTAAAAATAATTCAACAATTATTGAACCGCCGGATAAAAATGCGTTATGAAATCATTTCTTGCTAAATTTTATAAATTATTAAACTTGCCAAAAAATGTCCAGTTATTTTTTATGCGTTTTTTTCAAAATCAGTTTTTGGTCGGTGTGACCGGTGTTATTTTTAATGAAAAAAACGAGGTACTGATTTTCAAACATACATATCGACAACACTCTTGGAGTCTACCTGGTGGTTATTTAAAATCTGGCGAGCATCCGGCTGAAGCACTTGAGCGGGAAATAAAAGAGGAATCTAATCTTGTTGTTAGCGTTGACGAATCACTCAAGACACGCACTGACCGGACCAGTTCTCGATTAGATATGTGTTATATTGGCGTATTTATTGGCGGCGAATTTACAAAAAGTGAAGAAGTATCCGAATATGGTTTTTTTTCACAAGATAAAATGCCACTCCTCAGAAGTAATCAAGTTCTTTTAATCGAAGAAGCGTTTCAACAAAAAAGCCGTATTCCCGACTCTGAGGTGTAAAAATATTTATTCTTTATCCCCAAGTGTCACAATAACTGTCATTTGGTCTCTTTCAGAGGTTATAGCAACACTGCCCTCTGTGGAGCCTTTGGCAATCGCCCAGGTTTGAATAGTGTCTGAGTCAAAAGAAGACGTGATTGTCCATCCGCTTGTGCTTAGCCCACTCTTATAGAACGGAACTACCTTATTAAGTCCCTGTCCACTCGGAATCGTAAATGTGACGAGAAGCCCGTTTCCCTTTCCTTGCTGAATGTTTGATACAGAGGAAATTACTTTGGCCCCTTGATATATTGGAAAATCTTTGGGGAATGTATCCGGCAATTTTTCTCCTCCAACATTGACCGTTTGACCGGTTTTAGTATCGGTAAAAGTAAGTTTTTCTTTTTCAATATTCTTGTTTGCAAAAAAACTTATTGCTAAACTTATCACAGAAAGAACGATAATGCCAACAACTACAGGCTTTATCTTAGAAGATTTAGGCAAAGTTGCGTTCATAGTGTTAATGATATATCAACATCGTTGTCATTTGCAACTCAGAACTTATTAAGAGTTTCTCCTCCGTAGTTTTAACGGAGGAGGGAAATGAAAGCGTCTTTATTATCTTCAATGCTATAATTTGAAAATGGACGATCTAGAAAAAAACAGTATTCAAGAATTTACTCAATGGGCTGACAATTATGATCGACCGATAAATTCTTTTACGTTTAGACGAACTAATGAAAAGATCGTTAGTCTTTTAAGTCCAAAATCAAATTCATTTCTTCTTGATGTTGAGTGTGGAACCGGAATATTAATTCAAATTAAACAATCAACCTTTTTATATCTTGCCTTTATTACTGAAGGAACAAAAAAATAAATCTCTAAAAATGAAAAAAATAAAAGAAGATATTTTCATAACAAAAACCAACTATCTTCGTTTAAAATGTAAAAAGGTAATATAAACTATGAAATACAAAAAAATATCAATTGTCATTCCTGTTTATAATGAAGAAAACTTTATTCAAGACTCTATTGTTCGAGTTTCAAACGCTGAGACATTGGGATTAACAAAAGAAATCATTATTATTGACGATGGTTCAACCGATGGCACTATCAATAAAATTAAACTTATTTTAAAAAAACTGCCGAATAATAATAAGAGAATAATTAAAAAGTTATTTAAAAAAAATAATCAGGGCAAGGGGGCCGCCTTAAAGATAGGTTTTAAAATGTCAACGGGTGATATTGTCATCGTCCAGGATGCTGATTTAGAATATAACCCTGATGACTATCCTCGACTTTTGGAGCCGTATTTAAAATGTGATGCAGATGTAGTCTTTGGTAGTCGTTTTATTTCGGATCGGCCACATCGGGTTTTATATTTTTGGCATTCTGTTGGCAATTTTTTCTTAACTGGTCTATCAAACATTATTACTAATCTTAACTTGACCGACTTGGAGACTGGATTTAAAACTTTTAAAGGAGAATTAATTCGTAATCTTACTCCTCACATTCAAAGTCATGATTTTGGATTTGAGCCAGAAGTTGTTGCTCGAATTGCAAAAATGTCAAATTTAAAGATATATGAAGTCGGTATCTCTTACTGGGGCAGAACTTATAAGCAAGGTAAAAAAATTAGCTGGTTTGATGGACTAAAAGCAATTTATTATATAATTAAATATAACTTTTAAATATTAAATGGCACGATTATTATCTAAGGAACAGGTGTTAATTACTTTGTTTATTACTGTCATTGTTTCGATTTCAGCGATTCCAAGTTTTTTTTATATTTTTAGAACTCCTCCTAACACCTACTATCCGATGGTTAGTAATTATGTTCCTGATTACTATCAGTATATTTCTCATATGAAAGATGGGGCAGATGGAAAAATTCTGATGACTTTTCGATCCTCTCCAGACAACTTTCAGAGAAAGCCAGTATATCTTTTTTATACACTCGCTGGTTTTTTTATTTCCAAAATTGGGGTTGATTTATTTATAGGATTTTTTTTAATAAAAATTATTTTTTCTTTCATAAAGTTTATGGTTATTTATTATTTGCTTTTAAAGCTTTTTCCAAAGTCATCAGGATTAAGAATCCTATCATTTTTTTTTATTTTATTAAGCACTCCCTTTTACAAACTTCAGCCATTACAGATTTATTACCCGACTATTACAAGTATCGACAGTTTAATTAGGGTCTTGTTTATCCCTCATGATTTAGCTGCGTCAGCATTACTCATTTTGGCAGTGGTTTTTTTTAATCATTGGCTTAATGTTAAAGGAAAAATTAAAGATATTTTTTTGTCAGGAATATTTTTTTTACTAGTAATCGTTGCTAATCCAGCGATGTTTACTGTATTCGGATTTTATTTTGGTTTAGCTGTTTTTTTATATTTGCTCCAAAAAAATAGTAATTATAAAAAAATATTTATTGGTCTTTTAATAATTGGTGTTATTACTACGCCTGTTTACTTTTACTATCAATTATTATTTAGGACTACCTTGCCTTTTTCATTAATATTTAGTAATCAAAAGTTAATCAATTACAATATCAGGTTAAAAGAATTTATTTTAATTTCAGGACCAGTTTTTTTTCTTGCTCTTTTTTCAATAAAAAAATTATTTATGAAAAAAGATTTTTTATCAACGTTATTAATTGTTTGGGCATTTATGCCATTGGCTCTTTTTCAAATCTTTGGAAAAATTTTTCCCATTTCTCATGAGAGGATTTTTGAAACTTGTTTTTATATTCCTTTTGGTATTTTGGCAGCGGTTTCTGTTTACCAACTACAAAAAAAGTATTTAAAAATAATTATTATTGTCTTACTGGTAGTTTTCTCCATTCCTTATTTTTATTCATCACTTAAAAATCAGGTAAATGAATTTAACGGTCCATATATGAATATTTATGTTCCCACATCAACAGTTGAAGCTTTTAATTGGTTGGATAAACACTCAAAAGATGAGTCTGTCGTTGTGGCCGGGTTTTTTTCCGGAAATTTACTCATGGCCTTTAGTCATAATAAAATAATGTTTGGACACGAGTCTAGTGCCTACCGTGGCAAAGAAAGGTTGAATGAGACTATTAAAATTTATAACATCAATACCCCTTCTGAAGAAATAAAAGATATATTTAATCGAGAAAATGTAAGTTATGTTTTGTTTGCTCCCGATACGGTTAATTATGACCAAACAAACCTTTCAAAAATAAAAAACTTAAAACTGGTTTTCTCTAACGCGGGAAATTCCGTTTATTACTACAAAAAATGAATGGTTTATTTATATTCTAAATTATAACCGTGCTCCCTATCGCAATTAATGTTCGAATTTTTTATGCACAAATTTAGTATAGTAAATTAGGCTTTAAGGTCTTAAAATTGCCCCAGCAGAAACAATAAAGAAGATACCTATGGCATTAAGCACGAAGGATAATAGAATAAACTGATTTGTCTTCAATTTTGAAATACCCATTAAACCAACTCCCATTTCATCCGGAAGAGGAGACGCAATAATAATTGCTCCGAGTACTGGGAGAGTCCAGCTAAAGTATTTTGTATGGATAAGGTGTTTTAACTTATCACTTCCAAAAAATTCAAAAAAATGTTTAATTTCACTGATAAGACCCTTATTTCTTATATATTGAAAAATGACAAGATCTCCAACAACGGCACCGATACCGGCGATGATTCCTATCTCAATGGGGTGAAGTGTTTCGGCAAGTAAAAGAAGTAATGCTGTTCCAATAGATACTGTAAACGTAGAAACAAAAAGAATTCCACCAAAAAAAGCACCAATATACCCAAAATTTCCTAAATAAAACATTATTTCCCTAAAAAAAGGAGTTTTAAGTAAAATAAATCCGATAAAAATACTTATTCCAAAATACGTAAGGTTTCTATAATGATATCTTCGCCACCTTCTTTCTAATATATCCATGTAAAAAGTATATCAAAAGGGATAAACTGAAAAGAGAAGGCTTAAATGCCGAAGTGTTTTGTGTTAATTTAGATTGTTCTGGCAATCTAAATATCATCTGCTCCCCCGACGCGACTCGAACGCGTAACCTTGTCCTTAACAGGGACCTGCTCTACCAATTGAGCTACAGGGGAAATAGGAAATGAATAAATAATTAAATAAGCAAATAAACAAATGTGTTGTCAAAGTGCAAAAGATAAATTCATTCAAAATACCTATTTATTTTACATTAAAGACGCCTAAAATCCAACCGCTGGTGTAAGATATGAAAACTACTACTTGACGAAAACACTTCTCATCATTAGAATGAGAGTAGATAAATATGTTAAGTTTTTCCATTACCCTAATTATTTTTCTTTTGATTTTTTCAGTGATATTGATACCAAAAATATTAGTTGTCATTGATCAATATGAAAGAGGGATCGTTTTGACTCTTGGAAAATATTCTCACACTCTGCAACCAGGATTAAATATTCTTGTTCCTATTGTTCAGCGAGTTATTCGAACTGACATACGTATAAGAACATCCGATATTCCCTCCCAGGAAGTTATTACTAAAGATAATGTTCCTGTTGGCATCAATGCGGTTGTTTATTTTCAAGTAATTAAACCCGAGGATGCTGTTTTGAAAATTCAAGATTATAGTTATGCAATTACCCAGTATGCCCAGACGGCTCTTCGAGATGTTATTGGCGGTGTGGAACTTGATACTTTACTCGGTGAAAGACAAAAATTAGCCGATGAAATTAAAACCATTGTTGATCAGGAAACGACCACTTGGGGTATTGATGTCACCGCTATTAAAATTCAGGATATTGAAATTCCGGCTGACATGAAAAGAGTCATGGCCAAACAGGCTGAGGCCGAACGGGAGAGAAGAGCTACTATTATCCGCTCTCAGGGAGAGCTTTCTGCTGCAGATAACTTAAATAAAGCGATGACTATGCTTTCAAAAAGCGGCGCTATTTCAATAAGAACACTCCAAACAATTGAAGCCACCACCGCTAATCCTTCAAACACTGTTATTTTTGCCCTACCAATTGAAGTTCTTGAAGGTTTTAAAAAACTAGCAGGTAAAGTTTAATTTATTTAATCTCTTTTAAAAAATCTTCGGCTAATTTACCAGTGTTACTTGATGATTTATAAAATTCTTTCCAAACAACAACAATATTGGCTCCATTAAAAATAGCTCTTTGCACTTCGCGGAGAGAGTCGCCACCAGCAATAGATAACATAACGTTATAACTACTTAATACTTTATTAATCTGCACATAAGGTATAGGTTTATTTTTGTTAAATTTCTCTTCATCAACACCCCGATGTAAAATAATTACATCTGGTTGTTTTTTTAATTGCCGTAGAATTTTTACCGGATACTCAATATTCATCATATCCAACATACTGTCAATTCCCTCTTCTTGACAACTTTCAACAAAACTGTTGATTGTTTCTAAAGAAGCCTGTCCTAAACAAACTGCTGCCGAAGCTCCAGCGCTTTTGACCATTTGTACTTCAGTTTCTGCACGGTCCATGGTCTTCAAATCAGCAACAATGTACGGGTTGCCGGTCAAATCACCTTGAGACCAATAGTCTACTAATTGTCTTATCACATCGGCCCCATATTCTTTGATAAGCGGTGTACCGGCTTCAATAATAATTCTGTCGCTTTTTGGCAAAGACCTGATGATAGAATAGGCGTCACCAAGGTTTGAATTTAAAGCAATCTGGAGATATTTCTTTTTGCGATTAAGAATCATATTTGTTTATAATTACATTTTATCATTATTAAATTTATGGAAACAATATTTTCCTTAGAACAAATACAAAAAGTTGTTTTAGAGTTACGTAAAATTGAAAAAACAATTGGTTTTATCCCAACTATGGGAGCGCTCCACGCCGGACACCTAAAATTAATCAGAAAATCAAAAGCTAAAAACAATGTAACGATTGTTTCCATCTTTGTCAATCCGACCCAGTTTTCCCCCAATGAAGATTTGAAAAAATATCCCCGACTTTTTGAAGAGGACAAAAAATTATTAAGAAAAGAAAAAGTTGATTATCTATTTTATCCTGATGCAAAAACAATGTACTCAGATGGTTTTCAAACTACTATCACGACAACAAAACTCTCAAATATTCTTGAAGGCAAAAGTCGCCTCGGTCATTTTACCGGCGTTGCCACGGTGGTTCTAAAATTATTCAATCTCGTCCAACCAACCAACGTTTATTTTGGTCAAAAGGATTTTCAGCAATGTGTTGTCATTAAACAAATGGTTCTAGATTTAAATTTACCAATCAATATAAATATTGTTCCAACTGTTAGGGATAAAGATGGGTTAGCCCTTTCTTCAAGAAATATTTTCTTAAATGCTGAAGAAAGAGTACAAGCATTAAACTTGTATCAATCCCTATTGTTGGCTAAGAAATTAATTGAGGATGGAAATAAAAGTGTCAAACTTATTAAAAAAGAGATGAAGAATTATTTACAAAAATATAAACTAATCCGTCTTGATTATGTTGAAATTTGTAATCCTGAAGATTTATCTCCCTTAAAAGTTGCCTCAAAAAAAGCCGTTATCTTGATTGCTGCTTATGTAGGAAAAACCAGATTAATCGATAATATAATTATTTAATATATGTCTCACTTCAAAGAAAAAGTTTATAAAATTTGTCGTTCTATCCCTAAAGGAAAAGTCGCCACTTATGGACAGTTAGCTAAACTCGCCGGGAAATCAAAAGCGGTTCGAGCCGTCGGCTTTTTTATGAAAAATAGTCCCGACGCTCCTTTCGTCCCCTGTCACCGCGTCGTCGCTTCGGACGGCAAACTCACTAGCTACTCAGGAGTCGGAGGAATTACCCAAAAGAAAAAAATGCTACTTGATGAAGGAGTTTGTTTTAAAAATAACAAGGTCGATCTTTCTGTTTCTAAGTGGAAAAAATAATTCAGTATAATTTACGTGTGACTATTCTTATCTTTACTGAAGGAACAGTTTTAATGCATGGTTCTGCAAAAGGAAAAACTCGTGAGGAAATCGTCCAACAAAGCAAAAAGTTAAGAATCCTGACCGATCCGAATGGTATCAAGAATTATCAAGGTTATATTCCTGTTCATAATGCTGTAGAGAAAATTAAGAAATGGAAAAAACAAGGAGCAACTATTTTTTACCTTTCTTCACGACGAGTTAAAAGCGAAATTGAAGCAATCAAGAATGTTTTACAAAAATATGATTTCTCAGACTCCCAGAATCTGTTATATCGTAAACAAGGTGAGAACTATAAAGATGTTGCCGAAGGACTAATGCCAGATATTCTCATTGAGGACGATTGTGAAAGTATTGGCGGAGAGAAAGAGATGACATATACCCATATAAGTGACAATGCTAAAGCAAAAGTGTATTCAATAACAGTTAAAGAATTCAGCGGAATAGACTACTTACCGGACAAATTGAGTCAATTAAAAACACATTGAGTATCGTATGTCCTTGCTCTAATTATTTTAACAATTATCTTCAAGACGACCGTCTATAAGATAACATAGCTTTGAACACCGGGGGTTGTCTTTTGATGTACAATTAAATTGTGAGAAGGATTAGAAAAATTCTAATAAGTTCTTTAGTTTTGATGATTGTTTTTATTCTTGGATTTTTGTCCAAAGATTATTTAATCAAAAATAAACTTCCATCTCCGACCCTTACTCCAAATTCTAAAGTCAAAAACATATTACTTCCCGAACCAAAAGACGGAAAATATAAAGTCATCGAAGTCATTGACGGCGATACCGTGAAACTCGAAACCGGAGAAAAGTTCCGCTTCTTAGGAATTGATGCCCCAGAAATAAATGTTCGTTGGGGTCCCGAGGCAAAAGAATTTAACGAAAAAACTCTTTTAAATAAAAAGGTAAGAGTTGAGTTCGATAAAATAAAATTAGATCGCTATGGACGACTCCTCGGGTATCTTTGGGTTGATGACATATTGATTAATGAAGTTTTGGTTGAACGCGGTTACGCTAAAGTCAACTTAATAAAAGGCGAAGTCAAGCCAAAGTATCTGAATCGTCTGCAAAAATCCGAAAGTTGGGCAAAGCAGAATCACGACGGAATTTGGTTTGATGATTGGGAAAAAAGTAGATTATGAGAAACAATAAAAGTAAAGTAAAAAATCTAATAAAACAAGCAGATAGTTCCCTTGAGTTGGCTCGATGGGAAGAGGCAGAAAAGATACTTCGTCAAGTAATAAAATTTAATCAAAAAAATCCTGAGTCTTATTATCTTCTAGGAGAAGCCTTGTGTAAACAAGAACGGTTTATTGAATCAATTAGTTTTTTATCAAAAGCTGACAAACTTCTTCCCAACAATCCAAGAATTCTCCATCTTTTGGGTTGGACTCATTTTATGAATGGTAATCCAAATATTGGAAGAGAATTAATGGAAAAAGCCCATTACATTTTTCCTGAAGATATTCAATGTAGCTTCGAACACCGGGGGTTGGTTGTTGGTGTAAAATTGATTTATGAATTTAGATAATAAATGGGTTGCTTCTACCTTAAGAGATTTTATTGATTCCATTCCGTCTGATCAGCAATATTTTTGTATTGGTTCAGTGTCTTTATTATCGTTTATAAAAAATAGTTATCAAAGAAAAATTAAAGATATTGATATTATTTGTGATATTAAAAATTTTGACGTTATAAGAAATAATTTATTAAAACTTGGTTATCAACAATATACTTTTATTGATAAAGAATTTCCTTTTTACAATCGTCTTAAGAGAATAGCTCTGTCAAAATATTTTCGATTTGAAAAAAATGGAAAAAATTTGGAAATAATGACTTCTAATTTTGGAGGCTCAAAAGAAGAGATTTTGGTTGAACTATACCCTGGTATTAAATTTTCTTTTCCCTCAAGCGGGGTTATCAACTCGTCTTTTGAAGGTATAAGTTTGAAAACCGTTTCACCGGAAACTCTATATTGTATTTATAACTTTGGTTTAAAAACTTGGGGATTTTTTGTTCGTAAAAATATTGAGCAAAGAAGATCTGACTTACAGCAACTTAAAAAAATAGTTGATAGAGAAAAGTTAAATAATATTGCAAATAATGTTTTTCTGAGAATCGGAAGATTAAAAATTAAAATCCCATGCCGTTTTATTTTATAAAAAATAATCCCGATGCTCCACGTACTCCCTGCCACCGCGTCGTTGCCAGCAACGGCAAACTCACTGGCTATTCCGGAGTCGGAGGAATTACCCAAAAGAAAAAAATGCTACTTGATGAAGGAGTTTGTTTTAAAAATAACAAGGTCGATCTTTCTGTTTCTAAGTGGAAAAAATAATTCATTAACTCTTTGAGGCAAAAGAATTAATTTCATCAATAATCGGAATTAACCCTAATCCTTTTTTGTTCAAACTGTAAGTAACGGAAAGTTTATCAGACAATTCTTTTTCCCGGTCAATAAATTTTGCTTTTTCTAATCTTTTTAATCTTTCGGTTAGAGTAACAGGGTTGATTTTATTTATGGCTCTTTCTAATTCGCAGAATCTCTTTTCCCCCTTTTTTAATTCCATGATTATCGATAGGGTCCAATAATCCCCGATTGTTTTTAAAAGATGATCGCAATGTTTTTCTTCTTTTTTATTTGTTTTCATAAAATACTATTGCATTATTTATAAAAGTACTATAAAATCTTAAGTACTATATTTTATATAGTAATAATTATACATTAAACATTAATAATATGAAAGCTGTTCAGGTAAATATGGATTATTCAAAAGTACCAAATAACGAAACAATAGAGAAAACTATCGGCGTACTTAAAAATCATGGCATTAGTGTTGTTTTGATCGATTCAAAAGAACAGGCGCTGAAAGAAATAAAAAAAAGTATTCCTGAGGGTTCAAAAATAATGAATGGGTCTTCAACAACTCTGATACAAATCGGTTTTTCCGAGATGTTAAAATCAGGAAAACATAAATGGAAAAATTTACACGAAGATATTCTTAAAGAACCAGATTATGGCAAACAATCTGATTTGAGAAGAAAAGCTCTTACCGAAACAGATTATTTTCTATCCAGTGTTAATGCTATTACTGAAGATGGTAAATTGATAGCGGTTGATTTTTCGGGTAGTCGAGTCGGAGCTTTACCTTTTGCTGCTAAAAATGTTTTGATCGTTGCCGGAGCCAATAAAATCGTCCCTAACCTTGAAGGGGCTTTTGATCGAATAAGGAATTACGTAATCAATTTGGAAAATGAACGGGCAATGAAAGTCTATGGTATGAAAAGCGGTTTTGGCAAGTGGGTAATTATTGAAAAAGAAGCGGTACCAAATAGAATTAAATTAATTTTGGTCAAAGAAGTTTTGGGATTTTAAGCAACTGTTGAAAGAATTTTCTTTACATCCTCAACACTTTTTACCTGCATCAATTGATTTCTAACCTCAGCCGCATGAGGAAAATCTTTCACATACCAGGCCAGATGTTTTCTCATAATACTTAGATCGGCGTCGGGAAAAAATTCTATAAATTTTTTACAATGTTCAAGAAGTACCTTGAATCTTTCTTCGGTCGTTGGAATTACCCCTTGAAATATCCAAGGATTACCCAAAGCAGCCCGACCAATTAAAACACCGGCCAAATTATATTCTTTAATTCTTTCCAAAGCTTGCTCCCGACTTTTTATATCACCATTGCCGAATATTTTTGTCTTAGTTTTTTTTGCCAAATCAGCTGCAATTCCTATCTGGCTCCAATCAGCTAGGCCTGAATATTTCTGGGCAAAAGTCCTGGCATGAAGGCAGATAACGTCGGGCTCTGCCTCAAGTAGTTGACTTATCCACTCTTTCGTCTGGGGAATTTTATAACCCGTTCGAGTCTTAACTGAAACAGTAATATCTTTTTTTATTTTTAATTTTTCCTTGCCATCTTTAACAGCTCTTTTAACAGATAGAATGATTTCTTTCGCTAACTTCGGCTGAAGAATCAAACCGGCCCCTCCTCCTCGATTAAAGATACTCTTATCCGGACAACCCATATTAATATCAACTCCGTCAAAACCTTTTTCCAAAGCAACAAGGGCAGCTTGATAAAAATATTCAGGTTCGCATCCGAAAAATTGGGCAATCGTTTTTGTCTTGGTTTTATGATGAAGTAACATTCTTTCTATCGCCGGTTTACCCAATATTAATCCTTTAACGGAAATAAATTCTGTATAGATAATGTCCGGTTTGCCATAAAAATCGGTGATAAAACGAAACGGGGCATCGGTCACTCCATCCATCGGAGCCAACCCAATTATTGGTTTTGTGTTTATTATATGAAGTTATAAATTAAACTAATTTTTTGACAAAATCTTTCTTTCTTGGTCTTGGATCTAATTCCCTTTCAAGTAATTTATCATCTATATTTTTATAATCTCCTAATTTCCCAAGGGCTATAATAACAAAGGGGAAATGGTTTATGTCAATGTTAAATAATTTAACCAGTTTATTTTTATTGAAATCTCCCATCTGCCGGCAATAATATCCTAAGTGTTGGGCTTGAAGAATCAAAGACATAACGGCCGCTCCAAGATCATGACGGTAATAAGTTTTTCTGCCTTTGAATTTTTTGATGAAACAAGCAACTATCAAAACCGGTGCAGTTTTCGCAAATCTATTATATTTTGTCAGGCAGGAAATGATTTTGTTATAAGACGTGTCTCCTTTTTTTGTCCAGTAAAAATACCATGGCTGAAAATTCCAGCCAGATGGGGCAAAACGGGCAGCCTCGAATATTGAATTTATGTCATCGATCCCCACTTTTTTATCTGAAAAATATCTTGGGCTAAAGCGGTTGGTAACTTCTGCAATAACAGGATAGTCTGGTCGTGGTTTTCTGATTTTAATAATTTCATCCGCTGTCGTCATATTTAAAACGGCAATGTTAACGGTATTTCCGGTCCCCCCCCATCCTCTAAATATTTTCCCCAGTCAACCGTAATATCTACCTTACCATTTTCATTCAAATAAGAGATTTTTTTGTTGTTGACTCCATAATCAAAAAGCTCTTTGGTTAACATAACATCGTCCATACAATATTTTTTTAATTCATCCCATTTACCCTCTTTATAAAAATCAATTGCTTCCAACCCATGACCAGTTTTTTTCTTATCTAAGGTCGCCTTAATCGTATCATTCAAGGACAATCTTCTCCCCAAAATTCTTTTTATATCATCTAAAATATCAAAGGTTTTAAAATGCTTGATGTCTCCCGGATAATACGGTTGCAGAACCGGTAAATCAAAACTATTAATATTAAAACCAATAATGTATGAACAGTTTTCTAAAATTGGAAAAAGTTCGGAAAGATCTTTTTCTGTAAAAATTTTTTGTGAATTGTCTCGATAATCAAATAGCGCTAAAACGGTAATACCAAGTTTTGCGTGTTCGGAAAAATCCCGAAAGGTGTGTTTTGTTTCTAAATCAATAACGACTGGAAATTTTTTCATATTAATTAACTTTTTTTTTCAATTTTCCTTCTTTATAAATCTCCAGTTCCAATAATCCTGTTTTTGTTAATGTCATCCTTGCCGGTTGAAGATTAATATGATTTAATTGCTGTTGATACTTAAAATATAAGTTATCAAAAAATCTTAAAAAAACTTCCTGTTCTTTTTTTGATAATTGAGGAAATTCTTTATGAAAAAATTCATCTAATTTTCCCAGGCTCCAGAGGCTCTCAATGAATCTTTCATTTTTAAGATTAAAAGCCGAAACATCCCCTTGGATTGGCTTTATTTTAAACTTCATCATCCGCACCTCCTCAAACATTTGGTTAATATTTGGTTTGGTGGAAATTATTTTTTGAATATTATTAATCAGTGACAAAATGTCTTTACTTATTTTTTTTCCCATAGTTCGACTACGCTCACTATAAATAGTGGTGTATAATTATTAAATGTTAAGACAAAAACTTCAAGATGATCAGATCATCGCTCTTAAAAGCGGTGATAAGACTAAATTGGAAATTCTTCGTTTCATTTTAGCACAGATTAAAAATAAAGAGATTGATAAAAAATCAGAGTTAAATGATGAGGAAACTTTAGTGGTCATAAAAAAAGTGACTAAAGAATTAAAAGAATCAATTGAGGCCTTTGAAAAAGGTGGAAGAAAAGATTTAAGTGATGATAGCAAAAAACAATTAGAGTTCGCCTCTGTTTATTTGCCGAGTGAAATCGGCGATGAGGAGCTTAAAGTCGAAATTGAAAAGGTTATTAAGCAAAATCAAGCTGTGTTTGACAATAACCAGAAAGCCATTGTTGGAATTTGCATGAAGCAATTAAAATCAAAAGCTGATCCAGGGAGAATAATGAAGACACTTCAAACCTTTCTCACATCATAAGTTAAAAACAATTGTTTCATTGCTTCATTGTTCGATTGTTGTCTTTAACAATGTAGCAATTGAACAATAGAACAATTCTCTGGATTATAATTAAAACATGAAATTAATTAAGAATATTATCTTTATTTTTTTACTTATCTTTCTCTTCTCTTCCTTGTTAAAAAATCTTTTTGGTTATAAAAGTAAGTTACAGTTTTATCAACAGTTCAAACAAAACTTTGACAAGGAGACAAAGCGTAATATTGAGTTAAAAACAGAGGTCGTCCGGAAAAAAAGTCAGGAAGAGATAGAAAAAACTATCCGAAACAACCTTAATTTATTAAAAGATAATGAAGTCGCTTTAATTTTGCCTTCTCCAACCAAAACACCGGTTTCGATTATCCCGACTCCCTTACCCAACTGGAGGCAGTGGTGGGAGTTATTTTTTAAAAGAAATTAAAGAAGAAAATAGTAGATTAACCAAAGAATAAATAACAAAATAGCAATTATTAACGTTGAATTTCCCAACTTTCCGAATTTATTACGGCGTAAACAAATCAAAGCAAAAACTACTTCAATAATCGCTATCACAACAGTGTTATAAATGGTGTAATAAAGAATCAGTGGAACTTTTGGTGGTCCAGTTGATTCAAAAACAGTTGAAAGAAAGTTTCTAATACCAAAGTGTTGAAAAATATCCCGAATAAAATGGAGTATAAAAATAACAATAACAAAATATAACCAATATTTTTGCCAACGTTTCATGATTTAATTATACTTAAACTAATTTCCTCAATATAGCTGAATTTTCTCCTTAAAACAAAAGTCATTCCCGCGTAGGCGGGAACCCATGGATCCCCGTCTTTCCTTCGACTTCGCTCAGGATAAACACGGGGATATTAAAGAATCTTCATTAGAAAAACATAATCGGCATAAATTTAGTATAATTTAAACGTAATTTAACAATACGGGGTAGTGTACGGCTGCACAGAAGGCTCATAATCTTCTAGACCGCGGTTCGACTCCCGGCCCCGTAACATAAAAATATTAAATATATTAAACTTATTTAATGAACAATTTCTTAACTTCCGTCATTATCCCCGTCTTTAATGAAGAGCAAAATATTGATCCTTTGATAAAACGTCTTATTCTTGTTTTAAAAAATTATCAGTATGAAATAATTTTTGTAGATGACGGTTCAAAAGATAAAACTCCGGAAATAGTTAAAAAACAAATCAAAAAAAATAACCGGATTAAATTAATTTCTTTCTTTAGAAATTTCGGCCACCAGATGGCTTTAGCGGCTGGTTATGAAATTACCAAAGGTGACTGTGTAATTACAATTGACGCCGATCTTCAAGACCCTCCGGAAGTCATTCCTCAGATGATCGCTAAATGGCAGGAGGGGGCGAAAATAGTTTACGCTAAAAGAAATGAAAGACGGGGAGAAAATTTTTTTAAAAAATTTACAGCCACAGTTTTTTATCAACTGATTAATTTTTTGTCCGACACTCCAATTCCTCAGGAAGTTGGCGACTTTCGCCTCCTTGACAAACAGGTAGTCAATTTTTTAAATAATCTTCAAGAAAAACCAAGTTTTTTACGGGGTTTAGTTTCCTGGGGCGGTTTTCCAACCGAATTTGTCTTCTTTAAAAGAGAAAAAAGATTTTCTGGTCAAACTCATTATGGGTTTTTAAAAATGTTAAATTTTGCCTTAGAGGGAATTACTTCTTTTTCCGTCAAACCACTCCGAATCGCTACTTATTTTGGATTTATGTCTGGAATACTGGGTTTTTTGGGAATAATATATGAATTGATTAGGAAGGCGATCTCACCTCAATCATTTGTTATTGGTTGGGCTGGTCTTTTTACGGCCATTATGTTTATTGGGGGAATTCAACTGATCACAATTGGAATTATTGGTGAATATATTGGTAAAATCTATCAAGAAGTACAAAAAAGACCAAAGTATCTGATTAAAGAAAAGATAAACTTATGAAAAGATTAGGAATTATCTTAATTGCCATTGGAGTCGCTCTCTTGATGTTTGTCTCCTATAACTTTATCAAAGAGACAAATAAACTGGCCTCGCCAATTCCTGAAGATAAAGGAGTAAAGGTGATTTTTGTAACTCCAGCCAACAAATAGGCAACAAAAATCATCCTGAGCGAATGGTGAGCGAGGTCGAAACAGAGTCGAAGGATCTTTTTTACAATGTTGGCCCGATATTAAACTGAAAGATTTTATTTGCTCCACCTAAAAATAACTTGTCAATAATAGTTAATATTAAAAAGGCACTGACAAATAAGATGAATCCTATAAGGGCGAATTTTAAAGTCCCTTGAGCTTTTTTAATAGCTTCAGCATTACCAAATGAAGTCAGATAACGAAATGAACCAACCACAAACATAATAAACAGAACTAAGATAATAAAAAACGAAGACATAAAAAGAATGTTGCCGAAGACTATTTCTAAACATTTAAGAGTTGGAACATCATCTACGACACAATCACCCCATGGATTTATACCAGCAGCATAAACTGTAGTAAAAAGAGGCAAAAATAAATTTAACACAAGCAAGTTATTATTGTATTAATTTTGGAAATACAATTTTTTTAGTAACCCCTAATCCCGTATCGCCTGGAAAAAACATCGCTTCAACGACGCCTATGATAGCTAAAACTACAAAGATTAAAATAACTCCCACCAAAGCCGCTTGGATTTTTTCCCGAGCTTTATCAACTGATTCTTTATTTCCACCTGATGTAATCCAAGCTAAAGCGCCCAATAAAAGATAAAAAATTGCGATTAATCCAGCTACGATAAAAAATAATCTAATTATAAAAGTTAACGCCGCATCAAACTGGGGAACAACAAAACCTAATTTAACCGGGGCGTAACTAACATCCTGAGCAAAAACCGTCAAGAAGTTTAACATATGCGAAAAAGTATAGAGAATTTTTTTTTCCTTGTCAATACATATATTTTTATTCATCATGGGAACGAAACTGTAAAGCTTCAGCTACATAAGAAGCGTCAATAATTTCTTTTCCATTTAAGTCGGCAATCGTCTGACTAATTTTAATCGTCTTAAAATAACTGCGGGCTGATAAAGACAACTTAGAAATCGCCTGCTTTAAAAGATTGATTGTCTCAGGACTAAGTTGGCAAAACTTTTTTATCTGAGCTGAAGACATCTCTCCATTGGTAAAAATCTTTAATCCTTTAAATCTCTTCTTTTGAATCTCTCGGGCTTTCACTACCCGCGCTCGTACCTTTTGACTAGATTCGCTTAAAATATTACTAGTTAATTTTTCCTCTGACACCGAAGGAACGTCTATGTGTAAATCTATTCTATCCAAAAGCGGACCGGATAGCCTTTTTCGATATTTAAGAATCGTACCGGGCAGACAGTGACAAGGTTTTTTTTCATGGCCTAAGTATCCACAGGGACAGGGGTTGGATGCAGCTAGTAATAAAAAGCGTGAAGGAAAGATCAAAGTTCCGGAGGCCCGAGAAATCGTGATAAAGCCGTCTTCCAATGGTTGACGTAGTGACTCTAAAGTTGATCGGGGAAATTCGGGAATTTCGTCTAAAAATAAGACGCCCCGATGAGCCAAAGAAATTTCACCAGGGGCGGGATTTGAACCGCCGCCAACCAGACCAATCCGAGACGTCGTATGGTGAGGAGAGCGGAATGGCCGACTGGCAATAAAATTTTGATTGTGAAGTAGGCCTGCCACAGAATAAATTTTAGTTACCTCTAGGATTTCTTCTTTTTCCATCGCCGGCAAAATTGAAGGAAAAGCCCGTGACAGTAAAGTTTTCCCTGTTCCCGGCGGACCTTTTAGAATAATATTGTGAAAGCCGGCCGCCGCCATTTCCAAGGCCCGCTTGGCCGTCTCTTGACCCTTAATATCTTCAAATAAATAATCGTATTTTTCTTCTTTGATAAGACTGATAAAATTCTGATGAGGAAAAGGAGCAATCAATTTATCCTCATTCAAATGTAAAATTAAATCAATTAAGCTATCAACCGGATAAACCTCAATATCATCGACTAAAATTACTTCGGAAATATTTTCTCTGGCGACAAAAATTTTCTTGATTTTTTTTGACTTGGCTAAAAGAGCAATTGAAATTGCTCCCGGTACCCGACGGACGTCACCTCTTAAAGAAAGTTCTCCGATAAAAAGACTGTCATTCAAGATTTCTTTTTTAATCATACCGCCGGCCGATAAAATCCCAACTGCCATCGGTAGATCAAAAGCCGAACCGACCTTTGGGATATCGGCTGGTGCCAAATTAACGGTAATTCGAGTATCGGGAACTTTGAAGGAGGCATTAATAATAGCCGCCCTAACTCTTTCTTTTGCCTCAGCCACTGATTTATCCGGCAGACCAACTATGGTAAAGCCGGGAAAGCCTTGAGCTGCCACGTCGACTTCAACCTCAATTAAAATTCCATCTAAACCAATGACCGTACCGGAAAAAATTTTGGCTAACATATTTAGAATGTCTAAATAAAGAAATAATAAAATAATTAAATAAATGAAAAAATGAATTAAATGTATTTAATCATTCATACATTTGATTATTTATTTCTTCATTTGTTTATTTGATTATTCAATCATTACACTTTCCGTTTGTTTTGTCAGTTGCTTATAACCTACAAAATCATATTATTATATTGTTATACTGCGATATTTTTGACGATAGACCATGACTAAATAATTTGCGTTTGACATTAAAAAAAACTCGTACTAACATTGAAGTTGCTTTTTTATTTAAATATGGCAGTTATTCATCTTGACAAAAATAATTTTGAAACTGAGGTTTTAAAAAATAAAGGGGTTGTTTTAGTTGATTTCTATGCAGCTTGGTGTGGCCCTTGTAAAATGACCGGGCCGATTATTGAACAGCTTGCCGAAGAAATAAAAGAAGTAAAATTTGTCAAAGTTGACGTCGATCAAAATCAAGAACTATCTTCTCAATATCAGGTTTTTTCCATTCCAACTTTTTTGATCTTCAAAGACGGTCAAGTTGTTAATCAATTTGTTGGTGCCTTGGGTAAAGAAGGATTCTTATCAGAAATAAATAAAGTGACGCAGTCATCCTCGACCTGATCGGAGACCTATATAAATATTCCTTATCTCTTGAGTACTCTTATCACATGCCCGTGAATTACCTTTAGTCCTAAATGGGCTTGACCTAAAATATATAAAGCAAAAGTTGCTAACCAACGGAGAGATGATGTGATCGGCGCTTTTTGTCCTACAATAATTTTTTCATCGCTTAACGGTAATTTAATATTTTTATAACCGGGAAATTTGGAATGGGAGACCGATTGTAAGCCTAATTTTTTTAAATCAGGAGGCAATTCGATTGTTTCGGATCTAGGACTAACAAACGGTCTGACTTCTTCCTCTACGTTATCTTCAACCGGTTCTTTTATTTCAAACTTTTCTGCGGCGATCGGCTCTGCTTCTTTCGGAAAACTAATATTCTCGTTGTTTTTATTTTTTTTTACTAAATCATCAATTGCAGTATAGTTTTTATTGGCCATAATTTGATTATAATATACTTATGATCACTTGTACTTTTGAAAATAATAATAAGGCTTTGCTTCGTCATGTGACCATTAATGCTATAGTTGTTAAAGACAATCAAATCCTCCTTGGAAAAAGAGGTAGTCTTAATGGAAAACCAATATTAGAGTCAGGAAAATGGGGGTTACTTGGAGGTTTTTTTGATCGAGATGAGAATCTTACTCAGGCTGTCAAACGAGAGGTAATGGAGGAAAGTGGTTGGGAGATAAACGGTTTAAAACTATTTCGAATTAACGATAATCCAAATCGACCTAAAGAAGACAGGCAAAACGTTGATGTAATATTTATTGCCAGTGCAATTAAACAAATAAAAACTTCCGATGAAGAAGTAACTAAACTGCAATGGTTTAACTTTGGTGAAATACCTCCCAAAGAAGAAATTGCCTTTGATCATGGAGATAGTTTGGAGTTATATAAAAAATATTTGAAAAAGAATTTTCTCCTGCCGGTTTTGGGGTAAGGATATTATTTGTAATCTTTGACCGATGGAATTATTCCTTTGTATCCTTGTTTAAATTTGATTGTTTCAGCACTATAACAAGCATCATAAATGCTTTCCTGGACTGCTTTCGTGACAGCATTTCCTATGATGTCAACAGCAAACAAAGGCCAATGTGGTTCTTCAAAGTATTTCCCCATTGAGTTAAGAGGCTCTTTTATTTCCTCGGTTGAAAATACAAAGACTGTGTCTCCATCTACCGAAGTATGTACTGGATTAATTGCTCTTACCTGACCATTTGAACCCCAATGGGCTAATTTTTCATAATTTTCTCTTGTTTTTAAATCTACATTCGTTCCTACGATTGTAATTGTTGTGTTAGTTTCGTCTTGAGTGACAAATTCAGTTGTTTCTTCAAAATTTTTAAATTTTTTATTTTCGTCTCTATTTCCAGCCAAAATTGATCCATCTGGTTTTACTACATTACCTATAGCATTTACGACAGACAAGGCACAAATCATAATTCTATGACCTAAATTAACTCTAGCCGAGCCAACCCCAGATTTCATTGCACCACTACTTTTTCCGTTTTCTAAATATTGGAATTTCCCAACCGATACTCCTGTTCCAGCTCCAATATTGCCATTTTTTACAGGATCTTTTGATAAATTATCAAAAGCCTCTCTTCCATATTTTGGATTATATTGGCCTATTCTTGTTCCTAAATCAAAAACAATTGCTCCCGTCAAAGCAGGGTTAATAATTTTTGCGTCTCTTGAACCAATTTTATTTTCGATCATTGCCTGCATAATTTCTGACGCAGACATTAATCCAGTTAAGCTTCCCCCTGCAATAAATAATCCATTTCCACGATAAAAAGACGTACCGCTTTTAAATTTATCTGTATTAAATGTTCCAGGCGCACCCCCATAGGATTTGTAAACAACAGGATAGGACTCATCAAATATAACAACAGTACAACCAGTAAGTTTGTCTAAATGAGTAGAATGACCAACCCTAACACCTTTTAAGGCGGTTAGTGTTCTATTATCCATAAAAAAATTATATCACTTTACTCAAATATTAATTTAAAGTCACTACAATTAATTAATTAATTGTAGTGGTTAGATTCCTTTAGCTTTTTTTCGTTCGTAATCTATTTTTTCCTGCCAGGCATTTTTCCAGTTAACACCATATTTTCCCGGTCTTCTAAGTTCTAGAATTAACTCTTCAAAAAAATTAATCATTTTATCATTCCTAACTGCTCCTTTTAAGGCATTGATTATTCCGCGGCTATTTTCTTTGACTAGGTTAAATTTGGCAATGGTCGATGGTGATACTTTTGAAGATTTTGAAATATTATAGTAATCAAGTTTTTTTATTAACATATAGAAGATCGCCACTCTTTTCGCAATCATTATCCTCTCTGCCGGTGATAATAGATCATGAATAATATTTTGAAACTCTTCTTCATCTTTATCTTTTCCAATGACTTCAAAAAATAAAGAAAATATTTTTTCTAATATATCGTCGTCGACCGGATATCGAGATATTCTTGTCATACTTTAATTAATTAATTAAATGTAGTAATTTTGTCAACTGCTTATAACCCTTCGATTTCACTCAGGGTATCCTGAGCGGAGTCGAAGGATAACCTACAAAAACATGTTTTTAGATTGTTGTGACGAGATATTATTGAGATTAGATATGTAGCTTAGCAAGCAGTCTTTTAAAATTAAAATTAGATAAAAATCTATATCCATAAAAAAACGAGAAAGAATAAAATAAATCAGAAGTTAAAGTGTTTCGAAAAAATGGAATTCCAAAAGCATAGCTTTGCATCAATCCGGATAAATCTTTTTGATACATCGTCCCGGTTGCCCAAACTCCAAAATTAGTTATCAAAAAAAATAAGACTGAAGAAACTAAACTGGCAAATAATAATGACTGCCATTTATTGTTTTTTATTATTCTCCCAATTAAAGCAATAATTATAAAACTCACATAAACATAAGGAATGGTTTTGTGGAATCCTAAGAATATATCGGAGATAAACATGGCCGCCAGTGGAATTAATAAAGCAGATTTCTTCTTAAAATTGGCTCCAGAAAAAAGAGCTAAGCCTCCAATTGGAGCAAAGTTAGGCGCATGAGGAATTAGTCGGGCAACCACCGCCAACAAAACAATCGCTCCGTAGGAAATAATTTTTTGATTTAATACTTTTCTATCTTCCATTCGATTTTATCCCCATCTTTTAATTGATAACTTCCTGCTCCCACTTCGGCCATTTTACCATTTACAAAAAATGCCCAGTATTCTTTTTTAGAATTCAGCGCTTCCTGACCGTTAATTTCTGTAACATAAGCATTTGTTCCTTCTCCTTTTGTTTTAACATTAGTTTTTTCTTTCGTAAGTTCTAGGGCGGTTTTACCAACGGTAACTTCTTGTTTTACAAAATTTTTTTGATTGGCTAGTTTTAAATAAACAGTAAGTTTTTGTTGTTGGATGACTAAGTTTTTTGTTAACGATAATTTACTTTGATAAAAAAAATAGCCGGCAAAAATTGCTAAAATAACTAAAATGAGAATAAAAAATTTATAAAATGATTTCTTTGTTTTTTCCATAATTTCGTGCCATAACAAATAATAAATCTGAAAGGCGATTTAGATATTTTACAATAATTATATTATTGTTGAATCTTACCACATTTCTTTCCGCCTTTCGGCAGATGACACGCAAGATATGAAGCCACGAAGAAATTTCTGTTCCTCCGGGAAGAATAAATTTGTTCAGCTTTGGCAATTTTTTTTCCAGACTATCAATATTATTTTCAAAAGTCAGCACTTTTTCTCCAAATAAAAATTTTAAATCAATATTAGCCCCAGAAAGTACCGCCATAATTTGATAAAGATCTTTTTGGACAGAAATTAAAAAAATTCTATCTTTTTCATTTATTAATTTATTAATCACTAAGCCGATAAAACTGGTCAGTTCGTCAATAGATCCGTAAGCTTCAACCTGAAGATCGGCTTTTGAGATTCTTTTTCCACCATATAAAGCGGTTGTTCCTGAATCGCCAGTGCGAGTATAAATAGACATTTTAACATTCTGAGTATCCACATCCATAACATTTTTTACAACCTTCTTCGTGAACTAAAGTTACTTCACCACATGAAGGACAAATATCAAATGATCCATTGTGATGAGCGGAAACTTGGGATTGGATAAGAGAGGGTTGGGTCGTGGCTGTCATTAACTTTGGAGCTTCTTTAACAACTCCATTAGCTTCTTTTTCACCATTTAATCCATAATGCATTGATAATACTTTGGCGACCGCATCAGGCAAACTTCTTATTCTATCTTTACCAAACCCCATTGTTCTCGCCCCACCTATTCCCTGTAACTGGGTAATGATTTCATTAACCCGTTCTTCTACCGATAAATGAGAAGAAAATCGCAAGGCCACTGAAATCATCCTTCCTAAACCTTCAGCCATTGCATAAACATCACTACCGGCTTTTCCAACATTAATAAAGACTTCCAAGGGTTCGGGAGGATTCCCACCATTAGTATTTAAAGTGATAAAAGCAATGCCAACTGGAGTATTAATCCTATAAGTTGATCCATGAACTACCATTGGTCTAGGTTTGATTGTATATTGAGAAACTTTTTCTTTGTCCGCCGAAGCCTTGGCGGAGGCGGACTCTGGTTTTCTTTCCAAAACCCCGGGCCGCGACCCGTCCCTCATGTAGGCGATTCCTTTGCAGCCCAGTTTATAAGCTAAATTATAAAGTCTTTTAACGTCTTCAACTGTATGATTTTTCGGCGCATTAACTGTTTTTGAAATTGAAGCGTCAACATATTTTTGAATGGCGGCCTGAACTTTAACATGATCTTCCGGAGTTAATTCATTAGCGGACACAAACCAGTCGGGTTTTTGTACCTTCCCCTCCTTGATTTCCTTTTCGTGTTTTTTATACCAATTATCATAAAGATTATGACGAATATTATGAGTTCCTATTCTATCTTTTCTGATGAATTCAAACTCATAAACTGGCTCGATCCCACTGGTTGTATCAGCCATCAAAGAAGTTGATCCGGTCGGTGCCTGCATTAAAAGCAACGAATTTCTTATCCCGTTTCTCTTAATTGATTTCTTGACATCGTCGGTTAACTGACTGACAAATTTTCCTCCAAGATAAAGTTTACGGTCATATTTGGCAAAACTACCTTTTTCATGAGCAAATTCAGACGAAGCCCTATAGGCCTCGTCTCTAATCAGTTTATAAACTTTATCAATGAACTCAATTGACTCGGGTGTCCCATAACGAAGATGTAATTTAATTAAAACATCACCCAACCCCATTGTCCCTAGTCCAATTCTCCGCTCTCCTTCAAGTTGAGTCTTGCGGATACCGTCAAAGATATAAGGGTCCATATCAACCACATTATCCTGAAAGCGAACTGCCGTTCTGACGATCTTTTTTAAAGCCCCAAAATTAAACTGGCCTTTTTTATCAATATCTTTCCCTTTGACTAAGGCCGATAAATTTATTGACCCAAGATTACAAACACCCCAAGGCGGAAGTCCCTCTTCTCCACACGGATTTACACAAATAATCTTATTCCAATAGTAATTATTATAAAGTTTATTATATCTCTCCATGAAGACTACTCCTGGCTCAGCCGATTTCCAGGCGGCGTTTGCCACTAAATCCCAAATTTTTCTCGCTTTAACGATTTTATGAACAATAACTTTTTTTTCTAATTTCTTCCATGCTTCTATATCTCCAGTCCACTTTTGATCATATTCCGGATCTTTGATATCGGGAAAAACTAATGGCCAGTCTTTATCATTTTCAACTGCCTCCATAAAAGTATCAGAGATACAAAGAGAAAGATTTGCTCCGTTAATTTTGTTTAAGTCCTGTTTAACAGTAATAAACTCTTCAATATCAGGATGCCAGTCCCAAAGCATGAGCATTAGGGCTCCACGACGAGTACCACCCTGTTGAATAATGTCTTTTGTTGCAACAGAAAAAAGTTCAGCCCAGTTTATAGGGCCGGATGAAAAGCCATTAACTTTATTGACTCTCGCCCCTCGAGGACGAAGAGAGGAAAGATTAATACCAACACCGCCACCCCGGGCCATAATCTCGACCATCTGTCCTAAAGTCTTAAGAATCCCTCCTCTTGAGTCCTCTGGAGATGGGATAACAAAACAGTTATAAAAAGAAACTGCAAAACCGGTACCAGTTCCAGATAAAATTCTTCCTCCTGGCACATATTTAAAGTCTTTTAAAACTGAATAAAATTCTTTTTCCCATTTTTTTTGCTTTGATTTTTTTTCAACTATTGAAACGGCTTTGGCGATTCGATCCCACATTTCTTCAGGTCGTTTTTCCATTGATTTACCGGCTTTATCTTTTAACGAATAACGATCCAAAAAAACTTTTTCCGAAAGTCCGGTTAATTTCATACTATTTGATATTAATTTTTTTTAACTCTTCTTCAAAGTCATCTAGATCAACAAACCGTTTAAAAACTGAGGAAAATCTAATATAGGCTACCTTGTCAATTTTTTTTAAGCGTTTGGCTGCTAAATTTCCAATTATCTTACTTTCCATCTCTGTTGTATCTTTTTCTTTTAACTCTTCTTCTACTTCGTTAATTATTTTATCAATTTTTTCTGCCGTTACCATTGTTTTTTCACAGGACTTGTTAATGCCACTTCGTAATTTCTCTCTGTCAAATCTTTCCCTAGTTTTATCTCTTTTTATAACCATTATTGGTAGTTCTTCTACCCGTTCATAAGTGGTAAATCTCTTATCACACTTTTCGCAAGATCTTCTTCTTCTAACTGTTATTCCATCCTCAGATACCCTTGTTTCAATTACCTCAGTATTATGATTTTGGCAAAAAATACAAAACATATAGTGTCATATCAAATTTAAAACACTACCTGGCAGTTTTCAAGAGGTCAAAATACATCAAAACTATATCAAAAAAAAATTCAGCTTTAAAAAATTCTTCTTTTTGAAAAAAATGAATATTCTTTTAATTTTGTGAACGAAATATAATAATTATAACTATAATAATGAATATAAACGTATGTTTCTTACTGATCTCCTTTTCCCAAAATTCTGTCTTGGTTGTGGCTACATTGGTGTCTACCTTTGCCTTTCCTGTCAAAATAAATTAAAATCAATTGAACAAGATGTTTGTCTATACTGCAAGAAGCCCTCTTTTTTCGGCCTAACTCATCCAAGTTGTAGAAGAAAGTTTAACATTGATGGGTTAATTGCTTTATACTATTACAGTCCAATATTAAAAAAAATTATCAAGAATATTAAATATCGGTTGGCGACTGAAGTCTGGCAAGAATTTTACCGTATTATCAAACCTGAAGCGATTGAAAAGTTGGGCTTCTACAAGAAGCTATCTTCTGATTTTATTATTCAACCGATTCCACTGACAAAAAATAGATATAATGAGCGGGGCTTTAATCAGGCAAAAATTATTAGTCTATTTTTCCAAAAGTTTATTAAATATCACATTGTCAATTTATTAGTTAGAAAAAAAGAGACTCCACCCCAGGCCCAAACTAAATCTTTGTTAGAAAGATATCTTAATCTGAAAGGTACATTTGCCATTAACCCAAATTGTAGAGACGTGATTAATCACGTCTCTAACATTATATTAATTGATGATGTCATAACCAGCGGTTCAACCGTTAAAGAAGCGGCTCGAGTTTTAAAAGAAGCTGGGGCGAAAAAGGTTTATGTTTTAGCGCTTGCTAAAGGATGATTGTAATTGTTATAATTTTTATATGCAAAAAATCGAAATCTCTTCAAAAACAATTATTTTTACGGTTGGCTTTATTTTAATGTTGGGTGTTATTTGGTTGATAAAAGATTTAATCTTTTCTCTTTTTATTGCTTTTATTATTGCCGGGGCTTTGCGTCAGCCGGTTGACTTTTTAGAAAGGAAAAAGATTTCCCGATCTATTAGTTCTTTTATCGTTTATTTTATCTTTGTTTTTACTATTTTTTATTTATTTGCCTTAATTATTCCTCCTTTGGCCGGTGAAATTATTGTCCTCTTTAAAAACTTACCTCATATTATTATTAAAGTCTTTCCGACTTCATCTTCTAATTTTAACTTGAGCTTTCTTTCTAATAACATTCCTAGTCTGGCTAATGAGACTGTTAACCTTATCAAAACCGCTTTTTCTAATGTGATTTTTGTCACTTCAACTTTATTTTTTGGTTTCTATTTTCTTTTAGAAAAAAATCTCGCCCAAAGATTATTAGGAAATTTTTTTGATGATATGGAATTAAATAAAATTAGTTTAATATCAGAACGGGCTCAAAAAAGAATGAGTGGTTGGTTTTGGGGAGAAATAGTTTTAATGATTGTAGTTGGACTATTAACTTATGTTGGACTAAGTTTAATGGGAATAAAATATGCCCTGGCCTTAGCGGTTTTGTCAGGCTTGCTTGAAGTTGTCCCCAATCTCGGTCCGATTACGGCTACTATTCCGGCTTTTTTTATTGGATTGTCTCAATCTTATGTTTCAGGATTATCGATGATTGCTCTTTATCTTACTGTTCAGCAACTGGAGAATAATTTGATTGTTCCTTTTGTTATGAAAAAAGCGGTTGGTATTCACCCGATTATTACTTTAATCGCTCTTATCATTGGTGGAAAATTAGCCGGAATTATGGGTGTTATTTTAGCTATTCCTACCACAATTTTTTTGGAAACAATATTAATCGAGTCGCAAAAATTTTCAAAAAAATAATTCTTGCGTTTTATCTACGGTTTATTTACGGGAATTATATATTAACATATATCAAATGAAAATTGCCATTCTCGGAGGAGGCATCACTGGGTTAACGGCTGCTTACTATCTCGCTAAAAAAAATCATCAAGTGACTCTTTTTGAAAAAGAAAAAATCCTTGGTGGACTAGCCGCCGGATTTAAAACTGATAATTGGGATTGGTATTTGGAACGAGCTTACCATCATCTATTTGCTAATGACTACGATATTTTAAACTTTGCCAAGGAAATTGGTTTTAATAAAATATTTTTTAAATCTCCGGAGACTGCTTCGCTGTTTAGCAATGAAACAATGAAACAATCTAATAATTTAAAAATTCTCCCCTTAGACACCCCTATAGATTTACTTCGCTTCCCCTATCTTTCCTTATTAGATAAATTACGGGCTGGAATCGTAATTTCTTTTCTTAAAATATCTCCTTTTTTACTTCTTTACGAAAAACAAACCGCTGAAGAGTTTTTGAAGAAAACCATGGGGAAAAAAGTCTGGAATATCCTATGGCAACAGCTCTTTCGGGGAAAGTACGGTGATTATGCGGGAAATATTATGGCTAGTTTTATCTGGGCTAGAATTAAAAAAAGAACAAAGAATTTAGGTTATATTGAAGGCGGGTTCCAAACTTTTATTAATTATAATACAAATAAGTTGAAGAGTTTACACGTTAACGTGTTAACAGGTTATGGAATTGAAAAAATTAAAAAAAGGGGAGACAAATTTATTATTAATAATATGTTATATGATGTTGTTATTTCTACGTTGCCAACCCCCATTTTAATTAAAGTCGCTCAACCTGTTTTGCCAAAAAATTATTTACAGAAATTGTTAAAAATTGAATATTTGCATGCGTTAACTTTAATATTAGAAACTGATAAACCGATTCTTGAAAGAACTTATTGGTTAAATATTTCAACTAATAAAATTCCGATTATGGGCATTGTCCAACATACTAACTTTATAAATAAAGAACATTATGGAAATAAACATATTGCCTATTTAGGCTGGTATTTGAAAAGAGAAGACAAATTAATGAATATGGAAAAAGATGAATTGGTAAAGTTTGTAAAGCCATATCTAAAAATTCTTAATTCTAAATTCTCAATTTTAAATTCTTTTTTGTTCAAAGCACCTTTTGCCCAACCGATTTTTGATAAAAACTTTGTCAAAAACATGCCCGGTTTTATCACTCCGGTTAAAAACTTTTTCATTGCCAATCTCGACATGACTTATCCCTATGACCGGGGAACCAACTACGCGGTCAAGCTGGGAAAACAGGTATCTGAGCTGATATAATTAATTTATGAAAGGAGAATTAGTAAAGACTATAACTTCTGACGGGCTTGAATTAAAAGGATTTTTTTCTGATCAAAAAAGCGAAATAGCTGTTTTACATATTCATGGAACTGCCGGGAATTTTTACAACAATGAATTTATTGAAAAAGAAATAGAAATACTCGCTAAAAAAGATATTTCATTCTTGTCCGTCAATACCCGCGGTCATGATGTCTACGCAGATATTAAAAAATATGTCAATGGAAGAATTGAATGGGTACAGATTGGTGGAGGATTTGAAAAATTTGAGGACTGTATTTATGACATAGAGGCTTGGATTGATTTTGCCATTGTTCGTGGAGCAAAAAAAATAATTCTTCAAGGCCATAGCCTTGGTCCCCAAAAAATCTTATATTATCAATCAATCAAAAAAAATAGTCATGTCATCGGTCAGATATTTTTGTCACCCTGCAACGACGCCGGACTTGCCCTAATGAAATACGGAAAGCAAAAATATTTGGAAATAAATAAAAAGATTTTAAAAATTATTAAAGGCAATCAAAAAAACGATTTACTACCACAAAACTTGGCTATTGTTTGTCCAATGTCCGCCGTTGCTTATTCGGGATATCTTATCGAAGAAGGCGTCGGAGTTTTAAATCCATACCATTCTCCACAATCAAAAAAGTGGCAGAAATTTGAAAATATAAAAGAACCATTGCTTATCGTTTTAGGAGAAAAAGATATTTATATAAACGGTTCGTGTCAAGAAAACAGTCTCAACTATATAATTTCATTATTGAAAGAAAAAACAGAAAAAGTATTATCAACTATCAAAGTGGTTAAAAATGGCAATCACAGTTATATTGGTACGGAATTAGAATTGGTAAAAATTATTAAAAACTGGTTGAGTCAAAATTACCGAATATGAGAAATGTTTTTATTATTCATGGCTCTAATGGTTCTCCTGAAGAAAACTGGTTTCCCTGGCTGAAAAAAGAATTGGAAAGATTAGATAACCGAGTTTTTGTTCCTCGATTTCCAGTTCCAAAAGCACCAACTCCTGGTGGACATAAGCTCTCTGAATGGATAAAAACTTTAGATGGTTATAAACCATACATTAATGGTGATACTATTTTTGTTGCTCATTCTAGAGGATGTGTCTTTACTTATCATTATCTTGCAAAAATTAAATCATCTATTTCCGCAACTTTTTTGATCGCT
>Ga0209211_10000631_pt1 | contig 70736 bp, 72 predicted proteins | sample RifGroA2_FD_183992 | JGI IMG/M metagenome (GOLD analysis project Ga0209211, IMG submission 183992) | Groundwater microbial communities from Rifle, Colorado, USA - Groundwater A2 (SPAdes) (version 2) | ecosystem: Environmental > Aquatic > Deep subsurface > Groundwater | place: Rifle, Colorado... | reverse complement strand
AGACCCTGCCGCTGACCGGCATTGACGAACTGGCCGACTATGCCCAGCGCGAAAAGGTCCATGCCACCGTTGTCGGTCCAGAGGCGCCGCTCGCCGCCGGTATCGTCGATGTGTTCCGCGCCCGCAACCTGCGTATCTTCGGCCCGACGAAGGCCGCGGCGCAGCTTGAAAGCTCGAAGGACTTTGCCAAGCGCTTCATGACCCGGCACAAGATCCCGACGGCTAAATTCCAGACCTTTGCCGACATCAAGGCGGCGCACGCCTACATCGATGCCGAGGGCGCGCCCATCGTCATCAAGGCCGACGGCCTGGCCGCCGGCAAGGGCGTAGTGGTGGCGCTGAGCATCGCCGAAGCCCATGCCGCAATCGACATGATGCTGGCCGACAACAAGCTCGGCGATGCCGGCGCCCGCGTCGTGATCGAAGAATTCCTCGATGGCGAGGAAGCCAGTTTCATCGTCATGGCCGACGGCCGGCACGCACTGCCTTTGGCGACCAGTCAGGACCACAAGCGGCTCAAGGACGCCGATCAGGGTCCCAATACCGGTGGCATGGGGGCCTATTCGCCGGCGCCGGTGGTGACGCCGGAACTGCACGCCCGCGTCATGCGCGAGGTGATCATGCCCACCATCAACGGCATGGCCGCCGACGGCATCGTGTATACCGGCTTCCTGTATGCCGGCCTGATGATCAAGCCCGACGGCAGCTTGCGCGTGCTCGAATTCAACTGCCGCATGGGCGATCCCGAAACCCAGCCGATCATGCTGCGGCTGAAGAGCAATTTCGTCGAACTGCTGGATGCCGCCATTGACGGTCGCCTCAATGAGGTCGAAGCGGAGTGGGACCGTCGCGTGGCACTTGGCGTGGTCACGGCTGCGGCCAACTATCCCGAAACCCCGCGCAAGGGCGACGTGATCCACGGCCTGCCCGCGCCGACCGAGGACAGCCATGTTTTCCATGCCGGTACGGCAGAGCGCGATGGCGAAGTGGTGACGGCGGGCGGGCGTGTGCTTTGCGTTACGGCGCTGGGCGACAACGTCAAGGCGGCACAGAAACGCGCCTATGAGGTGCTCGATCCGATCAGTTTCGATGGCATGCAATGTCGTCGCGACATAGGGTTCCGCGCCATCAAGCGATGACTGCGCAGCGGGCTGATGTTGCCCGCGCGGCGGCATTGCTGCGCGCCGGCGAGCTGGTCGCCTTTCCCACCGAAACAGTCTATGGCCTGGGCGCCGACGCCCGCAATCCCTTGGCCATCGGCAAGATTTTCGCCGCCAAGGGACGGCCCGCCGATCATCCGCTGATCGTGCATTTGTCCGATGCATCGCATCTGGAGCGCTGGGCCGTGGATATTCCCGAGGCCGCCATCAGACTCGCCGCCGCATTCTGGCCGGGCCCCTTGACGCTGATCCTCAAGCGCCACCCGTCAGTACCGGATGCCGTTACCGGCGGCCAGGATACGGTCGGCCTGCGCGTGCCGGACCACCCGCTGGCCCTGCAATTGCTGCGCGAATTCGCTGGCGCGAATGGTGGTGGATTGGCGGCGCCCTCGGCCAACCGTTTCGGGCGCGTCAGTCCAACCACGGCGGCCCATGTGCGCGAGGAACTCGGCGACACCGTGGCGATGATTCTCGACGGCGGCCCCTGCGCGGTCGGCATCGAATCCACCATTCTCGACCTGTCCGGCGGCGAGGCACGCATCCTGCGTCCCGGCATGCTGGGTGCGGCGGCCATGGCCGCCGTTCTCGGCTATTCGCCCGAATTTGGCGGAGAACAAAACGCGCCGCGAGTCTCCGGCAGCCTGGAAGCCCACTACGCGCCGCGCACCCCGCTGCAACTGGTAGCTGCGGCAGACCTCGCAGCCACGGCACGCGAGGCGCTCGACGCCGGCCGGCGCGTTGCCGTGCTGGCGCCGCAGCATCTCGCCTTCAGCCACGGCGGCCTCCTCCATTGCCCCGCCAGCGCAGACCCGGCGCAGTTCGCCCATGACCTCTATGCCCGGTTGCGCGAGCTCGATGCCATGCGCTGCGACGTGATCCTGGCGGTCGCGCCGCCCGCCGGCGAAAGCTGGCGCGCCGTCGCCGACCGCCTGCGCCGAGCTGCGGCCGGCTCGAAATAGGGGCAAAACATCGCGGTCATCAGGGCCTGAAGTTTTCCGGCAGCGGTCGATAATTTTGCCGGAGGCGGATATTCCGCGAAGAGGAGGGGACCATGACTGCCAAAGAGCGCAATGGCTCACGTCCGGGAAAGCTTGAGCAGGATTCGGAGCGATATGGCCGCAGCGTCGGCTCTGCCGTGAGCGTCGCCATCAACCGGGGCTTCGTGGTCGGGCGCGAGGTTTTGGTCGGCAGCATCCCCGGCATCGTGGTCGGCTACAACATCGCCAGCTTCGGCCAGTTCGTCGGCAATGCCTACCCTCTGGTCGTGCGCACCGCGCTGGGCGTGACCAAATGCGGGATGGACGAGGTGAGCCTGGTCTGAAGCCGATTTCCCTTGGCGTATCGCCGTTGCTATAATCCGCGCCGCGAGGGGGTGTAGCTCAGTTGGGAGAGCGCGACGTTCGCAACGTCGAGGCCAGCGGTTCGATCCCGCTCACCTCCACCAGACACTTGTTTTAACTGTTCCAAACTAGGCCGGACAATCCAGTAACAGCAAGGGTTTCCGGCCTTTTTCATGCCTAGGCAGGCCAAGCTGAGCGAGTATACGGATCCATAGCCAATTCGCCTTATGCGAAAGGCGCCTATAGGGTCATGGGCATGGCAAGAAGGTGCTCCCGCCCTGGACATAACACTTGACGGTAATAACGCAGTGAGACATTATTAGCCATGATCCGATCTTTCAAGGACAAGGACACCGAGGCGATCTTCAACGGCAAGTTTGTCCGGCGGATTCCCAAGCAGGTCGCACCTCTGGCGGCGCGTAAGCTCAACCAGGTGCATGCCGCCGGATGTCTTGACGACTTGCGCATCCCGCCAGGCAATCGTCTGGAAGCCTTGAAAGGAGATCGGAAAGGGCAGCACAGCACCCGCATCAACGACCAGTGGCGCATCTGCTTCCGCTGGACGCAAGGAGGGCCGGATGCCGTCGAGATCGTGGATTATCACTAGCGAGGCCGAACATGGGACGACGTGACTTTTCCCCCATCCATCCCGGTGAAGTTCTATTGCATGACTTCATGGAACCGATGGGTATTTCGCAATATCGGGTGGCCAAGGAAATCAGTGTGCCGCCACGCCGCATCAACCAGATTGTGCACGGCCAGCGGGCCATCAGCGCCGATACCGCATTGCGGCTATCGCGGTACTTTGGCTTGTCCGATCAATACTGGCTCAATCTGCAATCGCTCTACGACTTGCAGATGGCGAAAGAGCAGTTGCATGAAACACTGGACTCCATCGAGCCGCTTGCCGCCTGACTGAAGAGTCCATGTGAGACGGGACCACTCGCTGCATGGAGCATATCAAGGCGCAGCGTTTGTCAGCATGATTGGCAAGTACTAAACTGAGCCGTCAAGTTGCACACGTTCGCCATACTGTTTGAAGTTGGCGTAGTCCCGCGAGCCTGATCACATGTATCCCTCCGACAAAACCACATCGGGCATTTCTCAGATTGCCCGGCTGCTATCAGACGCCACCAATACTGTAAGCGTCGCCAAGGCCCATCTGCTCCTTGGGCTTGAGGCTGAAGAACGGCAGGACTGGGAAGACGCGGCGGAATACTACCTTCGCATAGTCAAGTCTGCCCCGGCGGACGAAATGCTGCGGTACTTCGGGCATAGCAATCGCGCCTACTCGCTGATCCAGTTGAAGCGATTCGACGAAGCCGAGGCGCACTGCAGGGCAGCCATCGAGGTAGACGCCGCCAGACACAACGCCTACATGAATTTAGGGTTGGCCTGCGAAGCGCTTGGTCGCCCAACCGAGGCGAGTACTTGTTTTCTCGACGCAGCTAGCAGGAACGCGGCGGACAAACGGGCGTGGCACCACCTGCAACAATTGTTGGCAAAGAACCCAAACCTGCTTGCTCAGTCGCCGGACCTCGCGGCAAGCGTGGCAGCCGTTCGTGAGTTCTACGAGGCCCAGGCACAAAGAGAAAGGGTTTCAGGCGACTAGCCTGAAACCCTTGGTTTTACTGTACTGGTGCGCCCGGAGAGATTCGAACTCCCTACCCCTTGGTTCGTAGCCAAGTACTCTATCCAGATGAGCTACGGGCGCTTGAGAGGGCCGGATTATACCCAAGAAATCGTTGAAGACAAATTGAAAACCTGCGACGACGGCCGGACTGCCGCTGCTGAGCGCTATTTCTTTTGCGCCGTGCGGACTCGTTGCGCCAGGGCCAGGACCTGCTCCGCTGAAGCTTCGTCTGGCGTTTTGTCCTTGAATAGCAGCCAGAGCAGGGCCCCGTTGATGATGACCAGGGCGACTTCGATGTAGAGGATGGACGTTACCATCTGTCGCATCTCGTTGTGGCCAAACACGAAATAGAAACCCTCGAACGTGGGCAGCGCCGCCTTGGTGATGGCCGAGAAATATTCAAAAGGCGGGAACAGCAGCACCAGTATCAGGTTGATCGCTACCAGGCCCAGCACCACGCGCTGCTTGCGGTTGCCGCCGGACTGATTCACCTGTGTTGCCGGCACGGTGCGCAGCAGCAGAAACGCAATGCAGGCACTGATCAGGATGGCGATGATTTCGAGGGCGAGAAAGCTGGTGTTGATGACGCGGTGCGGTTCGCCGGCGAAGACGAAGTAGAAACCGTCGAAGGTAGGAATGTTGCCGATGAGCATCGAAACGTAATCGTAGGGCGGGAAGAGCAGGGCCAGCAAGAGGTTGGCGGCCGCAAACAGCAGTGCGATTCGTAGTGGATTATTCATGGCGCATTCACCGCGGGCGCGACCGGCCCTCTCCTCCGTGGCTGACGAATGGATATAGGTTAGTCGAGAATAGCTATGGGCGCAATGTCGCTTGACATGTCGCTTGACATGTCGCTGAAGCGGCGGCGAATGCGTATAAACTTCCGCCTGCTGATTGGAGGAGAAGCAGCAACATGAAGACTATTGTCACGATTTTTCTCATGTCGTGCGCCGCGTTCCCGGTTTTTGCCCAGGACATCAGCTTGCGCCATGACCTGGATGGCAAGGCGCTGGATACTCTGGCGACCTTGGTGTTGCGCTTCAACGACGCTTTGAAGGGCAAGGGCAAAGTGGTGCTGCAGGACGCCCGGGGACTGGAGAACCGTCATGCACTGCCGCACCTCGCCTTGCTCGATCCCGACGACAGCATGGAATTTTTCGGCTCGCGGCCGCGCTTCCGCCCCTTGCACGAGGTGATGCGCGAAGCCGGGCAAAAGCTCAACGCCGCCCAGTTTTACCCGCAGGTGGCGGATGCGGTGGACGACGCCAGCGGGCGCATTCAGGCGTTGCCGCTGGCACTTGCCCTGCCGGTGTTGTTCACCAACCGTACCAGTTTGCGCAAGGCCGGACTCGATCCCGACACGCCGGCGAAAACCTGGTGGGAATTGCAAAAGGTGGCGGGCGAGATCTATGACCATGGCGGCAAGTGCCCGCTGACCACCACGCGGTTTGCCTGGATCCATTCCGAGAATGTCTCGACGCAGGCTGGCGAGGCTGTCGTGGCGAAGCTTGGCAAACTGGACAAGGTGCTCGCCAACAGCATGGTCAACGTCAAGCACCTGGCGCTGCTCGCGAGTTGGCAGAAGAGCCGCTACTTTCATTACTCGGGACCGGGACGCGAAGGCAACCGGCGCTTTCTCAGCGGCGAATGCGCGATGCTGACCGGCGAATCGTCGCTGTATGCCGAAGCCATCCGCGCCGGGATCGATGTCGGCATGGCTCCATTGCCCTATTACGACGATGTGTATAGCCCCAAGCCGGCGGACGTCCTGCCTGATGGCGCCGGGGTCTGGGTGCTGGCCGGACACAAGAAGGACGAGTACAAACTGGCGGCCCGTTTCGTGACTTTTCTGCTGCGGCCCGACGTGCAGAAGGAGTGGGTCCGTGCTACCAGCTACCTGCCGATGACTCCGGGAGCGGTGATGGCGCTGCGCGATTCCGGCATTCCGCGGCAGGTGCTGGATGCCGCGCAAAAGCGTCTTTCGGTGTCGCGCAAGGGCAGCACGCGAGCCAAGCATGGGCCGATCCGTGATCGCCTGCATGAATTTCTCGGCGAAGAAGTGGCCTTTGTCTGGAACACCGATCGGGCGGCGAAAGAGGCGCTCGACAACACCGTGCGCCGGGTCAGTGAGGCCACGGCTCCGGTCGCTCCCCCGGCCAGGGCCGCCATTTCCCGAAAGCGATGATCTACCCGCGCATCATCGCGCATCGCTGCGGCGGAGCGTTGACGCCGGAAAATACCCTGGCCGGACTGCGCCTGGCGGCGCGCCTCGGCTGTCGCGGGGTCGAGTTCGACGCCATGCTCGCTGCGGATGGCGTGCCGGTCCTGATCCACGACGAGACTCTGCAGCGCACTACCTCGGGGCAGGGGCGCGTGGCAGATTTGAGTTCCGTTCAGCTTGCCGGACTCGATGCGGGTTGTCGGCACCATCCGGCTTTCGCTGTGGAGCCGCTGCCGACTCTTGATGAGGCCTTGCGGCTGTGCGCTGCGCTTGGCTTGTGGGCCAACGTCGAAATCAAGCCGTCCGCCGGACAGGAAGCCGAGACCGGACGCGCCGTCGCCCGCCACGCAGCGGCAGCGAAAGGCAAACTGCTGTTGTCGTCGTTTTCGGTCGCCGCCTTGCGCGCCGCCGCCGATGAAGCCGTGCGGCTGCCCCGCGCGATACTGGTCGAGGCGATTCCAGCCGATTGGCGCGAACGTATCTCCGCAGCGGAGGCGATTGCCGTGCATTGTTCGGCGCGTGCGCTGACCGCGGAGGCCCTGGCAGCGGTGCGCGGCGCCGGCTTGCCGCTGGCTTGTTACACAGTGAATCGCCGTGAGGATGCCGAGCGCCTGTTCGCCATGGGCGTCAGCGCCGTATTCACCGACCGGCCGGATCTCTGGTCAGCCACCGAAATGTAAGAGCCTGTTTCAGCCGTCAGCGAATATTTTCCGGAGGCGTTAATTTGCGCATGGGGCTGTCCCATTCCAAAAACGAGGAGCTACACATGAAACGCACATCCAGTCTCTTGATCGCTGTCCTTGCCGCTTTTGCGCTGCCGGTTCTGGCGCAAACCGCAACGCCGAAAGTCGACCAGCGCCAGGCCAATCAGCAACAGCGCATCGATCAGGGCGTGACGTCCGGCGCATTGACCGGCAAGGAGGCCGCCCGTCTGGAAAAGGGCCAGGAGCGCATCCAGACCATGGAAGACAAGGCCAAGGCCGATGGCAAGGTGACGCCCAAGGAACGCGAGCGGCTGAAGCAGGCGCAGAACAATCAGAGCCGGCAGATCGTGCAAGAGAAGCATGATCGTCAGCACGACCGCAATCACGACGGCAAGAAGGATCGCCCGCGCAAGAAGTAAGCCGGCCGCATGCCACCGGAGCCCGCCTCAGCGCGGGCTTTTTTATCGCCGGCCCGCGAAGCGGAATTCCCGGCGGGCAAAGCCCTCCGCTGGAAGCGGAGACGGTATCCCCCTGTGGGATGAGCACTGTTCTTGTAAAATTGGCGTTTCGCGTCAAAGGCAGCATCCAGCCATGAAAAGCTCCGAAATCCGCCAAGCTTTCCTTGATTTTTTCGCCTCGAAAGGCCACCAGATAGTGGCCTCCAGCTCGCTGGTGCCGCACGAGGACCCGACCCTGCTGTTCACCAACGCCGGGATGAACCAGTTCAAGGACGTGTTTCTCGGCTTCGACAAGCGCAGCTACACGCGCGCCGCCAGCTCGCAGAAATGCGTGCGCGCCGGCGGCAAGCACAACGACCTGGAGAACGTCGGCTACACCGCGCGGCATCACACCTTTTTCGAGATGCTGGGCAACTTCAGCTTCGGCGACTACTTCAAGCGCGACGCGATCAAGTACGCCTGGGAACTTCTCGTCGATGTCTTCAAGCTGCCGGCGGACAAGCTCTGGGTCACGGTGTATGCCGAGGACGACGAGGCCTACGACATCTGGACCCGCGAGATCGGCGTACCGCCCGAGCGCGTGATTCGCATCGGCGATAACAAGGGCGCGCGCTACGCTTCGGACAATTTCTGGATGATGGGCGAGACCGGTCCCTGCGGGCCCTGCACCGAAATCTTCTACGACCACGGCGAGCATATCTGGGGCGGCCCGCCGGGCAGCGAGGACCAGGACGGCGACCGCTACATCGAAATCTGGAACAACGTCTTCATGCAGTTCAACCGCGACGAAGCCGGCGTCATGCATCCGCTGCCCAAGCCTTCGGTAGACACCGGCATGGGCCTGGAGCGCATTTCGGCGGTGCTGCAGCACGTGCATGCCAACTACGAAATCGACCTGTTCCAGGCGCTGATAGCTGCGGCGGCACGCGAAACTTCGGATGCCGACATGGACAGCCCGAGCTTGCGCGTGCTGGCCGACCACATCCGCGCCTGCTCCTTCCTCATCGCCGACGGCGTGATTCCCGGCAACGAGGGCCGCGGCTACGTCCTGCGTCGCATCATCCGCCGCGCCATCCGCCACGGCTGGAAGCTCGGTGCGCGCAGCGCCTTCTTCCACAAGATGGTGCCCGACCTGGTGACCGAGATGGGCACCGCCTTTCCCGAACTGGTCAGCGGCAAGACGCGCGTCATGGAAGTGCTGAAGCAGGAGGAAGACCGCTTCTTCGCCACCATCGAGCACGGCATGGCGATTCTGGAAACCGAACTGGAGTTGATGGAAAAAACCGGGGTCACCCTCTTCAACGGCGAAACGGCATTCAAGCTGCACGATACCTACGGTTTTCCGCTGGACCTGACAGCCGACATCTGCCGCGAGCGGCAGATGAGCGTAGACAGCGCTGCCTTCGATACCGCCATGACGCGGCAAAAGGAACAGGCGCGTGCCGCCGGCAAGTTCAAGATGGCGGCCAACCTCGACTACGCAGGACCGGCCACGACATTCCACGGCTACCAGACGCTGGAAGCCCGCGGCAACATCCTGGCGCTGTACAAGGATGGCACGGCAGTCAATGAACTGATCGAAGGCGAGATCGGCGTCGTGGTGCTCGACGACACGCCCTTCTATGCCGAGTCCGGCGGTCAGGTCGGCGACGTTGGCGAACTGCGCTCGGGCCACGGCATTTTTGCCGTCGAAGATACGCAGAAGATTCAGGCTAGCGTATTCGGCCATCACGGTGTGGTGAGCACCGGCACGCTAAGAGTCGGCGCTGGCGTCACGGCGAAGGTGGACACCCTGGCGCGCGCCCGCACCATCCGCCACCACTCGGCGACACACCTGATGCACAAGGCGCTGCGCGAAGTGCTCGGTGCCCACGTGCAGCAGAAGGGTTCGCAGGTCGATCCCGACAAGACCCGCTTCGACTTCGCCCACACCAAGCCGGTGACCGCCGACGAGATCGTCCGCATCGAACGCCTCGTCAATGACGAAATAATTGCCAACGCCGAGGCGCGTTCGCGCGTGATGCCGATCGATGAAGCGCAGAAGACCGGCGCCATGATGCTGTTCGGCGAGAAGTACGGCGACGAAGTACGCGTGATCGACATCGGTACATCCTGCGAGCTGTGCGGCGGCACGCATGTCAGCCGCACCGGCGACATCGGTTTGTTCAGGGTTGTGATGGAGGCTGGCGTCGCCGCCGGCGTGCGCCGCATCGAAGCCGTCTGCGGCGATATCGCCGTGGCCAGCGTGCAGCAGCAGCAAGCGCAGCTCGACGCCGTCGCCACAGAGGTCAAGGCGCAACCTGCTGAAGCAGCGGCGCGGGTGGCGCAGATCCTGGACCACGTCAAGACGCTGGAAAAGGAACTCACGCGCCTCAAGTCCAGGCTCGCGGCCGCGCAGGGCGACGATCTGGTGAATCAGGCGGTCGCTGTCAAGGGCATCAAAGTACTCGCCGCGGTTCTCGACGGCGCCGATGCCACGGCGCTGCGCGAGACTCTGGACAAACTCAAGGATAAACTCAAGAGCGCCGCCATCGTGCTGGCCAGTACCAGCGAGGGCAAAGTCAGCCTGATCGCCGGCGTCACCGCCGATCTCACGGGCAAGCTAAAGGCCGGCGAACTGGTCAACTTCGTCGCGCAGCAGGTCGGTGGCAAGGGCGGTGGACGGCCCGACATGGCTCAGGCCGGGGGGACGGCCCCGGCGGGGCTGCCGGCAGCGCTTGCCTCGGTCAAGGCCTGGGTCGAGCAGCGCGCCTGAACTCGGGCGCCGGGCGGCATCAGAAGTCGGTAGAAATGCCCGGCCAGACGGCGTCGAGCGCCGCCTTGAATTCGTTTTGAATGCGAATCAGCGCCGCCCTGGTGTCGGCCTCGAAGCGCAGCACTACGACCGGCGTGGTATTTGAAGCGCGGGCCAGGCCGAAACCGTCGGCATATTCGGCGCGTACGCCGTCGATGGTGATCAGTTCGCGCGCACCGGGCAGCAGCTTGCGGCCGCTATCGCGCAGTTTCGCCACCAGCGCATGGGGTTCGCCTTCCTTCATTTTGATGTTGAGTTCCGGCGTCGAGATGGCATTCGGCAGATGCTTCAGCGGCCAGCTGGCGTCCTCCCAGCGCGAGACGATTTCGAGCAGCCGGGCGCCGGTGTAGAGCGCGTCGTCGAAGCCGTACCAGCGTTCCTTGAAGAACATGTGGCCGCTCATCTCGCCGGCGAGCGGTGCGCCGGTTTCCTTCAGCTTGGTCTTGATCAGGGCGTGGCCGGTATTCCACATCAGCGGCCGGCCGCCCTGGTGGCGAATCGACTCCGCCACCCAGCGCGAGCATTTCACGTCATAGATGATCTGGGCGCCGGGGTTGCGCGTCAGCACGTCGGCGGCGAACAGCATCAACTGGCGGTCGGGAAAAATGATTTCGCCATCCCTGGTGACGACCCCGAGGCGGTCGCCGTCGCCGTCGAAGGCCAGCCCGAGTTCTGCCCCGGTTTCGCGCAAGGCGCGTTGCAGGTCGACCAGGTTTTCCGGCTTGGACGGATCCGGATGGTGGTTGGGGAAGTTGCCGTCGACCTCGCAGAACAGCTCGGTCACGGTGCAGCCCATGCGGCGGAAAAGATCCGGGGCAACGCTGCCGGCGACGCCGTTGCCGCAATCGATGACGATCTTCATCGGTCGCGAAAGCTTTACATCGCCGACGATGCGATCGAGATAGGCTTGGCGCACATTGGCATGGCGGACGTAACCGCGGCCTTCGTAAAAGTCGGCGCTGGCGATACGGCGGCGCAGGTTCTGGATCATCTCGCCGTACAGCGTCTGCCCGGCCAGCACCATCTTCAGTCCATTGTATTCGGGCGGATTGTGGCTACCGGTGACCGAGACGCAACTGTCCGTCCCCAACTCATGGGCGGCGAAGTAGGTCATCGGCGTCGGTACCCGACCGATGTCAATCACATTGACACCGGTTTGCGTGATGCAATGGGCCAGCGCGCTGGAAAGCTCCGGACCGGAGAGGCGGCCATCGCGACCGATGACGATCGCCTTGACACCGCGCGCGGCGGCTTCGCTGCCCAGCGCCAATCCAATTTGGCACACCGTCTCGGCGGTCAACGTGGTGCGCACGATGCCGCGAATGTCGTACGCCTTGAAAATCTCGGGAGCGGGGATATGCATGCGGCTTTTTGGGCAAAGGTCGGTGCGGGAACTATTTTACGCCGAAGGGGGTGACGGAAGATGAGCGTCAAAATGCGCCAGCAGGCGTTGTGGCAGCCAATCAATGCGGCCGGGCAGGGCGCCGTGCACAAAGCCGACATGGCCGCCGTGACGATGGATTTCCAGCGTCACCGTGGCCGGCAAGTGCTCGCGCCGCGGCAGGGCGGCCACCGGCAGAAACGGGTCGTTCGCCGCATGCAGCAGCAGCGTCGGAACTTGTACGCTACCCAGCAGCGGTCCCGCGCTGCTTCGCGCGTAATAGTCGTCGGCGCCAAGAAAGCCGTGCAAAGGCGCAGTGACGGCATCGTCGAAGTCGCGCAGGGTACGCGCCGCCTGCGCCCGGCGAATGTCGATGCGGCCGGGAAAGCGACGCTCCTTGGCCTGGGCCGCCGGAATCAGCGTACGCAGAAAATGCCGTGCATAAACCAGATTGAAGCCGGATGAAAGCGCGGCGTTGGCTGCCGCCAGATCCAGCGGCGCACTGACTGCCGCCGCCGCATTCACCAATTCGAGTGCGCTATTGCCTTGTTCCGCCGCCCACTTCAGCAGGGCATTGCCGCCGAGCGAAACACCGGCGACGAACAACGCCGAATGGGCGCGTGCCCGCAGGCGGCGCAGGATCCAGTCGATCTCCTGCGAATCACCGGAGTGATAGGCGCGGGGCAGGCGGTTCGGCTCGCCCGAGCAGCCGCGAAAGTGCACCACCACGCCATGCCAGCCGCGGCGCGCCGTTGCATGCATCAGCCGTCGTGCGTAGTGGCTGTCCGAGTTGCCTTCGAGTCCATGAAACAGTGCCACGCAAGGCGCGCCGGGCGCTCCGGCGATCCAGTCGAGATCGATAAAATCCTCATCCGGCGTCTCCCCGCGTTCGCGCCGGTAGTCCGGCGCCGGTCCCTTGATCAGCCTTGGCCAGATGGTTTGCGCATGGCCGCCGGGCAACCAGGCCGGCGCGGAATAATGCGGCTCGGTCACGGCTGCTTTCAATGCAGGATGCGTGGCGCTTCGCCGATGCTGTCGGGGGGTACTGGCGAGGCGTGGTGGGCGACCATGCGCCAGCCGAGAGCGCCGCGCACATAGACATTGGTGGCGGCCACCGGCGCGCTCAGGTTCTGGTCGTCGATGGTAGAAATATGTTCCAGCACGGTGCTGACCATGGCGAAGGGAGTGGTCACCGCAGTCTGCTGCGACAGCCGCACCCTGAGTTTCCTGCCGTTGGCAAAGACGCGTTGCCAGGCGTCGCGAATCATCGCGTAACCGGTCAGGCGCGGGCCGCCGGGGTGCACGCAGACCACCTCTTCGTCTTCGGCCCAGACCGTCATCATGGCATCGATGTCGCAGCGTTCCAGCGCCTCGTAAAACGCGGCTTCGACGTCCTGCGGGCTGGCGAAGATTTTCTGGCTGGGCACGGTCAGGCCGAAAGAGAAAGTTGCGCGGTGATGATGGCCGCCACCTGTTGCGGGTCGATTCCGTTCATGCAGTCGAAATGTCCCAGCGGGCACTCACGCTCGAAGCAGGGGCTGCAAGGCAGGTTTCTCGAAACGATTTTGGCGGTCGGCGACAGTGGCGGCGTGTAGGCCGGCGACGACGAACCATAGAGTGCCACCAAAGGCCGCTCAAGGGCTGCGGCGACGTGCATCAGGCCGGAGTCGTTGCTCACTACGCAACGGGCGGAGGCGATCAGGTCGATGGCCTGTTCCAACGTACTGCGACCGCACAGATTGAGCGCCGCGCCTCCTGCCGCTGCGCAGATTTCTTCGCCGACAGTGGCATCCTTGGCCGAGCCGACTAGCCAGACCGGGCTTTGCGGCGTCGCGACGAGTCGCGCCAGCGCTGCGAAGTGCAGCGCCGGCCAGCGCTTGGCAGGACCGTATTCGGCACCGGGGCAGAAGATCACCGGTGTGGCATCGAGCGGCAGATTCAAGGCGCGGCGCGCGGCCTGCTGCTGCTCCGCAGTTGAGTTCAGGTGCGGCTGCGGCAAGCTGTCCGGCAGTGGGCCGGTCAGCGCGGCGTAGCGTTGCGCCAGTTGCGGGTGGCGGGCGATGTCGAGTCGATGGCGCTCGTTCAGCAACAGGTAGCGGGATTCGCCCTGATAACCGATGCGCCGCGGAATGCCGGCGAAGAAGGGAACCAGTGCCGACTTCCACGAGTTGGGCAAGACATACGCTTGGCAATAGTCGGTGCTGGCGAGACGGTGACCGAGGGCGCGGCGCGCGAGAAAACTGAATTCGCCGTGGCGAAAAGGATTGACGATGACCGCATCGACCTCGGCCATGCGCGCCAGCAGCGGCGCCGACCAGTCCGGCGCCAGCACGTCGAGGCGGGCCGCCGGCGTGTTGCGCTTGAGCAGCGAGAAAAAAGGCTGGGCGAGAATCGTGTCGCCGATCCAGGACGGAGCGACGACGAGAATTTTTTCAGCCACGGAGGACACGGAGATCACCGAGAGAGCCGATGGGTGCTTTTCTCTGTGCCCTCAGTGAACTCCGTGGCGAAACAGGTTTTCAGTGGTGACCCTTGGGGCGCTCGCCAGTAAAGCGATAGACCGTGCCGCAGTAGGGGCAGGCGGCCTCGCCCGTGGCGCTCTTCAATACGTCGATGGCGACCCGCGGATGGCGGGCCCACAAGGGTGATCCGGGGCGCGGACAGGCGAGCGGCAGGTCGTGGGCGGTGACGGCAACCTGGCGTTGCGATTCGTCGAGAGTTGACATGATTTACCTCAAGCGTGCATTGGACAAAATTTAGATGAAACTGAGCCAGTCGGCGTGGGCCGGCACTTTGCCGTTGACCACGTCGAAGAACAGGCTCTGGATTTTGGTGGTCACCGGGCCGCGACTGCCGATGCCGATAGTACGGTTGTCGAGTTCGCGGATCGGCGTGACCTCCGCCGCGGTGCCGGTGAAGAAGGCCTCGTCGGCAATGTAGATGTCGTCGCGCGTAAGGCGCTTCGACACCACCGTGTAGCCGAGTTCCTTCGCCAGCGTGTGCACCGTGGCGCGCGTGATGCCGATCAGCGCCGAAGCGATTTCGGGCTCGTAGATCTGGCCGTCCTTGACGACGAACAGATTCTCGCCGGCGCCTTCGGCAACGAAGCCGTCCACGTCCAGCAGCATGGCCTCGTCATAGCCGTCATCGGTCGCCTCCATGTTGGCAAGGATCGAGTTGGCATAGGTGCCCGAATATTTGGCGCGGCACATGGAGACGTTGACGTGATGGCGCGCATAGCTGGAAGTCTTGACGCGGATACCCTTTTCCATGCCCTCTTCGCCGAGATAGGCGCCCCAGGGCCATGCCGCGACGGAAACGTGCGTCGTTGCGCCGCGCGGGCTGACGCCCATCTTTTCCGAGCCGTAGAAGGCGATCGGCCGCAGGTAACAGGAATCGAGCTGGTTGGCGCGCACCACTTCCTTGTGTGCCTCGATCAGCGTCGCCTTGTCGTAAGGCATGGGCATGCGGTAGATGTGCGCCGAGGCAAACAGCCGGTCCATGTGTTCCTTGAGGCGGAAAATCGCGGTGCCCGAGACAGTCTTGTAGGCGCGCACACCTTCAAATACGGCGAGTCCGTAGTGCAGCGAGTGGGTCAGCACGTGGGTGGTAGCTTCGCGCCAGGGCACGAGCTTGCCGTCATACCAGATGAAGCCGTCACGGTCGGCCATGGACATGGTCATGCCTCCCGCCGGGCCGCCCCAAGGGAGGCATGCGCCCCCTCGGGGGGCAGCGAACGAAGTGAGCGTTGGGGGTACATACTTCCTCCAGCATTGCGTTGAACGAGGCGTTGATTTTAGCAGGGGCGCTAAAATGCGCGGATGAATAGTATCTGGAAGCCCAATGTCACCGTTGCCGCGCTGATCGAGCGCGAGGGCAGGTTCCTGCTGGTCGAAGAGGAAACCGATGCCGGTTTGCGCTTCAATCAGCCCGCCGGCCACCTCGACGAAGGCGAGTCACTGGTTGCTGCCTGTACCCGCGAAACGCTGGAAGAAACGGCCTGGGGTTTCACGCCGACGGCGCTGGTCGGCATCTATCAGTGGCCGCGGCCGCGCCCCGCCGCCGGGCCGCCCCAAGGCGGGGCAGCCGGTCGCTTCGAGGGAAGCGAGCAATCGTCACCCCCTTCCGCGGGAAGGGGGGCGGGGGGATGGCCGTCCGAGAACATCACCTATCTGCGCTTCGCGTTTTCCGGCGAACTGGGCGGCCATGAGGAAGACCGGGTGCTTGATGACGGCATCCTGCGCGCCGTCTGGATGACGCCCGACGAAATTCGCGCCAAGGCGGATCGCCATCGCAGCCCGCTGGTGTGGCAGTGCGTGACCGACTATCTTGCCGGGCGGCGTTTTCCCCTCGACCTGGTGCGGCACTACGACAACCATGTCTAAGGGGAAAATCATTGTCGGGCTGTCGGGAGGCGTCGATTCCGCGGTGGCGGCGCTGCTGCTCAAGCGCGAAGGCTACGAAGTAATCGGCCTGTTCATGAAGAACTGGGAGGACGACCCAGTGTACGATGGCGACGACTACTGTTCCTCGAACGAGGATCTGGTCGCCGCCGCCGCCGCCGCCGATGTAATTGGCATCGATTTCGAAGCGGTCAACTTCGCCGCCGAATACCGCGAGCGGGTGTTCGCCGATTTCCTGCGCGAGTATCAGGCCGGCCGCACGCCGAACCCGGACGTCTTGTGCAATTCGGAAATCAAGTTCAAGGCCTTCCTCGATCACGCGCTGGCGCTCGGCGCCGACAGGATCGCCACCGGCCACTATGCGCAGGTGCGCGAGTTCCTCGGCGCATGGCAGTTGCTCAAGGCCGAAGACGGCACCAAGGACCAGAGCTATTTCCTGCACCGGCTGAATCAGGCGCAACTGGCGAAGACGCTGTTTCCCGTCGGCCACCTGTACAAACGCGATGTGCGGCGGATCGCCGCAGAGGCCGGCTTGCCGAATCATGCGCGCAAGGACTCGACCGGTATCTGCTTCATCGGCGAACGGCCCTTCCGCGAATTCCTGGCCCGTTACCTGCCGAAACAGCCGGGAGAAATCCGCGTGCTCGACACCGATCGCGTGGTCGGCCGTCACGAGGGCCTGATGTACTACACCCTCGGCCAGCGCGAAGGCTTGGGCATCGGCGGCGTCAAGGGTGCGCCGGAGGAACCGTGGTTCGTCGCCGCCAAGGACATGGAACGTAACGTGCTCCGCGTGGTGCAAGGCCACGAGCATCCTGCCTTGCTCTCGATCAGTCTGGTGGCGAAAGACCTGTCGTGGATCTCCGGCACGGCACCCCATACGCACTGGGTCTATGCGGCAAAGACGCGCTACCGCCAGCCGGACGCCGCCTGCCAGGTGGAACGCATTTCGGGCGGGGAATGCGAAGTCGTTTTTTCCGCGCCGCAATGGGCGGTGACGCCGGGACAATCGCTGGTACTCTACGAATCGAGGGTGTGCCTGGGCGGCGGCATCATTGCAACACATCGCGCGCAAGACCAGTAAAACCGTGCATAAAGTCCTTGCACAAGCATGGGCGAACGGGTTTAGAATATTTTTTGGGCGGGGTGCCCTCAAATTACTGGAGGAATTTAGAGTATGAACAAGGCTGAACTGATTGAAATCGCCGCCAAGGAAGCTGACTTGAGCAAGGCGGCTGCCGGCAAGGTGCTTGACGGCATAATGGCGGCGGTAGTGAAGGCGGTATCCAAGGGGGATAACGTTACTTTGGTGGGTTTTGGCACGTTCAAGGCGGCCAAGCGCGCCGCGCGTACCGGCAAGAACCCCAAGACCGGCGCCACCATCAAGATTCCCGCCACCACCGTGCCGAAGTTCAGCGCGGGTGCAGGTTTCAAGCTCGCGGTATCCGGCAAGAAGGCCAAGAAGTAACAAGCAAGAACGATCTTCTTTCGTCGGACTGGGCCCGCTCGCGGGCCCTTTGTTATTGTGGCTGCGGATTTATCGGTTCGGAGTCCCACAATTGAAGCCTTGCGCGCGATATGATCCCCGCTGAAACGGACTTTTGAGAGGCTCACCATGATTACGACGCAACATCAGGACCATCTGGTCGAATTCGCCGTGTTCGGCGAATTCACCCTGGCCGACTTGAAGGAATTCGAGGAGCTTGTTCTGTCCGAGATCAAGTTCTCCGGGCCGGTGAATCTGCTGGTCGACCTGCGTGACATGGCGAGCTTTACTGTCGATGTAGCCTGGGAGGAAATTCGTTTTTCGCGAGAGCACGCCCGCGACTTCAAGCGCATCGCGGTCATCACCGAAAGCCAGTGGGTGGCCTGGAGCGCGTGGCTGGAGCAACTCTTCGTCAACGCCGACGTGACGGTGTTTGCCGACGAAGTCGACGCCCGCGGCTGGCTTGCCGAATGAGCGCCGCGTTGGAAGCTGCGCTGGTCAGTGTCGACGAGCTTGCCGCTCATCCGGAATGGCGCGTTTTCGACTGCCGGCATGATCTGAGGAACACCGGGTACGGGCGCCAGGCCTATGCCCGCGGCCACATTCCCGGTGCGTTGTTCCTGCATCTCGATGACGATCTTTCCGGCATCAAGACGGGTGGCAACGGCCGCCACCCGCTGCCCGACGCTGGTGATTTTGCGCGGCGCATGTCGGCCTGCGGCGTCGATGCAACGACCCGGGTCGTGGCCTACGACAATGAAGGCGGAATCTTCGCCTCGCGCCTGTGGTGGATGCTGCGCTGGCTGGGGCATGAGCGGGTCGCCGTGCTCGACGGCGGACTGGCCGGCTGGAAGCGCAGCAAACGGGCGCTGGAAGAGTCGGTGCCGGTTGTCGAAGCTCGCCAGTTCATTCCGCGTCCGCAGGACATGACGGTGGATACCGAGCGGGTTCTCGCGGATCTCGGTACGGAGTGGATGCTGATCCTCGACGCGCGCAACGCGAAACGATTCCGCGGCGAAAATGAAACGCTCGATCCGGTCGGCGGCCACATCCCCGGTGCCGTGAATCGCTTCTACGCCGACAACCTCGATGACGCCGAATGCTTCTTCAAGCCGGCCGAGCAGTTGCGCTGCGAATTCGAGAAACTACTCGATGGCCGGCCCGCGGCACAGGTGGTGCAGCAGTGCGGCTCTGGCGTTACCGCCTGCCACAACCTGCTGGCGATGGAGCTGGCCGGCCTGTCCGGTTCCAAGCTCTATCCGGGTTCGTGGAGCGAGTGGTGCGCCGATCCCTCGCGTCCGGTGGCGACCGGCTAGTCGTCGGCTTCGTGACGCAAGCGTGACGAATCGGCGCCATGGCGCTAGAGTCACGATGCGGCGTCGTGGCGCCTTAGCGCCCACGCCACGTGTTCGCGCACCAATGCCGAGACATGATCGGCGCGTGAGCGCAGGGCGCTGACCACTTCAGTGCTGGAAGGCGCATTGCCGAGTGCCACGGCGATGTTGCGCAGCCAGCGCTCGTAGCCGATGCGGCGGATCGCCGAACCAGCCAGCCGCTGGTTGAAATCACTTTCATTCCAGGCAAAAAGCTCGACGAGTGTTGCCCGATCGAGACCGTGGCGCGGCGCGAAATCGCTCTCGCCGGTCAGGGGTGCAAAGCGGTTCCACGGACACGCCAGTTGGCAATCGTCGCAGCCGTAGATGCGGTTTCCCATCAGTGGCCGCAGCGGCTCGGGAATGCTGCCCTTGAGTTCGATGCTGAGATATGAAATACAGAGTCGCGCGTCGAGCCGGTAGGGCGCGACGATGGCGGTGGTCGGGCAGGCGCTGATGCAGGCGGTGCAAGTGCCGCAGTGGTCCGTCACCGGCGTATCCGGCGACAGCTCCAGGTCGGTGAAAATCTCGCCGAGAAAGAAGTACGATCCGGCCTCGCGGTCGAGCAGCAGGGTGTGCTTGCCGCGCCAGCCCAGCCCGCTGTTCTGCGCCAGACCGACTTCCATCACCGGTGCCGAGTCGGTGAACACGCGATAGGCGAAGCTGCCGATTTCAGCGGTGATGCGGTCGGCGAGTTTCTGCAGGCGGGCACGCAGCAGCTTGTGGTAGTCGCGGCCCAGCGCATAGCGCGAAACGAAAGCCTGTTCGCCGTCGGCGAGCGTTTGCCGAGAGTCGGCGCTGGCGGGACGGTAATTGATCCGGGCAGTGATGATACTGCGCGTGCCTGGCACCAGTTCGGTCGGATGCGCGCGCTTGTTTCCCGCAGCGCTTGCCGAATTTGTCACATGCGCGGCCATATAATCCATTTCGCCATGGCAGCCGGCCGCCAGCCAGGCGTTCAGATTCATTTCGGCATCATCGACGCGGGCGCCGGAAAAGCCGATGGCATCAAAGCCGAGGTCCGCGCCCCAGCGCCGTATGTCCTCCTTCAGTTTCGACCGATATTCATCATTGCCATGCATGCCGAACATCTTACGTTACCCGGCGAAGCCGATACCCTTGCACTGGGCAGCGCCATGGCCGCGCATCTCAAGCCGGGCATGGTGATCTGGCTCGAAGGCGACCTCGGCGCAGGCAAGACGACGCTGGTGCGCGGACTGTTGCGTGCGGCCGGCGACAGCGGTCCGGTAAAAAGTCCCACCTACACGCTACTTGAAGTTCATGTGGTTTCTGGATTACACTTCTATCACTTTGATTTCTATAGATTCAATCAGGCGGAAGAATATCTCGATGCGGGACTCGACGAATATTTTTCAGGAAGCGGAATTTGTCTGGTCGAATGGCCCGACAAGGCCGCCCCGTATCTGCCGGCGGCCGATATGCGGATTGAATTGCGGGTCGAGCAGAATGCGACAGATGAGGGGCGCACGGCGCGCATCACCGCCGTCAGTGACAAGGGACGCACATGCCTCGCCGGCGTGATGTCCTCAAGTTCGCTGCGGCCAGTCTGACCCTGCTGGTTTCAAGAGTCGGCGCTGGCGCCACGGCGGGCAGCAGCATTCTTGCGGTGCGCGTCTGGCCGGCGCGCGATTACACGCGGGTGACGCTGGAACACGATCAGCCGATCCGGTATTCGCATATGCTGGTGAAGGGGCCGGAGCGGCTGGTGGTCGACCTGGAAGGCGTCGAGTTCAATTCGGTGCTGCAGACGCTGCCGTCGAAGATTCTCGACTCCGATCCCTACATCAACCTGATCCGCGCCGGCCGCAACAAGCCCGGCGTGGTGCGTCTGGTCATAGAACTCAAGGGCGAAATCAAACCGCAGGTGTTCTCGCTGCAGCCGGTCGGCGAATACGGCCATCGGCTGGTGCTCGATCTGTATCCGGTCGAGCCGGTCGACCCCCTGATGGCGCTGCTCGAAAAGTCCAGCGAGCCGCCGTTGAAGGCAGAGTCGGCGCTCGGCAACCAGGGCAAGCCTGCGGAGATGCCTGCCGAACGGGTAACGGAAAAGCCCGCTGAAAGGCCGGAGATTGCGCGCCTCGTCACGATCGTCCTCGATCCCGGGCATGGCGGCGAAGACCCCGGTGCGATCGGTCGCGCCGGCAGCCACGAGAAGAACGTCACGCTCTCCGTGGCGCGGCGGCTGAAGGAAAAAATCGACGCCACGCCCAACATGCGCTCGGTACTGACGCGCGACGGCGACTATTTCATTCCGCTGCAGCAGCGTGTGGCAAAGGCGCGTCGGGTTCAGGCCGACCTCTTCGTTTCGGTGCATGCCGATGCCTTCGTCAAGACCACGGCGCGCGGCTCCAGCGTTTTCGTCCTGTCCGAAACCGGCGCCTCAAGTTCGGCGGCGCGCTGGCTGGCCAACAAGGAAAACTCGGCCGACCTGGTGGGCGGCGTCAATCTCGGGGTCAAGGATCCCTACCTCGCCCGCACCCTGCTCGACTTGTCGCAGACGGCGACCATCAACGACAGCCTCAAGCTGGGCAATCACGTGCTGGGCGAACTGGGCCGCATCAATACCCTGCACAAGGGGCAGGTGGAGCAGGCCGGATTCGCCGTGCTGAAGGCGCCGGACATTCCCTCGATCCTGATCGAGACCGCCTTCATCTCCAATCCAGAAGAAGAGGCGCGGCTCAACGACGAGGCCTATCAGGACCGCATGGCGGAGGCCATCCTCAAGGGCATCCGCCGCTACTTCGCCAAGAATCCGCCGCTGGCCAAATCGAAGCTGGCACGGCTGGATTGATATAATCGACCGCTTTCCCTGCTGTCTCAATCCCATGCTGGTTTTTCGCGGTGTTCCCGAGCGGGCGACGACGCCTACGGTGCTGACCATCGGCAATTTCGATGGCGTGCATCTTGGTCATCGGGCGCTGCTGGCTGATTTGAAAGTCAGGGCGCGCGATCTTGTGTTGCCGGCAACGGTGCTCACCTTCGAGCCGCATCCGCGCGAACTGTTTGCGCCGAACCAGGCGCCGGCACGGCTGGCCAGCCTGCGCGACAAGGTTGAACTGCTGGCGGAGTGCGGCGTCGACCGCGTTCATGTCTGCCGCTTCAACCGCAAACTGGCGGCGCTCACCGCCGAGCAGTTCGTCGAACGGATCCTGGTGCACGGCTTGTCGGTGCGGCATCTGATTGTCGGTGACGATTTCCGCTTCGGCAAGGGCCGCGGCGGCGACTTCACCCTGCTGCAGCAGATGGGGCAGCAGCACCGGTTTGCGGTCGAGGCGATGCAGACGGTCGATTTCGGCGGCCTCCGCGTTTCCAGTTCCGCCGTGCGCGATGCGCTGGCGGCCGGCAACATAGAACATGCCGAAGAACTCCTGGGGCGTGCCTTTGTCATCGCCGGTCGGGTCATGGACGGCAAGAAGATCGGCCGCACGATCGGTTTTCCCACTGCCAATATCCAGGTCAAGCGCCAGCGCCTGCCCTTGTCCGGCGTATTTGCCGTCACGGTCTCGGGTGTTGCTCCGCAGCCGCTGCCCGGCGCCGCCAACATCGGCGTGCGACCCACGGTGGCGGCGGGCATGAAGCCGGTGCTGGAAGTCCATATCCTGGATTTTGACGGAGATATTTACGGCACCCACGTCGACGTGAATTTTCTGCACAAGCTGCGCAACGAGGCGAAGTTCGATTCACTCGATGCACTCAAGGCGCAGATCGGCCGCGACGTTGCGGATGTGCGCTCCTTTTTCAACACACATTCAATTACTGGCACCACTCATGGCTGATTATCGCAAGACCCTCAACATGCCCGACACGCCCTTCCCGATGCGTGGCGATTTGGCCAAGCGCGAGCCGGGCTGGGTTGCCGCATGGCAGGAGAACAGGCTTTACTGGAAAATCCGCGAGGCATCCAAAGGGCGCCCGCGCTTCGTCCTGCACGACGGTCCGCCCTATGCCAACGGCGACATCCACATCGGCCATGCGGTGAACAAGATACTCAAGGACATCATCGTCCGCGCCAGGACGCTGGCCGGCTTCGATGCGCCTTATGTGCCGGGCTGGGACTGCCACGGCCTGCCCATCGAACACCAGATCGAGAAGACCCACGGCAAGCACCTGCCGGCCGACCAGGCGCGCGAGCTGTGCCGCAGCTTCGCCGCCGAACAGGTGGAACGGCAGAAGAAGGATTTCATCCGCCTCGGCGTGCTGGGCGACTGGGACAATCCGTACCTGACCATGGCCTTCCGCAACGAGGCGGACGAGATTCGTTCGCTCGGCACCCTGTACACCCAGGGCTACCTGTTCAAGGGCCTCAAGCCGGTTAACTGGTGCTTCGATTGCGGCTCGGCGCTGGCCGAGGCCGAGGTCGAGTACCAGGACAAGAAGTCGCCTGCAATCGACGTCGGCTTCCGTCTCGATGCCGCCGAACGCGGCCGTGTCGCCCATGCTTTTGGCATCAAAGCGCTGCCCGAGGGTGACTGCTACACGGTGATCTGGACCACGACGCCGTGGACCATCCCGGCCAACCAGGCGCTCAACATGCATCCGGAGTTCACCTACGAACTGGTGAAGACAGCGCGCGGCTGCCTGATCCTGGCCGCCGAGTTGCGTGCCGCGGCGCTGAGTCGCTACGGCCTCGAAGGCGAAGTGCTGGGCGCCTGCCAGGGCGCCGCGCTGGCGCAGGTGGTGTTCCGCCATCCCCTCTACGACCGCGCCTCGCCCGTGTATCTGGGCGACTACGTCACGCTCGACACCGGCACCGGCATCGTCCATAGCGCGCCGGCCTATGGTCTGGAAGACTTTGAATCCTGCCGCAAGCACGGCATGCACAACGACGAAATCCTCACCCCGGTGCAGGGCGATGGCGTGTTCGCGGCGAGCCTCCCGTATTTCGGCGGCATGTATGTCTGGAAGGCCAATGCGGCGATCATCGAAAAGCTGGCCGAAGTCGGCAGCCTGTTCGCAAGCGCGGAGATCGTGCATAGCTACATGCACTGCTGGCGCCACAAGACGCCGATAATTTATAGAGCCACGACGCAATGGTTTGTCGGCATGGACAGGGCGGTAGCCCGCCCCGTCCATTCTGGACAAAGTGACGGCTATCCCCCCGGCCCCCTTTCCGGGAAAGGGGGTGATGATGTTGGGTCGCCTGCGGCGACACATGAGAAGCAGGTTACGTTGCGTGGCCTCGCGCTCGCTGCGGTCGAGGCGACGACCTTCTATCCCGACTGGGGCAAGGCGCGGCTGCACGCGATGATCGCCAACCGGCCCGACTGGTGCGTCTCGCGCCAGCGCAACTGGGGCGTGCCAATTCCCTTCTTCCTCCACAAGGAAACCGGCGAGCCGCATCCGCGCGCGCTGGAACTGCTGGAAGCCGTGGCGAAGCGCATCGAACAGGAAGGCATTGACGCCTGGTTCAAGCTCGATGCGGCGGAACTGCTGGGTGATGAAGCCGGCCAGTACGACAAGATGCGCGACACGCTGGACGTCTGGTTCGATTCGGGCACCACGCACCGCACCGTGCTGCGCGGCTCGCACGCCGAGGAAAGCGCCTACCCGGCCGACCTCTACCTCGAAGGCTCGGACCAGCATCGCGGCTGGTTCCATTCCAGCCTGCTGACCGGTGCCGCGATCGACGGCCGCGCGCCCTACAAGGCCCTGCTGACCCATGGCTTCGTGGTTGACGGCAAGGGCATGAAAATGTCCAAGTCGAAGGGCAACGTGGTCGCGCCGCAGAAGATTTCCGACACGCTGGGCGCCGAAATCCTGCGCCTCTGGGTGGCCAGCACCGACTACTCGGGTGAGCTGTCGATCGACGAGAAGACCATCCTGCCGCGCGTGGTCGAGGTCTATCGCCGCTTGCGCAACACGCTGCGCTTCCTGCTCGCCAACACCGCAGACTTCGACGCAAAGACTCAGATGCTGTCGCCTGCGGATTGGCTGGAAATCGACCGCTACGCCCTGGCGCTGACGCGTCAGTTGCAGGCCCAGTGCACCGCCGACTATGAGCGTTTCGAATTCCACAAAGTGGTGCAGGCGCTGATGAACTTCTGTTCGGAAGACCTCGGCGCCTTCTATCTCGACATCCTCAAGGACCGTCTGTACACTGCGGCGGAAAACTCCCGCGCCCGCCGCTCGGCGCAAAGCGCGCTGTGGCACATCCTGCAAAGCGTGACGCGGCTGATGGCGCCGATCCTCTCCTTCACCGCCGAGGAAATCTGGACCACGCTTGGTGGCAAATGCGAGCAGGGCGAAAGCGTCATGCTCGAAACTTGGCACGCGCTGCCGGAGCAGGCCGGAGAGTCGGCGTTGGCGACACGGTGGCAGGAAATTCGCGCCGTGCGCGGCGAGGTTTCGCGGGTGCTGGAAGACCTGCGCGGTACCGGCGGCATCGGCTCCTCGCTGCAGGCGGAGGTCAGCCTGCGTGTCGAGGCCGATGCCTACGAGCTGCTCGCTTCCCTGGGCGACGATCTCAAGTTCATCCTGATCTGCTCCAGGGTTACACTGGAAAAAGTTATGCGAAGCGGTATCCACTCGGACGGCGCCGGCGAGACGGCGTCTGGAGCAAGAATCGCGGCCCTGCCCAGCGCCTACGCCAAGTGCGCGCGCTGCTGGCACTGGCGCGAGGATGTCGGCCACGATGCCGAGCATCCGGAGCTTTGCGGACGTTGCAGTTCCAACCTGTTTGGTTCCGGCGAGGCGCGCGAGTTTGCCTAAGTTCGCACCGACCCTCGGTCATTGGCTGGTTCTGGCGACGCTGGTGCTGGTGCTCGACCAGGCCAGCAAGGCGTGGGTGCTGGCGAGCTTTAGGCTCATGGAAAGCCAGATCGTGACGCCCTTCTTCAATCTGGTTTTCGTTTTCAACTCGGGTGCGGCCTTCAGCTTTCTGGCCGGCGCCGGCGGCTGGCAAAAGTGGTTTTTTGTGGTCCTTGCGCTGGGCATTTCACTCTGGCTGCTGACTCTCTTGCGCCAGCATGCACAGGAGCGCCTGCTGCCGGTAGCCCTGTCGCTGATTCTCGGCGGCGCGATCGGTAACGTCATCGATCGCCTGCGCTTCGACGCCGTGGTCGACTTTCTCGATTTTCACCTGGCCGGCTATCATTGGCCGGCTTTCAACGTTGCCGACTCGGCCATCACCGTCGGCGTGGTGCTGATGCTCTGGCATCAGTTTCGCCTCGGCAAGGAAACTCCATGAACATCCTGCTCGCCAATCCAAGAGGTTTCTGCGCCGGGGTCGAACGGGCGATCGCCATTGTCGAACGCGCTCTGGAAAAATTTGGCGCGCCGATCTATGTGCGGCACGAAGTGGTGCACAACCGTTATGTGGTCGACGGCCTCAAGGCCAAGGGCGCCGTGTTTGTCGAGGAGTTGTCCGAGGTACCCGATGGCGCCACTGTGATCTTCAGCGCCCACGGCGTGCCGCAGGCGGTGCGCAAGGAAGCGGCGGAACGTGGTCTGAAGGTATTCGATGCCACCTGTCCGCTGGTGACCAAGGTCCATCTCGAAGTGTCGCGCCTGCACAAGCAGGGCTACGAGATCGTGATGATCGGCCACAAGGGACACCCGGAAGTCGAAGGCACCATGGGTCAGGCGACCGGCCGCATGTATCTGGTGGAAAGCGTCGAGGACGTGGCGCTGCTGAAAGTCGGCGCTGACGGTACGGCGGGGCTGGCCTACGTGACGCAGACGACGCTCTCCGTGGACGATGCGCAGCTCATCGTCACCGCCTTGCGTACCCGTTTTCCCGACATCGTCGGGCCGAAGAAGGATGACATCTGCTACGCCACGCAAAACCGCCAGGACGCGGTCAAGGCGATGGCCGGCAAGGTCGACCTGGTGATCGTGGTCGGCTCGAAGAACAGTTCGAATTCCAATCGCCTGCGCGAAGTCGCGGCGATCGGCGGCATACCGGCCTACCTGGTGGACGGCGCCGAGCAGATCGAGGCGCAATGGCTGGCGGGCAATGCGCGGGTAGGGGTGACGGCTGGCGCCTCAGCGCCCGAGGTACTGGTCAACGGCGTCGTCGATCGGCTGAAGGCCGCTGGCGCGGGCCGCATCGAAACCCTGGACGGGGCGGCCGAGAACGTCAATTTCCCCTTGCCGAAAGAGCTGCTCGGCGAATAGGTTTTCGCCGGCTTCTGCCCTCAGGATTTCTGCTTCTTTGCCAGGGCGCGCGTCAGCAGTTCGATCTCGTCTTCGACGGTGACCAGTTCGGCCTGCATTTCGCTGGCGCCCTCTTCGATTTTCTTCACGCGCTTTTGCGATTCCGCGATTTCGCGTTCGATCTTCTTCAGTTGCAGCAGGTCGTCCTTGCTTCGCGCTTCCTCGGCGGACTGCTCCATCTTCAGCAGCCACTGCGCCGACTTGCCCCTGGCCACTTGGTCGCCCCCCGCCCGCTTCAGCAGGGTGCGGATTTCTTCGGCCCGCTCTTCCTGGACGGCCATCTTCGCCTTGAGTTCGGCAAGCGGGAGACTGTCGTAGCTTTGCTCCGCTTTGCCACCGAACAGGCCGCCCAACAAAGTAGAAAACCCCATCGCAAACCTCCCTGATAAACAGAGCCGGAACCGGACGTGTATCCGCGCTTCTGGAATTCTACCAGCACACTCAATGGCGCAATTCCTCGCGGCTGCAATTCCGGAGTCGTCGGCCCGAGAGTCGGCGCTGGCGATACGGCGACCGAAGCGTCACCAATGCGCCGGACTATCTTGGCGCAGGCAAGACATCTTCGGCCACCAGGGTGAACTCGAGTATTTTCTCGCTTTTTACATTGAGGCCGAATTTTCTGGCGGGCGAGAAACGAGCCTGGCTCAGGGCGGCGATCAGCGCCTTGTCGAATACCTCCGGCGGTGTCGCGGCGACAATGTCGATTGCATCGACGGCGCCGGATTCACTGATCAGGACCCGCACCCTGACCACCCCGTTGATTTCGGCAAACAGCGCCCGATCGGGATACTCCACCTCAGGCACACGGATGAATTCGGCGCGCACATCAACTTCGTCTGCGGCGTAATAGTGATCCGCAACGGGCAGAGCGGGAGCCCAGTCCGGCAACAGTCCCGCCGTGGAATCGATGGCCGGCGCGGCAGCAATCTCACGGCGCGGCGCGGGAGAAAGCGCTGTCAGGCCGTTGTGGACGAAAGTCACAGAAAGTGGTGGCGAGGCGGAGCGGGCGGGAGGGTGGCCGCCACCGCCGCTGCCCGTCGTCGCAACGGCGGCATGCAGCGCAAGCGAAACGATGAACGAGCGAACCAGCCGCCAGTCAAGCCGGCCCGCGCCCATGGCTCGGGAGTGGCGAGTGGATCGCGCAGCGACGCCGGTTCGCCGGCGCCGTCACCAGCGTCCGCTGCTGCACCACGCCTTGGTGTTGTCGCAGGTACGGGCGCCGATCGAAGAGATGGAAAACGCGCCGATCGAGGCCAGGGTCGAGGCATCGACAGGTGTTGCCGTCAGGGTATAGGTCTGCCCCGAGACGTTGGGCGAAACCGTGAAGGCGTACTTGCTGTCTTGCGACAGCCCGGTAGTCCTGCCCAGGCCGCCCGCCGCGGTGCCGTTGTAGGCCGTCGTCACGCTGGCACTGAAGGCATTCGAGTTGAGGTAGATCTTTTCCTGCAGACCGGAGAGTTCGGTCAGTTCGCCCTGTGCCGCGACGCGCGATGAACGCAGGATGTACTCCTGGTAATTGGGATAGGCAATTCCCGCCAGGATGCCGATGACGGCGACCACGATCATCAGTTCAATCAGGGAAAATCCCCGCGCCGGATGCCCTGCCGCGTTACGGCTTTGGTAGCCATGCATTCTCATTGCTCTCCCCTTATTCACGAATCAATTCACGCCAGCTGACACGGCCAAGCTTGCCAGAATTTCGACTTTGCTGGTAGCCCGTGATGGTGCTGGTAATCGACGAACTCTGGTTCAGATTGGTGCCGGCATTGCCCTCGTTGGCCACACTGCCATCGCCGGTGCCGGCGGTGAACACCGTGGTTGATTGTCCGGTGTTCCAGCGACTTACGCTACCGTCAGAGTTAAGGCTCCTGGCGGTGTACGTGGTGGTCACGACCAGTGTTGACCCATCGTCATAGGTGATGGTGACGGTCACCGTCTTTACCGAGGACATGCCGGTGCCGGTGATCGTGGTTGTGCTTGTGGTGCCGGTAACCAGCGCTCGGCGGGTGCCTTGTCCGGGGTCCGATGAGCCCGAGGCGGGGGTCGAGTAGCAGGCTGCCGCCGCCTCGGTACCCGTCTTGCCGGAAATGATCTGGTCGGTAAAGCAACTCGTCGGGTCTTGCGCAGCCTGCTTGGTAAAGCCCGCCGCGCCGAAACAGATGTTTTCCGGGTGGTGCCAGAACACGATGTACTCCGCCAGCACATAGGTCTCGAAGTCGGCCGCCCTGATCCGCCAGCCGTATTCGGGTTTGCCCGGAATGTTCAGTTCCAGGGCGCTGTCCGGCGTCGTCGCCTTGATCACCTGGATCGTCAGCGAGCCGTTATGCCGGGCGCCGGTGGAGGTTGTCGGGCTGATTTTGCTGCCGGTATCCCAACCGTTGGTCCCCGGCCCGTCGGTGCCATTGTCAGGCGGGTCGACCGGCTGGTACATCTGGCCGTCAATCGCGCCGCGTGACGGAACCGCACAGGAATAGTTGGTTGGATGCAGGCCGACGCGATCGTCGCCATTGCCCCACCAGTCCTTGTGCGAAAAGGCCTCGCGCGGCATGTCGAACTGCAGGGTGAAGCCGGCACTGGCCAGCGTGTAGGTCGTCAGGTCGGCAACCGCCAGCGTGGCCGCAGTGCCGAAGTCCTTGACGCTGACCGCTCCGCTGCCGCCGATATCGAGGGTGACCGCCGGACTGAGGTACTGATTGTGAGCAATGATCTTGAACTCGGTGGAGTTGCTGATGTAGTTCGACAGGTTATAGGCGGAGTCGCTGGCATTGAGCATGTTCACGCCGGTCACGTCATATTTGTCATCGTATTCGTGGACGTGCTGGATCCTCGGGCAATTGACCAGTGTGCCGCCGATATCCCCAGCGTCCTGTCCGGTGCGGGACTGACTGGTGACCAGGAAGGGCGCAAGGTCATCGACACCACCGGTCGCCGCGGTTCCGGCTGATGCACTGACGGTCGTCGACTGGACCGAGGCTGCGGTTGCCGCAACTCCCCCGGCAGTGGCGGTTCCTGTTTGTTCGTAAGTCACCGAATTCCAGTAGCTCGCGGTTTTGGGCGCACCAAGCTTGACGGCTTTGCCGTTGGTATAGGACCCGGTATCTATCAAACAAACGGTGGTGACTGGTGCGCTCGAACATATAGTACTGATCTGACTTCCACCAATATAAGCTTGGATGGTCCCGCCGACACCGATGGCACTGACTAGCGCGTTGGCCGCGTCCGCAGGCGTCTTGTTTTGGCCAATAGTTATCTCGGACGTGGATACTCTGGTCGAACCCACCCAGATGCTGTCGCTGCGGCCCACGTCGGTGCCCAGTGTGTCGTCTATCTTTGCTGAGTTTGACGAACTTGTCTTCCCTGTTCCCCCAAAAGCTACCAGTCCGGTAGGGTATACAGCGCCGAACGAACCGGCGGTGCTGGCCACGGAGATGGTCGGCGCCGCGCCGCCGTTGGCGGTCTGGGTGAAGGTGATGGTGTCGTTGGCGACATTGGTAGTCGTGATGCTTCGAGTGAAATTGGCCGGGTTGGTAAGCGCCGCATTCAAGGCAGCTGCAATTTGGCTGCGGGTTGAACCGGCAGCAAATCCGACCGTGGACGCCAGGATGCCGACGCTGTTGAAGGTGACGCCGGTGATGCGCGAGGCGCCGGCCGGCGGGGCGTTAATCACGATCTTGCCGACAGCCGGAGTGCCAGCCACTGTCGGGGCAGTGACGCTACCCGCCACCTTGGTAAAACTCAGCCCGTTACCGGAGGCGTAGCTGCCAGTCGGCGCGGTGATGGTCACCGTATTGCCGGACGAGGTCGCGGTATAGCCCGATGCTTTGGAGTTGATGGCATTCTTCAGCGTAGTCGCATTGGTGGTCGTTGCCGTGCCGTTCGTTACTGAAAACGCATCGGCAATCGCGGTGGCGCCAAGACTGATTTGCCCCACGTTCGCCGCATAGGAATTACCGGTACTGGTCACCACGATCTGATATTGCGCGTCGATGCCGGTCGTCGTCGTGCCGCCGGTATAGGTACAAATCCTGGCGCCGTTATTGTGGTAGTAAATATCGACGTCGAAGTGGCCACCAGAGACGCCGCGACCGCCAGTTTCCTCCTCTGGCGGGGTATCCGGTGTGTTGCCGGCACTGACATAGGGGTTGTTGTTGAACAGTGTGGTGTTCAGCGTCGAACTGATCAATACCAGCGTGGGCATGGAGAACATGCCGGCGCCAAGGTTCATCCCCAGCGGAACGCCAAGTGAGGTTGTGATCGCCACGCCGTCAGTGTCCGTGGCGCGGTCGGCATCCGTCAGCAGGCCGTCGGCATTGAGATCGAAGACCAGCTTGGTCGGCGCGCCGCCGGTCAGGTGATTGAGTTCCATCAACCAGTTGGCGCCGTTGGGCCGGGTGCTATTGACCTGGGCGGCATTCAGTGCCACCAGGTGATATCTGCCGTCACGGACAAAGCCGCCGCTGACGATGTGCTCGCCGACCGGCAGCGGTGTCTTCCAGCCCTTGTGCGGCGGCACGTCCAGGAGAGGATCGCAGGTCGCTGGCGGGGTCGGTAGCGGCACTTCGTCGCAGCGATTGACCGCCGTCCAGTTGGGGACGTTGTCGGTCGCTACCCGCACTGCCAATGCCCCACCCCAGGAGCCGGTGCTGAGGGTCTGCTCAACAAAGCTGCGTCCGGGGGAGGTGGTGCTCGCCCCGTCCCATACCGCATAAACGTAATTCTGGGCGGTGGTGTCGGCCGCCTCGGTTGCCGAGAACAGGCGTCCCGTCGCGAAGTAGACCAGGTAACCACTGGTCGGATGCGCCGCCACTTCGGGCGCGCCGATGATGGCCTTGCCGGGGGTATGTTCCGCGGTGTGAAGCTGGGTCTTCGACCATAGGGTCGGATCGGCGTTTCGTATGTCGAATTTCCACACGTTGCCGTCGATATCGCCAGCATAGACGTAGTCCATGATGCCGTCCAGATTGGTGTCGATCGCCGTCGGCGTCGACAGGCCGTTGGGACTGGCGACGCTGCCCGAGCCGGTGTCGATGGCCCGGATCAGCAGGCCGGTCTCGACGTCGATGACATAGAGGACAGCCTTGCCGCTGCTGCTGAGATAGCCATTGGACACCAGCACCGCCCATTTGCCGTCGTTGGTGCGGACGATGCTCGGGTCGCCATAGGTGTAGCCGAGGTCGCCGAAATTGGTCGAGGTCGAACTGATTTCCCAGAGAATCTTTGCCTTGGCCGCGGTTTCATCGGCGGCTGTGGCAACGGAGACATCGAGGGCATAGATGCCCTTGCCACCTGCTCCCAGGCCACCCACCAGGACCGTGCGCCAGTCGGGTGTGCCGGTCGTGCCGAAGTTGACATCGCCGCCGGTAAGCCCGCCGTCGACATAGTAGTTATGGTCGTAGGGGTCGACGGTGAGCTTGCTCAGGTTGCTGATCAGCATCGAGGGAATGTAGGCGAATACTTCGTCGCCCGTCGATGCATCGAAGGAATGCACCATGCCGTCGTTGGCGCCGACATAGACACGCCCCGCGCGAGTGAGATTGTTGCTCTTGTAGGTCTGATAGCTGTCGAAGGTGTAGTCCGCAGGCGGGGCGCCGACATAGGCGGCGCGGGCGTGCATGATGTCCCCCAGCACGCTGTAGCGTCCGCGAAGAGTGCCGGTGGCGGAACTGCCGGTGTTAACCACGACCGTTACGCCGCCTTCTGTAGTGGTGAGCTGCTTTTCGTTGCTGCGATCGCCGCGAATGAAGTTCACCGCGTTGGTGCCGCCGATGGCGGTCACCTGCGACGCGCTGAGGCCGGGCGAGGCATCGCGAAACGGCACGGCGGTGCCCGCGGAGTTTCGCGTGACAATGCGCCGGCCCGTGTTCCAGTCCTGTGCATTGACTTGGTCGGCGGCTGACCACAGCTTGTTGTTAAGGGTGGAGTGACCGGTCGAATCGATGGGAAATGCGCTGAGGTCGCCCTTCCATGTCACCGGATCGAACCACGGGTCGAAGGAAAACTGGCTTCCGGTTGATACATTGAATCCGGACAAGGCGATGGGCGGCAGGGTGCCGAAGGGTTGATCCTTGGGCGTGAACGATGTCGCGGCGTGTGCGATGCCGATTCCGGCAGCCAGCATAATCACGCCAGCCGACAGGCGCGCGGCGAACGATTTGAACGAATTGTTGGGCAGTTTCATTTTCATCTCCTCGCAGGCGCGCCGGATCAGGTGTTCTGGCGTGCTGCAAACAGGCTTTGCACGACACGGGTGGCTCCCAGCAAACTGGTGCCACGGGCGGATATCCGGAATACATTGACTTTGGGGCAAGGCGCCGGGTTGTTGTAGGTGTTGCAATTGCCAAGACTGTTCGACGGCAGCGTGCGATTGGTGACGAAGACTTCGATGACGTACCGCTGGCGACCGTTGGAGCCGGTGACTTCGATGGAATTGGCATCGGCCCAGTTGAGCGTCAGCGGATCAAGCACCGAGTCGACCGGATACAGGCCGGCCACGGCGGTGCCGCCGAAGAAAGCTGCGTTGGAATAGTTGGTCGAAATCCAGTTTTCCGCGACGGCCAGCGCGCTTTCCGATTCGTTCTGGGCCGCATTCTGGAATTGCAGATTGGCTGCCAGGCGCAGGTTGGATTTCGATATCGTGATAGCCGAGATGCCGATCAGCGACAGCGCCGTCAATATGGCCAGCGTGACGATCAGCGCAGAGCCGCGCTGCCTGGATTGACCTTGATTTCTGTTCATGGATGCCATGCTTCGTCTCAGTTTCGCAATTGAACAACCGCCGAATACACTTCGCGCGGATAGCCGTCGGTTACCGTCACCGTGGTTCCCGCTAGCCGGTGCGTCCGTGACAGGCCGGCAAGACCCGGTTCGGTGGTGGCGCCGCGAACCAGCAGCGCCACCTCAATGGCCTGCACCGAGTCCCAGTCCGATACCGAAGCCGGCTCGAAATAGGTGCCGGTAGTGTTCAGGCTCATCTGGCCGGCGCGAATCTGCATGTTTTCGACGCCGCTGGCCACCAGTTCCGCCACCATGGCCGGACCCGCATCCAGACGCATGCGATACAGGGCGGGAACTTGCGGCGATTCGGTGGCGCTGTTGGTCCAGGGGCTGATGTAATAGACGTATTCTTCGAGTCGATAGTCGAAATACGGTGGCTGCTTCGACGACGCGAGCAGGTCCGGAACCGCAGTGCCTACAAAGGACTGGCCGCCTTCGTAGGCCTCGTGGAAATAGATTGTGCCGGCGACAAAGTCAGTCGCCGGAGCGATGAAATTGGCGGCCACCGGAGCGGCAGTCGAATAGGGCCCGGCTACCGGATTCAGCGACAGGTTGCGCACCACCAGCACGTCGGTGTCGGCGAGATAGTTGGCCGTCGGAATGCAGGTGGCCGAATACGGATTGCTGCCCGAATTGGCCCAAATCCGGCGCGACAGCTTGCCGATAAATGCTGTATCGCAGACGTTGGTCACCGTCCCGCCATAGGGTTCGTCCGGCCAGAACAGGCTGGAAACTCCGAGAAAGCCGGCATGGTTGAGGCTGCGCCGTACCGTGTCGATCGCGTAGCGGCCATTGGTCTGCGACTCGCTGTCCCGCTCGCGCGAGGTCGACGTCTTCATTGCGCCAAGCAGCACCACCGAGACGGCGCCGACCAGTATCAGGCCGATCGTCATGGCGATCATCAGCTCGATGATGGTAAAGCCGCGGCCACTGCGCCAAGTTGCCCGATTGAAAATTCGTATCTTCATGTCACATAACCGCCAGACGGTTGTAGATCCTGCGGGTCATGGTGTAGGAAAATGTTTCGGTGCCCGATCCCGCCGTGTTGGTGTAGGCCACGTCGTTGCTGGCCACGGCGCCGACGGTGGCGGCAACCGTCGTTCCCCTGGCCGCATACATGCGCTGCGTCCAGTTGATCACCACCGTGTAGACCACCGGGCCGCTACCGGCCGACGTGATTGTTGCCGTCGCGCCCGGCAGCCGGTCATTGAGCAGGGTCTGGAACTCATTGAGGTCGAAAATCGCCATCTGCTGCGCCGTGCAGGCGACGGTAGAGCAGTCGGCGACAGTCGTGAATGTCTTGGGCAGGGTTTCCACATAGTTTCCGGCGAGCGCGCCGGTCAGGTTGTACTCCAGCCGTTCGACGAGGTCGAGCCCCGTAACCACGGCGACCGAGCGCAAGCTGGCGTCCTTCTGGGTTTTCAGCGACAGCGCCTGCATGCCCGCCATGCCGAGCAGGGAAAAGGCAACGATGATCATCGTCACCAGCACTTCGATCATCGAGAAGCCGCCCTGTCGGGTCGGGCGGGCAGGCGCGCGGGAACCAAGCCCCCGGCGATCGGACCTTGCTTGGCGAGTCATGGCTGGGGCCTTCATGGTTTGTACTTGCGGACGTGGCCGGTGGCGGCGAGCGCGGCAATTCGCGACGACGTGACGCCGCCGGTATCCGAGGTCAGTGTAAAAGTCGTCGCCGCATTCGGCGCGCCGACGCCGTTGAAGCGCACGATTCCGGTGCCGACCTGGAGCGTTACGCCGCTGGGCAAAGCGTTGCCGACCCGCATTGGATTGGGATCGGTAACGACGGTCGCCACCGTGGTCGCCGGGTCGCATATATCATCGCTCACCGCAGCGCCGCTGGTATTGTCGACGGCATCGAAACACGCCAGCCAGCCGTTGGCCCAACTCGCCGCCGTGCCCACCGCTCCGGTGCAGGTATCGGTCGTCGCCGCCTTGGCGCAGAACAGAACCCGTCCGTTGCGCTTGATCGCTTCGGTACGCGCAAAATCCATGTCGGACGCCAGCACGCCGATCGTCGACGAAAGCCGGCTTTCCCGAATGAAATCGGCAAAGGTTGGCGCGGCAAGGGCGATGAATATTCCCGCTATGGCGATCGCGATCATCAGCTCGATCAGGGAAAATCCGCGCCGGCGGCGGGTCGCCGGCGGTTTGCCTGAAGTGCTGCGGTGGCGCGGAATCGGGTTATTCATGGCGGAGTCGCAATAACGATGGGTGAAGGGTAGTCGAAGCTTTCGGAATGCCGCCAGCGAAAGCCGACGAACGGCACGGCGCGGCCGACGAGTGACGCTTTGGCGTTCGTCAAAGGCCCGAATCGGCGTAGTGCCAGCGCCGACTCTTTGCTTGATCTGCGCTGACTTCGGGTCTCCTTCGGCAACAACAGACCGTGAGCGCTATTGTGAAAATGGGCCGCACATTTTTCCCCTTCCTGCGATTTATGCGCGTTCGCCAGATTTTTCGTCTGCGCGACAAGCAGGTATAATTCGCGGCCTTTCAGGACGCTGTTGTAGCTCAGTTGGTAGAGCAACTGATTCGTAATCAGTAGGTCGCCAGTTCGATTCCGGCCAACAGCACCAATTCTTTGGGCCTGCCCCCTCTCCGGTCGGCAGGCCCTGTTTCTTTTAGGGGGAAATCATGCTGATCAAGGACAGTGTTTTCATCATCACCGGCGGGGCGTCGGGTCTTGGCGCCGGTACCGGGCGGATGCTGGTGGCGCAGGGCGCGAAGGTGGTGCTGGCCGACCTCAACGAGGCGGCGGGCAATGCGCTGGCCGCCGAGTTGGGCAGCAATGCGCGCTTCGTCAGCACCAACGTCGCCGACGAAGCCAGCGCCAAGGCTTGCGTGGCGGCGGCGCTGGCGGTTTTCGGCGGCCTGCACGGGCTGGTGAATTGCGCTGGCATTGCGCCAGCCGAGAAGGTCCTGGGCAGGAATGGCCCGCATTCGCTCGATGTCTTCGTCAAAGTCGTCACCGTCAATCTGGTCGGCAGCTTCAACATGATTCGCCTGGCGTCGGAAGCGATGAGCACGGCCGCGCCGAATGCGGCCGGTGAACGCGGCGTGATCGTCAGCACCGCTTCGGTGGCCGCCTACGACGGCCAGATAGGCCAGGCGGCGTATGCGGCGTCGAAGGGCGGCATCGTCGGCATGACCTTGCCGATCGCCCGCGAACTGGCGCGTTTCGGCATTCGCGTCATGACCATCGCCCCCGGCATTTTCGAGACGCCGATGTTGCTGGGCCTGCCGCAGGAAGTGCAGGATTCGCTGGGCAAGATGGTGCCCTTCCCCTCGCGCCTGGGCAAGCCGGCCGAATATGCGGCGCTGGTGCGGCATATCATCGAAAACGAAATGCTGAATGGCGAGGTGATCCGTCTCGACGGAGCCATCCGCATGGCGCCGAAATAGGCTCGGCCTTGATGATGCGGCCTGAGCATGGCCGATAAGGAGTCCTGCTACCACTGCGGTCTGCCGATCCCGGCGGGGACGGAGTTCCCGGTCGAGATCGATCACGTCCGGCGCGAGATGTGCTGCGCCGGCTGCCAGGCGGTGGCCCAGGCCATCGTCGGCAACGGTCTGGCCGATTATTATCGTCACCGCGACGCGATGCCGGAAAGTCCGCGCGAGGCCTTGCCGCAGGTGCTGGCCGACTTCGGCCTGTTCGACCATCCCGATGTGCAGAAGAATTTCGTGCGCCGCGCCGAGGGCGTCGCGGGCGAGCACGAACGGGAAGCGGCACTGATCCTCGAAGGCATCACCTGCGCCGCCTGCGTCTGGTTGAACGAATCGCACGTACGCCGCCAACCCGGGGTGACCGCCATCGACATCAATTACGCCACGCGCCGCGCCCGGGTGCGCTGGGACGAGCGTGTCACCCGGCTGTCGGCGATTCTCGAAGCCATTTCCGCCATCGGCTATCGCGCCCATCCCTACGATATCGCGCGCTCCGAACAGCTGGCGCAGAAGGAACGCAAGGCCGCGCTGTGGCGGCTGTTCGTCGCCGGCTTCGGCATGATGCAGGTGATGATGTACGCGGTGCCGGTGTATTTGGCCGATGGCGACATGACGCCGGACATCGAACAATTGATGCGCTGGGCCAGCCTGATCCTGACCGTGCCGGTGATGCTGTATTCCGCCGCGCCTTTCTTCATCAGCGCGTGGCGCGACCTGAAGTTGCATCGAGTCGGCATGGACGTGCCGGTGGCGCTCGGCGTCGGCGCGGCATTTGCGGCCAGCGTCTGGGCGACGCTGACGGCGGCCGGCGAGGTGTATTTCGATTCGGTCACCATGTTCGTCTTCTTTCTGCTCTCCGGGCGCTATCTGGAAATGATGGCGCGGCAGAAGGCGGCGCGCAGCGTCGAAACCCTGGCCCGCGCCATTCCGGCCTTCGCCACGCGTCTCGCGGCGTGGCCCTGCGGCAGCGCGGAGGCGGCGGGCGAGCGGGTGGCAGTGGCCGAGTTGCGCGCCGGTGATGCGGTGCAGATCAAGCCCGGCGAGACGGTGCCGGCCGATGGCTGCGTGCTCGACGGCGCAAGCGCGGCGGATGAATCGCTGCTGACCGGCGAGAGTCGTCCGGTACCCAAGCGGGCCGGCGACGCGCTGATCGGAGGCAGCGTGAATACCGCCAGTCCGCTGGTGATGCGTGTTGAACGCGTCGGCGAGTCGACGCGCGTGGCGGCCATCCAGCGCCTGATGGAGCGTGCCGCGGCGGAAAAGCCGCGCCTGGTGGAAATGGCCGACCGCGTTGCCGGCCGCTTCATCGTCGCCCTGCTGGTGCTGGCGGTGGCGACGGCGCTGGCCTGGTGGTGGATCGATCCCTCGCGTGCCTTGTGGGTTTTCGTCGCGGTGCTGGTGGTGAGTTGTCCTTGCGCACTGTCGCTGGCGACACCGGCGGCATTGACCGTGGCGACCGGTGCGCTGGCGGCGCGTGGCGTGCTGGTGACGCGCGGCCACGCGATCGAGGCATTGGCGCGTGCCGACCGTTTCGTTTTCGACAAGACCGGCACGCTGACCGTGGGGCACATGGCGCTGGTCGAGGTGCTGCCAGTCCGCGGCGATGCCGGGCATGCGGTAGCGCTGGCGGCCGCGCTCGAACGCGGCTCCGAGCACCCCATCGCGCGGGCGCTGACCGCCGCCGGTGCGGATGCAGGGACGAATGCCGGCATTGAGGTGGATGGATCGCGCGCGACCACGGGCGCCGGTGTCGAGGGCGAGATCAAGGGACGCGTCTGGCGCCTGGGGCGTCCGGAATTTGTTGGCGCATTGCATGGCGTGCCGCTTCCTGCCGAGATCGAGGCAATAGTCGGCGCTGGCGATACGGTGATTTCCCTGGGGGATGCCGACGGCTGGCAGGCATTTTTCCGCCTCAGTGACAGTGTTCGCGGGGAGGCGTCCGCCATGATGGCCATGCTCTCCGGTGCGGGTATCAGGCTGTCGATTTTCAGCGGCGACACTCCGGCTGCGGCCGCACGTGTCGGCGCCGCGCTGGGTATTGCGGACGTGCGCGGCGGACTTTCGCCGGAGGACAAGCACGAGGCGCTAAAGGCCCTGCAGGAGGCCGGCGAGACGGTGGCGATGGTCGGCGACGGTGTCAATGACGCCCCGGTGCTGGCGCAGGCCCAGGTGTCGATTGCCATGGGCGGCGGCGCCGATCTGGCGCGAGCCAACGCCGATGTAGTGCTGCTCGGCAACGATCTGCGGGCCTTGCCAGACGGACTGGCGCTGGCGCGACGCACGGTGCGGATAGTCAAACAGAACCTGATCTGGGCGTTCGCCTACAATCTGCTGGCGATCCCGCTGGCCATGACCGGCTGGGTAACCCCCTGGATGGCCGGTATCGGCATGTCGGCCAGTTCGCTGCTGGTGGTTCTCAATGCCTTGCGATTGCAACGCGGATGAAGACCTGAATGGATATCCTGTACCTGCTGATTCCGCTTTCCCTGGTGCTGGTCTTCGTCATCGCCGGGTTCTTTTGGTGGTCATTGAAAAGCGGCCAATACGAGGATCTCGAAGGTCCCGGTTACCGCGTCCTGATGGATGACGACATGACCGATATGTCCACCAAACGCAGCACTGTTGACGCAGATCAAAACGGGGCGGGTGACAAATAACCATACTTCCAACGGGTTTTATGGTGATGGCTTTGCGCTGTCGCCCAAAGGCTCTCTGTTGGGGTTCGGGGTGCGCGCTGCGCACCCTTTTTTTTGCTGTTTCCGGTTATTTGAGGCCAGTAGACTTCGACGATGATTCTGTCCCGCACCAGCCAATACGCCATTCAGGCACTCATTTTCGTGGCAACCCAGCCGCGTGGCGTTCCCGTGCTGATCCGCACGGTCGCCGGGCATCTCGGCGTTCCACCGCCGTATCTTGCGAAAATCATGCAAAGTCTCAGCCGGGGCAAACTGATTCATTCCTTTCGCGGCCGGCAGGGTGGCGTATGCTTGTGCGAGGGTGGTGAAAAGACCGATTTGATGCAGATTCTCACGCTGATCGAAGGTCCGGGCCTGACAGATAACTGCGTGCTCGGACTCAAGGTATGTGGCGACGAGACGGCTTGTCCCATGCATACCCAATGGAAACCTATCAAGACGAGAATTGTGAAACTGCTGAACCAACAGACCCTGGGAAAGCTTGCAGCGGCGGTTAGGAGCGGAAAATACAGACTCACGGAACTGCCGTTTGCCGCGCTGGAGTCCAAGGGGGTCGCCAGCGGTGGCCCGGCAATTCTCGCTCAGACTCGGGGAACCAGGGTTCGCCGCACCGTCAGTGGCCATGCAGCGGGCTCTCAGGACGTGAACAAATGACCATATCGCGGTTGCGCGTCAGGGAGAGCATGAAAGTCTTGCCCGATTCGAAGGAAATACCGATTCCCTCGTCGCCCCACCAGGCATGCGAGCCTTTTGCCTGTGCGCAATGCGGCGTCTATCGGCTATGCCTGCCGCTTGGCCTGAACGGCGGCGATATGACCCTGCTGGAGAGCGTCGTCAAGCGCAAGGAGACCTATAAGCGCGGGCAACTTCTCTTCAGGGCGGGAGACCGCTTCGACTTCATTTATGCGATCCGCGGCGGGTCGGTCAAGACGTCGGTCTGCACGCCCGACGGTCGCGTGCAGATCACCGGTTTCCATGTCGCGGGAGAACTCCTGGGGTTGAGCGCGCTCGCATCTGGCGAGTACAGCAGCGAAGCGCGGGCGCTCGAAACGACGTCCGTTTGCCTGGTGGAGGCCGAGCGGCTTGATGACCTGGCGCAAAAGATTCCCTCGCTGCAGTACCAGATGATGAAAATAATGAGCGGCCAGATTCGCCAGGATGAGGAACTCATGCTGCTGCTCGGCAAGAGGAACGCCGAAGAACGCCTGGCCGAGTACCTGATCGGGCTCTCGAGGCGCTTCGCCGCCCGCAATTTTTCCCCGACTCAATTCAATCTGAGCATGTCCCGCGGTGACATTGGCAACTATCTCGGCATCGCCGAGGAGACCGTCTGCCGCCTTCTGACCCGCTTCCAGAACGCTGGCCTGATCGCGACGAAACGGCGCGAGGTTTCGCTGATCGATCTTCGGCAGCTGGAAGCCGTGGCGCGCATGAACCCCGCTGCCTGACGCTTCTCCGATTTTCCTTGGCCGGACTCGCAATGAGCCGTCAGCCTGGCGCGTCCCACCTTTTGGGCAGTTTTTCCTCGTCGCCAGGCGGACACAAAGGTTGACCTGCGTCAGGGTTCTGGAACTCACTCCATGGATCGTCTATATTAAGATAAGAATATCCGCTTATCCTCGGGAAGCTGGGGTTTTGTTGAAGTCCGACACATTTTGATTTAAATCAATCAGTGCGAATGCTTCAAATGCAATACTTCCTGAAATTCTTATGCTGCATTGCGCCAAGCGCGGCATTGTGAACGGTTTCTTTTTTTTATAGTGAGGTGAATCCATCATGCAATCGCAAGCGACTTACAACTACAAAGTCGTGCGCCAGTTCGCCGTGATGACCGTAATCTGGGGCATCGTGGGCATGCTGGTCGGCGTTATCATCGCCGCCCAACTGATCTGGCCGGAACTGAACGTTGTTGAATGGCTGAGCTACGGGCGCCTGCGTCCGCTGCATACCAACGCCGTAATCTTTGCCTTTGGCGGCTGCGCTTTGTTTGCCACCTCGTACTATGCGGTGCAGCGCACCAGCCACGCGGTGCTGTTTGCGCCGGCGCTGGCGGCCTTCACCTTCTGGGGCTGGCAACTGATCATCGTGCTGGCAGCGCTGTCACTTCCGCTGGGCTTTACGTCCGGCAAGGAGTATGCCGAACTTGAATGGCCGATCGACATCCTGATCACCCTGGTCTGGGTCTCCTACGCGGTGGTTTTCTTCGGCACCATCATCAAGCGCAAGGTCTCGCATATCTATGTGGCGAACTGGTTCTTCGGCGGCTTCATCCTCACTGTCGCTGTTTTGCATCTGGTCAATAGCGCGGCAATTCCGGTGTTGGCAGCCGGCTTCCTGACGCCCAAGTCCTACTCGGCTTATGCCGGTGTTCAGGACGCGATGATCCAGTGGTGGTACGGTCACAACGCGGTGGGCTTCTTCCTCACCGCCGGCTTTCTCGGCATGATGTATTACTTCGTGCCAAAGCAGGCCGGGCGCCCGATCTATTCCTATCGCCTCTCGGTGGTGCACTTCTGGGCCCTGATCTTCACCTACATGTGGGCCGGTCCTCACCACCTGCACTACACGGCGCTGCCTGACTGGACGCAGTCGGTCGGCATGATCTTCTCGCTGATCCTGCTGGCACCCTCCTGGGGCGGCATGATCAACGGCATCATGACGCTGTCGGGCGCCTGGCACAAGCTGCGCGACGACCCGATCCTGAAGTTCATGATCACCTCGCTGTCCTTCTACGGCATGTCGACCTTCGAAGGCCCGATGATGTCGATCAAGACAGTCAATGCGCTGTCACACTACACCGACTGGACCGTCGGCCACGTGCATTCCGGCGCCTTGGGCTGGGTGGCGATGATCTCCATCGGCTGCATCTACTATCTCCTGCCGCGCCTGTTCGGCAAGCCCGAAATGCACTCGAAGAAGCTGATCGAAGCGCACTTCTGGATCGCCACCATCGGCATCGTGCTCTACATTGCCTCGATGTGGATTGCCGGCGTGATGCAGGGCCTGATGTGGCGCGCCACCAACGTCGATGGAACGCTGACGTATTCGTTCGTCGAATCGGTCAAGGCAACCTACCCGTTCTGGACCATTCGCCTTTTGGGTGGCCTGCTGTTCCTCTCCGGGATGCTCATCATGGCCTACAACATGTTCCTGACCATCGCGGGCGGCAAGGCTGTCAATGATGCGCCTGTACTTGCACCCGCAGCGGCTCACTGAGCCCGATTGCTAAGATTAAGGAGCCATACATCATGTTGACGCATGACCAAATTGAACGGAACATCGGACTGTTTATCGTTCTGACCGTCCTTACCGTGAGCGTGGGGGGATTGCTTGAAATCGTCCCGCTGTTCTTCCAGAAGTCGACCACCACGCCAGCCAACGAACTGGTCAAGCCTTACGCCCCGTTGCGTCTGGCAGGACGCGATATTTACATTCGCGAAGGGTGCTACAACTGCCACTCGCAGATGATCCGCCCGTTCCGCGCCGAGACCGAGCGCTATGGCCACTATTCGGTGGCCGGCGAGTTCGTCTATGACCATCCGTTCCAGTGGGGCTCCAAGCGCACCGGGCCGGATCTGGCGCGCGTCGGCGGTCGCTATTCGGATCAATGGCACAAGACGCACTTGCTGAATCCGCGTGACGTGGTGCCCGAGTCGAACATGCCCGCCTACTACTGGCTGAATCGTCCGCTCAAGGACGATGTCATCGGCGCCAAGATGACGGCGCTGCGCGCGGTGGGCGTGCCCTATACCGATGCCGAAATCGCCGGCGCGAAGAAGGCCATCGAGGGCGCTACCGAACTCGATGCATTGATCGCTTACCTCCAGGGCATGGGCACTGCGCTCAAGCAAACGAGGTAATCGGGTGGACATCAACGATCTGCGTTCCATCTTCACCGTGCTGGCGTTCATTGCGTTCGTCGGCATCGTTTGGTGGGCCTATTCGGACAGGCGCAAAAGGACATACGACGAGGCGGCAATGCTGCCGCTCGACGATGACAGCCAGTTTGTGCCAACGGCGCCGCAGGTTACGGAGAATCAGGAAAGGAAATCATCATGAGTGATTTTGTCAGCGGCTTCTGGAATATCTATGTAGTGGGCATTGTGCTCGTCAGCGTTATTGGTTGTGGCGTCTTTCTGTGGTCGCAAAGCTCGGCCAAGAGTGTGGAGGGGGCGACGACCGGGCACGTCTGGGACGAGGATCTGCAGGAGTACAGCAATCCGCTGCCCAATTGGTGGCGCTGGCTGTTCTACATTACCATCATCTTTTCGCTGTTCTATCTGGCGATGTATCCGGGTCTCGGCACCTATCAGGGGCAGTTCAACTGGTCTTCCGCCGGGCAGTATGACGGCGAGATCAAGAAGGCCGACGACCTGTACGGGCCGATCTACAGGAAGTTCCAGTCGCAGGACATCATGACCGTCGCGACCAACAGCGAGGCCAGGGAAATGGGCCAGCGCCTGTTCCTGACCTACTGTGCGCAGTGTCATGGTTCGGATGCCAAGGGCGCCCGCAGCTTCCCCAACCTGACCGACAACGACTGGCTGTTTGGCGGCATGCCGGAGCAGATCAAGGAATCGATCGTCAAAGGCCGTGACGCAATGATGCCGCCCAAGGGTCTCAAGCCCGATCTGAACGGTGACCAGATCAAGGATCTCGCCCACTATGTGCGTTCCCTGTCAGGTCTGTCTTCCGATTCGATTCGCATCCAGCGCGGCAAGGAGCTTTTTGCTCCTTCGTGCGGCGCCTGTCACGGACCGGACGGCAAGGGTACTTTGGCTCTGGCACCGAACCTGACGGACAAGACCTGGCTGTATGGCAGTTCCGAGGCGGAGATAGTCAACGGCATCACCAATGGCCGGGTCAATCGGATGCCGGCGTGGGGCGAGTTTCTCGGCGACGCCAAGGTGCACTTGCTGACGGCCTACGTCTATGGTCTCGGCGGCGGCGTCAAGGGGTCTGCTGCAGCTGCGCCGGTTGCGGCGCCTGCGCCGGCCCCGGTTGTAGCGGCACCTTCGGAAAAGAAGTAAACTGGCTTACCTTCCCCGGCACCGCAGTTCGTGGTGCCGGGGAATTCTTGGTCAGGTCTATCAGAATATAGTAATACCATAATCATGGCATCCACCCCCGCCAGCCAGACGCAGGAGAGCAGACCTAGTTTCGTCGAGGAGAGCCTCTACGAAATTCACCAGAAAGTGCATCCGCGCGCAGTGAGCGGCATTTTCGCTACCTGGCGCTGGGCGCTGGTCTGCCTCACCCAACTGGTGTATTACGGAATGTGTTGGCTGCCCTGGAACGGACGGCAAGCCGTGTTGTTCGATCTGGCCGAGCGCAAGTTCTACATCTTTGGTTTGGTGTTCTGGCCGCAGGATGTGATTTTTCTCTCCGTCCTGCTGATCATTTCAGCGTATTCCCTGTTCCTCTTTACCGCCATTGGAGGACGGCTGTGGTGCGGCTATGCCTGTCCGCAGACGGTGTATACGGAAATCTTTACCTGGATCGAACAGAAGATCGAGGGCGAGCGCAACGCCCGCATCAAGCTCGATGCCGCGCCCATGAGCGCGCGCAAGTTATGGCTGCGCGTTGCAAAGTACAGTTGCTGGGGACTGCTGGCGTTCTGGACGGGATTTACTTTTGTCGGCTATTTCACGCCGATCAAGACCGTGTGGGCTTCGCTATGGAGTTTCTCGCTGGGGCCTTGGGAAACCTTCTGGATGTTCTTCTACGGCACTTTTACGTACCTGTTTGCCGGCCATATGCGCGAACAGGTATGCAAACACATGTGTCCCTACGCCCGCTTCCAGGGTGTGATGTTCGATCCCGATACGCTGACGATTACCTACGATACCGAACGCGGTGAACCGCGCGGCGCCAGGAAGAAGGGGATTCCTCCTGAATCGATCGCCAAGGGCGATTGTGTCGACTGCGGCATCTGCGTTCAGGTCTGCCCGACCGGTATCGATATCCGCGCCGGCTTGCAGTACGAATGCATCGGCTGTGCGGCGTGCATCGATGCCTGCGATCAGGTCATGGAGAAGATGGATTACCCGAAGGGTTTGATCCGCTATTCCACAGAGCATGCGATTGCGGCGCACTGGGGCTGGAAGGAGATCATCGGCCACATTGTCCGGCCGCGGGTGATCATCTATTCGACTATTCTCGCCACCATATGCGTGGCCTTTGTCTGGGGCATTGCCACCAAGGCGACCCTGCGCGTGGATGTCATCCGTGACCGTGCCATCCTGGCGCGCGAGGTCGAGGGTGGGCTGATCGAGAACGTGTACCGGTTGCATGTCATCAACGTTTCGGAAGCGCCGCACCGCTACGCAGTGAGCGTTTCCGGCCTGCCCGAGATAGACATGGTCGGTGAGCGCATCCTCGAACTCCCTGCCGCGGCGGCGAGAACTTTTACCGTCCAGGTGCGCGTGCCGCCGGAGTCCGGCAAGAAGGGCTCGAATCAGATATTCTTCGACGTGAAGTCCCTCTCCGACGAGAAGGTGGCGGTGCATGAAAAGGCCGCCTTCCTGCAACCATGAAGGAACCAAACATGAACACCGCCGTTGCCCGTCCCTGGTACAGCGAACCCTGGCCGTGGATTCTGGCCGCGGGGCCGGCCATCGTGGTGGTTGCGGCGCTGTACACGGCGTGGCTTGCTGTCGTAAGCAACGATGGGCTGGTTACGGACGATTATTACAGGAAGGGCCTTTCCGCCAACCAGACGATCGCCCGCAGCGAGCAGGCAATCAGGATGGAACTGGTCGCCGGGGTGCGGATTGCCGGCGATATCCTGTCGGTGCGCCTGCAGGCCGGCGACAAGGCTTTTGCGATGCCGCCGACCTTGGCGGTAACCATTACGCATCCAACCCGCGCCGGCCTGGATCAGTCGCGTGTGCTGGTAAAGAGCGGCGACCTCTATTCCGGTGAGTTTCGCTTGCCCGCCGCCGGGCATTGGCTGGTGCTGCTGGAAGACGAGCGCAAGACCTGGCGTTTGATGGGCAATGTGATTCTGCCGGCAAATGGTGAAACGCTCATCGGCAGACCAGTGACGCAGGGAGCGATCCTTGCGCCGGCAGACCTCCGAAGCGCGAAGTAGGCGCTTTCTTCCGGATCACGAAGGAGAGAAAAATGTACAAAGTCTTCTGGGTGCTGTGGCCTTCGTTTCTGGTCGCCGGCGTTGCCGAGGGTTTGTTCTTTACCGTGATCGATCCGCAAGAACTGTATTTCTTCGGCGAACCGGTGCATCTATCGAAGATTGCGACCTACTCGATAGGCTTCTTTGGTTTCTGGTTCATCTGCGCCTTGTCGAGTCTGGTCACGTGGTTCCTGCAACTTAGCGCTGCCGAGATAAATCGCGGAGTGGGCGTTGTTTGTCCTTACGTTGGCCCTGACGACGCTGAAAAGAAATAGTTAGGCTGTTGCACCTCCGCCGGTTTCTGCAGGCTGACGCCAACCAGCGTCCCGCTCGGGGTAGCCGCACCTTTGGGGCATAAGGCGGAAACCCATGCATGCAAAGCCCCGGCGCGGAAAGCGCTGGCGCTCTGGTGCGGATCAGCGGTAAACCAGTACTGGGATCTTCGAATGCGTTAGAACCTTTTGCGTTTCCGATCCGAGCAGAAGTCCGCTGATGCCGCGCCGGCCGTGCGATGCCATGAAAATCAGATCAGCGCCGGCCTCTTCGGCGGCGGTAATGATCGCTTCATAGGGTATGTCGCTGACAGAACTTACTGCTGCGCTGACTACACCTGCGGCCGTGGCCGCTGCCTGGTTCGCGGCGAGAATTTCTTTCGCCTGCTGCTCGGCCATTTCCGCGAACTTGTCGGGCGTGGTGGGGTCGATCAGCGCGCCCTCGCCATAAAAAGCGACCGGATAATCCGGCTTGGCGAAGAAGAAAGTCACTTTTGCGCCGGTCTCCCTGGCAAACGCGATCGCACGCTTTGACGTGTCGGACGAAAGCTGCGATCCGTCAGTTGGAACAAGTATGTGCTTGAACATTGGATTTGACCCTCCGAGTGAAAGTTCCAGCCTAGCCTACCGGCGAACAGCAGGTTTGATCGAGATCAATAGCAACCTGAACTATACCCGAGCAGCATCGGGCACAATAGTGCAATGGCGCTGCACGATTTTGTGCAGCCCTTGTGAAGTGGAGAATCTGTCATGAGTAGGGCGAAACAGAGCAAGTCGGCGGCAACTCCCCAAGCCGCATGGCAAGCGGTAAATCAGGCGGTTGAGGCGAAGGTTGATCCGATCGGCATGGCAACGCCCTTGCTGCATGCGCAACTGGCCTGGCTGTCGCATCCGCAGGAGATGTCCGCGGCCCTGGTCGACCTCGCGACCAAGATGTGGGAGTTGCAGACGCATTCCTGGCGCCGCGCACTGGGTATGGCAAGCAAGGATGTCGTCTCGCCGAATCCGGACGATATGCGCTTTGCAGATCCGCTGTGGAGTGACTCGGCGACTTGGGATATCGTCAAGGAGTGGTACCTGATGATGACCCGCCAGGTGCAGGATATGCTCTATGAAACGCCGGGGCTGTCGAGTCGAGACCGGCGCCGCGCCGCCTTCTGGTGGCGCAAGTGGCTCAATGCCGTGGCGCCGACCAATTTTCTGCTGACCAATCCGGCAGCCTTGCAGAAAGCCATGGCAACCCATGGCGAGAGTCTGCTCAAGGGTTTCAACAATTTCGTGACCGACTTTCAGGCGGGTGACATACAGATGGCGCGCCCGACGGACTTCGTCGTCGGCAAGGATTTGGGAACCACGCCGGGCAAGGTGGTGCTTCGCAACCGCCTGCTGGAGGTTGTGCACTACACGCCGACCGGGGAGAAGGTCTTTGCCACGCCGATCGTCATCGTCACGCCATGGATAAACAAGTTCTACATTCTCGATCTCAACGCCAGGAAGAGCATGGTGAAGTTTTTGGTCGATCAGGGCTTCGACGTCTACATCACCAGTTGGAAGAATCCGACGGCGGAAATGCGCGATGTCACTTTCGATGACTACCTGACGGAAGGCGTCGGGCAGATCATCGAAACCGCGCGCGGCATCTCCGGTTCCGCCCGGGTGCACGCGGTCGGCTACTGCATCGGCGGTGCGGCGCTGGCGACCTGGATGGCGTGGGCTAACGCTCGCCACGAAAAAGATGAGGTGCCGGTCGCGACCCTGACATTGCTGGCGACGCTGGTGGATTACCACAAGCCGGGCGACATAGAAGTGTTCCTTGACGAAAGCAGCATCAAGTGGCTGGAAAAATCCATGGCCGAAAAAGGCTATCTCGACGGCAAGGAAATGTCGTCAGCATTTCGCCTGCTGCGCTCGAACAGCCTGATCTGGAATTACGTGGTACACGGCTACCTGCTTGGCGAGGCGCCACCATCGTTCGACGTCCTTTTCTGGAACATGGATGCGACCCGCATGCCGGCGGCAATGCACGGCTGGTACCTGCGCAACTTCTATCTCGAGAACTTGCTGATCAAGAAGGACGCGCTGTATCTGGCCGGCGAGAACATCGACCTCGGGCGGATTTCCCAGCCGCTCTATGCGGTGTCGGCCGAGGATGATCACATTGCGCCGTGGCGGCAGACCTTCCGTATCAACAACTTCGTTGCCGGTTCGCGCCGCTATGTGCTATCGAGTTCCGGTCACATTCTGGGCATTGTGAATCCGGTGGTGAATCCGCCCAAGCGCGAGTACCGTGTCGGGGCCGTCGAAAGACACGATACGGCCGAAGACTGGCGCGAACGGGCGGAGCGTCACCGTGGCAGTTGGTGGGAGGACTGGCTGGCCTGGCTCAAGCCACAATCGGGCAAGCTGGTTGCGGCGCCGGCTGTCTCGACGCGGAAGTTCGCCGCACTGGCCGATGCGCCCGGCACCTATGTTCTCGAGCCGTGAGCCTTTGTTTGCTACCCGACGCGGAGTATTGCCGAGTTTATTGGCGCGGTTCTCTCGAGGTGTGTCTGGATGAAGGCATTGAATTCCTGACGCCGGCTCGCAAAGCGGCCGGGTTCTTGACTGCGGTCAATGTCGTCGGACGAGGCGATGCCCAGAATCCGAAGCTATTCACCCGGAGTGTGCCCACATGTCGATTACTGCCCCGCTGTTCCAGCATCACAAACACTGCGACGAACTGTTCGCCACAGCGGAAGAAAATTGCGCCAATGGTGACTGGGCAGCAGGTGGCGAGGCTTTCGCGCGTTTGCTCGACCAGCTTGAAACTCATTTCGCCAGCGAAGAGCAGCTTCTGTTCCCGGCCTTCGAGACTGCGACAGGAATGACCTCCGGGCCTACCGAAGTCATGCGCGGCGAGCATCGGCAGATGCGCGATTTGCTGGCACAGATGAAGGCGGCTGCGGCTTCCCGCGATAGCGATGTTTTCGGCGGCGGCGCCGAGACCCTGCTGATTCTGATGCAACAGCACAACATGAAGGAGGAGAACATTTTGTATCCGATGTGTGACAACGTATTGGGTGCGTCGGATGTGGGCGCCTCACTCGCGGAGCGTTTGAACGCGTCATGACCACGGTAATCGATGGCCGCGAAATGCAGCCGCCGGAGCCGATGGAACGGACTCTTGAGGCGCTGGATGCGCTTGCCGAGGGCGATGACCTGCTGTTGCTGCTGTATTGCCAACCGCATCCGCTGTTCAATATTCTGAGGCAGAACGGCTACGCCTGGAGCGATGAGCTTCGCGCTGACGGTACGCGCGAGATCCGTATTCACAAGCTCTAACCGCCGCCAACCGGATGCATCCCAGTCTTTCTTTCGACCAGGCGCCGCCCATTTCGGTGCCGTATCGATTTTTTCTGGTGGCGCCGTGGTTCGGTGTGATGGCAGGAATTCTATTGGCGTGGTCGGGCGGTGATGCCCTGGTTTCAAGGTGGACGCCGGAGGCATTGGCGCTGACCCATCTGATCGCCGTCGGCTTCATGCTCCAGGCCATGTGCGGGGCGGTGTTTCAATTCATACCCGTTGCCGTGGGTGGCAATGTCTGGCGCCCGACGCTTGTCGCCAATATTGTGCAACCCTTGTTGCTACTGGCCGCGCTGTTACTGGTCGCGGGCTTGTTGTTCACCCGTCCCGGCCTGTTGTCCGCCGCGGCCCCGCTGTTTCTTCTGGCGACAGGCGGTTTCGTTGCCGTGGTTGCGCTGGCGCTGTGGCAGACGCCGGCAACTGGCATGACCTTATGGGCGATGCGCATGGCGATCGGCGGACTGGCCGTCACCGTGGTGCTTGGAGCGCTGCTGGCCGAGGCGCTGGCACTCGGCCTTTCGGTACCCATAGTCGAGTTGGCCGATATTCATCTGGCGTGGGGCCTCGCTGGCTGGGCGCTGATGTTGCTGGCGGGCGTGTCCTACTACGTCGTGCCGATGTTTCAGCTGACCCGACCCTATCCGCTGTGGTTCACGCGCTGGTTCGGCCCATTGCTGCTGCTCCTGCTCCTCGCGTGGTCATCACGGCTTCTCCTCGAAGATCCGCGGTGGTCGCTGGCAATAGCACTTTCCCTGTTGGCGCTTTTGTCCGCCTATGCCGGGATGACCTTGTGGCTGCAGTACACGCGCCGCAGAAAAGTCCATGACGCGACCTCAGTGGGCTTTCGTATTGCAAATCTGTCCGTCCTGGCTTTCGCCATCTCCGGGGCGGGATTCTTGCTGTATCCGGAACTGGCCGCCGATCCGCGATTCGCGGTTTGGCTGGGCGTGCTGGCCTTCGCCGGGGTCTTCGTTTCAGCCATCACCGGAATGATGTACAAGATCGTGCCCTTTCTCAACTGGCTGCACTTGCAGCGACTGGGAGCGCCCTTGTCGGCCGTGCCCAACATGAACAAGATGATTCCGGTCGAAGCCATGACCGGTCAGCTGCGCCTGCATGTATTGGCTGTCTCGCTGTTGTTGGCGGCTGTCTGGCTGCCCGGCTTGACACGGCTGGCCGGTGCGGCCCTCGCCGTTTCATTTGCCTGGATGGGCTGGAACCTTGCGGGCGCAGTCAGGCGCTACCAGTCCTTCAAAGATCAAATTCGCGCAGCCGGCTTACATCATTGATGGTGATTTGCTTGCCGCTGACACCAATCAGTCCATTGGCCGAGAGATCGTGAAAAATTCGCGAGAGGGTTTCCGGCGTCAGATTCAGGCGCGAGGCGATTACCTGTTTCGATGTCGGCAGGGAAATGTCGAACGAGGCCTCCCCGGACTTGCTCTCTGGACATTGTTGCAACAGATAGCCGACCACGCGCTGTGCAGAGGAACGCAAGGAGTAGGTTTCAACATCCTGCACCAGGGAATGCAGTCGCAGCGAAAGTCCTGCCAGCATGCGCCGGGCGAACATCGGGTCGCGCTGCAGAAGTTCGAAAACCGGAGCGCTGCCGATATGCAGCAGCAGGCTGTCGATCAGGCCTTCGGCGAATACCGGGTAGGGACGATCCATGAACATCATCGCTTCGCCAAAACTCTGCCGGGGCCCAAGAATCTGCACGACCTTTTCGTTGCCTTGGGCGGAGGGAAAAGCCAGCTTGATCTGGCCGAAGACAACCACAAAAAATCCCTTGGGCGGGTCGCCTTTTTGAAACAGCATTTCGCCTTTGGCAAGTCGGCGCTCACGACACGCCGTTTCCAGCACGGCAATCTGCTCGGGGGCAAGTTCCTGGAACAGCGGCAGGCGAGAAAGAATCTGCGGAATGTCGAGCTTGGTTTCGTGCATGGTTTCGTGCAGGGTCTGGTGCAGGGTCTGGTGCAGGGGGAAACTCCGGTTCTGTCACCGGAACCTTACCATGCAACGCATCGGGGGCGACAGCCATAATGCGTTTCCCTGTGTTTTTTGCGGCGCCGCACCGCGTGATGTTTCTCTCTGGCGCCGTCCAGGCACTGGCGGTGATGGTGTTCTGGTCGCTCGAACTGGGTGGTCGCTACGCGGGTTTTTGGCCGGCACCGGCATGGCCGTTGCTGACCCTGTTTCCTGCTTCCATGCTGCACGCGTTACTGACTTCCTGTGGCGTGTTTCCCTTGTACATATTCGGCTTCATCCTTACCGCCGGGCCGCGCTGGCAGGGAGCAGGGGAACTGACGCAGCGGGATTTCGTTCCCGCCTTCGTATTACTGGCCTGCGGCTGGCTTCTGGTCTGGGTGGCACTGCTGCTGCCGCAATTGCTGGTCGCCGGCCTCGCACTGGCACTGGGCGGCTGGATTACCGTGGCCGCGACGCTAACCCGGATTGCCCGGCATCGGGCCACGGAGCGCGAGCACATCGTGGTTGTCACCATCGCTTGCTGGCTGGGCGCGGCGGGGCTCGGCGCCTTTCTGGTATTTTTTGCGGGTGGCGTGATGGGGTGGGCGCGTCTGGGAATCTCGCTGGCCGTCTGGGGCTTCTTGCTGCCGGTTTTTCTTGGCGTGGCGCATCGCATGTTGCCCTTCTTTACCTCTTCATCGGTGCCCGGCTATGTGCTTCACCGTCCCGCGTGGGCGCTGCACGCACTGGCTGCCCTTAGCCTGGCGCACGGCGTGTTGACGTTTCTGGAGCAGGCACAGTGGCTTTGGCTGACAGACGTGCCGGCGATGTTCGTCGCGGGATATTTGACCTGGCTCTGGTGGAGTCGCGAAGCGATGGCGAACCGCATGCTGACCGTTCTGCATATGGCTTTTGCCTGGCTGTGCCCGGCATTCGGCCTGTCTGCCTTGCAGAGCCTGTTGCACGATTTGACTCCGGGGCTTCTTGGGCAGGCGCCGCTGCATGCGCTGACTCTCGGCTTCTTCGCCTCGATGCTGCTCGGCATGGCATCACGGGTAACAATGGGGCATTCGGGTCGGCCGGTGGCGGCCGATCGGATAATGTGGCTGGCATTTTGCACAATGCAGGCTGCTGCGTTGCTGCGGGTGGCCGGCGAACTTCCCGCGCTGCCTGGTGCTTACCATCTGATGTGGCTGTCATCGATGCTTTGGCTGGGCGCCTTCGGCCTGTGGGCCTGGCGCTTTGCACCGGCCTGCTGGCGGCCGCGTGAAGACGGCAAACCCGGCTAGCGACGATGTACATCCTGATCAAATACGTGCATGTGGTCAGCGTGGTGTTGAGCGTGACAGGCTTCTTTCTGCGCGGCCTTCTGATCATTCGCGCCTCGCCATTGATGAACGCACGCTGGATCAAGGTGCTGCCCCACATCAACGACACCATCCTGCTGGCTGCGGCCGTGTCGCTGGCCGTGATGTCGGAACAGTATCCGTTTGTCGTCAGCTGGATTACCGCGAAAGTGCTGGGGGTGACTGCCTACATCATTCTGGGCTCCCTCGCGCTGCGGGAGGGGAGCACGCGGCGGATGCGGATCGTCTGCTGGCTGGCGGCGCTGGCTGTCTTCGGCTGGATTGTTTCAGTGGCCCTGACACGTCAGCCGACGGGCTTTCTGGCAGCGCTTGTCTAGCGGAAACCGGAGCTAGCGGATACGTCCGTCGGGTGGAGCCAGCAGGGTCTTGAGCCGGGGAATATCCAGAATGCGGATGTGCTTTTGCTGCACGGCGATCATGCCTTCGTCCTGGAAGCGGGAGAAGGCGCGGCTCACGGTTTCCAGTTTGAGACCGAGATAGGAGCCGATTTCCTCGCGCGTCATGCGCAGGTGAAACTCGGTCGGCGAGTAGCCGCGAGCAGTGAAACGCTGCGAAAGATTGAGCAGGAATGCGGCCAGGCGTTCTTCCGCGCGCATCGTGCCGAGCAGCATCATGACACCGTGGTCACGCACGATCTCGCGGCTCATGACCTTGTGCAGATGGTGCTGCAGGGAGCGAATCTCGCTGGAAAGCATTTCCAGTTCGGTGAACGGGATCAAGCACACTTCGCTGTCTTCCAGAGCCACGGCATTGCATGTGTGAACCTCGGTACTGATGCCGTCCATGCCGAGGATCTCCCCGGCCATCTGGAAGCCGGTTACCTGATCCCTGCCGTCTTCGGTCAGTACGTCGGTCTTGAAGAACCCGGCCTTGACGGCGAAGATGGACTCGAATACGTCGCCGGCACGATACAGGTGCTGGCCGCGCTTCAGCTTGCGCGCGCCGCCGATCAGGTTGTCGAGGCGGCTCATGTCGTCTTCGGAAAGGCCAAACGGAAGACAAAGTTCACGCAAGTTGCACTGCGAACAGGCGAGCTTGAGTCCCGGGGTGATGAGCGGGACTACATTCTGTTTGACGTTGGCGTGCACGCTGCTTGCATTACCCGGTGACGGGTACCCCTTTGATCTGTGTCAATGAAACTTTCCGGCGATTGCGGCATCATACATATTCGCGCAAGCTTGCCGTGTTTGCCGCAACCCCGTACCTTCACCCAATGGATTATCAGGAACTCATCTTCGACCCTCAGGTCATTCGACGCTTCGACGTAAATGGGCCGAGATACACCTCTTATCCGACTGCCGACCGCTTCGTCGAAGCGTTCGGCGCTGACGACTACACTCGCTGGCTGGGACAGAGGACGGTAGGAGGTATAGGTCGACCGCTGTCATTATACGTCCACATCCCTTTCTGCAACACCATCTGCTATTACTGCGCCTGCAACAAGATCATCACCAAGGATCATGGTCGTTCGGCCAAGTACATCAAGTACCTGGGCAAGGAAATCGCCATGCAGGAAGCCGCATTGGAAGGCAGTCGCGACGTGGTTCAACTGCATTTTGGCGGCGGTACGCCGACCTTCCTGTCGAACGACGAAATGTGCCGGCTGATGGATATCATCCGTAAGCACTTCCGCCTGTTGCCGGGGGGCGAATACTCGATCGAGGTCGATCCGCGCAAGGTGGATCGCGAAACAGTGAAGCTGCTCGGCGAACTGGGTTTCAACCGCATGAGCGTGGGTGTGCAGGATTTCTCGCCCGAAGTGCAGGTGGCGGTCAATCGTGTGCAAAGTCTGGAAGAAACAAAACTGGTGATCGATTCGGCGCGCGAGTTTGGTTTCAAGGGAATCTCGGTCGACCTCATCTATGGCCTGCCGAAGCAGAACGTGATCAGTTTCAACCACACGCTTGACGAGGTCCTCAAGCTCGATCCTGACCGCCTTTCAATATACAACTACGCGCACCTGCCGAGTCTGGCCAAGCCACAGCGGCGCATCAATGAATCCGATTTGCCGACGCCTGACGCGCGCTTGCAGATTCTGCAACTGGCGATCCGCCGGCTGACCGACGCGGGTTATGTGTTCATCGGCATGGATCACTTCGCCAAGCCGGACGACGAACTTGCCGTGGCGCAGCGTCAGGGTCGCCTGCATCGCAATTTCCAGGGCTATTCGACGCATGCCGAAGCCGACCTGATGGCTTTCGGCGTCTCCTCCATAGGCAAGGTCGGCCCCAGCTACTCCCAGAACGTCCGGACTCTCGATGAGTATTACGACAGGCTTGATCAGGGCGTGCTGCCGATATTCCGCGGCATCGAGTTGAACGCCGACGACCTGTTGCGGCGCAGTATCATCCAGGCGCTGATGTGCCATTTCGAACTTTCCATCGAATCCATCGAGATCGCGCACCTGATTGACTTCAGATCCTATTTTGCATCCGAGCTTGACGACCTGAAGGAAATGGAAAAGGGCGGCCTGCTTGCCATCGACGAGCAGTGGATCAGTGTCCTGCCGCGGGGCCGCTTGCTGGTGCGCGGCATTGCCATGGCGTTTGACCGCTATCTGCGCACCGACCGCGACCGCGTCCGCTATTCCAGAGTTATCTAGCGACGCTCAGTGCCCGATAGCGGTTTTCTCGCGGTTTTCCTGATCGGCCTGCTCGGCGGCGTGCATTGCGCCGGAATGTGCGGCGGCATTGTCTCGGCGCTGAGCCTGCAAATGCCAGGGAAGTCCGGTACCGGCGGCGCGGCCTGGACCATCCATCTCGCCTACAACCTCGGCCGCATCAGCAGCTATGCCGTGGCGGGCGCCTTGATGGGCGCGCTGGGCAGCCTCGGTCTGCTGCTCAACAACGCGCTGCCGGTGCAACTGACGTTGTATATCGCCGCCAATTTGATGATGATCGCTCTCGGCCTCTACCTGACCGGGCTCACCGGCGCGCTGGCCTTTACCGAACGCGCCGGGCAATGGTTGTGGCGCCGCATCCAACCCGCGACGAAGCGCTTCCTGCCGGTGCGCGGGCCAGTCCAGGCTTTTCCGCTCGGCCTGCTTTGGGGCTGGCTGCCTTGCGGCCTGGTCTACAGCGTGCTGGCAATGGCCCTGCTGACCGGCAGCGCGCTGCGCGGGGCGGCGACCTTGCTGGCCTTCGGCCTCGGCACCCTGCCCAACCTGATGCTCGCCGGACTTTTACTGGCGCGCTTTCGCAGCGTGATCCAGGGACGCGCATTGCGGCTCGCATCGGGCCTGCTGGTGCTGGGCTTCGGCGTGTATGGACTGGTCAATGCAGCGACCTTGGGTGGCAAGCTATGGCAGGGGGTGGTCTGTCACGTTTGAAGAGTTGGCGCTGGCGCGTGTGGCGACATGGTTTCGCCGGACGGCGGATTCAGGCGGATACCGTGGCGATGAACTTTTCCATGGTGCCTGCCACGAATACCGGCGCTTCAAGCATCGGATAGTGTCCGGCCTCCTCGCACACCGCCAGTGAGAAGTTGGGGTAGAGCGGCGCGAAATTCTTCCTTACCGATTCTTCCCGGTAGAAGGGGATGTCGTGCTTGCCGATGAGGGCGAGGATCGGCGTCCGGTTGGCCCGTGCTTGGGCGGCGAAGTCGGTGCCGGTGAACATTTTCAGGTAGCCGTACATCGCCGCCCGGCTGGACGCCCGTCGCGCCAGCGCCAGCTTGAAGTTCACCCAGTTGTCGCCGTAACGCGTGCCGCCGCGGGCGAGGATGGCCTTCTTTGCCGCGGCGTCGTCCTCGATCACCGCCCGTAGCGCGGCCATGGTTTTTTCGTCGGCCTTGAATCCGCTCGCCGGCACCGGGCAGATCGCGACCACGCTCCTGACCCGCGACGGTGCCGTCAGCGGGAATTTCTGCGCGATCATCCCCGACATCGAATGGCCGACGATATGGAAGCGCGCCAGTCCGTGATGGTCCATGAGCCGCAGCCCGTCGGCTACCGCCTCGTCGACAGAATACGCGCCCGTCATCGCCTTCGACCAGCCGTAGCCGCGCAGGTCCATGAACACATAGCTGAAGCGCGCCGTGTCGAGGTAGGGCCACACCGGCTCCCAGTTGGCATGGTCGCCGAGCCATTCGTGCATCACCAGCACGGCCTCGGGCCCGTTGCCGATGCGGCGGTGGCCGGGCAGCAGTCCGTGGGCGGGCCGCGCGCCGTCATCCGGGGGCGACGGCGAGGTGGCGCAGGCGACCAGGGGCAGGGCCGCCATGGACATGAAGCAGCGCCTGCGGGTAAGGGATGGCGTGTCGCTGCTGGTATCGGTTTGTGACTGCATGGCGTCCTCCTTTGGGTTCGATGCCGGCCACTGTACGAAGACTCGATCCATCTGTAAAATAGTTAATTGTGAATACAGCAATCTTGAAAACAGATGAATAGAGTCGAGTTGGTGCATTTGCGTACTTTTGTCGCGGTCGCCGACCTGGGCTCGATCACGCGCGCCGCCGAGCGGCTGGCCAGCGTCCAGTCCAACATCACGGCACGGGTCCGCCAGCTCGAAGATCACTTGGCGCAGACGCTGTTCGCGCGCTCCCGGCGCGGCATGGCCCTGACCGAAGCCGGTGTCCGGCTTTACCCCCGGGCGCGCGAGATTCTCGACCGGGTGCAGGCCCTGCAGGCACCGGAGGCACACATCGGGCTGGCCGGTAGCCTGCGTCTGGGCGTGGTCGAAACCGTGGCGACGCTGGATTTGCCGCGCATGCTGGCGAGCCTGCGCCACCGGCATCCGGACCTGTCGGTGGAACTGTCCACCGGGACCACGCAGGAGTTGAGTCGCTTGCTGAAAGATCTCAAGCTGGATGTCGTGATTGTTTCCGGCCTGGCGTCGGACAAGACGCTGAGCGGGCGCGCAGCAAGGACCGACGAACTGGTGCTGATCCATGCCGCAGCGGGTGAAATGCCGGCGATCAAGCGCAATCGGCCGGCGCCGCCGGTCTACGTCTATAAGGCCGGATGCGCTTTTCGCGCCGCGCTGGAAGGCTGGCTGGGATCGCTCAAGGCCGTTCCCGCCGCGGTCAACGAACTGGGAACGCTCGACGGCATTCTCGCCCACGTCGCCGCCGGCAACGGGTTCACCGCGTTGCCCGCGCGTATCGTCGAACGCCACATGCTGCGCGACGCACTGCGCACCCGTCCCGTACCCGGCGGCTTCGGCAAGCTCGCGACCAGTATCGTGTGGCGTCTGGACAGTGCCGACAGCCCGCGGCTCCGGGCATTCACGGCGGTAGCACTGGAGAGTCTCGGCGCCGCGAAGTAAGCGCGCTCAGGGCGTCAGCGCCATGCGGATGATCGGACAGGGCATTTCCTGTCCGCCGCATTCGCATTCGTGAACCAGGTGGCGCAGGGCATCGGCGACTTTGCCCAGTTGTTCGATGCGCGTTTCGATCTGGCGGATTTTTTCGCTGGCCAGGCTGCGCGCCAGATGGTGGTCGCGGGTGTCGTTGAGCGTCAGCAGTTCGGCGATTTCTTCCAGCGTGAAACCGACCCCTTGCGCCCGCTTGATGAAGCTCAGGCGTTCCAGATGGGGCGCGCCGTAGCGGCGGTAGCCGGCGGCGGCCGGCGGCTGCACGAGCAGCTTGCGGCGCTCGTAATAGCGCACGGTCTCGACGCCGACGCCCGCCGCTGCGGCCAGCTTGCCGATAGTGAATGTTTGCTCCGAAAGTTTCATCGAGACCCCTTGACTCCGTACCGAGGTACAGAGTTTAGACTGGGTGCCATGAAACTTCCAGCCGTCCTCGCGGACTGAAAGGAGAGATAGCCATGAACGCCACCACGGACAATGAACTGCAGGCGCTGGAACTGCCCTTGGCGGGCATGACCTGCGCCGCCTGCGCGGCGCGGATCGAGAAGCAGCTGAACAAGCTGCCGGGCGTCGAGGCGGCGGTGAACTTCGCTACCGAGCGGGCGACCATACGCTATGCGGTGGCCGGCACCACGGCCGCGAAGCTGGTCGAGACCATCCGCAAGACCGGCTTCGAGGTGCCGCCGGCCACCGTCGATCTGGCCATCGGCGGCATGACCTGTGCCGCCTGCGCGGCGCGCATCGAAAAGCAGTTGAACAAACTCGAAGGCGTCGAGGCGGCAGTCAATTTTGCCGCCGAAAAAGCCCATGTGCGCTACGTGCCGGGGCTGGCCGACCCGGATCGCCTGGTGGCGACCGTGGTCAAGGCCGGCTACACGGCAAGCGTTTCCAGCAACGACACGCGCGCCGAGGAAAAAGCCCGCAAGCTCGCCGTGTATCGGGAGGAGTTGCGCCGCTTCTGGATCGCCGCGGCGCTGACGCTGCCGCTGGTGGCGCAGATGGCTTTCATGTTCGGTGCCGGCGTCCATGCCGATGTGCTGCCGCGCTGGCTGCAACTGCTGCTGGCGACGCCGGTGCAGTTCTGGATCGGCTGGCGTTTCTACGTCGGCGGCTTCAATGCGGTGCGCGGCGGCGCCGGCAACATGGACGTGCTGGTGGCGCTGGGCACCACCATGGCCTGGGCCTACAGCTTCGTCGTCACGGTGGCCGATCTGCACCACCATCACGTCTATTACGAAGCCTCGGCGACGGTCATCACGCTGGTGCTGCTGGGCAAGATCCTCGAAGCGCGGGCCAAGGCCAAGACCTCCTCCGCCATTGAAGCCCTGGCCAGGCTGCAGCCGCAGACCGCGCGCGTCGAGCGGCGGGCCGGCGACACGGTGCAGCTGGTCGACGTGGCGGTGGCGACGATGATCCCCGGCGACGTCTTCGTCGTTCGCGCCGGCGAGGCGGTGCCCGTCGATGGCGAAATCATCGACGGCGCGTCGGCGGCCAACGAGGCGATGCTGACCGGCGAAAGCCTGCCGGTGTCGAAGGCGGCGGGGGACAAGGTCTTCGCCGCGACGATCAACGGCGACGGCCTGCTGCGCTGCCGTGCCACCGGCGTCGGCAGCCACACGCTGCTGGCCGGCATCATTCGCCTGGTCGAAGAGGCGCAGGGCTCGAAGGCGCCGGTGCAGCGCCTGGCCGACAAGGTGGCGGCGATCTTTGTGCCTGTGGTGACGCTCATTGCGTTGCTGACCTTTGTCGCCTGGTGGGCGCTGGCCGGCGATTTCACGCAGGCCCTGGTGAATGCCGTGGCGGTGCTGGTGATCGCCTGCCCCTGTGCGCTGGGGCTGGCGACGCCGACGGCGATCATGGTCGGCACCGGCCAGGGCGCGCATGCCGGCGTGCTGATCCGCAATGCCGTGGCGCTGGAAATGGCGGAGAAGCTCAAGGTGCTGGTGGTGGACAAGACCGGTACATTGACCGAGGGGCGGCCGGTGGTGACTGATGTTGTGGGAGTTATGCGAAGCGGTATCCAGACGGACGGCGCTGGTGATGCGGTGATTCTGCTGCAACTCGCGGCCAGTCTTGAACAGGGCTCGACGCACCCGTTGGCCGCCGCCATCGTGGCGCGGGCGAAGGATGACGGGCTGGTGTTGACGTCGCCGCTGAACGTCGTGACCACCGCTGGCCGCGGCCTTGCCGGCGAGGTCGATGGTCGTCGCGTGCGACTCGGCTCCGTGACCTGGATGAAGGAGCAGGGCGGGTCCGCGTCTGCGGCCGAGGCGCTGGCGCAGGCCGGCCGCAGCGTCGTCGCGGTGGTGGCCGACGATGTCCTGCTCGGTTTCATCGGCATCGCCGATCCGCTGCGTGCCACATCGCGCGCGGCGGTGGCGCGCCTGAACCGGCTCGGCATCGAGGTGGTCATGCTCACCGGCGACAACGCCGGCACGGCACGGGCCGTCGCTCATGAAGCCGGCATCATGCACTTCGAGGCCGAGGTCTTGCCCGGCGACAAGGCGGCGGCGGTGAACAAGCTCAAGGGCGGCGGCCGCCTGGTCGGCATGGCCGGCGACGGCATCAACGACGCGCCGGCGCTGGCCGCGGCCGACGTCAGCTTCGCCATGGCGGCGGGTTCCGACGTGGCGATGCAGGCCGCCGACGTGACCCTGATGCGCGACGACCTCGGCAGCGTCGCCGACGCGATCTCGCTGTCGCGCGCGACGCTGGCCAAGATACGGCAGAATCTGTTTTTCGCTTTTATCTACAACGTGCTCGGCATTCCGCTGGCGGCGCTGGGCATGCTCAATCCGGTCATCGCCGGCGCGGCAATGGCGGCAAGTTCGGTGTCGGTGGTGAGCAATTCCCTGCTGCTGCGCCGGTGGCAATCCAAAAAGGACTGATATGGAAACGACGACAATCAAGGTAGGTGGCATGTCCTGCGGCGGCTGCGTAAAAAGCGTGACCGGCGTGCTGACGGCGCTCGACGGCGTGGCGAAGGCCGAGGTCTCGCTGGAGCAGAAACAGGCGGTGGTCGAGTTCGACGCGGCGAAAGTCAGCCGCGCTCAACTTGCGCAGGCTATCGAAGACGCCGGTTTCGACGCCGGCTGATCCGGGCTTAGGCCGGAATCGGCCGATAGGCCGGATTGTCGATCAGCTTCACGGCCTCGATGATCGCCTTGAGCACCTGCGGACGGTGGAATCCCTCGCGCCAGGCCAGCGCCACCCGCCGCGACGGCGCCGGCGCTTCAAAGGGAATCGCCACCACCATGCCGCTCCGGTAGATACCGCGCAGCGAGCCGGCGGGCAGGACGGAAACCCCGTAACCCGAGGCCACCATGCAGCGCACGGTCTCGATCGAATGGCCTTCGTGCAGCGAGCCTTCGGCGTGGCTGATGTCCGGGCAGGCATCGAGCACCTGCTCGCGAAAGCAGTTGCCGGCCTTCAGCACCAGCACCTCCTCGCCGCGCACCTCGTGGCTGGCGATCTTCTTGCGCCTGGCCCAGCGGTGGCCCTTGGGTACGATCACCTCGAAGGCTTCGTCATACAGCGGTTGCACCTGCAGTCCCTTGACGTCGAACGGCAGCGCGATGATGGCGGCATCCACCGTGCCGTACTTGAGGGCGTCGGTGAGCAGCGCGGTCATGCTTTCCTCGATGTAGAAGCGGGTGTTCGGCGCGGTCTTGCGCATCGCGGCGATCAATTCCGGCAACAGGTAGGGGCCGATGGTATGGATCACGCCGAGGCGGAAATCGCCCGCCAGCGGGTCCTTGCCGGACTGGGCGACGAGTTCGATGCGGCGCGCCTCGTCGAGCGTCTTGCGCGCCTGCGCCACCACCTGCCAGCCGATGTCGGTCAGCGCGACGTGGCTCTTGCCGCGCTCGATCAGGGTGACGCCGAGTTCGGCCTCAAGGTTCTGCAAGGCCACGCTCAGGGTCGGCTGGCTGATGTGGCAGCGCTCGGCGGCGCGGCTGAAGGAGCCTTCGTCGCCGAAGGCCACCAGATAACGCAAAGTTGAAAATTTCATATCTATACCTATAGTCCGTTTCTATATGCTTTATAGCAAAAAACTAATTATAAATCATTGAGTTAGATCAACATCCCTAATTTTAGTATGGATATCTTTCGTGGCCATGGATTTCATTTTTTTCTTCAACCTCAGGAGCCAAACCATGAAAGTACGCATCATCGTCGCCTCACTGCTGGCCTTCGGCGCAACTGCCTTCGCCCAGTCCAACGAACCGATCCAGCCGGTCAAGTCGCCCGCGCAGATCAACCTCGGCATGGTCGAGCTGGGCAAGAAGCTCTACTTCGATCCGCGCCTGTCGAAGTCCGGCTTCATCTCCTGCAACTCCTGCCACAACCTGTCGATGGGCGGCACCGACAACATTCCGACCTCGATCGGCGACAAGTGGCAGCAAGGCCCGATCAATGCGCCGACGGTGTTGAACTCCAGCCTCAACGTCGCCCAGTTCTGGGACGGCCGCGCCGCCGACCTCAAGGCCCAGGCGGGCGGCCCGATCGCCAACCCCGGCGAGATGGCGTTCAGCCATACGCTGGCGATCAGCGTGCTTGAGTCGATTCCGCACTACGTGCGCGAGTTCAAGCAGGTCTTCGGCAAGGGCAAGATCAGCATCGAGGAAGTCACGCTCGCCATCGCGGAGTTCGAGAAAACCCTGGTCACGCCCAACTCGCGTTTCGACCAATGGCTGCTGGGCAAGGCCGACGCACTCAATGCCGACGAAAAGGCGGGCTACAAGCTGTTCAAGGACGCCGGCTGCGTCGGCTGCCATAACGGCCCGGCCGTCGGCGGCGCATCGTTCCAGAAGATGGGCCTGGTCGTTCCGTACAAGGCCAACGACAAGATCGAGGGCCGCAGCGCGGTCACCGGCAAGGATGCCGACCGTTTCAACTACAAGGTGCCGACCCTGCGCAACGTCGAAATGACCTATCCCTACTTCCATGACGGCGCCGCCAACACCCTGACAGAAGCCGTCGACGTCATGGGCCGCATCCAGCTTGGCAAGAAGTTCACCGCCGACGAGAACGGCAATGTCGTCGCCTTCCTGAAGACGCTGACCGGCGACCAGCCGAGTTTCGCGCTGCCGATCCTGCCGCCATCCGCGGACAAGACGCCGCGTCCGACGCCGTTCGGCAAGTAATCCCGGCGCAGCGAAACAAAAGGGCGCCCCCGATGCATGGGGCGCCCTTTCTCTTTGCGGCCGCCGTAGCGCCGGCGCCGACTTTCGTCCGCGACCGATTACTCCTCCAGCAGGCTGCGCAGCATCCAGGCCGTCTTCTCGTGCACCTCGATGCGTTGCGTCAGCAGGTCGGCCGTGGGCTGGTCATTGGCCTTATCCACCAGCGGAAACAGCTTGCGCGCGGTGCGCGCCGTGGCTTCCTGCGCGGCGACGAGGTGGCGCACCATGTCGAGCGCCTTGGGTTGCCCTTCGACTTCCTTGATGGTCGCCAGCTTGACGAACTCCTTGTAGGTGCCGGGGGCCGGATGACCGAGGGCGCGGATGCGTTCGGCGACCAGATCGAGCGCGTTCCATTGTTCGGTGTATTGGCCCATGAACATCAGGTGCAGGGTGTTGAACATCGGCCCGGTGACGTTCCAGTGGAAGTTGTGCGTCATCAGGTAGAGCGTGTAGCTGTCCGCCAGCAGGCCGGACAGGCCCTGGGCGATGGCGGCGCGGTCGGTGTCGGAGATGCCGATGTCGAGCTTGGCGACCTTGCTGGGCTTGGCGGGCTTTTTCGTTTTCATGATGTTTGCTCCTTGGTGGATTCGGCTGGGCCGGTAATGCGATAAGAATACGCTGGCAGGGGTCAGGCGGGCTGACGCAGATCAAGGGAGGGGGCTGTGCTCGGTGCGGCCGGCGCCGGACTGCGGATCAGGTGATCGAAGGCCGACAGGCTGGCTTTGGCGCCGTCGCCCATGGCGATGATGATCTGCTTGTAGGGCGAGGTCGTCGCGTCGCCGGCGGCAAACACACCCGGTACCGAGGTCTGGCCGCGCGCATCGATCTCGATCTCGCCGCGTGGCGAGAGGTTCACGATGCCCTTCAGCCAGTCGGTGTTCGGCAGCAAGCCGATCTGGACGAAGATGCCTTCGAGCTCGACGCGATGCGTGGCGCCGCTGCTGCGGTCCTGATAGACGATGCCGTTGACCTTCTCGCCGTCGCCGGTGACCTCGGTGGTCAGCGCGCTGGTAACGATGGTGACGTTGGGCAGGCTGCCGAGCTTGGCTTGCAGCACGGCATCGGCCCTGAGTTTGCTGTCGAATTCGAACAAGGTGACGTGGCTGACGATGCCGGCGAGGTCGATCGCCGCCTCGACGCCCGAGTTGCCGCCGCCGATCACCGCCACGCGCTTGCCCTTGAACAGCGGCCCGTCGCAGTGCGGGCAGAAGCAGACGCCCTTGGCCTTGTATTCCTTCTCGCCCGGCACGTTCATCTCGCGCCAGCGCGCGCCGGTGGCTAGGATCAGGCTTTTCGCCTGGAGCGTGGCGCCGTTGACGAGCCTGACCTGGTGCATCCCCTCGCCCGGAATCAGGGCGGTGGCGCGCTGCAAGTTCATGATGTCGACCTCGTATTCCTTGACGTGCTGCTCCAGCGCCATGGCGAGCTTGGGGCCTTCGGTGCGCTGCACGGAAATGAAGTTTTCGATGCCCAGTGTGTCGAGCACCTGGCCGCCGAAGCGTTCGGCCACCACGCCGGTGCGGATGCCCTTGCGCGCGGCGTAGATCGCCGCCGCCGCGCCGGCCGGGCCGCCGCCGACGACGAGCACGTCGTAGGCGTCTTTGGCATCGAGCTTTTCGGCATCGCGCGCGGCAGCGCCGGTGTCGACCTTGGCAAGAATTTCCTCGATCGTCATGCGGCCTTGGCCGAAGGGCTCGCCATTCAGCAGCACCGTCGGCACCGCCATGATTTGGCGTGCACTCACTTCGTCCTGGTACAGAGCACCGTCGATCATCACGCTCTCGACGCCGGGATTGAGCACGGCCATCAGGTTGAGCGCCTGGACCACGTCCGGGCAGTTGTGGCAGGAGAGCGAAATGTAGGTTTCGAAGCGGAACTTGCCTTTCAAATTCTTGATCTGCTCGATCACTGCGGCGTCGACCTTGGGCGGGTGGCCGCCGGTCTGCATCAGCGCAAGCACCAGCGAAGTGAATTCGTGGCCCATCGGGATGCCGGCAAAGCGGATGCGGGCGGCTTCGTCCGGACGGCCGACGGAGAACGAAGGCTTGCGCGCGTCCGTGCCATCTTCGCGGACGCTGACCTTGGGCGAGAGCGCGGCGATGTCGGCCAGCAGTTCGCCCATCTGACGCGCGGCGTCGCTGTCGTCGAGCGAGGCAACGAGTTCGATCGGGGTCTGGAGCTTTTCGAGGTAGGCGGCGAGTTGCGTCTTGATGGCGGCGTCGAGCATGATCTTCTCCTGTGATGGATTGCACTGCAAAGACCGCCGTCGTGAGGCGGCCTTTACGCTGCAATCCCGACCCCAGCGGGGGTAAGTGTGGCCGGGGCGGGAATGTTGGGGTCGGGGTGCGTTGTTAGATTTTTCCTACCAGGTCGAGCGACGGCGCCAGGGTGGCTTCGCCTTCCTTCCACTTGGCGGGACAGACTTCGCCTGGATGGCTGGCGACGTACTGGGCGGCCTTCACCTTGCGCAGCAGTTCGGAGGCGTCGCGGCCGATGCCGCCGGCGTTGATCTCGATGATCTGGATCTTGCCCGCCGGGTCCATGACGAAGGTGCCGCGCTCGGCCAGGCCGGCGGCTTCGATCATCACGCCGAAGTTGCGGGTCAGCGTGCCGGTCGGGTCGCCGATCATCGGATAGTTGATCTTGCCGATGGTCTCGGACGAGTCGTGCCAGGCCTTGTGCGTGAAGTGGGTGTCGGTCGATACGGCGTAGATCTCGACGCCCAGCTTCTGGAACTCGGGGTAGAAATCGGCCATGTCGCCGAGTTCGGTCGGGCAGACGAAGGTGAAGTCGGCCGGGTAGAAGAACACCACGGACCATTTGCCCTTGAGCGAGGCTTCGGTGACTTCGACGAACTTGCCGGCGTGGAAAGCGGTGGCCTTGAAGGGGAGGATTTCGGTGTTGATCAGGGATGCGTTCATGGTGGATCTCCTTGGGTGGTTGAAATGATTTGCTGCGATGGAGTGAATATTAATTATTGCAATCGGTATCGTCTAATTGATTGTCAAAATAGATTCAATAGGCGAGCGCTATCGCCCTGCGAGTTGCGCAGGGCGATAGATGAAAGGGATTCTGGTTGCAGTGCGCCGAATCGGCGCCGGAGCTAGCCGGGGCGCTCCGAGTCGCCCCGCGTCGTGCTCAGGTGGCGGTGCCGGGCGGCGAACCCATCTGGGACTGGATGTAGTTCTCCTGTCCGACCATGCGGATCAAGCCGAGCTGCTGTTCGAGCCAGTGGGCATGGTCTTCCTCGGTATCTTCGAGAAGCTGTTCGAGCATTTCCCGCGTCACGTAATCGTGGAGTTTCTCGCACTCGGCGATGGCTGCGCGCAAGGCTTTCACCACGTCCAATTCCACCGCGAGGTCGTTCTTCAGCATATGCGGTACGTCCTTGCCCACCGCCAGGGGAGCACGGGTCGCCAGATCGGGCACCCCTTCCAGGAACAGGATGCGCGCAATCAGGGCGCGGGCGTGGCCGCGCTCATCTTCCACCTCGTGGCGCAGGCGCTCGGCGAGACGGTGCAGACCCCAGTTGGCGAGCATTTCGGAATGGATGAAGTACTGGTCGATGGCGGTGAGTTCGCCGGCCAGCAGGGAATTGAGCGACGCAATGATCTTGGTTTCGCCTTTCATGGCTGCCTCCCGAAACGTGATGGATGGGTTGGCTGGCTGGCCGCATGGCGGTTGGCTGGCTGGCAACATTGTCGCCCCGGACGCCTCGATAGGCAATATGGGTTCAGTGGGTTAGAGCGCCCGTGCGCCGTCGGACGCCCCGCTTTCAGGCACATACACGATGGAGCCGTCCTTCATGCGGTAGGCGGTGCCGGCCTTGGCGCCTTCGCCCTGGCCGATCGCGCCGCTCGACTTGTAGCGCTCGATCTTCTCGCCTTTCTTCACCAGCATTTCCATGCTCGGCTTGCCGGCGTCGGTGATCACGGTCACATCCTTCTTCGAGAACGGATTCAGCAGGGGGTTCTGGGCCACCGTGATCAGCAGGGCGGCGATGATTACCAGAAAAATGTCGATGATGTTCACCACCGAAAGGATCGGGTCGTCGTTCTCGGGTTCGTGCAATAACTTGAGGCTCATGGGCGGCCTTCGCTCTGAAGTTCAAGCAGTTCCTCGGCCAGCCAGCGACGGCGCACGTTGGAAATCCAGTAAGTGATGCTGGCCGCGATCAGGGCGATGATGACCACCGAAAAGGCGACCGTGAGGTTTCCCGACACTTGCGCGAGATTGCCGTCGGCCAGCGATTTCAGCGCCGGCCCCATCGGGATCATGGTGCCGACCAGGCCCAGCATCGGTGCCACGCGACTGGCCAGGCGTGCCGGTTCGAGCATCTTGTGGGCGTGCAGGTCGAGTTCGTCGACGCTGCTCCCCGGTTTGGCGCGGTGGTAGGCCAGCAGCGGGAAACCGGCCAGCGAATCACCGCGCCGGCGTCGCTGCAAGGCTTGTACGGCGAACGTGCCGAGCGAATACAGGGCATAGGCGAACAGGGTCGCGACCAGGAAAAGCACGGGCATCAGGAATAGTTGCCCGATCTGGTACATCAGCAGCTCAATCAGGGAGGATTCGTTCATGGTGTTTCCTTGGTTTGATTGCGGGTTGGGGCTTCGGTCGCCGGGATGTCAAGCGTTGGCGGCTCTTTTCCATTGGCGCCAGGCGCCGCCGAGCGGGACGAGCACCAGCAGGACGACGGAGGCTATCAGCAGGGCTCCCAAGGCCTGGATGACTTGCGGCGGCACTTGCTCCAGCTTCATGCCGGTGATTTGCGGCGTTGCGGCTGCGGCTGCGGTAGCGGTTGCGGCGGCGGCTCGTATGGCGGGAGTCGGCGCCGGTGGCACGGCGCCGAGACCGAAGCCCGGCATGCCGACGAAGGCCCGCAGCTTGGCGTTGTCGCTGCGCACGTCGTAGCGCTGGGCCAGTTCGCGGTAGGTCTGCTTGAGCTCCTCGACGGTGGCGGGATCGGCTTCCCAGTAGCCATGGCGCGCGGCTTCCAGCATGCGCTCGATGGTCTGCGCCAGGGCATGCGGGTTTTCGCGCTCGAACCATGTCCTGAGGCCGAGCCGGTGCTTGTCGCGGACATAGACGTCGGCGAATTCCTGCCATTGGTCGTTGCGCACGATCTCGCGCGCGACCATGGTCCACCCCGAGAAATTGTTCATGCTGTCGAGCACCTCCAGGGTGCCGGCGTAGCCCTCCGCCATCAGGCCCTTGATGTAGCCGGGATGGAAGTTGCGGGTGGCGAGTTCCTTGGCGAGGAACTGGGCGGCGCCCTCGACTTTGCCGGAACCGGAACCACGCAGATTGGAGATATAAAGCTCCGGTGCTTTGCCGTCGAGGTGACGCACCGCCAATGCGATGCCGCCGAGGTACTGGAAAGGGTCGTCGGTGGTCAGCATGCCGTAGAGGTTGGACGTGCGCGAGAGCACCGCGCCTTCGGTGCCCTTGAGCTGCATCGCATAGAGGTTGCCGGCCTTGCCGCCGCTCAAGGCCTTGGCGTCCTTGCCCCAGTCCTCTTCGTCCGGGCCGTAGGCGAACTGCATGCGCGAGAGATACAACTGGGCCAGCTTCTGGTCGCCCTCGGCCTTGCTGGCCCAAGTGTCGGTGGCGAGCGTCGCGTCGTCCAGGCCGGTGCCGTAGCGGCCCGATTGCGCGGAGAAGGTGCGGGTCTGGCCGGCCTTCTGCGCCGCGTCCCGGGTCCAGCCCTGGCGGACCAGGCTGGCGCCGATTGCGCGCGCATTGGCGGCCACCGGGTTGTCGTTTTCATTGGCCAAGGCGGCGAGCTTGGCCGCCTTGGCCAGCTGCTTCATGACGTTGGGAAAGTGGTCGCGGTAGAGGCCGGTGGCGGAGAGCACGATGTCCACGCGCGGGCGCTTGAGGGTATCGCGCGGCACCAGCCTGACGTCGCTGACGCGGCCGCCGGCATCCCACACCGGCTCGACGCCGAGCCCCCACAGCGCCTGGGCTTCGAGCATGCCCTGGTGGCGCATGGTTTCCACCGACCAGAGCGAAAAGGTGAGTTTTTTCGGTGCGCGGCCGGACTGCTTGCGGTGGGCCGCGAGGAGGTTTTCCATGGCCTCCTTGCCAGCTTCCCAGGCGG
>Ga0209211_10000630_pt1 | contig 70759 bp, 78 predicted proteins | sample RifGroA2_FD_183992 | JGI IMG/M metagenome (GOLD analysis project Ga0209211, IMG submission 183992) | Groundwater microbial communities from Rifle, Colorado, USA - Groundwater A2 (SPAdes) (version 2) | ecosystem: Environmental > Aquatic > Deep subsurface > Groundwater | place: Rifle, Colorado... | reverse complement strand
TGTTTTTGTGCATCCCTGATCAGTATGTCCGATAAATCCAGACGCTCCGGCCAGGAATTTATTTCTATGCTTATATCTTTTGACCTGCAAAAATCAAAAATCTTCGGCCAGTCCGCTTCGTAACCATTTCTTTTACCGATTAACCTACCTGTCGGATGGCCGAATATTTTAACTTTAGGCTGACCTAATGCTTTTAATATCCTAGCTGTCATTGCTTCTTTGCTCATTTGGAAATTGCTGTGGATTGAAGCTATAATAAAATCCAAATATGCGAAACCGGACTGAGGAACAGCCAATTTCCCGTCTGATTGTATGTCAGATTCAATTCCGATAAAAAATTGCGGCAAGTTTTTGTTATTTTTCTTTTCCCTTAAACTTGTTAAATAATCATATCTTTTTTTTAATATTGCAGTAATTTCACGATCGCTGCTCCCGCTTATTTTTGGATTGTGATCGGTAAATCCAATATATTCATACTGCAGTTTTTTGGCATTTTCCAGAATTTCTAAAAAAGTTTGGTTGCCTGAATCATGAGACGGTTTTAAATCATAAGAAGAATGGATATGCAGATCAGCTTTGATATCACTAGGTTCTACCAATACCGGCAACCGATTTTTTTTAGCCAATTCTATTTCATTTAAACCTTCCCTTAGTTCCGGCGGTATATACTGAAGATTTAAAAAATTATATAACTCCGCTTCATCCTTAAATTGGTAAATGTTAAGTTTTGAGTTTTGAGAATTTAACGGTTTAACACCGTACTCTGATAAAGAGTATCCTTTTTTCAGCGCATATTCTCTTAGCTTTATATTGTGGGTCTTGCTGCCTGTGAAATACTGAAGCATGGAGCCGTAGTTGTGCTTTTGCTGGATTCTCAAATCAATCCTGATTTGCGGCCGGACGATAATAGATGCTTTTTTTTCACCTGCGTTATCAATTTTTTCTGTCTTTGGAAAATTGATAAAATGATCAATTATACTTTTATAACTTGCACCATGTAAATTTGAACTTTTAATTTGTATCGCTATGTCAATATCGCCGATAGTAGCAACCATCCGTCTGAGTGAACCCAGCGGATCAATTCTTTCCACCATAGGATGTTTCTTCATGTAACCGATTATTTCTTCTGTCAGAGAAAATGCGTACGGTAAAATCATTCGTTGCGGTATATCGGGTTTTCTCTTGTATCTTATAATCGCATCCAGTATTTCCTTCTGGGATTTAACGCCAAAATTCTCCATTTTAGCTATTATTTCGTTCTCGGCTGCTTTTATTACCTCTTCTATTGCATTTTTAGAATTTTCCAGGTGCAAATTAGTGATTAGTTTATAGGCGGTTTTTGGTCCAATTGTCGGAACCTGCATCAGCTCAAAAACAGATAAAGGAATTTTGCTGAATATATTGTCAAAATGTTTTGATTTACCCTTTTTAAAATATTCATCAAGGTGTGCTTGTATTGCCGGTCCAAATCCCGGTATTTCCTTCAGTTTTCCCTGTTGCCAGATATCTTTAATTTCTCTGTTTAAGCGCTCAATTGTATCTGCTGCTTTCTGGTATGCGATTACCTTGAATCTGTTCTCGTTGGTAAGAGTGTAAACAGCGGCAACTTTTTTTAATAAGTAGGCAATGCTTTTGTTGGAAAAATCGCTTTCCATATGCTAAGATAATTATACTTTAAAAGTTTTTTCTTTTAATTGCGATCATAGCTCAATCGGCTAGAGCGCTTCCCTGTCACGGAAGAGGTTGAGGGTTCGAGTCCCTTTGGTCGCGCTTATTAAATAAGTATTTTATAAAATACTATAAAGTTATACTTACGTTTTAGTTGGTTTTTTATATACTCCGATACACTTTTATCCATTGCATTATAGGTTTATATTTATATAATTTTAAGTTATGCCAAGAAAAGCTGAATCAGCAGATTATCAAAACTTGATATTATCAACAGTCAGAAATAAGTTTCCTTATTTGATTCTGGGCATTGGAATCATCCTACTTCTATATGTCATGATTGCCGGATTCCCTGGTAACAAAACTTCACCAGAAAAACAACAGGCTAAGAAAAACGAAGCAATTAAAAAACAGGAATCAGTAAAACAGGAACCAAAAAAATATATAGTTCAAGCCGGAGATACTTTGTGGCAAATTGCCGAAGCAAATTACGGTTCTGGATTCAATGCTTATGATTTAGCGACAAAAAACAACATTCCTAACCCTAATTTAATTGAAAAAGGACAAATTGTTATTTTGCCTTCGCTTACGCCCCAACAGCCGACAATCGGAGAAATCGCGCCGGTAATTTCCGAACAGGTTACTTATACCGGTAATCAATATACTGTTCAACCGGGCGATTTTCTTTGGCAGATTGCCCAAAATGCATACGGAGACGGTTATGGGTGGACAAAAATTGCCAATGCCAATAATCTTGCCGAGCCAAATACAATTCATCCCGGCAACGTACTGGTTATACCAAGATGAAGCTTTCTACTACCTTTCAACCTGCTGGGATATTTCTACAATTAATCAAGAAGCGGAATCCCTCCGAAGCAGTAAAACATTCATACTAATCCGCAAGCAATTCTTTACCATAATTTACTGCGGAGGGGGATGAATCCTGTTTTTCACTTCATAGGAGAATTTATTTGAAAGAAATTACCGTCAGGGTCAGAAAATGTCGCAATCATCATCGAAGGCTCTTCGCTGGGATTATAAGGATTAGCTATCACTTTTGCTCCTATTTTTTTGATTCTGTCAAATTCCCTTTTAACATCCTGTGCCTCAATATTAAACATTATCCTTTCCGGGTATTGGTTTTTACCGTGTATACCCATCTTACTCCGGTTTGCAGCCCATTAGGGCGAAAAAGCGGATTAGATGGGATTATACTGAAAAAATAAGTTATAAACTTGAGTTTTTTTAGTATACTTTGCTGTGCGGACCGATTATTAATGTTCCGGTTCCAACATCAAATCCGTCAAATTCACCCTCTGACCAGACAGGCTCGCTTTCAAATATTTTCTGGTAAAAGCTTACCAATGTTTTTGGTTTATCGGAAAATAGGGTAATCGAATTAAGATTCAGCATTCAATAGTATAATCTTAAGGCTATAATAAATCCGTATGTAAGCGGTAATTAATTGGCAAGTTTCATCTTGACTTTTATTTTGCTTAATAATCTTTCGCTTCTTATGAAAAAAGTAGTCAGTGGAGCTTCCAGAACCGAACCTGAAACCGAATATAATATTAAATCCTTTATTTGCGCCAATCTGTTTATGGGATCACCTCCGATTCCGCCTCTGTATAAATAATATGGTTTCTTGCCCAGCCAATAATCATCGGTTATTAAATTGGCATTTTTGGCTTGTTCGTACAATGCTGTCCCCGGAAAAATCCAGACCACTCCAACAGTCCCCAACCGGTCGGGTTTCATTTTTTTTATTAATGCTTGAGTTAAAATTCTGTCTTTTTCAGTTTCCTGCGGTAATCCGAACATGATCAAAGCACTTACTCTCATTCCGGCTTTATGGGTTAAATCGGCTGCCCTGTAATTCTTTTTTATATCTGTTTTTTTATTTATCCTGATAAGCATTTCCGGTGAGCCCGATTCTATTCCGTAAGCTACTTCATAAAACCCTGCCTTTTTCATCCAGCGCAATATCTCATAATCAACTTGGTCAACACGAGTAGTGGCATGAATAGCTACATGGAGTTTTCGTTTAATGATCTCTTTACAAAAGTTAATAATCTCTTTTTTATTACCGGTTAAGGTATCATCGTAAAAGGCAAAATGCTGTGCATTGTATTTTTTAACCAGCATTTCCATTTCATCTGCAACATTTTCAGCTGTTCTGTTTCTGTATCCTCGCCAAACCATCCAACTCGAACAAAAAGTGCACCTGCCCATGCATCCGCGGGTAAATATCATGGAAAATCTGGTTACTTTAGTAGTATCAATATTATTGTATATTCCATCACCCCATGGCGGGTAGTCTTGAGGACTAATCATATCCCATGCAGGAAAAGGAATAGTGTCCAAGTCTTGAACCAGTTGCCGGTCTTTGTTTATCACCGCTTTATTATTTTTTGTTTTCCAACAAAGACCGTTAATTTTTTTTATTTGTTTTCCATGAACCAATTCCCATAAAATAATTTCTCCTTCACCCCGGACAATATAATCTACCTGAGGATAATTCTCAAGAATTTGCTTCCACATTAAGGTTGGATGAATACCGCCAAGCACTACTTTGCTTTTTGGTAATAATTTTTTTATAAGAGCGGCTGCTCTAAATGCATCGTGTCTGCTGGCAGTATGCGAAGTTATGCCAATCAAATCAGGCTTAAATAAACCTAATGCTTCGATAACGGATTTTTCTCCATCTTTAGCTCCATCTACTACTTTTATTTTTATTTTTTTATCTTGCCTGATATATCCTGCCAAGTATAATAGTGACAAAGGGCTGGGAGTATATCCGCCTTGATTTAAATGGGGTGGAGTTATAAGTAGGATTCTTTTGAATCTAATCATAATTTATTTTACCAATGCTAAAACCGGAATTAAGTCCTGAGACCTTTTGAATATCGCTCCGGCAGACAGCCTCGAATCATATGTATTACCGCTTATCATCAATCCCTTAATGTCTTGCTCAAGTTCAAAACTTCCATTTTTTTCTGATTTCCAGGGAGCAAGTGCGGTCAAACCTGTTCCCAGACAAAAATATGTCCAAAACAATTTCATTACCGCTTCTAACTTAGAGTTTGCTTCCAAAGTTAACCTTGTCAGATTTTCATCAAATAATGACTGGTCGGATACTTTTCTTGTACCGTAATAGGAAGACACTCCAATCTGTTGGAATACAAAAGAAGGATAATCATGACCCCGTAAACTATATGACATCCAATTAATAAGCGCTTTTACCTGGCGATGCAATGGAAAATTACCTAGCATTTTATTTAACCTGGCAAGATCCGAAATGGTTCCTATCCCCAAATCATTAGTAAAAATAATATCTCTTTCGGATATTTCACCTGGGTAAAAATCAAGATATACGCTTTCAGCCAATTCCTCTGCGGTTGAATTTGTTAAGGAAATTCCGGCCTTCTCATCAACCAGAGCCCTCCATAACGCGTTATTTCTACCTCCTGGTGAGATCAGCATACGGGTCTGCAAACCGTCAGCGGCTAAATGCGAAGCAACTGTTTGGACTGTTCCATCCCCGCCGTGAGCAATAACAAGATCTGTTGTAGAACCTATTTTTTCCAATTCTGAAGTGATTGTTAATCCAGGACAATCTCCAATTTTTTCTTGCAAGTGACGGATCTGTTTTGAATTTTTACCCTTGTATAATACTATTTCTGCACTCATTTAGCTCTCTATTTTAACAAATAAATAGTATTGATAAATACAATCGCAGTAATTAAAATTGGATCTAAGATTAAAGCGGGATTAGTTAAGCGGTTTAATGCTACCTTCCCAAGGTAGAGAGACGGGTTCGACTCCCGTATCCCGCTCATTAGAAGCCGTTTCCGAGGAACGAGGAATTTACGGATTCTTATGTCCCTCGAAGCTCGTAAGAGCGAAGTGGGACAAGCTTAATTGATAGATTGAACCTTTTGAACCTTTAGCTTCATGTATCTCATAACTTTCTAGGCATCCCGTCTCCCATTAACAAAAATATATCCAAATTAAGTATTGAAAAGTTCAATATAAATACTAGTATAAAACCTATAATAATGTTTTGAAGACATTTTTATTTCAATATCGTACCAATTATTCATCAGACTAAACTCTTACTGATGATAGGAACTTAACTGCTCTCTGGATGTTTCTTGTAACATCAGGCAGATTCTCTCTGCTTAACTTATTTTCCATTCTTCCAATTTGTGTCTTAATATGACCACTCACAAAAGTAACCGTATCAGATTGAGGAGGTAGAATGTTAGAGAAATGAGTACCTACATGTACATACACTCGGTCAGCAGGATCAGGAAAAACCTTATTTTGTACTTCCCACAGTAACAAAGGAAGAGGCTTCGAGGGAGTTAAGCCACTGAAGAATAGTTGAGCTACTTTTTTCGCTTTATCAGTGTTTATTGGAGTTAATGTCCCAATATAACTTCGCGCTCCTGCGAAAAAGAATCTACCCGAGAACTCATAGAAAGAAACGCAGGCATTATTAAATATAATTGGGAGTTCACCACCTGATAGAGCATGAAACGTTGCCTGATAATCGCCATCGGCTAAACTGATCCTTGTTGATCTTCTCACATAAGGGATGTCTCTTTGATTAATAACTTGCCATTTTTCTCGGGGAATTGCTAAAAAATCTTCTATGGTTTCTTTTGTAACACTTCCTTTGCTTTTTTCTTTTTTACCTTTCCAAGCAAAACCGTCAACGCTTACAAACCCGATAAAGCTCATTACTTCCACAAGTCGCTGATCACCTTCACCCTCGTCAGTTAGGCCAAAGGAAACAGCTTCTTCAATAACTATTTCGTGATCCGCTCCACTTCTATCTGAAAACTTAATAGTGAACTCTTTGCCATCCATTCGACTGGCGTGACTACAAATGAATAGTAAGTCAAAAGGAAACCATTGGATATGTAGACTTGTGTCATAAACTTTTGCGTCTCGACCTCTTAATTCTTTAACATATACTCCAATCTTTTTTAATTGTTCAGAGACAAAACCTGTTTCTGTTTCGCCCCAGTTTTTAGGAAACAAATCAGGATCAATTAGTAGTGCTGATCTTGTTTCTTTTACCTCGTGTGCATAATAGAAATTGTTGAGAAGTGTTATTCCTAAATCAGGATAAGAAAAGAGGTGTGTAGATGGAACATCGGGAAAAAAATAACCATAGGGAATCCCTCGTGTAATAAAAGTGACAAAATCAGCATCAATCTTATTGTCGGAGAAGTAGGATTCATAGGTCATTTGCTGTGACATGAGACTTCTGGTCGCCTCACTTCCTCTTGCGGATTCATGGTGACAGCGAGCATTAGAAATGTCATCGTAAACAATTTCTATGTCCTCTTCATCTTTTTCAGGGAAGAATTGTAAGTTAGCGTTTATTGAAAAAGCGTAATTTACAGCCACTATCGGAGCAATCCATCGGTTATCATCGATAACTACTAAATGTTTTTTTGATGCAGTTTGCCTTTTGGGTAACTGGCCAATAGCAGGTGCTTTGACATCAATAATTAAGTGTTTTTTTTGAGATTTGGCTGTTAATAGTCCAATTGCGACATCACTTGGTCTACATGGTAATTTTTCTGAGTTTTCAAATCCAAACGTTTCTCTGAGTATTGAATCAATTTCATCAAGTGTTTTTATTCTAAGGATTTTTCCTATGGGAACATATTTTGTAAAGGCAAGGACAATTTCGTCGGACACATCGGCCAAAATAATTATCTGTAGCTGTATTCTTGCCATCAAATTAGTTCTTCTTATCATCTCATTTGATGCGTCTGGTCGTCCCAATCTTGGTGCTTCCAGTAATGCGAAATATCGGCTATCTTCATTAAAGTAAGAGGATATAACAGCTCCAAAAAGAGAATTGTCAGTTATACAAATAACTTCTCTGTAAAAATCTGGTATTTGTAGTATATCTTCCATTGTAATTACATCAATTTAATCCAACCTCAAAAATACTTGATTGCCGGTAGTCCAGTATTTTGGGTTTTTGGGTATCAGTACACCTTTATCAATTGAAAAATCAAATACTTGTTTTTCAATTTTGTTCAATAACAGTAACTTACTTTCAGCCAGAGATATCAACTTCAAATAGTCGCTTTCTATGGTGTCGTTCAAATGATGGTAATCATCACGGTTTTTCCATATCTCTAACAAGTCTGTTGACTGTTCAGTGGTAATAATTCCTCGTTTTTCCAACTTTTCAATGTTTTTTTCAAAAACCTTATTCGCCTTCCATCCATTGCATTTACATAAAAACTTCACTAATGATTCGGAAACTGATTGTGTTAAAGATATGCACCCATAAAATTGCCCATCACGATAGGCTTTGCTACATTCAGAAGAAGCACGAGCAAAAGGAGTATTTGGGATTATCACATGAGGTTTTACTTTCAAATATCGATCAATACGATCTTGAAGAGTAATTTCAAACTCCTGTTTCAACGTATCTTCAAGCATTTTTTTCTCAATCATTTTGTTTGAGTCCATATTTTATAAACCACTCCTTTCAGTTAGTTTCTTTTGCCAACCTTCAATCATTGAATCTGCAGGATCGTTCCAGTTAAAAAGCATGAATATTTCTTTTATAAAACCTTTGGCAACTTCTTGAAATGAGGCTTGAAGATCAACAGTATTGATATCTTTTTCAATAATAATCTTATCTTCTCCTGATACATAAACCCAAAGGTGAGCCATTGTTTCAAAAGAGGCTAATTGTCTGTTGTTACATTTCCCAAGTTCAATTTTTACTCTTATAGAGTCAACCTTTAATTTATCAGCATAGAGCCTTTTGAAGAACAGCATATACTCTGTAACGGAGTAAATTACTCCTACAAACGATAGAAGAGGTCTATCTTCTTTCTCATTACGTTGGTTCTCTATGTCTTCCCAAAAGTATTTTTTCCAGACGAAAAGACTACTTTGATAAAATTGCCATCCTTCATAATGTCTTTCCCATTTCAAAAATGACTGCTTCCCTTTATTAAAGTTTGTAGTATTTCCATGCGTGTCTACGTGAGGAAAATCCCACCCTCTTAACAATACTTTTGCATCTTCAACTTCTTGACCCGCTTCCGCTTGTGATCCAATCCTTTTTTCGTAAGTGGAGGGGTAAACAATAATCTTCCAGTATCCTAAATCTTCTTTTATAACCCTTTCTAGATATTCATTTGCCTGTTTTATTTCAGGCTGATACAGAGTTTTTGTACTGGTGTCAGGAATTATTGGTTTTCCAGTAATTAGTTTCTGAATCGATTGAAATAACTCATCACTTTTTTTAGTAAGACCTCTACCGAGAATGCTTCGCATGTCTTCGACAGAACTAATGGTTTCACTATTACATTTGGCAGTCCTGATATACAACGCTCCCTTTTTTAGTATTTCTTTATTATTTTGACCTGCAAATGCAGAATCTTTACAGAGGATTGGTACTTCACTAAACTCAGGTACATCAATGACTACCACCTTTTTACCATCGATAATTTGTTTGAATAGATTGCAAGTAAATATGGGGTCAGCATAGTTGTGAAGTAATTCATTTACGGGGGTTACATCGAAATGTTTCCAAGACTCCTCACTAACACCTACAAACTCATAATCTTCGTCTCTTACTCCAAATATGATTCGTCCGCCATTCCTCGTGTTTGCCATTGCTAAAATATCCTTGATAATTTCCAAGCACGCCTCCCGATTTGACTTTACCCAAATTAGATCTTGTTTGTAGTCAATGTTTGGAGTTTCATTTTTTTCATCCAAAAGTGTTTTTATATCATCATTTGTGAGTGTCATATTTCTATCTCAATCTAATACTAATTCTATCACTTATGATCGTATTTTATTTTCATATATCTTCCCACTTTAGATATTCTCTCCAAAGTTTGTTAAAATGGATAAGGATTTGGTCGATGAGATCGAGTTCAAAATAATTTGCGTCTCCCGCTCTGATGCGATAGGCTCACCATTAAATTTTTTAGCTTCGAATTTGATTCAGAAGATTGGAGGTTTGAACTTTTTTTATTAATATCTTATCAACCCGGTGACCATCCATATCAATTACCTCAAATCGATAACCGTATTTTTCAAAATGGTCTCCGGTCTTCGGTATTCTATCTAAGTGAGCAATAACAAAACCGGCTGCTGTTTGGTAAGTACTCAAGTTTTTGTCGGAAATCTCCTGTAAGCCTAATTTCTTTTTTAGGTCATAAATTGAAACTATACCGTCAATAAGAAGTGACTTATCGTCCCGTACCACAATTAACGGATTTTGCAATGTTTGAGTCTTGATTTCGCCAACCAACGCCTCAAGTATATCATTAAGGGTAACTAAGCCCTGGATATTGCCAAATTCGTCAATGACAAGCGCTACATGTACGGAAGAACGTCTAAACATTTCAAGAACCGTTATTGCTTTCATGGACTCGGGAATGACATGTGGTTTGACAGATATTCTTCTTAATTTATTAACCTCAAATCGTTTGCCTTCGAAAGCATACGGCATCAAATCTTTAACATGAATAACGCCAAATATCTTTTCTCTGCGACCTTCGGTTATGATTATTCGCGAATGGGGATAATTATAAAGAAAATGTCGGGGATTGTTAACAAACTTTTCTAAATCAAAGACAGACATTTTATGCTTAGGAGTCATCAAAAGCCCGACCTTCAAATCGTCAAGCATAAGGGACCTTTCAATTAATTTCTTTTCCGCCTTACTGAATACTCCCATATCTGTTCCTTCTCGGATTAGAATTCTTACCTCTTCATCAGTAATCGGAGGGGTGACATCTGATTTTAAGCGTAATAATTTAAAGATAAACTCTGTCGAGACACTTAGAAGTTTTATAATAGGAGATGTAATTTTGGAAACTATTGTAATAAACGGTGCAACAAATGCAGAAATTTTTTCAGGGTTATTCAAAGCAATTCTTTTGGGGACAAGCTCACCAATGACAATTGAAAGATAAGTAATTGCAGATATTATAATGATAAACGATATCTGTCCGTGAAACTGACCTATGACAGGTATCGACTTAACCAAAGGTAAAACAATCGGGGTAAATTCATCTTCTCCTATTGCTCCTGCCAGAACAGTGACTAAAGTTATTCCTATTTGTATACTGGATAGAAACATATTTGGCTTTTCTGCCAAGATATATGCCATTTTTTCATTTTTTCCTCCGGACATAGCTAAATTCTTCAGTTTGCTTTTTCTCGAAGAAACAATTGCTATTTCGGCCATTGCAAAAAATCCATTTAGAAGAATAAGAAGCAAAATAATGACAATATTCATAATGTAATAATTATATCATCCTATATGTCCTATCGGCGGAGTTTCTTGTAGTTTTACCTCGGGGTTACTGCAGTCATTCCCTCGAAGGAGGGAATCCAGATCGTCTGGATCCCCGCCTACGCGGGGATGACATTCAGATACCTTGCAGCTCTGCTGCGGAGTAAAATAAAATAGCGATTTCTGAAGCTTGTTAAATTACAATTTGTGCCATCAGCTCCCTAAAAAAACCTATTCACTAGGACTTACGCTGTTACTTTAAATTTTTCATGATTCCATAATAACCAAGTCACCTCTTCATTGTCTTCTGCCTATTTATAAGTCTTGGACAATCTTTTGGCACTTGTTGTTCCGTGCCAGGATTAATGGTACTATGGAAGCATTTTACTTCACAGGTAAATACTGCATAAACAATGCAACTCATATTATGAATTTTATCTGGTCGCATCAATGCTAAAGCACAATCACCCTGATCTATTTCACTCATTTCGGTATTATATCAAATTACGGTTTCCAGCCTTCATAGGCATAATAGTCTCCGCTGCTTTCCACGCAAACAAAAGGGGTGTCCTTTCTCATATTTTCCGCATGACCGGGTGAATTTATCCAGCTTTGAACTACGTTTTTATAATTGCTGTTTCTGGCCAAGTTCTCCGTCACCAACTGGTAACCGGGATAAGGAAGAGTTTTACTGCTAATCCTGTTATTAAATCCGTCATGATTGAATCCGTTTGTAATTTCCTGCGCGCGAATTTTGGCGAAATTGCAGGTATTTGAGTCTGTCCTTACTTCCGATAAACCCTGCGATCTCCTGTAATCATTGATGGCATTCATAATAAAGGTTTTATTTTCATCATTACTATTGGTTGGTGCAATGCTTTGTGTGGGAGTAACCACAATAGCGATTTTTTGCACGCTGATAGTGGGAAATATTAAACTTATAGTTGGCCTTATCCCGGACGGTAAAAAGTATTTGTAACTAACCTTACGCGGAGAAATTGCGGTTTGACCCCATATCCAGGAAAAAAACGAATCAGCCAATGCTTTTCTTGGTGACCCAAACAATCCGAAAATAAATAGTAAACCGACCAGTATACTTACAGTTTTATTACGCATTTTTTAATGCTATCTTACTCATGTGAAAATGCTGTAAGAAATCCATAAGAACGGTATTCTATGCTTTATAGATATACTATTTAATATATCTATCATATTTGCTAAGATAAGCATAATTATATTACAGCCTCTTTAGCTCAACGGTAGAGCAGCGGTATCGTAAACCGTAGATGTCGGTTCAATTCTGACAAGAGGCTCCATGTCCAGATTAGAATCCCACCAGAAAAAAAAATTTGCTACAAACATAGTCATAATGCTGCTGGTTTTTTTTGGAGTTTTATATTTTATTTTCAGCATTGGCTTCAAATTGTTACTGGGTACATCAGCCTTTATAGCCAATTTCATGATTAAAAAATCTAACAATACACCTGTAAAAAGCCAGGATTTCATAGGTACAGTTAGCGTAGATTCAATACCTAATGCCACCAACAGCGCGCTTTTTGTTGTTTCCGGGTCGGTTTTGAATTTCGACAGCGTTGTATTTTACCTAAACGGAAATAAAGTTAAACAGGTTGTTCTATCAACTTCGGATAATTTTTCTGAAGAAATCGGAGAACTGGAACCGGGCAATAACGATTTTTTTGTACAGACAAAAAATAAGAACGGTAAGGAAAGTAAAAAATCTAAGATTTACCAAATCATATATAAAAACCAAAAACCCAAGCTTGATATAAAAGAACCTCAGGAAAATTACAAGACCGGAAAAAATGAAATAATTGTCAAAGGTGAAACCGACAAAGAAACTTATGTTAGAGTGAATGACTATCCTGTCGTAGTCACTTCCCAAGGACTCTTTGAATATTTGGTTCGCTTAAAAGAAGGCGAAAACAAATTCACCGTCACTGCCGAAGATACAGCCGGCAATATTGAATCCAAAACCCTCACTGTTGTCTACCAGAAGGATGAATAACCAGCAGCGGATAAGCTGTCCCCAGCAAAAAAAGGATAAACGGATGTAGTAGAATATTATCACTGAAAGACATCAACGCTGCAAACATAAACAGATAACCGGCCTTAGGATGGAAAATTATCAACTTGGCCAGATTCAATACAAAAAAAATTAAACCAAAAATGCCGCCAGTCACCAAAATTATCATGTAGCTGGAATGAAATGACGACCGGCCATGGTTGGCTTTAATTTTATTCTGACGGGTTTCTTCAAATTTACGACTATAACCTATCCGGTTATATCCCACTCCGGTCAAGGGATATTTCCGCCATAAGTCAATTGCAACAGCGTAATCTTTAATTCTAGACTCGATGGAAAAAATACGGTTTAATCCTACGCCTAGCCCAAATTGTTTAGGAACAATTATTAGCAGAACGGCTATAAATGCCAAAAACAGCCAGAAATTCCTTAAGGCCTGCTTGTTGAGATAAAACCCGAACACCGTCAGGATAAAAGCTATATATGCGCTTCTGGAAAATGTCAAGATTACCGCAACCGCCAAAAAAACCAATAGAAAATTTTGCAGGATTTTATTTTTCAAATCAAGATTAATGAATAGCAAAAAAAGAAGCGCATAGATACTGACGCTAACGGATGTATCAAAAAAAACTCCGAACATTCTACTCAAATGCTGATCCCAACCAAGATAATACAAGTTGCTTAAATCCGGATAAAAAAAATATTGAATAAAAGAAACCAAAAGAATAAAGACTGTCATAAATAGCATAAACCGTTTAAGAATTTCTATTTGCTTTTTGTTTTCACGATAATGAAACCAGAAATAACCGCTAAAAAAAATGTAGAATATCAATCTGAACAGATAAAGGATTGAGACAATATTTTCAAATAGACTGAATTTATTTAAGGACACCAGCCAGGTCAAACATAAAATTGCTAAAAAGGCAAAAAACAACTTGGCTTTTTTCCAAAAAAATATCAGAGGGTTTATCTTGTATGTAAATAAAAGACATGACGCTAATAAAATCATCGATATTTCATAGAGATAAAAATTAACCTGCTGGTTGTAAAAAGAAATTCTTCCCAGCTGTCCGAAAGTGAAAAAAAGCAGTGTTGAAAATACCAAAACTGAAATTAAGCGTTTCATGCTTCACTTTTCAAACGATATTGATAAAGCTTAGTTCTCACCAAAAAAGAATGAAAGCTCATCAGAAAAGCGTATGCAAATCCTGCCGGTCCGTCCAGAAAACCAAGATAAACAAAATAGACAAGAATAAACTTAAAAAAAGGATAAAAGACAAACTGTATAACATTGGAGCTTTGGCCTTGATTAAATAGTTCCCGGCTGCGTAAAGTACTGTAAAGATTAATATCTCGGATAAATTCTTTGATAGTTGGATGCGGATAATGATTGAGGAATGAATTTAAAGTTCCGGTTTTTTTGGCTGTGTGGAAAATTTCATGGACATTACCCATCCATTTTCCGGATTTTCGTCGGACAAGCCTGATTATGCCTTTATTCCTTACTTTTCTTGTTTCACCGTATTTAAGTTCGGTATCCCACCAGTAGTCGCGTCTCCTGACATAAAATGCATCTGATTGGACATCCTGATTTGCCAAAACAGCCAGTATCTCAGATTTTAATTCCGAAGTAATTATTTCGTCGGCATCAACAAACAATATCCATTCCCCTTGTGCTTTTTCCAAACCAAAATTTCTTTGTCCGGCAAAATTCGCATTTAATTTTCGTTGATATACTTTATAGGTGTTATTAATTTTATGAACTGTTTCCAATGTCTTATCTGTGGAATAATCATCAATGACAATTATTTCCGAACAAAAATCAGCAGACTTAATGCACTTTTCAATATTTTTGTTCTCGTTTTTAGTTAGAATAACCGCTGATAATGAAATTGGCATATCTTATTTTAACAAAGTTAAACAGTATTATTATCTATATAGTTCAATCAGTTTCTTTGCAAAATCGTCCCAGGAGAATTTTTTACGGATCAGTAACGGTTGCACTTTTTTAATTTTTCCGGATAAAGCCGACAACATATGCGCCTGAAATTCCTGGCTGTCATGCGCTATTTGGCAATACGGCTTCAGCTCCGGGATAATGGCTGTATTCAGTCCGATAACCGGGCAACCCATTGATAAAGCTTCTAAAACCGGCAAATTAAAGCTTTCGTAATATGAGGCAGTCAAACAGGCAGTTGCCTGGCGGTACATATTCTTCAAATCCGGTCTGGAAAGATGAGGTAATGCAATAATATTGTTACCCAGGTTTTTTTTAGTATCACTTATTCCTATTAAAAATAATCTGTATTTATTTCTTTTATTCATCCTGGTAAATTGTTTGAAAGATTTGACAATAAAACGGATATTTTTTATCGGATGATTCATTCCCACAAACATGAAAAATTTGTCTTTTCGCGTATCCGGGTAAACCTTTTCAATCATATCTTGTGGAACTCCAAACGGTAAAACATGAATATTGCCGAATTTCGGGAAAATATCATTAAATTCGGACTTTACTTTAACCGAAGAAACGATGATTTTATCCGAATGCGAAACCATTGCTTTGAACTGCTGGGTAAAACGGATAAAACCGTTGCGGTAATAATGGGGAAAGTAGTGAAATGACAATCCGTGAGATAAACTAATAATTTTTGCAGGTGTATAACCGGGTGTTGCCTGGTTTAAGGCTAAAAATATATCGCTTCTTTCCAATAATTCTTCCAGGCTTACCCTTAATTTCATCCACAATTGCTTTGGCTGCAGTATTCTGTACCTGAAGTTATTAACGTCAAAATCTCCTGGCGGTTGTTGACAAAACGAGTAAATATTATATATATTCTGTCTGTCATGGCGGGACAAAGCAGAAAGCAGGTTGGTTGTGACAATATAATTTCCAAACCGCTGCCGGACTGAAGCGCAAATTCCGCCACCGTCAATACTCACTTTCATTTTTTTTTAATTGAATTTTTACTATTACCAATAGTATCATACAGTTGACAATTTCCGATAAGACCGTAATTAGTGATGATGCGAAATAAGAAAATTCGGGTATGAATACCAGATTAAAAATCAGATTGATAACAACCTGAAGGATAAAAACAAAAATAACCAAATATGCTTTATTCAACACGTATAACACATTCATCCAGATGGAATTCAGAAGAATAATAGGTAATGCGAACATGACAATTTGGGTAATTATCATTGAATTCTGGTATTTGCTCTTGAATATCAAGGGCAGCAGCACCGGAGCCAAAACCAAAGTTGCAACAGAAATGCTTAATCCGATACCGGTCAGAAATACTATATCTTTAACAATTTTTTTCCTGAAAAGCTGCCGGTTATTTTTCAACCTGGAAAGAACAGGCGCAACACTGACATTGTAACTGGCAGGAATAAACAACAAAGCCTCAAAAAATTTATAACCGGCCGAATAAATACCCACATCTGCCTGTCCCTTTAATTTGGCCAACAGAAAGATGTCAAGTTTGAAGTACAAACCTGCAAAAAAGCTGATTAATACAAAAACATATGATTTTTTAAGTATTTTCAGCCAATCCCGGATGGGAAATGAAAACTTGGCAATTCCTGCTTCCTTCATCAGAAACCAGAAGTTGGCAATGGAATATAAATTGTAGAAAAAGAAAATTACAAAAAAAATTACCAACATCCTCCTGAATAATAAAATACCGATTATCTGCACAAACACCATAATAATCTGAAATATGATAGAGTTTCTTGAAGATATGTATGCCTTTTCTCTGATTGCATTCCAGATAAAATAACTGCCGGAAAACATATTGGTAAAAATTACACTTGATGTAACCAGTACATATAACATTACCTTCAGGTTGGTTCCGAAAATAAATATTGCCAACGTAATAGTAAGCAGGAATATTACTATCGACAAAACCAGCCTGAGGGAAAATAAGGAATTAAACATTTTGTCTTTTGCATTTGAAAGGTAAACTACTCCATATGATGTTGTGCCGAAATCAACCAAAGGCGCAAGCAGCATGACTTGCGCCCAAACCAAAGTATAAATTCCATATTCCTCAGCATTAAAAAAACGGAGGAAAAAAAGAAAAAGGATAAAATTTAGAGTCCTGATGATAAATGATGAAAAATTCAAACTAAAAAAATTCAGAAAAAAACTTCTTGAAAAAAATGCCTGCAGCAATTTACCTTTATCTTCCATAATTGTTTTTGGAAGTCTGATTATTTCATACAATTTTTGCTTCCAGCTGCCATACTTGATCAGAAAACGTATCCTGTTTTCGAAAAGCCATTGTTGTTTTTTTTCGTTATCTGAAGAGGAGAGCTCATGGTGCAAATAATTCATACTGCTGTCTATTCCCACCTTAAAGCCGGCTTTTTTTGCCCGGTAACAGTATTCCACATCTTCGTAGTACATGAAGTATGATTCATTAAATAAACCAATAGTGTCTACCACTTTCTTTTTAATCAACATCAGGGATCCCGAAACAAAATCCGTTTCCTTAAATCTCAGCTCCGGTTTTTTAGCAATCAATCCTCCGCTCATCCTCAATTTATCTATTTCGCCGCCATAATAGATTTTTCCATTTTGCTTTAATGCGTACCCGCCTATATCAAACTTGCTTAGCAAGTCTTCCCACTTATAACTGCGCAGGTTAACCAGTGATATATCCGGATTCATAATGACAAAAAAATCATAATTGTCTTTCAGTGCTATTCTTATTCCTTTGTTAACCGCTGCTGCATAACCCATATTGTCTTTTGTGTTATCAATAAAGTAAATTTTCTTTTCCTTTAAGCGAAGATTCTCTATTTCCTTTTTTATTCTAGCCCGTTCTTTTTCCAGCGTATAGAAAAAAACAACGATAAATGCAATTTTCATATTTTTAATAGTTTTATTCTGGATTTAAGATTCCGGATTCCCAGTAACAGGTAAGTCAACCATTCCATATATGCAAATCCTATATCCAAAGGTATCCTGAATATACCGTCCTTGTATCCCTCATCTTTGAAAAACCTGTCCCAGAATAAATGAACGGGATATATAAAAATTTTTTTCAGGCTGCTTTTTTCTTTATTCAGGAATTTTTGCCCGGCTTCCCGAAAAGCATAATCGGTAAATTTTTTATAGGTGGAAATAACAGATTCATATGAATAATGAAGAACATTATTTTTTAAAGTTGCTAATTTTCCTTTGACTTTAAATTTCTCGTGTACCAAAGCAGGTTCAATATAAGCTTTTTTTCGTTTAAAAAGAATCAGTTTCCTGTAATTTTCTCCACCGTGACGCAAAGGCCTACCCAAAAAATGCGTTTGGAAAGGAATATCATATCCTGAAATATTTGATAATTGATTTTTAATTTTAAGTATTTCTTTTCTTAATTTATCGCTTAAATATTCATCACTGTCTAATACCAGGATCCAGTCGCCCTTTGCTTTTTTTAAACTGAAAGCGCGCTGCTTTCCCAGGTCATTTTCGTGATTTCGGTAAAATTTTGCTTTATATTTTTTGGCAATTTCGGCAGTTTTATCCGAAGAAAAATCATCAACAATGATTATTTCATCCGTTATTCCCTGCACCGACTGTAAAGTTTTATGTAATACTTTTTCGGCATTCTTGGTTATCATTGCCAATGATAGTTTGGTTTTTATCAGCATTTAATTATTATTATACTTAATATATAGGCTTTATTGACAATATAAGTTATTTTAATATCAATATAACTTATAGTATAATATATTCATGTCTCAAGAATATTTCGTACGAAGATTTAAGGACGATTGTATCCCCCATAGTAGAAAATACGACATGACACCACGTTTTACTCCTTTCGGTAATCATACTTTAATAGGTGTTGGTCATTCTGCCAGTATATCCGAGTGTGCTAAATATGACCAGAAAGCACTCAACTCTTTTTATAAAACTATTTCTCAAGCTCAGACTCTAATAATGGAAGGCTCACGATCAAACATGTTTAATATGTTGCAGGAATATGGGACTTTCGAACAAACTGCCTTACAGAGATTTTCAAGAATGCATAGTCCTGACCATATGCACTTCTTGGAAGATAATTATGATGACAGTGAAGCAGGCAGAAAACATGGATTTGATCCACACGATTTTCTGGTAATAATTACTTTTGGGGACATATATGTAACAGGCGGTGTAGAAAAACTTAGACGGCTTACACCTGAAACTATCGCAAAAGGAGCTCACAATTTTCTAAAAGCTAATGCAGGTTATCAGTATCTTAATACTTCTAAATTAGCTAATATTATGACAATCCTTAGAGAAAATTTAATCAGACTTCCAGCCGAATTTCTAGGAAAAAACGATAATAATCTCTTTATAAACGCATGGAATATCTGTGTTTGGTATCATGCTATAGTGAGAGATATTGAAACGATTACCCCTGAATGGAAAAAAGTGACAGATTCATCAAAAGGCAAAACAGCAACAGTAATTGGAGATCTACATGTTCCATCCTTAAGTCTGGTTGCTAAAGGTAAGGAAATTCCACCTCTTCCCGATTGGCATGATTTTGTAAATATGCTAGGTGAAAATCATCAAGAAGCTGTGTTGCTTACAGAAAGAATACTTCATGAAAAAGTTGATTAATAAACAGTTCTAAGCTTCTTATTTGCATAATCAAACTGAATAAGTTGTGGAATCTGATGTCTTTATGCTCCAATTTAATAAATCAATAGTTTATAATCCGTGGTTTTCCGGAAAAAGAAACAACATACTCGTCTAATGGTCTTATGTCCAATATGCGACGGAAAAAGTACGGATTTCTATTGCAGAAAAAATTTGTATATTTATTATTTATGCAATTCATGCGATACCCTGTTCCTCCACCCGTTACCAAATTCTCAATTCATCAATCGTTTATATAAAAAGGAGTTTGATTACAAGACCGGCTTAACCGAAGAAAAACGGATCAGGAGACAATCTTCCGGAATTCTGCAGAAACTTAGAAAATTAAATCCCGAAGCTAAGTCTCTTTTGGATATAGGATCAGGTTACGGTTTCTTTCTTGATGAAGCTAAAAACTACGGTTTAAAATTATTCGGACTAGAACCGGCAGATATTCTTTACAGTTATTCAAAAAATAATTTTAAGGGAATTAATTTATATAATTCGGATTTCGAAACTTTTTACAACAAAAGCTTCGTTAATAAATTTGATTTTATTATTTTAAACCATGTTATCGAACATATTGTCCATCCGCAAAAAACTATCAGGCAGGTTATTGAATTACTAAAACCGAAGGGAATCCTCTATATAGAAACTCCGAATTTAAACAGCCATTTATTCAAAGTACAAAAAGAAAATTATACTTTCTTAACACCTCCCGAGCATTTGTGGATATTTTCATCAAAGTCTTTTCAGCAGATTTTCCAAAAAAGTCAATCATCCGTAAAGCTGTCATTTGATACATACAGTTATCCGGAACACTTAATGGGAATCATCAAAAAAAAATTAAAAATAAAAAATGATAAATTTAAAATTCTAAAAGAAAACAAAAATGAATCGAATAAACAATTTCCTATATCTAAATTCAAATATTTATTGTTTGACCGCCTCATAGCTCCCATTTTTACTCCTTTATTAAATATCAATTATAAAGGCAGCATTTTACAGCTTTATATTAAGAAAAATTTAAATTAATGTGGTATATAAGCCATTGATCTCCTTCTGATAGCCAATTAAAACAAATTAATGGCCGTAAAACTTTCGAGTGTTTTAATATTCTTGGTTTTATCTTTATTTTTTGCACCTGAAATCTCAGCCGCATGGACAAAATATCCGGGCAATCCGATCATTCCTGCCGGAAATAATGCCTGCGATAATTTGGCATCAAGTTCTCCCAGTGTAATTTATGACTCCGGATATAAAATGTGGTATCAGGGATTAAACAATTCCGGTTGGAGTATATGCTATGCCACTTCTCCCGACAGTATCACCTGGACAAAACATCAGACGCCGCTAATCACAACAACCAGTTACGGTGAATCCGATATCCAGGAAGTTAATGAGCCTAGCGTTATCAAAACCGCCGACAATACTTATCATATTTGGTTCAAAGATATGAAAACTGGCAAATTCAGAATCCGTTACGCTACTTCACAAAATGGTCTTGATTGGTTTGTCTATCCCCAACCGGTCTTAACCGGCGACGAAAGCACTTGGGACAAAGACGGGCCGACAAATCCCTATGTATTGTTTGAAGGCAATACTTACCATCTTTGGTATTTATCAGGCGGTAGCGGAAAATGGAAAATAGGCTATGCTTTTTCTATAAATGGCATTGACTGGCAAAAATCAATTAACAACCCCCTAACCTTGACAACTCCCGGATTTGTTGGTGGTATGAGTGTCCAAAAAATAAACAATCAATACAGTATGTGGTACCACGTCGGAGCGGGAAGCAATATAGCCATCTACCGCGCTTTTGCTGATGCTGTGGACCAACAAACTTGGTCGTGCGGCGCTAGCTGTGAAGTCCTTTCACGCACACAAAATAGCTTTGATTCGCAACATATAGTCGGACCTGATGTCATAAAAATTGACAATAATCTGATGATGTTTTATGGAGGAAATAATGGAAATAAATGGCAGATAGGACTGGCTACCGAACAGCAAATGCAATCTTCAAAAAAACCTATAGTGATTATTCCCGGATTTTTTACTTCCTGGAATAAAAACGCTATTCTCTACAATCAAGATGTGCCGTATTCCTTCTGGAAATTAATTCCCTACATCAAAGAGTACGAGGGTCTTAAACAAACGCTTAATAATCTCGGTTACGAAGAAAATAAAGACTGGTATATATTTCCTTATGATTGGCGAAAAAGTACGGAAAACATTGTGTCTGATCTAAGCGACTTCATCAGCCATTCGAATGCCAGCAATAAGGAGCTGTCGTTGGTTGGCCATTCTTTTGGCGGTTTGATCAGCCGTATATATGCCCAGAAAAACCAATCACAACCAATTAATAAAATTCTTACTGTCGGCACACCTCACCAGGGTACAGCTTTTGTATATAAACCGTTGGAAGGCGGAGAACTCGATATGCAAAACTCCATGGTCTGGCTTGGAGAAAAACTGATTATTCAATTAAACAAAAACGGCTGGCAAACCGATAAGGATATTATTAATGATAAATTACCTTCACTAAAAGACTTATTCCCCACATTCAATTTTCTAACCGATGAATACAATAAAATAATTAACATATCAGACATGCATTTAAGCAATAACTTGCTGAATCAAAATAATAATTCCGTACCGTTAATTTTTTCATACCTGCATACCTTCAACGGAAATTCTATCAATACTCTCTATGGCTATACGATATCCCGCAGAAAACCTGTTGACGTCTTACTGGATCTTTATCCGGACGGCAGACCTGTAAGCAGCAGCACCCAAAACGGTGACGGAATCATTTTATCCGACAGTTCGGCATTGGGTAACAATCGTTATCCTTTAACGCTAAATCATGGAGAATTAATTTATAAAAAAGAAGCTATAAAATCAATCCTTGATTCCTTGTCCATCGGTTATGAAGACCATCAGATTATTGAAGGTCAAGGAACAACGGTTACTCCATCTTTGTTCTTTGCTATGTTTTCGCCGGCAGAAATGTCGGTAACTTATAACAATGTGACTTATCAGGAAGCAGACGGTTTAATATTTATTGACAACGCCCAGCCTGGAAATTATCGTTTAAATGTCAGGGGAATTGAAAAAGGAAAATACAAAATTCTTGTAGGTAAAAATACCTATGATGATTCCCTTTGGTTTACTCTGGAAAAAGAAATTGTTAACAATCCGCCAACATCGCAAATTGACACATATTATTTGTCTTTTGACGGCTCATCGCAGCCTTTACTTTCAGTAGCAAATGCTTATGAAGACATAATTTATAATTTGAATAATTTGTATGATACTTATAAAATAAAGCAAATATTCTACGCGATCCAAAGCATTAAACAAGCGCAAACATTTAATCAACCTTCTCAGTTAAAAAAAACCAAGTCACTTTTACTTCTAGCCCATTCTTATCTTCTAACTGCTAAAAATATACTTCCCGGTGATAACGACAAAAATAAATTATTACTTTCATTGGAGAAAATAGAAAACCTTTATCGGTCTGTTTTATTTAGTCTGAATAGTACAATCAATCCGCTAAACCTGCAAAAACAACTTTTAAATTACAATAATTCCTATTCCGGCCAAATTTCCAGGCTCCAATCCCTTAAAAATAATACGGATATATCTCCCAAAAACAGCCTTATTCTCAAGGTGGATGAACATCTGCAAAAAGCGCAACAATATTTCAATCAAAAAGATTATGCCGCCACAGAGATTATTTTAAAAACAACGGATGCACTTTTACAAGACATCAAACATATTAAATAAGCTTATGTGGTTTTTTAAGAAAGGAGTTGAGTTATGAAGAAAATATATCTTAGTATATTTACTCTTTTATTTTCTATTTATACAATAATAGGTATCACTCGTGCCTACTTTACCGACTCCGTCAGCAGCAATTCTAATACTATGGACATGGGAACTTTAGATCTTACTCTCGACGGTACAAATACCAATGTCGTCAAATTTAACCTGACAAATATCAAACCCGGTTGGCAAAAGTTTTATAAATGGACAATAAGAAATACAGGTAGCGTTGACGGATATATAGACATACATAATATAGTAGTTACCGGAAATGAAAATAACTGTCTTGATTCTGAAGCAGAAGCTGGCGACTCTTCATGTAATGATCCAAACGCTGGCGATCTCGGAGAATCTCTTGGCCTTGATTTGTTCATAGATTACGATTGCGATACTTCTTTCGATGTTGGAGATAGAAAATTCTATGGTACGAATAAGGCTAGCAATATTTCCGCAAACTATGATCTCAATGAGACTTTAAGTGCGGGAACAAGCAAATGCCTAACTGCGCAATTCAACTGGTGGAGCAACAGGTATCAAAACGATAACCTTAGTCAGGGCGATATCATGAGTATGGATTTGACAATGGAGCTTGGTCAAACAATTAGTCAGTAATTTATGAATTTCTTTTTCTTTTCTTGAAATTTGGAAGGGGGTGAAAATTATGAAAAAAATTGTGGTAAGTTTGATAACAATTTTTGTTGTCAGTTTAATGACCGTTAACGCAACCAGCGCTTATTTCAGCGACAATGAAACATCAAGCGGCAACGCTTTTACTGCCGGCACACTGGACTTAAATCTTGATGGAGTTAATACTAACGTTGTTAAATTCAATATTTCTGAAATGGTGCCTGGAGAATCTTTTACCGATACCTGGGATGTGTATAACGATGGGACAATACCAGGTTTCCTGGATTTGGAAAATATAGTCAAAAGCAGTGGTGAGTACGGTTGTACAGAACCTGAAGACATACTCGACGATACCTGCGGCAATCCTGGAACCGGTGAAGGCGACCTTCTTAGTTTGTTGAATATCCAACTTTTTGTCGATGTAGATAACAATCAGGTTTTTGATGGCGCCGATTCATTAATATATAATGGTTTGGCAAGCGGCTTAACAACAAACTACGAACAAAACCTGCCTTTAGCAAGCACTGAGACTAAACATATCTCTATGGTAGTTTCGTGGCCATCCACTACTAACGACAACTTAGGGCAAGGTGATAAATTCAATTTAGACTTGTCATTTGAATTGGCACAAACAACCGGCCAATAAATATTATTATTGGATTTATCCTCTCCTCACAAAAAGTTGTGGGGAGGCGGATAAAGTTTATTTAAAAAATTATAAGTTTATTATGAACGATAAATTTTTGCGTTTGTATAAATTGTTTTCCAATATATTGTTTCTGGCCTTTTTAGTTCTTTTTCTGATCATTGGATTGTCTGTAGTCCCTATTCCTGGAAACTATAAAATATACACAGTCCTGTCAGGGTCAATGAATCCAACTATAAAGGTTGGCAGTATAGTTTTTGTCAAACCGTTAAAAGATTACGTTGTCAAAGATATAGTAACTTTCCGTACTGATAAACCCAAGGAAACCGTAACCCACCGCGTTGTTGCCGAAAATACGATCGGTCAACAAAAATTATTCATCACCCGGGGAGATGTTAATAAAAATAATGATTCTGAAAAATTATTACCTCAAAATATAATCGGTAAAGTGTTTTTTTCAATACCTTTTTTTGGATATCTTATTTCATATTCCAGAACCTTACCGGGATTGATAATCATGATAGTAATTCCTGCCACTATTATTGTATATAGCGAATTAATAAATATTAAAAATGAGGCAGTTAAACTCATTAACAATCTATCCGGATCGAAAAATCGAAAAAAGAAACAATATGAAAAATAAGATTGTAAAATTGCTTTTGCTAATCTTGATGTGGATTAGCCTAGGAATTGAATCAACCAGTATGTTGCTTTTGGATTCCGAAACATCATCCAATAATGCAATACAGGCTGGTTCATGGGTCACCACTCCACCGCTTATTACCAATATCAATCATATTATTGCTACTCCTACGAACGAAAATAATCCTGAAGTTAATATAACCTGGACCACCAACGAAAATTCAACCGGAAATGTCGAATATAGCACGTCTTTGGGCGGACCATACACTTTAGCTGCTTTGGAGGATATTACCGCAGACAATACCAGCCATGAAAAAATAATCGATGGATTATTATCCGATACCAATTATTATTATATTGTCAGAAGTAAGGATTCTTTTGGCAACGAATCGGTTTCAGCGGAACAGACTTTTAAGACTAACCATGTCAGATTGTCCGATCCGCCTGCTGTTAATAATATAGTCTTAAATGAATTTTTACCTAATCCAAAAGGTGACGATACCGCCGTCAGTCCTGATGGCGAGTGGGTGGAAATATTCAACCGCGGAGATGTTTTTGTATCGCTGGAAAATTGGTATCTGAATGATTCTGATCCAACCCACGTTTTACCGATTACCGTAAACAATTCCATTGTGTCAGGACCCTTATCCTCCGGATTAAATCTGGCACCGCAGGAATTTTTAGTAGTTTACCGAAACGGAGACAGCGATTTCACTTTGAATAATGACTCCGGCGGAGACCAAATTAATTTGTACGACCAACTGGGAAACTTGATTGACCAACAAAACTATAACAGCGGACTGGAAGACGTTGTTTTGGAAAATAAATCTTTTGCCCGCTTCCCTGACGGATATGATACTTGGTATGATCCTATCCCTACTCCCGGCAGAATTAATATACTTGAATCCCTGCCAATGACCAAAATTGACAATTTACCAATACCGGCCACGGTTCTTCCAACTCAGACAGAAGAACCAAAAATTGTTTTAAACCTGTCTGACGACAAAAAAAGCGTTTCATTTACTATTACATTTCCGGATAAATTCAAGGAATTGTCTTACGAATTAACGTATATGGCATATAATGTAGATAAAGGAATAATTGGCACAGGCATTGATATTTCTTCAACTGACAAGTACGACAAAACTGTTGATTTGGCCACATGTTCATCTAATATATGTACATATGACGAAAATGTGCACAATGTTGGAATAAAAATAAAGCTGACCGATACAGACGCTAAGGAATTTTTAATTGAAAAAAAATTATAAAAACAAATAATGAACAAATTCATTCTATCTGTTTTTCTGCTGATAGGGCTTAACTTTTTTATGTTTGCAAATCCCGTCCAGGCAATAACAGAATCCTCTGGTGATATCCAGATTACTTATGATGAACCGCTTTTTCCTTCGACCATAATTTGGTATCCGGGTTTGGCTGTGAAAAAATCTTTGATTATAAAAAATTTGAATAAATCTAATCAGAAAGTCGGAATAAAAGCAAACAATACATCTCAAACAGGAGGATTGGCCGGTTATATGCGAATAGAAATTTCCGAAGGTGGAACTATTCTTTACGGCAGTCCGACCAAAAAAACCATGCAAAATTTCTGGGATAACGGTGAGTTATATCTTTCCAATATAAAAGCAGGAAGCACAGCCACTTATGAGTTCAGTGTTATTATGCCGCCGGAAGTGGAGAATGAAATCCAGAGTAAAAAAGCTTACTTTGACCTTAATGTCGGTTTTATCGGTACGGATTCCCAGATAGTTATTAATGGCTCTGATGGAACAAAATCAAATGTTTGCAATGATTCTGCTCCCGGAGGATCACCCACATTAATATCAGCGGTTGCCGGAGAAAATTCCATCCAACTTTACTGGAGTTCTGCTCCTGATCCCATAACCTATTATCTGGTGACCTTCGGAATTTCACCGGAAACGGAAACTTACGGTAATCCAAATATCGGCGGAAAATTAACTTCAAATTATTATATCAGCGGCTTATCCGGAGGTATTACATACTGCTTTAAAATTAGGGCCGGAAACGGTTGTAAACCCGGAGGTTTTTCCAATGTTGTCTGTTCAACGCCAACCGGTGCTGCCGGACTTAATATTCCTCAAGGGTTTATACCGGGTGTTTTGGGTATCACTACCCCGTCAGCCAATCTTAAAGATGAAAATAAGAAAAAAATCTTTGGTGAAATAAAAGGCATCCAAACTGTCGCAGACCAAAATAATTATGCTCAATGGGTATTCTTGTTTGGCAGTTTGTTGCTTCTTACTTCTATTTTATTACTGCTTATAAGGAAACAGCTTAAAGACAAAATTAATTCCTGACAGCAACTTCATTCCGGTTATTCAATTTTCCGTCTAAGGGCTCGTTCATTAATAACTTTATACTTATTAATGATTACGGCCCTTTATGCCGCGCCGTATGAATCAAGCTATTATCGGATGCGGCCTAAATTACTCTCCTCTTACATAACTATTAAACAAAATATATTTTCATAGTTTAAATTTAGCGACATTGAGTTAAAAATTGAAAACTAAATATGAAAAACAATAAATTAAACTTTATCTTCCATTTGATAACTCTGTTCATTTTTACTTTTTATTATTCCGCGGGATTCTACATTTCAGTTGTTCATGCCGAAGACATGCCAAGCAAAGATCAATTATCAACTTCTATCAGCAACCAGGCTACCAGTCAAACAAGTAATATTAATGCAGACACGTCTTCAGCGCCGTCTAATACTTCAAATACAGATGTATCCAATACTGGCGATAATACATCAACATCAAGCAATAACCAGAATAATTCACAAACCGGTGTAGAAAATCAAAATAGCGCAGAAATAAATCAAACAACTGAGGCCGCAGCCAATACCGGCAATAATGAAGCCAGTAGAAATATTTCTATCGGTGGAGATGCAGGAATAATTAACACGGGTAATGCAACGGTTAATACGAACACTGAAGCCAATGCTAATTCAAATAATACTAGTGTTGCAGGCGGTAACGGATCTACATCAACCGGAACTCAGGTAGCCAATACCGGCGATGGAGTATCTGTTTCAAATGACTCTTCTTCAAATTCAACCACTTACGTTGCCAACGGTAATACAACCACAATCAATCAAGCAGTCAATGCAACCGCCAATACCGGCGGCAATAAAGCTGACAGGAATATCAGTATCGGCGGACAAGCCGGTGTTATAACAACCGGAGATGCTGCCATCAATACAAGCTTTTTGGTAACAGCTAACGGCAATGTGACATTGATCGGCGGAAACGGAAGTAATGGCGGTCCGGGTAGCGGAGCATCAATATATATAACTAATACCGGTAACAATTCACAGTTTTCTTCTTCAAGCTCTTCAAACCATTACATAGTAGTAACTAATACCAATAGAGCTTTGATATCACAAATGTGCGGCTCTGCAATTCCCGATAATCAACTGGTAGTTTCCAGCAATGACTGTTTTGCCAATACCGGCTACAATGTTTCCGACAGAAATATCGGCCAGGGAAGCGATGCAGGAGTCATCCAGACCGGAGACGCAGAACTAAATGTCAGCCAAACAGCTGTAGCCAATTCCAATAAAAATACAGTAAACCAACCGAACGGACAAGCCAATACCAATACTTCAGTCATAAATACCGGCAATAATGCAGATATTTCAGTCAATTCTTCTACCAACCAAAATACTCAAGTAGAAAATAATAATCAAGCCAATATTTATCAAACTGTGTATGCAACGGCAAACACCGGTTATAACCGTGCCAACAGAAATATATCTTTTGGAGGCAACGCCGGTGTAATTAATACCGGTAATGCTACTGTCAATGTGGATACAAGGGCATATGCCAATAAAAATGATACCAAAATTGTTAATTCCGGTTCCGGCAACGCAAATAATGGAGGCCAACACTCTTTGATCAGCAATACGGGCAATGATTTTTCCTATAAATCAAATCAGGTTAATAATTCTAAAACAACAGTTACCAATAATAATTTCCTGACTGTAGTGCAAAATTTTATCGCCAATGCTTCAACAGGATTCAACTCGGCAATAAAAAATATCGGCACTCTGGCTGCAGGAATCATTAACACCGGCAATGCAACGGTTGACATAAATGCCAAAGTTTCAGCAAACACAAATAAAACTATCATTGATGTCAATCAATCAAATAATCCGGTTACAACTCCAACTCCTATCATCACGCCACCTCTGGCTGAAACATCACCGACTCCGACGCCTGATGATGAAGAAGAAGTGGCAGGAGCATCCTCTCAGTCACCACAATCAGCCGCATCAACCTCGGCACAAAACAATGTTGATGACGGCGAGGTGTTAGGAGCATCCTCATTGCCGGCTTCCGGATCGCCGGTAGGCATACTGGCCAGTTTCTTTGTCCTATTTTCATACGGACTGGGTTTGAAATCGTACAAACCGAAAAATATTAAAAGCAAATTAAAAATTAATAATTCAGTGAAAGGGGGTGATATATATGAATATCAAAAAAATAACACTATTAGCAACTAATATCCTGACAGTTGCAGTAATGACATTTTCTCCTGCAGTAGCTTTAGCTGCGACTAATGATACAACAGTAGTCAATAGCGGCGATGATGCCAAAATAACAACTAATGCTACACAATCAACAAATGTCAGGGTAAACAACGACAATACGGCTAATGTCACTCAGACTGTCAATGCGTCCTCTAATACAGGATTCAATTCCGCTGACGATAATATTGGCGGAGGATCAGTCAAAACGGGTTCTGCCAATGTAGGTGTGGCAATGGATGTAGCAGTTAATAAAAATGTAACTGCCATATCAGGACTCGACACAGGTGGCACAAACAACACTGATATTGTTAATACCGGTGATAATTTGGAAGTTGAAACTGACACTTCATCAAATACCCGAGTAACTGTTAATAATGATAACAACGCTCGTGTTACCCAAAGCTGTGGAGACAATAATAGAGTAGAAGTCTTACGCTTGGGCAATCACAACAACGGTTGCAGCGCAAATACTGGTTTTAATTCCGCCGATAGTAATATAGGTGGAGGATCTGTTGATACCGGTAATGCAGGTGTTGGCGTTGAAATGGGTGCTGCTGTGAACAAAAACACCACGCTTATTGGTGGAAGCAGCAATGGAAATGGCTCATCTCACCTGATGAATGCGCTTTCAGTAGTCAATACAGGTGACGACGCAGACATTGACGCCGATGCTAGCAGAAACACCCGAGTAACTGTTAACAACAACAACAGAGCACGCGTTAACCAAACTGTACACGCGTTTGCCAATTCAGGATTCAATTCCGCTGACGATAATATTGGCGGAGGATCTGTTGATACCGGCAATGCTGGAGTTGGAGTTTCATTGGGTGTTAAAGCTAATTCCAATTTAACAGGTATTGATTTAGGTTGGGGTTCTCATTCTATGAACCTTAACGAAATCGTAAATACCGGTGATGATTTTGAGGCAGAGACTGAAACTACGTCTCGCTTGAGGTTAGTAGGCGACAACAACAATAGCCTAACCCAGCTTCAGAATTTATTCGCCCGCTCAACCAGCGGTTGGAATAGCTCAGAGAGCAATATTGGCGGAGGCGATGTTGATTCTGGAAACACAGGAACAGGTGGTGAATTTTTCGTACTAAGCAATTCTAATCAAACATGGGTTGGATTTTTGCTTAGCGGATTATTGGATTTCATGGATTGGTTATAAAAAATCCAATATAAGTTTTCTTTCTGGCAATCCCGGGGTTTCGTACCCCGGGGTTTGCAATTAATAACTATATGAAAAAGCTGAACAGGTTAATCACAATTATAATTTTGATATTTTTTATAATTATTAATTTAATTACCAATGTAAGATATGTATTTGCACAGGAAACTAGCGATGCTTCGGCTTCGACTACAGCTTCAACACCAACTCCCACCCAACCGCCGCAACAGGCTATAAATGATGTTTCAATTGTTCAAACATCTATCATAAGCGCTGATAAATCTATCGAAGTAAGCACGTCAGACAACATCAAGTCTGCCACTGTTGAAGCATCAATCATAAACATTGTCAATTCCAATTTCGTCGGTAATAACCTGGATTCGACAATAATAAATGTAACTGCGCCTAACACAGAGGTGCTTGACCTTTCCCGGTCCAATGAATGCATCAATCAAAACAATCAGTTTGAGGTGTCATCCTCTAATATTTCCAACTTAGCCGAAATAGATAACAAGCTTCAGGTAATAATTAATTCAGACAATAACCCGGAGTCATCGCCTGAAGCTGCAACCATAAAAGGTCATATTTTCAATATGGCTAATACAAACATTCTTGGAAATTGTGCATCGTTCAACGTCATTAACCTCTTTAGCGAGCAAGCTAATGATATTCTCCTGCCTTATGAATTGGATTATATAAAACCGGATTTATCCGGAAATCCCGCCATGACCGGGGTAATCGCCGATATTAGCAATATTAATCAATCATCCACCCAGAATTTTGTTACTGCTTCAACCATAGTAACCGATGAGAACGGGATAGCAGTCAATAAGGTGAATATCTTAGATTTACATAATACCAATATCTATGCAGATAACTGGTTAATGCTTAATATCAATAACTACGGCAATTGGTATGGAAATATTATCAACCGGCCGGCTAACTATCTGCCGGAATATAATGCGCATTTTGATTCTTCAGTAATTACACCCGTAGCCGGATACTTTCAAAATTACAATAACGCCCGAATCAGAAATAGTGTATTTTTGTCCGGTTTAGCCCAAAAAAGCGCTTATTCCCAAGTGGATATTGTAAATTTGATTAATACCAATATTATTGGAAACAACTGGCATTTCTCGATCATTAATATCTTCGATGATTTTAAAGGTAATATTATTTTTCCCAGGCCGGACCTTTTATTGGAAATGAGTCCGGCTGAATTGGAAACAAATCCTGGAGAAAATTTTAGATTGGTTGTGAAATTTGCAAACACCGGCACTTACCCAGGAAAAAAAACAAAATTGAAAATATCTCTACCGAATTATATCTCGCTTGTTTCATCGTCTCAGCTTGTAAACCATGATTTAGGAACCGTTGCGCCCGGCAGTTATGCTGTTTTGGAAATCCCTTTGCACATTGATCACAATAGTCCTCCGGGAAAATATGCCATTGATGCCATAATAAGCACTGAAACAGATGAACCTCATCTGACTAATAATTCAAAAACTTCAGTCATCAGTGTTAAACAAGAAGTTAAAATAAAACAGGAGAATTTGTCACCTCCAGTCGAAAACAGCCAACCTTCGGTAAATTTTCAGGTATCGTCTCACCCTAGTAAACCAAATACACAGAGAGATTATTATCAAGCTAACGATGTTTTATCCGCTTCCGGTCAAAAATATACAACTGTGCCTGATGTAGATAATAATAAAAAAGGAGAAAAGCCCGGGTTAAGCTCGGTCACTCCTCTGGTCATTGCCTTTATTATTTTGTTATCAATTCTAAAAAGACAATATGTTTATAAAAAACAATAAGCAGTTGCTCGTTTTATTGGGGTTGGTTTTAGCCTGGATCTTTATTGCCCGTATGGTTTTTGCGGCTTCGGAAGAAATTAATTCCTCAATAAATGTCAACATAGAATCAGACGGAGGCTCTGCCGAAGTAAATATCAAAAACGACGTTAATAGCGGACAGCCAAATGATTCGTCGGTTTATAAAAGAATAGAAATTGATGTTAACGGTGAAAAAAAAGTTATAGAATCCAGCGAGCCGGGTGAAACAAAAGTGAATGTAAAATCTGAAAAAAGTAAAAATACTAAGATCACTGTAAAACCGGAAAAAGTTAATAGTGATAATTTAAACTCTCGAATCCAAAAATTTGTCACAGATTTAAATAAGAAAATACAGGCTATTTTTAAGTCTGTTTTTGGAAAGTATTAGTCACCCTTAGGATGAATAATTTAGCAACAAACTATATCAAAATATCAAGAGAAGCCAATAACGGTGCTTCTGAATTTTGGTGTGGCAGGATTTGGATTGCAGAAGGTTTGTGGTTCATCTAATTCTTACTGACAGTAATCAAATCATTTCAACTTCTATCCTACTATCAACAAATTTTTCATTAAACATTTCCGCAGGCGCCGGTTTCCAAAACTTCTCCGGTACTGCTTTATACATCCGAAGCTTCGATAATCCCCGGAAATCTTTATATTGTTTTATAAATCTTCCGGCGCTGGACTTATCAGCAAATTTCGTTTTTATCAGCTTAGTGGCATATAAAATCATTGCTTTTGCTAATTCTGATTTGGTGGTAATTTCATTGGCTTTTGCTTTGATATATACGGCATCAACATTATTGCCAATTGCTGTTGAATCAAAAATTGCCAATGCGACTGTCGGGTTTTCTTTTATTTTTTGGGAATGAAGCGAATCTTTGGGGGAATACCAATAGAAATTGTAGTCCTTGTCGTAAACATAAAATAAATTAGCAATCCATGGATCACCATTTTTACTGGCCACCGAAATGGTCATATAAAGATTTTCTTGAAGGATTTTATCTACTTTCTTTTTAAATTCATTACTCATAGAATTCAATTAATTTATTAATTATTTTTAATAATGTATCGCTCTATTGTTAATTTCGTAAATTTTTCAAGAGGGAGCTCCAGATTAGCTCACCCAACTTGTCAGGCGTGACATGATGGTACATTCTTCTGATAAAAGTGCGCATAACCCCAAACATTCCTTCAATTTTACTGGTATGTTCAAATTCAAACCTGCGGTGTATGTCCCGTATGTGATATACCGGCCACCATTTACCAATTTGCTTGTAAATGGAGGCTCCATCAGTATTTAGTTTAGCATACGGGGCAATATTTTCCTCAAGAAACCATACCGGCTGTTTCTCGGTTAACCCAATCCGTGGGAACCAACTGGTAAGCAAGTTTACGTGTTCCAATTTCTTTTGCCATAAATAAAGCTTTCCCTTGTTTGCCTCCAAAGTAAGCCTCATCCAGTTGAATGAGGTGATTAAGTACCCGTTCATCTGAGGGTAAATGATGCCTGAGCTTTGCATACCAATCGTAGATGGTTACTTCAGATAACGTTGTGAGTGTTGATGCTTGCTTTACCGGTATTTGTATCGTCCAACAATACAGAAGAAGCCAGAACTGCCGTAGGGGTAACTTTATGTTGTTTAACCATGTATGGGAGATGAGAGAAAAACGCGTACGACATCTGCCACAACGATACCGACCACGATCTGCAAACACATGGCTTGTCTTACATGAAGGACAATATATATTTTCTGACTTGGGTGTCAGAGGGTATTTGATTTAGGTTGTACTTATCCATAATTGTAACCGGATATGTGACAACTTCTTTTGATTACCCTGAATTGGAATACCATACCAATCGGAATCTTTAAGGATATATTCGCCTCGTTAAATATTTCTTGCTGCCAATTATCTTGCGTATTACCGCAACCTTTATTTGGTTGGGGTGATTGGGAATTACTGAGCTTAACCCACTGGTTATTGATGCAAGACCAGGCACTTTCATTGCCTCCAGCTGCAAATCTTATAAAGATAACCGCAATAAAAGCAAAAAATATTCCCATTATTACAGGTATTATTATTTTCCTTATACTATCATTATAGTTAATTTTTATTAAAGCGGGGATTAGCAACCTTTGCCGTCCTTATAACATTTCATACATAGTCCTCCATTGCTGCAGCTATAATTCGGAAGCTGTTTATATAGTTTCAAGGTGATTATATTTTTAATAGATGAACTAAAAAAAAGCATAACAATAACAATAATTAATAAAGTGACGCAGATAAAAAACTTGGTTTTCATATAATTCCCTGAAAAGAAAAATATAAAAGGTAAGTGGCTGCTCCCATCATTAGAATGGCTCCGATTTTTTGGATTGAATTAATATTCTGCATGACTTTTAACTGAACTGTTTGGTCGGTGACAATTGTTCCGAAAATAAAGAAAGGTAAAATAAAGCCTAAGCCAAAAAATAAAATCATAAAAACCCCATTGAGCATATTCCTTTGAGCGATAATGAAAGTTAAAAGAGTCGCTAATTGTGGCCCAATACACCCAAGTATCACTCCTCCATGAAGCACTCCGTCGAAAAAAGCGTGAGAGGTTTTATTCGGCTCTTTGAAATGGGGATATTCGACCTTTATTGCGCCAAGCAATTTCAGGGCGGAAATTAGAGTTATAGCACCGGCAAAAAAATATAGATAGCGGTTAACACTGTTGGTAAAAACGATTCCTGTGATCGAAGCAACTATGCCTAATAAAACAAAAATAAGAAGAATACCAGCAAAAAAATAAACGACTTGCGTAAATGAGCTTCTAATTTTATCCAAAATTACGGGGATCATGATAAAAGTACAGGGGCCGATAATCGACAAAACACCCAAAATAACAGCATACAAATAATTCATAATTTAATTATCATTGAAAATTAATTCTCACTTTCTGACCTTCGGGAACATTATTATCTTTAGACTTATTTTGTATTTTAAGGCAGTAACCCGTCACATCACAAATAACCTTTGCCAGATTTTCTTTGGAAATATAACCGTCAACTGTATAATTTTTCGGGTCATTTCTGGTGGAAAAAACAAAGCTTGGAGTCAAGCTTAATTTATATTTCTGCATCAAATCGTCACAATTTTCCCGGTTATATTTCTCAAGCTTGAACGCCTGCCCTTCGATTTTTAGAAGTTCGTCAAAATGCTGATCCTCCAGAATGCACCAAAAACAGACTGGAGAGTAAAAATATTTTATGGTCAAATTAGCATCGGGATTTCCTGCCTGTTCGCCAGGACACTTGCTGTCAAGCTTGATAGTTTTGGTAAACTCCGGTTTGATTGACTGCTTTTGCAAGGAAAGAAACTGCTTGTCTGAAATTGTTAATTTCTCCTGACTGACTCGTATATAAAATCTCAATACCAGATTAGCAGCAATCAATAAAGCAATTATTAATATACCGATAATAACCAAGTAGTATCGTCTTTCATTTTTTTCGATAATAATTTTTGGCCAGGACATAAAGTCTATCCATAATTTCATTCTGAATAAAATTCAGAATCAATTAACAACCCCCTACTTGCTGCGGTACATCTTTCAAAGCCGCTGGCAGGGCTGAATTACCCGTCCCCGCACCTTGGTTAACTGCTGTCTGCGCATTGCCATTAGATGAGACACTGGGTTTTTTATTGATTAAATTAGCCAAAGCCACTGTTTGAATAACCGATACAAAAACCAGAATAGATAAAGCACCTACTATCAGCATGTTCATATTGAGTTTTATGGTGACTTTGTTGTCTTTAATATCATTAACCGGCTCATCTTTAATTTTTTTATCCAGCATAAATAGTCACCCCCTCACTATGCTAATTAATTTTTATTTAATTCCTGCATCATGATTTGTTCTGATCGAACCGTTGACAACTGTTCACTGAACCAATCATCGACCGTCACTTTTGTCGGATCAATCCCCTTAGCATTAAGATATGTTACGGCAATTGCATAGTGTCTTGGCCACCAATACTTATACCAAAGCAGTACTTCCTTTTTAATTTTATTGTCATCCCAACCTAGCGTGATCAAATATTTAATCAAACCCATGGCAGCTTGTGCGTGGAGACAGTCTTTGGTATCAATTGGCGCGTTGCAGCAAGGATGAGGTAATTTCCCCAAGGCTGTCAGCCTTTTTTTCTGGTCCGAAGTCAGAGTTGAATCGGCAATTTCCTTATCCATCTCAAGCATTTGTTTTCCATTAGTATCAACATATTTCTTTAGGGTCACATCTTCGTTTTTCCATTTATACGGTCTCACTTCGTCTTTATCTGTGGGAAGAACAACTGTCGAATAGTTTGTGTTTGAGGTCTGATTTGAGGCTAATAACAATGTTCCATTGGTGAAGGCTAAAATAACCTGATTCATTAGGAGTTGTTTAATCACCGTTAAAACAATAACGGCAATAAGAAGTATTCGGACTGTTTTAGCACTAAAAATCATACAGTAATTCTATAGTTTTGGAGATTAAGATTTAATGAAGGGGTAATCTTATTTTGAATAAACATGCAAGTAATAAGTGATTATATTTGAATCTTTATGAACAAGCTTCACATAAGGCAGGGCACAACCATTCATACCGTTATAGCTGCCTTTATATAAGTCACCATCAGAGATAGCAGTTATATCGCTATTTGCGCCATTAATATCTATTCCGTTATGGAAACTATAAACCCTTCCAACCCAAGTATTTCGGACTGCCCAAGTTGAACCATAACCTTGTTCAAGTTCAATTGAAGCAGGTAATGGCCAATCAAGATTGCCCGATGGATTAAACAGATCGCCGTCGGATGAACCGCAGAACGAACCGGAACAATTACTGAAAGAAATTGGTTTAAGATAATTGAAGGGATTAGCAATAACTCCGTTATCTTTAACAATAAAATGAGTGTGAGGACCACCGGAATTACACGAAGGACCGGAAATGATTGAAGCAATTACATCGCCTTTTTTGATTGAGCCGATTTCTACTTCGTTACCGCCTGCCGTAACAATTCCTTGGATAGCAGTATATTCAGCCTGGGCCTGACTTAAAAGCTCCTGGTATTTTACTTCATCATTATTTGTATCTACTAAAAGTTTTTGCTTGGCAATCTTTTGATAATCAAACTCTTTTTGCTGAATTGACAGTGATTTATCAAGATTATCCAGTTCTACCGCTTTTTGTTCCCTTAATTTTTTTTGTTCCTCAAAATTGAGTTTTACCTGCTGCACCTGGATAAGCAGATTTTGGTTATTTTCCCGGGCTGTTTTAAGATACTTGATATTATTGATAAGCTGACTTATATTGGTACTATTAAATAATATGTCCATAGGTGAGATTTTCCGCGTTTTATATGATGCGGTAATTCTGTCAATAAGTGTTTTTAACAGGTAAGACAACGAGTCGTCCATACCACTGATGCGTTGTGTTAAAGTTTCAACTTCTTTTTGGATTGTATCGATTTTATTTTCTATCTCTTTTATCTTTAACCCTGTCAGATAGATCTGAGTATCCATATACTGGATTTGGGAAGAAAGTGTATTTTTCTGCCGGCGAAGCTCATCCAGTTTCTGCTGGTATTCACGGATTTTATTGCTAAGGTCGCTTGACTGGCCGTTAGAAGCTGTTTCTTGAGCAAATACAGTTCCTAACCGATTTAATTTATGACCTTTGGTATATTTCCATATCACTGTATAAACAGCAATCACAGAAATAATAAGCAAAATGATTAAACCCAGTGTAACGAAATCAATAAATTTTGACTTATTGGTTTCCTGAGAATCCATATAGAAGATATATTAATAAACGATACATTAAGATTTTCTTAAGTTATTTGTCGGCGATAAAGTCTACTATTTGCTGCTCGTCAAATGAAGTAAGAATTTGCCGTTGACCTAACCGTGTCAGAATTATTTTTCCGTCATAATTTCCCGGCGCCAAATAAACGTTCTGGGGATAGCTTTTAACCAATGTCTTTAGTTCATCAATCAAGTCTCTTTCACAAGCATATTTTTTGCAGTTATATTGGATTAAGACACTCTGCTTTCCTTTTCCGTCTGCGTGTTCGAGCATATGTTTCTGAATAGATTCTGGCATTTCTGTGTCTAAAATATGGGCAGGCGGATTCTCCTCTATATGCCCCGTCATGTCAATGGGCGGAAGATTTGGACGGGTAACCACATACCAACCAATTCCTCCGATAGTCAACAGACAAACAAGAATTATCAGAATTTTAGTAGCTAATCCTTTCCAATTGAGTGGATTTTTGGGGGAAGAATAAAGTTTCCCTTCAAGCTTAGTAAGATATCTCCGCTCTCTCCTGTTGAGCAACGGTTTTTGCTTTAATTCTTTAATTATGGCTGTAATTTTTGATTGATCCGTTTGTTTCATAAAGACTATTCTATGATAATTTTACCTTTCATTCCCGAATGACCGGTCCCGCAGGTGACCGAGCATAACAAAGTAAATGATGCTTATTTCTTTAACTCTTTTAGTTGAGACACCCGTTACTGATATTTCCTGTTTTCTTTCGCTTTTGCTCTCTGACTGACCTATTTTGAAAACTACGACTAAAACAATTATTATCAATAACAGCAGTAGCAAATTACCAATTGTCAGCTTAAATTTCATTAGACTCCGCAGCCTCCTCCTTGTTTTGGCGGCGGTTGGGCAAGACCTTTATCTACCAACCATTTTTTGACGGTTTGGGCACCGAAAGCGGAAAAAACATCTTTACTCAAAAATTTCTTTGGATCGATATCTTTAAAGTCCAGCCCATCTTTGTTTTTAAAATATAAGGCGGCATCATAGGCATTACCGGGAAACCAGAAAGAGTTGATGTATTTTGCCGCCTGAAACATTTGTGATTCGGTTGCACCTTGAGAAGCCATAAGTTCAAATATTCCCAATAAGGCCATACCATGGTTACAGTCGGGAAAAGCGGTCGAATTACCGCAACACGGACGATAAACTTGCGAGGCAACTGTATTAACTAAATCTTCCTGGTTCTTTGTTAACGGAGCAATGGCACTTTTTGAATAATATTGCATTGCATCACCTTTAGCCAATGTCCATCCTCCAGTTGAGGCAAAGTTACCGGTCTGACCTTGGCCATACTTTACCATGTCTCCCTCGGTGAGGATTTTTGTCTGGTTGGCTAAACCGAATGCCCAGAAAAAATTCAAAAGGAAATAGGAATTGTCTGGAGTAATCTTGATTTTTTTATTAGACCCTTTTGCCAGAATATCCATCTGTTCCTGAGATAGTGGTTGACCGGACTGAGCGTAAGTATCTTTAAATTTCTGAAGGTCAATGACACCCATTTCGGTCATCTTGGGTCCGATATCCCCAAAACGGGCATTAATTTCATATCCTTCGGGTGGATTGATTTTGGCAAAAATGGCTGAGCCTTGATTTTGTTTAGAATCGGTTGCTTGGGTTGTGCTCGGTATAATTTTCCTTTGGGTTTGTAGGCGCCACGTTTTTGGCAGCCGTGGAAGCGCATAAACTATAACAACGAAAATAATAAGAAGTGCTAACGATCGAAGTTGAGGTAAGGTTTCTTTATTGATTTTAAGTTCTATTTGATTTTTTTCAAACGAAATAATCTTTTCTTTTGGTATTTTGCATAACCCACTGGTTATTTTTGCATATTCATAAATAGTATATATAAGAAGTAAGATAGAAAGCAATTTTATCTCTAAGCCTCCAAATGGCAAGGCCGTTAAAGAAGCGGCAATTCCTAAAAGAGGCAAAAGAAAGGCGCTACAAACAGAGCAACCGGTCGCGGCTGCCGAAAAAAGCAGTGAGGTAAAAGTTTGCAAAAAAGAAGTTTTTGAACTTTTCTTTTTTTCTTTAATGACTTCAAGAAGCATTGATATGGAAACACCGATCAAGATGGCATTTATAATACTTAAAATGATTTGAGCCCAGGCATAAAAGGCGGTATTTGACTGCCAGAAAGCGTCCCAGGTCGTTTTTTGAATCAATAAAAAATAATATAGAAGAAGAACATTTAAGGCAACAAAAATAGATAAGAGCCATGAATAGATTTTTGTAAATGTTTTTCTTAATCCGGTCTCCAAAATGAAATAAAGCGGATATTTCTTGCTCTCAATATTCATAATATGTTAAAAAATAAGTAATACTACATAATGTAGTAGATTTATAATTTTTTGTCAATGATAAGAAGAGGTTTTCTTAACAATGTTTACTGCAGTCGGTATCTTTGAGACAAACGAAAGGTTTTTGATTTTGATTACTGGCTTGGGTTTTCTGCCATGGGGAAAAGAAAAAAACTGTTAAGACAATAAAAGACAGTAGGCTTATTAATATATTTTTTAATTTAAAATGAATGAGAACAGATTTTCTACCAAACAAAGCATGGATTCGAGCTTCAAAATGTTGATGATCGGTAAAAGCCGATGAATAGCCTAGTCGATAAGAATTATTAAGATCAAAGCGCAATAATTTTTTAAAAGCAGCGGCAACCGGTTGTTTTTTTCCCAATAGAACCGATCCATAGCGATCAGCTTGCACTTCGCGTGCTTTTATCAAACTGTCAAAAAAATCAATAAAGATCGGAAAAAGAATAAAGAATTGTCTTATAAATGAAACGACGACTAAAAGGATATTATCTTTTTTTAGTAAATGGTATTTTTCATGGAGAATAATTGCTTCCAATTCATATCGGTTCATCAGTTTGATTAGGCTGGTTGAAAGATAAATCTTGGGTCGAAAAAAACCAAGACAGAACGCCAAGGGTTTTTCATCTTGAATTACTTTTACTTTTTCTGAAAGTTTATACTTCTCGATTAACCTCAGAACAATTTTCGGTGTCGTTTGAATAATGAGTTTTCTTTTAAAAAAGATTGTTCGTAATATTACTACCGCTATTTTGAGCAATGTCAGGAAAACAATTGCTCCTATAAATAAGGATGGGTGGTTTAAAAGTCTTAAAGTATCCAGGCAAAAACCGGCAATATGGCTAATGTTTAGATTCATATCGTTCAAGAATTTTTAAAAGGTACTGTTTTTTTTCTTTTGGTTGATTCTCTATGCTTTCGGCAAAAGAACTGATTGCTAAATTACCAAATGATTTTTCCAATTTTTTCACAAAAGATTTTATCAATAATTTGACATAGGATTCCTTGGAAACTTTCGGATAATATCTATAACCGTTTTTTTCCGTTTTTCTTCCGACCAAGCCTTTATCAAATAATCTTTGCAGAATTGTTGCTACTGTAGTATAAGCAATGGATCTTTTTTTCTTGAGTTCGAGAAGAATATCTCTGACGGCAGATTTTTTACTTTTCCAAACAATCTCCATGATTAATTGTTCCAGTTTCCCCAAAGTTTTTGGACGCATAAATATTACAAAGTGTAGCAGCGTTCGTTAGGGATTGCAATCTTCATTAAATATTAATGATTATTGATTTATACTTAGGAAATGCCAAGAAGAAAAAACACAGAGAATAATCACAAACCTACTGAAGAGGCCAACGATTCTTCTAATAATTCCTTTACGTTTGCTTTTAGCCGATCGTATTTAATAATTATTGTAGTGGTTTTGGCTATTGCCGGATTATTGTTTTTCTTCAAAAGCTATTTTATTGCCGCTAATGTTAATGGTAAACCTATCAGCCGGTTAAATATTATTGGACGTCTTGAGAAACAGGGAGGCAAAAAAGAACTCGATGTGGTAATTGATCAAACGTTAATTGAGCAAGAAGCACAAAAACGAAAGATCGTAATTAGCAATAATGATATTAATAAACAATATAATTTGATTAAAACCAGTAATGAATCTCAAGGCAAAAATTTTGATCAGTTATTGTCAGCCCAGGGAATGACGGTTGACGGTTTAAGAAACCAGATAAAACTACAGCTTATGTTTGAGAAAATGCTCAGTAAAGATATAAAAGTCACTACGGATGAAGTAAATAAATTTATCGAGGAACAAAAAGCATCTATACCGGAAAGCATGAAATCTGATGAAGTCAAGAGAATTGCATTAAATCAATTAAAACAACAGAAACTAAATCAAAAAATTCAGGAATTCGTACAGAATTTAAGAAAAAACGCTAAAATAAACTACTTCGTAAACTACTAAAATAATAAAAATCATTTATCCATATATGAAGACGGGTCTTCATTAAATTGTTTTTTGCAGTGTTCGGAACAGAAAAAGTATAATTTGTCTTGATAATGACTTTTGTGTTGAGCTATTTTAACATCTACGCTCATACCGCAAACCAAATCCTTTTCCTTACCTTCAGAAGAAAATATCTTTTTAAAAAAGTTGACCATATTTTTTAATAATAAATAACTTATTAATAAAATCAATCACATTCTAAAATCACCTCTTGAACCTCGATTATTTTTTTATCTTTTTACAAATGAATTGTAAACTTTGGCAAAAATATAGCCTATTACCCAAGCTGTAATCGTCGATGAGATCAAACCTAGAACAAATGATGAAAAAGTCAAGCTAAGGGTATCTAATTTGCTCAGCGTAATTCCGTGAAACCATGATTGAGCGATGGCAAAAGACAGGTCGGGGAACAAACTGACTAAAATTCGGCATAATACAAATACAATTGCTGTTGTTACACCTGCTGCATTAGCTGTAGCTGTCGGATTATGCTTCATATTTAATCACTTACTTTTTATAAATAAAATATTAATTATTTGTTTTTTTTACTTCTTCTTAAAACGAGTATATATAAATGATCATTAAGAAATCATGAATAACTATTTTTTATTTCTTATTGATCCCTTTCCAGAAATAAATTATTCCTAAAATTAGGAAAATAATAATGATAATCCAAGTAATTCCGCCGAATATACGCCACGAATTACCCATCATATTGTTCCAGCCGCCAAACCCCATCATCCCGTCTCCGATTCCTCGCCATGGCTGATTCCAGTTTCCACCCATCATTCCGCCAAACCCCATCATTGGCATAAAGTAGTTGGAACCTTGTGGAAATGAGGCATTCGTATCGCAGCCGCTTAATCGTTTGCCCATGGTGATATGCATTTGCTTTTCCCCGTTTTCACCCAGTCTTTGGGTCATTAATTGGTTCATATAGGCATAATTTGAACCCATCATATTACCCATGAAAAAATCACCCAGGACATCAAAGTCATCATCTTTCAAATCCTTGCATACAACCTGTTTATTCTGCAGTTTGTCCCATACCGCTTTTCCTGCGGCTTCATCCGTCCCTCCCATCATTTGAGCATTGACCGGAGAAAGAAGAACAAAAAACATAAAGATTGGTAAAATCCATAAAATCTTTTTCATAACATTGAAATTAAATTTATAACTAAACCGTAACTAAATCTTTCTCTGCGCGTTTTAATAATACCGCATTTACAGCAACAATAATTGAGGAAGCAGACATTAATAAAGCGGAAAATTCTGGCCGTAATGTTATCCCAAATTTTGGATAAAGAACTCCTGCTGCCACTGGAATGGCAAGGATGTTATACACGCTTGCCCAGACAAGATTTTGTTTCATTTTGGTAACGGTTGCCTTGCTTAGTCGTATTGCCCGTAAAATATCAGCCGGATCTGATTTCATCAAGACTATATTGGCAGTTTCAATTGCCACATCTGTACCGGCACCAATGGCAATCCCGATATCCGCTTGTGCCAAAGCCGGCGCATCATTGACGCCGTCACCGACCATTGCAACGAATTTACCTTCATCCTGAAGTTTTTTAACATATTTTGCTTTATCTTCCGGTAAAACCTCAGCAAAAACCCGGTTAATGTTAAGTTGTTTACTAATAGCTTCAGATGTCTTTGTATTATCTCCCGTAATCATTGCCACTTCCAAACCTAACTCTTTCATTCTGGCGATTGCTTTTTGAGCGCTTTCTTTAATCGGATCGGCAACAGCAATAACACCGGCGACTTTATTGTCGATCGCAATAACCATCAGTGTTTTACCTTGGTCCAAAAGCTTATTGATTTCGTCTTGGATAAGTGGAAGATCAATGTTTCGGTCCTTCATCAGTTTCAAATTGCCAACAAGCACATGTTTACCCTCAACTATTCCTTCAACACCATGGCCAGAAATTGACTTAAATTGTTCAACCTTTTCTGGTATTTTGATATTTCTTTTCTCCGCCTCCTCCAACACCGCTTTACTTAACGGATGACCTGATTTTGACTCAACCGCCGCATCAAGTCGCAATATTTCATCTTTGATATAGCCATGGGCGGCAATTATATCGGTAACTTTTGGTTTTCCCTCGGTGAGAGTGCCTGTCTTGTCTAAAACTACCGCCTGAATTTTTGATGTTTGCTCAAGAGTTGAAGCATCTTTAATAAGAATGTTGTGTTTTGCTCCAAGACCGGTTCCGACAGCGACCGCTGTTGGTGTTGCCAATCCCAAAGCATCAGGACAAGCAATGACTACGGCGGATACGCTAAAAGTCAAAGCCAGTAATAAACCTTGACCGGCACCAAAATACCAGTATGCAAATGTTACAATCCCTGCCCCAACTGCCAACAATACCAAATATTGTGCTGCCCGATCAGCCAGCCGTTGCCCAGGAGCTTTGGAATTTTGCGCGGTTTCAACGAGCTTCACAATTTGGGCTAAGGCAGTATCTGCTCCTACTTTCATTGCTTTAAATTTAACAGAACCGGTTTGATTAATGGATCCGCCAATTACTTTTTCTCCTACTTTCTTAGACACCGGAATTGATTCACCGGTAACTAACGATTCGTCAATTGACGTTTCTCCCTCTATTACCTCACCGTCAACCGGTACTTTGTCACCTGGTTTAAGAAGGATTGTGTCACCGATTTTTACTTCTGATGTCGGTACCATTGTTTCCTTTCCGTCCCTTATGACTCTTGCTTGAGGCGGAACAAGATCAAAAAGTGCCCGTAACGCTTCTGATGTACCCCGTCTTGATTTCATCTCCATCCAGTGTCCAAACAAAACAAAAGTTACCAATAATGCCGCTGCCTCAAAAAAAGTCTCACCGCCAATAAAAAGAGTAATAAAAACACTGAAAATATAGGCGGCAAAAACACCGGTGGCAATCAAAACCATCATATTTAACGTTTTGTTTTTTAAAGCTCGCCAGGCACCAACAGGAAAGATTGATCCGAATTTGAAAACAACAGGAGTGGTAAGTAAAAACAAAAGCCAACTGTGAGGAATAGGAGTTGGCAACCTTATTTTCAAAAAATCTGTAAATACAGGAGAATACGCAAAAATAGGGATGGAGAAAAGAAGCGACCAGAGGAAGCGATTGCGCATGTCTCTTTCCATAAAAGCCGCCATCCGCGGATCAGTCATGGCTTTTTCATGATCTTCATGACTCATTTTGCTCATATCATCTCCCATCGCCGTACGATCCACCTTACTGTGATCCATTTTCGAATGGTCCATTTCCCTCATATCATGTTTTTCATCTTTATGTTCTTGCTCAAGCTTGTGCTCGGAAATTCTTATAGCTTCTTCACCTGTTAGCATGGGAAGATCACGGCATTGAAAATCACAATCGCTAATCATTTTCTTGATTTCCTCCTCGCTGATCATACCTTCGTGATAGGTTATTGTAGCAGTCTGGGTAACAAAATTTACGGAAGCATCGGTTATGTGGGGATTAACCCTTAATTTCTGCTCGATCAATGCCTGATCGCCGCAGCAAATAAGATTGGTAATAGCAAATATTATCGTCTTCATATATTTTCATTATACAGTTTAAATCAACATTGTTATTAACTATTGTCATATATTCCACCTGAATTTACGTTCCGGAACTCCGGCAACATCTTTTATTATTAGCTCTATATATTTTGTGTCTTTAAGTGGCGTATTGAAACTAAGAAAACCATCTCGGTGATGTCCGCCCGGACCGGCGCCATCCCAACTGGAATCAGTATAATTATTACCTTTATCATCCACCAAAATGACAGTTTTTGTCACATCAAATGAAAGGTCAACGGAATGGGTGTTAAAAGCAATCTGAAACTGCGTATCTTTTCCAATTTCTGCCACTTTAGGTGTCACCTCTATTGACACATTTGCTTCCTCATTGACTTGCGATGTAAATTTACCTGTTGATTGTTGTTTGGTTGTCGTTTGATTTTGGGATGATGAAGCAATATTGTTGTTGCCTGATTTGGAAATTGTATAAACAACAATTATTAATATTAGAATAAAAGCCACGGATAATACTTTGTTTATGTTAGTAATACGGGATAAAAACCCAAAATTGTTAGTATTGCCTTTTATTTTATTAATCTGTCCAATCATATAAAAAATTCCAAAAACATTCATTGTCACACCGAGAAGTATTAATGGAATCTGATATTGTGTTAAAAATACCGCTAAGCCTGATAGTCCGATAATCGGTAAAACATCGCTTAAATGATGGACACAACAGGCAATCATGCTGATGGCGGAAGTGCCGGTTGAAGTGGCCGCTATCGCTTTGGGATTACCGGCCATTTGATGATGCTTAATTATATTTTGCAAATGGGTAAACAATCCGATTTGTATCCCAAAGCCTGTTGATAAAATAATCATCCAGTACCATAGTTCTCTAAATTGGGAAATTGTGGCTGACCAACTACGGGAAGCAACTGTCATGACGATAAAATAAAAAAGGAGGAGAGAAATTCCTCCTATTAGTCCGTTTCTGATTTCTTTACCCCGTAACCAAAAATATTCGGGTATGAAATCAGATTTAATCGAGCTGAATTTTGTGTTACGGGGTTTTCTCACATTTTCATTATACGAATCTGAAATTAAGATTTGATTAAGAAGCTAGGCGGAGCTCGCGGCTGGTGAGAGCGAATGCACTGACAGATATGTCTCATGCTTTCATATTAAGACAATAGTGATTAAGGGAGTGTGAATAGGAGATGAAGATTTGTTAATTTTTCAAGGTGATCTTTTCTTTAATCAAACTATTGATTGTATCGGTAAGGATTGTTTTAGGTGATGGAAAAAATGCAGGTACGCTATTTTTATACTTTTCATACTCCTTGCTAAATTGCAAAATCATTTCTTTTTCTTCTTTTCTGGCTAGTCTTATATACATAACGGTTAGTATCGGTGCCATAATCAAAGTAATCAAAGTTGGCCATTGGAGAAGGAATCCGATAATAATTAATACGAATCCCACATATTGGGGATGACGGATATAATGGTATGGGCCGATTATTGCTAAAGTATTTTTTTTCTGGGATTTAAACAGTGCTTTCCAAGCAATAGCAATTAAAATCAATCCTCCGGCAATTAAAATATTACTGATAATATGCAGATACGAAAAATGCGGATCGCCGGATATTCTTAAAATTCTATTGAGAATATGTCCGGAATCGTGAGTAAGGTCTATTCCCAAACGATTACTGAAATATGATGTCAGAAGATAAATTGTTAAGGGAAATCCGTACATTTCTGCAAATAGAGCAACAAGAAAGGCACTGAATATTCGAAATGTCCGCCAGTCCTGCTTTGTCTGTGGCTTAAAGGCGGTTTTTACAAAGAACGTGAAGATAACAATATTCAGGATAACCATGAACCAATTACCATAGTCGTTTGCCATAAGTCGTTATGAAGAATTTTGTAACGACTTTATTTTTGTAATTAATTTGTTCCTATCAAGAGATCCTGCACTAAAAAGTTCCCCGTTCACGATAATCCCCGGATTCGTCATAATTCCATGTTCGGTTGCGAGCGTAAGGCCTTTAAGACTCATAACGTCAATTTCTTTTATCTCAACCTTTGGGTAAAGGCTTTTTACTTCGTTTAAAATTATTTTCGCTTTTTCACACTCGCTGCAACCAGGGGAATTCAAAAATTGAATAGAAATCATGTTTTTTGATATTGTTGAATATGTTCTAATAGTATATTTGTTGGCACATTCATATTGGGAAAGTCAGCCGAAGAATGGATTTTCCCTTGAGGGTCGATATGGATATAAGTATGACCCGGCCGATCATCATGCATCGAGGATGGTGTTTTTAAGACTTTATAAGCTTCTGATACCTTCCTATCAGTATCAATAAGAATTGGCGTCGTAATTCTTTCCTCTTTGATAATTGGATCCCATGTTTTTTGATCATCAACGCTTATGGGAATAATGAAAGTATTAAGCTGAGCGAAGTCGTTCTTAAACCGTTCCAATCTTGAAATTTCCTGCCAGCAGGGCGCACACATCACCCCTTCATTGAAAAACAGCAAAACGTTTTTACCCTTATAATTGCTAAGTGATATTGTTGTCCCTGTAGTTGAAAACAAGCTAAAATCTGGAGCAACTGAGCCGTTTGCCAGTGGCGTAAATTGTTTATTACCTGTTCCTCCGTGATGTGAAGACATATCTTCGCCTCCGTGCATGGAATCAACCGCATTATTGTTTGCCGTTGCAGAAACTGCTTTTTTATTGCTTACCACCGAATAGCCAACGACGATCGTCGCTATAATAAGAATAACTAAAGAATATGTCAGCATCTTATCCTTTGTCATTGAAATCACAATTTGGTCGGATTGAGAAACAGCATTCGGTAAGGTTGCTGCATTATTTTTTAACATATGCTTGATTTTATACCTTTGATAATTAAGATTTAATTAAGAGCTTTTTTTGGCCTTTATAAAAAGAAACGCTATAAGAGACAGAATCAACAAAAGAAATACCCAGTCAGGTAAAACATTCGTCAACACCATAATTTTCTTTTGGATTAAACTCATCTTGGCAATAAACAATGTTTGTGAAGGGGAAACCGAAGTAACTTTACCCATCGCTGCCAAATAAAGAACATAGGCCCCAATAATAAGAAAAACCGTTCCGGTAATAAGATTGGTTGAATGGATAATGAAAAGATTTCCGACAAACTTAAATCTTAAAGTAAAACCCCTTACCAATCGGCTTTCCGACCAGTTAAAGCTTTCCCAGAAATAAGCCAATATAAAGAGAGGAAAAACCATACCGAAAACATAGACCAGGGAAAGAATAAGCGCTTGAAAGGTCCCTGCGGATAAAGCGGTTAATGTCATAACTCCGACTAAAACAGGGGCGCAACAGGAAGAAGCCAGACCCGAAAACAACCCCAGGCCAAAGACTGAAAATATATCGTGTTTTTTCAAAAGAGGAGCAGTTTTGAATGGTAGATTAAATTTCTTTCCGGTAAACGACAGAAAAGCCAAAAACAACATTAATATTCCTCCTAAATAAAACACTTGTGTATGGTAACCCTTAAAAAGTTGGCTTAAGAAAGATACACCCAATCCTATAGGAACTAAAATTGCTGCCACCCCTAAAAAAAAGACAAACGTCATAAGAAGAATTGCTTTTTTTTGCTTAAAGGTATAAGCAAAGTAGGCCGGTAACATAAAAGTGATGCAGCACGGTGCAAATAAAGCCAGCATTCCGCCAAGAAAGGAGGCGATGATCGAGGTTTCGAATAAAATATTCATAAATTTCTTTTACTGAAACTGACAGCTATTGCAGTTGTTATCGGTACAGCGCTGACTAAACCCAAACTGCCAACCAACGTTCTTACTATTTCATTTGCAATCATTTCGCGATTGAGAAGGATTGAAACAGGTTCGCCGCCTGAAAAAGCAAAAAGAAGAAGCAAAGGAAGCGATGCACCAACATATGCCAAGACTAAGGTATTGACCAGTGAAGCGATATGATCCTGACCTATCTTTAAACCCCGCGTGTATAATTCTTTCCAGCTAAAATTTCTATTGGCTGCAGAAAGTTCGAAAACGCAGGCCGCTTGACTAACAGTAATATCATCAAGAACACCTAGAGCTCCAATAATCATGCCTGCCAGAAGTATTCCCTGCAAATTAATTTTTACACCAGGCATCATACTTAAATAAGCTGCTTCTTCTGATCCAAAACCGGAAAGCTTTAATAAATTGACGAAATACCACGCTAGCATGCCGGTTATTATCAGGCTAATTATTGTTCCCAATAATGCCGCTGTTGTTTTTCTGCTTACACCGTGAGCTAAATATAATGTGGTAAGAAGAATCATAAACGAACCGGAAATAGCAATAAATATAGGATTACCTCCTGCTACAATCTGCGGAATAATATATTTTAGAAGAATAACAAATGAGATAATTAATCCAATAAAGGAAGTGAAACCACGAATCCCTCCAACAATAATAACTGCTAAAATAAAAACAAATGCCAGAAAGTAAAGCGATGTTCTTCGTATAAAGTCCCCCACGTAAAATTGATCGGAACCGTCAACTTTTTTCAGATGATTAATTATGATTTTGTCCCCTGGTTTTACTTTAAGATTCTCATTAGAGACAAACATTCCGCCAAGTTCCGCGATCACTTTTTTCCCTTTTAAATCACTATTAGTTATTTCAAGCTTAACTTTTTGGTACGGTTGCTTTATACCAGGAGTTACTTCAATCATCTCATCTTCTATAATTTCAATTACTATCCCTTCGTGTTTTTTTTCAAAAGGCTTGATATCTTGTTGAGTTTGGGCTGAAACATTTGAAGCGAATAGAAGGAAAAATATAATGAAAAACAATTTTTTCATAAAACTTATATTAAGATTTTATTAAAGCTAAGGTTTATGGCTATCACCATGATCCCCGTGACCTTTCATCATGAAAATATGCATTAAGGGACATAAAAGAAAAATAGCATAGGGAAGAATAGTGCCGATACGAATATTCATTAATTTCAATATGATTATTCCCGCTGCTGCGCCGGCAACACACAAGAACAACACGCGGAGTTTGGAACTCTCTTTCTGGTTATGATTTTTGCTGCAACAATCCATGAATGCAAGGATACAACATAGGAGATTAAGAAATCATGAATAAGCTTATGCTAATGGAAGCAGGATTGTAAATGCAGAACCTTGTCCGACCTGACTTTTCACGTTAATTTCGCCATGATGGGAAACAATAATGGATTTTGAAATCGCCAAACCCAGACCTGACCCGAAAACCTTATCGGTCGAGGAACCTCTATAAAACCGGTTAAAAATATATGGAAGATCATTTCGGGCAATGCCTATACCGTTATCATGAATTTTTACAAGCGCGTTAACTGTATTTTTTGAGGTGGCAATAGTTATTTTACCGTTTTTTGGTGTATATTTGATCGCATTATCAACTATGTTTAATAGTGCTCTTTCCAACTTTTCCCGATAGCCCAAAATTCCAATATTTTGATCTGTAAGTTCCTCTATTTGGATATTCTTTTTCATTGCCATTTTTTTGGCAACATCCGTAAGTTCAGCCATAAGCTCAGAGAGGTCAAAGACATCTGCGTTTTTTTGCTCCAAGGATGTTTCCGACCAGGCAAGATCAAGCACATTTTTGAGGGTCGAGGATAACCTGTTAGTGTCTTTGAGAATTTCCTGCATTACTTTTTCATATTCCTCATTTGACCTTTTATGGCTGAGGGTAACTTCGACAATACTTCGTAGAGTCGAAAGTGGGGTTTTTAATTCATGGGCAACATCGGCGATAAACTGTTGTTCTCGTTTGAATGCTTCATTCAACCTATCAATCATCTGATTAAATGTTTGCGCCAGTTCACCGATTTCATCATTGTTTTCAATCCCTAAAATCCGCTCATCAAGATTTTTGCTGGATATCATCCGTATTCGAGAAGAGAGATATGTTAAAGATTTAGTAATTTTATAGATAATAGTAAATCCCAAAAGCGCTAAGGTAAAAAAAAGTAAAGTGAGAAAGTAAAAACCATTTTGCAGTTTAAAAACGTGTACTACTAAAATGGTGAAGATAAACACAATCAAAAGGCTACCGATATACCAAAGAAACAGTCGCTTTTTTAGGCTTTGATTAGATTGAAACATTATTATTATGGTTTTTTAATTGTGTATCCAACACCATGTATTGTTTGTATCAATTTATCTTTATGTCCTGAATCAATTTTTTTACGTAAGGTGGCGATAAAAACATCAATAACATTTGATAAAGAATCATAACTATAATCCCAAACATGCTCGGTTATCTGTGTTCGGGTAACCACTTCATCTTGATGTCTCATGAAAAATTCAAGAATTGAGAATTCCTTCGGAGTCAAAGAAATTATTTTTTCTGCTCTTTTGGCAACATGTTTGATTGGATCCACTTCCAGATCGTCAATCTTTAAAATCATATTTGTTTGATTATGGCTTCTTCTTAAAAGCGCTTGAAGACGAGCCTTTAGCTCAATAAAAGCAAACGGTTTAGCCAGATAATCATCAGCACCGGCCTGAAGTCCTGTCACTTTATCTTCCACCTGACTTTTAGCTGTCAGCATTAAAATCGGCACAGTAATTTTTTTATTACGCAAGCCTCGGCATACTTTGAGACCATCCAATTTTGGCAACATAACATCCAGAATAACAGCATCATAACTTTCCGATTCAGCCAAATACTGGCCTTCCTCGCCATCGAATGCCTGATCGACCGCAAAACCTTCCTCGATGAATCCTTTTTTCACTATGCTCGATAAGCGGCGTTCATCCTCAACTAATAAGATGCGCATATATTTAATATTATATAAACGGATATTAAGAAAGTATGAAGATCATATGACGACTCCTTCATCAAATCTTAATGTTTGTTTTTGTAACATATAAATGCATGCAGCCCTATAAAAGCAATCTTATCCATACGGTTGAAGATTATCAGAAGTCATTTGACTGCAATCGTCCAAATGATCGATTGTGATAAATACTGTATGTTAATTTTACAACAAATTAGGGCGATCAACGACACTTTAAGAAAAGTCGATGAAATTATTTTAGAACACCATCTAATGCATTGTTGCCACAGCAAAAATAATGCTTTGAGTCCGGAAAATAGCATTTTACAAATATTAAAAGTTTTTAACAGATGGAACTAACCTATGTCCACAAAAACTATTGTTATCGGACTTATCTTGTTTTCAATTATATTTGTTGGCGGTTCATATTTACTGCTTGCCGGAGGGAATAAACCTGAAGTTAAAATTGCATCCTATTCTTCAAAGGAAAAAGATCGACCAATTGCGAAGGTTGAAAAAACTTTAGTAGATTTGGGTAAAATGAAAGTCTCTGACGAAAAGTCAACGGAATTTACTATTAAAAACACAGGCACTAAGTCTTTGCAAGTATATGGTATGAACTCAAGTTGTAATTGTACTTTCGGTCAATTTATATATCAGGGAAAAACTAGTGAGGAATTTGGCATGCACTCTCCCAGCGATTATCTTGGTGACATTGCACCTAACACCGAAGCAAAAATTAGGGTAATTTACCGTCCTTCCATCATGCCTGTTTACGGACCTATAGAACGGGAGGTTTATTTGTCTACTAACGATCCGGATAAACAAAAACTTGTTTTTCAAATTAAAACTGTTGTCCAATAATTTATGGCAGAAAATTACCTTTTTGGCGTTTCACTGACAGCTTCATTTCTAGCCGGAATATTGGCGCTTTTTGCCCCCTGCTGTATCACTTTTCTTTTCCCCTCATATTTAGGAACCATATTTAAGGAAGGAAAAAAAGTAATGTTCTATACGATAATCTTTGCTTTAGGTTTGTCGTTAATCTTAATACCGATAGCTTTAGGATTCCGTTTTTTTATTTTTTTCCTTGATGCTTATCATAAACAAATATATTATTTGGGTGCATTAGTCCTGATAGGAATGGGGTTTTTAACTTTAAAGCCCATATTTCATCTTCCAACATTTTTCCATTTTCAGCCTAAGCTTGATAGAAATATCAATGCGGGGTCAGTTTTTGGGCTTGGACTGATGTCGGGGCTAACTTCTGCCTGCTGTGCACCTGTCCTTTTTGCCGCTGTGACATTAACGACTTTATCCCCAACTATTTTTCAGGCCATTATTGTATCTTTTGCCTACGTTTTGGGCATTGTATTTCCTCTTTTTATTCTTTCTCTTTTTTATACCAAGGCGACTACAAAAATATCAGGGCATAACAGACAAAGATTTTATAACGTATTTAAAATATTAGGTGCAGGAATATTTATCTTTTCCGGTGTTTTAGTATTTATTTTCAATTACCAAAATAAAATACAAATGGATCAAATGGAAGGATACAGTAGAACCATTCGTATAGCTGTTTTTAATATCGCAAAAAACTTCCAAAATCCAATCATTGATATAGGAATATTTCTTATTATTCTTTTTATTTTTTATAAACTATTACGAATCGGAAAGAAATCCTAATCTAATATTCATCTAAAAAATGAGAGGACACTAATAAAACTTTAATGTACGTCTTGGTAACATTTTTAATATGGAGGAAAATAAATTTTCCAAATTTTCACTATGGGTATTTGTTATAGGCATTGTTGTTGCCCTATATATGCTTATCAATAGCATTCTTCATACAAGCTTAGGTTCAACTATTAAAAATAAACCCCTATCTCCCGATCAAATGATTGGGCCAAACTCAAAATATTAAGAGTTCATTTAAGGAAGAAGTAATCCGCCTTTATATCCGGGAATCCACCACGGAATAAAAACGTAGATCATAAAAGTTATACCAAAGATTATAGAAAAAACCACATAAAAACTGATCAAAAGCAAATGGTCCCCAATACTTTTATGTCCTTTTCTTTCACAGCATTTTCCATAATATTGATGCAAAAAAAAGAATAACCCTCCTAAAAGGAGGAGCGGGATAAGAAATGTTTTCTTTTTACCTTCTTGACTGACCAAAAGAAGATAACCGGAAGTGGCCAAAAAAATAATTAGACCACCACAACAGACCAAGTGAAATAAAAAGAACGGCACAACTGAACCTATAAATTTCTTCACCTAATCATTATAGAAATCTTTAAATTAAGATTTGATGAAGGTGAATACTAGTCTGCAGATGAACGATTGTATAATCAGTTTATGGTCAAGGTAGCTCAAATGACTATCCCTCCTGAATATGAACCTTTGTTGGCTAAAGGGCTTATAACTTATTGAGTTTGATTTCATTGTGTTTTAACTGATCTTCTTTTACTCTTTCTCACCATATGAAATACCAATACATTTATGGAAGGTTGGGAAAGGCAATAATAAAGTTAAGGAAGAAAAATAATCTTTCCCAGGAACAACTGGCGTTAGATTGTTATATCGACCGTTCTTATTTATCCAATATTGAGAAAAGAAAGGCTAAACCTAGTTTTAAAGTGCTTTTTAAGATTTCGAGACGATTAAAAATAAAACTATGGCGGTTAATGGTAACTGTCTGAATTCTGATAAAATGAATTTAAAGATGTGAATTGACATGAAAATTAAAATCAATCCGCTATGGAAGGAGCTTGAGGTCGATGATGAGATGAACTTGATTACCCAACTTTACGACGCTTATGAATCAAAGGCAGACTTTTCGGAAATCATTATTTTCAATTCGCCTTGTGTTTGTCTCGTAATGTGGACTTTGAGTTCGTTCTTTCGAACCCAACTATAGATGATTTTATCAAATCTTTGAGCAATTTAGTACAGATATTAAAACCTCTTAATTTAACTAACAATATTTAATCTGAAGTTTTTATTCGATTATGAATACTCTTTTTCGGACCACAAAAAAAAGCCGCCGGTATAAAGATTGTTCTTCACACCAGCGGCTAAATAATAACTTCTAACCTTAATCCTTTACGTTCCAGACATAGAGATTAAACAGTTTCACATATTCGGTATTTTCTTGAGAAGTAGGTCTAATCTCTGTTTTCCCAAGGTAATACCCCATGATCTTTCTTCTCAACTGATAATAACGCGATAATTGATAGTTACTCATATAATTAAAATTAAATTTTTAATAATTAGATCAAGGATTTCTCCTTCAAACTAACAAATGAACTGTTGGTTACGATAATATGGTCAATCAGTTCAATACCCAGCAGTTCACCGGCTTTTAATAACCGCTGGGTTAAGACAATATCATCCTCCGATGGCATGGCTTCTCCTGACGGATGATTGTGAGCAATAATGATCTGTGCCGATCTCTCACCAACTGCTCGGGTAAATACTTCTCTTGGATGAACAAGAGATGAATTTAATGTCCCCAGAGAAACAAGTTCCAAAAGTTTGATCTTGTTCCGGCAGTCCAGGTGAAATACCCAGAAATGCTCTTTATCCTGGTCAACCTTATCCTCACTTTTCAAACAATCAGTGAGTATCCGGTAAATATCACCAGGCTTTACGATCTCTTTTTTATTCTCCGAAATCTTGATAATCATGTCTATAAAATTCTTGCTAAAATAATAATGTGCAAAAGTTCGTAAGGATTTAGCACTGGGAAAAACTAGCAATAGTTTTGTCCCGACGGTGAGGATCTAATCCATCCTCACCTTTTTTTATCTACGCTCAGTAAGTTTTTCTGATCTTTCTCAAGATCTTTTTCCAACTCTTCGCGTAATCTTGAAATTTCAGCCACTATTTCTCGTAATTTATCCATTGTCACCACCTCCTTTCTGATATGTTTCGAATAACTTATCACGTCTCTTCATAAATTCAGTTGTCCTCAAGTAAGCCCGGAAGCGATTCAGTTCAACCCACTCCGGCTCTTTTCTCTTGTGTGAAAACCTGGCAACAATGAAAATCACTGCCGGAATCACAACCAAGTCAGCCAAAAAAGTCTTGAACATATATCTTCTGAAAAACAGAAAACTGATAATCAATGGATAATTTGTTCTGTCCTTCAATTTTTTCTAAGTAACTCCGTGCAGATAGACAGCCTTTGAGATTGGTAGAGCGGTTACAATGGGTAAAGGGCTAAAAAAAGGTAGGAAAATCGAGCATAAAATTACAAAGTAATTTTTTACAAATTTACACTACTCGATTTTCTGATTGTCAAGAAATCCCAGTTCTTTTATAAGGATAGCTCGAAGACTATCAGAAAAATCGTGTCAGCCTTAAAATTAAAACGTCGAAGTCGTAAATTATAATACGATTTTTCTATAGGCGTAGAGCGGTTCTTGACAAACCTTTTTTGCCCTTATAATTGGAATCAAGGACAGAACAAATGAACTTTAAGAAGGCTACCAGCTATACAACCATGTCTATTTCTTCCCTGTCTTTTCCTTCATAGTTGGTTAGTGCGGTGCTGCGTTTCCACACCGTTCACGATAGGCTAGCAAACAATTTATAAAATCGTGAACGGAATTCTCTTATTAGTGGAAACGCAGTTAACCGCAAGTGATTTTTTGCTTGTCAAAAAATCACTTATATTGTGAGGGCAAGTGTCGAGTATCGAAGATACTCGACCAATGGGGGTTTATTTCGAGGTAAAACACGTTGTAAAATTACGTATTTTACGATGTGAGGAAAGGAGCATAAAAAAGACACGTCGTAAAAAATCTTTTTACGACTGTGGCTTTATATGATCTTCTTTTTACTGCGACTGACCGTTTTTACCGAGAAAGTCATCGGAGCGTAGTGTTTAGGGGGTGCCTAATTGTGAAGCGGAGATGACCTTACTTGCCCGACAATTCCGAAGGAATACTTGCGAGCGACCAAAGGGAGCGAGCAACATATGCAAGCACACAGACCACAGCCTTTAAGAAGGTAAAGACAATGTAGTGTGTTTTTTCTTTTTATTGACCAACTGTAAGAAGGCACGGCAGTGATGGGCTTGCAACAAGCGGAATGATTTGTTTTTGATATTGACCGTGGGTGATGTTCGGGTTCATTTGATCCCATCGCTTATACCAATAAACGACCTCAAATTGAGTACATTAGTTGTTTAAATATTGTTGCCCCGACAGATAGCGATTGAGGGTTTACCCAACTTTACGAGGGGCAATAAGTAGTTTATCGCCCTACAACAGCTTTCTATTGGTATTGACTTTGGGCTCGAAGTAAAGTATATTTATGACATAAACGCCTCGTCCATGCGCAAGCCCGACGAGGTTTTTTTTGTTATACTTATTTCATGAGCAATACAGTTTTGTTTATCGACGGAGAAAACTTCCTTCATAAAGTTGAGGATGTCTTAAAAAAAGAAAAGGTAAATATTAAAAAAGGAGATTTATCTAAAATTGATCTTAATTATCTTCTTGATAAAGCTTTAGAGAAATATAAAATCACGAGAAAAATCTATTATGCGGCTAAGCTTCACTTTCATCCTAAAACCAAAGATAAATCAATTGAGCTTATTTTATTTCAACGCTATCTTAAAACCAATTTACAGAAACAAGGATTTGAATTTTTGATTGCCGGTAATGTTCGCGGTCAGGAAGTGACTGTCGATCACAAAACAAAGATGCTATTCCGCGAAAAAGGTGTCGATGTTAAAATCGCTGTCGATTTGGTAGCTATGGCTGCTGATAAGACCATTAAAACAGCTATTTTATGTAGTTCTGATTCTGATCTTCAACCGGCGGTTCAAGAGGCAAGAAAAAGAGGAATTGAAGTTATTTACTTGGGATTTGGTTTTCAACCGAACAAAGGTTTGATGTATACGACTAATGAGACTGTTCTTTTTAGAGATCCTGAAATCCTCAAAGCTTGTGGAGTTAAGTAACTTCTGAAAATATTACTTGCCAACTTTCCATGACAACCGTAACCATTCATCTCCTCGTCTTGTTGACAGTTTGGTTGTTGTGTGGGCGTTGTCTTGGCGTGGCAGGATTTGGATTGAATAGGTTTCGCGGTTGGTTAAAGGCTAGATATTAAACAATAGCAGTTTTATTTATTAAGTGCGGATAGATTCCTAAAGAAATAAGGAATAGCCAGTGAAGAAGATAGGCATAAATAAATCCAAAGGGAAAAAATAAAATAACGAAAGAAAATAATCCTCCACCGAAAAATGAGGCAATAATAACAAACAGAGTATAAGGCTTTTTATGATCGACTAAAAATATATGAGCTATACCGAAAACGACAGCAAAAAGCATAACTATTTGAAAGGGTTTTAATCCTATATCCAAAAGTGAATAAATTGAAGCCAATATAAGACTCTGCTGGAATAACACGTTAAAGGATTTTGATACAGTATAGTATTGACTTAAGGAAAAAGCGTATGATCCACGCCTTTCATGATAGTCTGCGATACTTTGTCTGAAAGGACCTCTAAAGAGAATATAAACAACGTTTATTGCGAGAATTAATGAGATAAAAAGTAATAACAAAATTCCAATACTTACATTGAGATGGATTGAAAAAGTATTATTAAAAACATAAATTATCAGGATTGTTGCTAATAAATGAAGAACCGAAATCTTCAAGAAATGCTTAATATAATTTATTTTTACTTCGGCTAAATAATTAAATACAAAAGCAGTAAAAATACCGAGAAATAATAACCTGAATATGTTTTGAACATTACTCATTGTTAAACTATAAATTTTATTGTTTCCTTTCTAAGGAATAAAGGATATGTAAAAAAGGTATTCCTAATCCTAGTAAATTTTTATCATTATATTTATGTGTTTCAGCAATTTTAAAACCATGTTTAGTAAAAAAAGTTTTCCAACCAGAATCATACTGATATGAATTCCAAAAAGCTTTTGTTCGTAAATTTCCTAAAGTATCGGCAACAATTGTGATAAATTTATTTACCTTATTTGTAAATGAAGTTTCAATAATGACTATGTTTTTTGCTACTCGTGCAACCTCAGAAAAAACAACTTCTGGATCAGGTGTATGATGTAGAACCATTAAAAGTAAGGCCGTATCAAATGATTTATCAGGGAATGGTAATTTTACTCCATCATAGATAACTGGCTTAATTAATCTCGGTCCGTGAAAATCAGCTACGTCAACCGGAGTAACATCAAATCCATGAAATTTTAACTTTGATGAAATTAGGCCGGATCCGCAACCAATATCAATTATCTTACCCGACTTTTTGAGATAAGGTTTTACCCTTGTTACAACTGTTTCAGCTCTCTTTCTGTCAAATTTTCTGATTAACGAGTCAATAAAATCTTTAAGTTTCATTTATTTAATTTTCTCAATAAATACTAATCTTTTATCTGAAACAGTATGGGAAATAATCATCCCAATTCCAAAACCAATAAGAAAAGGAAAACTTATAAGACCGAATAATGTAATAATTAAACCGTAGAAACTATGATGAATGTGGTAACCGAAGAAAGTAACTGGATTATCCCAAAATCTCTTTTTTAACGGTTTTATCCGAAAAGAAATGAGATCGAATAAAAAAGATATAACGAAACCGATTAATAAACCAATAATAATGTTTTTAAACATTTTGCTTTAGCAAAGAAACATCATTCGCCAAATGATCAATTCCTTCAAATTCTTTAATGACTATTGATTTTATCTTGAACTTTAAATCATCTTTCATATGAGGATAAACCATCTCTTTTTCGCCTCCAATACTTTCACAATCATCCTCAATTAATACATCCGGTATTAACCTTTCGGCAACATCCTTATAGTTTTCTCCTTGTTGTCGAAAGTACAAATTTTGACTACAGGGGAAATGATATTTATTTAACACCTTTTTAATTGTTTCTATTTCCGATTTAATTCTTCTTGAGGTTAGATAAATAATTTCCACTCCTTGATCTTTCCAAGCTTTAAGTTTTTCAACAGCGTTACCAACCGGAATGTAGCTTTCCAAATCATAAACTGATCCTGGTGGAGCTTTTGGCGGCGGGGTGTTTGAATCGAAAGCAATATTTCTTTCTTCTCTTTGAATTCCTGCTTTTTGTGATTGTTTTACCCGTTCTTCCCGACTCACATTCTTTGCTAAAGCGTGCATAAGAACTGTTCCTTCGGTAAAAACCAAAATTTTCATTTTATTTTTTCCTTAACTCAATAATCATAAATTCCGGCACTTTCTGGTGGATTTCCCAGAATTTTGGATTGTCTTTTTTTGATTCATCGAGCGCTTTTGGTTCGACGATATCCAAAAGCTCAAATTCCGATGTTACGATTTCTTTAATGATTGTTGAAAGTGACCGATGATAATTTGTTACCAGTAAATCCTTTCCGATTGCAATTTCCACTTTTCTAAAATTCAAATAATCCCCATATACTTCACAAGTATTATTTTCTTTAAAATCCTTGTAACCAAATACTCTTGATTTTACTTTTTCATCCTCTTGTTTTAACGTTGCCGAAAAAAACGGATGGGTAAACGAAAATAGAAAGATACCGTCTTTTTTCAAAATCTTATTTATTGATCGAAGTGCTTTAGTCCAGCTTTCAAGATAATGCATGGTTAAACTGGAGAAGACAAGATCAAAACTTTCAGCCGGAAAATCTAAGTTCTCGACATCCATAACGTAAAATTCAAATTGAGGGTATTGTTTTTTAGCAATATCTATTAAACCGGTAGATATATCGATTCCAATGACTTTTTTCGAACCAAGAGAATAGAGATATTCGACTTCCTCACCGGATCCGCAACCAACACATAAAACGGATTTATCTTTTAAATCGGGCAATTTTCCATATAAAGCCGGTTTCTCAAGATATTGGTGGAATATAGAAATCCTGTCTTGTTTATTTTGTTTGCTGTTAACCCAGCTTTGAGCATGTTTATTATAAGCGTCAATTGTTTTTTTATCGGTCGACATAATTTTATTTTCTATTACTAATATCTCTAACTTTAAACTTTGCTGTAATTGTTGGAATATCTTTTTGAATTTGATCAAAAATTATTTTGACAGTTTCTTTCGGTGTTTGATTTGTATTGTCGATAATAGTACCGATTGATGGTTTATGGATACCAGTTTGATAGTGATATTTAATCCTATCTTTTTCGTATTGACTAAGCTCTCGTGTACCACGATTAGTTAAAGCCGATTCAAGTTCAGGAGAAAATGTAAAAACATGAACTGGTTTTCCGGTTTCTTTTAAACTCTCAATTGTATTTTTTAATTCCTCATCGGAGAAAATATAGGTAACAACAACAGCCAATCCTTTTTTAGCAAAATTCTTAGCAACCAAAACTGCATTTTCAATACTCATAGGAAAAGCATCATTTCCCTCCATCCAGTAAATAAATTTCCTTAGTCCATCGACTTCAACATGAGCCAGTTGTGGAATATGTTTTTGAAGAATTTTGGCGATTGTTGATTTTCCCGAATTTTGTGGACCGTTAAAGATTAATATCATAAATTAAATAAAAGATAATTTTCTAATATTTATTTAAAGTTCTTATTAAAAAATTTAATTCATCTTCGTATACTTTTTGCGCATCGTTAAATAACCAGGGACTATGTTCTTGTCCTTTTAAAATCATTACAGATTGATTCTTTTCTTTTACGATTTTAATAGTTTTTTTAACAATATCTTTATCAACATATTTATCAAATTCTCCGTACACTAAATGAATAGCTCCTTGATAATTATTTAAGGCATTAAAAAAGTCTAGCTCTTTTGCTTCCTGCCAAAAAGTACCTTTGTATATTTGACCTCCTTCTTCATAAGTTTTGTTAGCCTCCCGACTATAATTCGATTTAGCGTCCGGAACCCAAAGAATTACACAAGGAATTTTATTTCTGACATCTACATCATGAGTTGCAATCATTGTTGTCGTAGCACCCATAGATTGACCTAAAAGTGAGACTTTATATCCAAGATTTAGATACTTTTTAGTTAAAAAAACTAACGTTTTCACCCATTCTTTAAAAGATGAATTAATATATTCACCATCAGAATTTCCACTATTAGGTTGATTGTATCGAAGTACAGAATAATTATTTTTGACAAGCAATGCCGTAAAATCAACAAAAGTTCTGGCCGGACCAGTTGAACCCCCTCGAAAACCATGTGACATTATTATCAGTTTCTTTTGTGAAGGATCCGGCTCGGTCAAAATACAAAATACTCTTTTACTACCAATATTTTCAAACCAAACGGTTTTTGTATCCATAGATTTAATAAAATTTATATTAATTGCTCCATTAAAATTTCGTCATAAAATACACCGTTAACCTTGAGTTCTTTTTCCGCTTTACCGATAACCTTAAAGCCCATTTTTTGATATAGATTAAAAGCAACTGTATTTTGAGCGTTTACCTCGATTTTTATTTTTTTGATATGAGGAAGACTTTTAAGTTCATTTATTACTGCTTCCATCAAAATTTTCCCCACACCTTGCCCTCGATATTCTGAATCAACATAAGTACCATAAATATGAGCCACATGTTTCATTTTCTCTTTCGTAACCCAAAAAGCACCGATGAAACCAATTATTTTGTCTCCATTTTTGGCAAAGAGTGCAATTTCCGTATCTCTATTCTTGCTTTTTTCCAATATTCCAATCCATTTCTTATCTTCATACTTAGCTTCATCATCATAAGTATTAGCAAAAGCAGTCGGCTCTTTTTGTAAAGCTTCCAACCTGATAATCTTATATTTCTGCCATTCTTCCGGTGGCAATGATACGATTATTATCTGTTCCATAAGAAGATTATAGCAAGATTTACGTAATCTATAATACAACTTTTCAGATTTGTCACGAAATTACCGGAATAAATCGGTGCTAATATATCTGTCACCTCGATCTGGAAAAATCGTAACAATAATTCCTTTTTTTAGTCGTTTACTAATTTCGATTGCTCCCCAAAGCGCAGCTCCCGATGATATACCAACCGATATTCCTTCTTTCTTAAATAAATCGCGGGCTAGTTCAAAAGCAATTTCGTCATTGTTTAAATATAATTTTTCATCAAGTTTTCCTTCATCATATATTGATGGTATATATGCCTTCATATTTCTTAACCCTTGAATTGTTGAGAACGGTTTCGGTTCAACTCCGATTATTTTTATTCGTGAGCCATGTTCTTTTAACCTTTTTGCAACACCCATTAATGTTCCACCCGTTCCCATTCCGGCGACAAAATGAGTTACGTCAGGAATTACTTTAATTATTTCTTTTCCGGTGGTTTGATAATGAGCAAAGACATTCATCGGGTTATTAAATTGATCAAGTTGGATATAATTTCCTTTATTTTCTTTGACCAAATTATTAGTGACCTCTATTGCATAATTCGTACCCTTTTTTCCATCAGTCAGTATAATCTCTGCTCCGTAAGCTTTTAATAATTTTCTTCTTTCGATACTGGCGCTTTCCGGCATAACGGCAGTAAACTTATAACCCATTACTGCTGAAATCATTGCTAACCCAATTCTGGTGTTACCGCTAGTTGCCTCGATAATTATTTTATTAATATCAAGTAAACCTTTATTTTTCGCATCCGTAATCATAAATAAAGCAATTCTATCTTTAATGGACCCACCGGGGTTTACTCCTTCAAGCTTGGCTAATATTTTGACTTTAGGATTGGCTGAATATCTATTCAGTTCAATAATTGGTGTATTGCCAATGGTATTAATTAAACTTAGGTATTTCATAGTTTTAAATTAAATTTGATAATAGAATTTTTAACCCAACAGGACGATGAGGGATAAAATGCTTGGATGTTTTTGGCTTGAGTAATTTTCCAGTTAAACCGGCTTTAATTACGTCATATTTAGTAACAGGTCTTTTTTTATCCCAATAAGAAACAGTGATTTTATTGCTTTTGTAGTCAACAAAGACAAACCGGTGAAGAGGATAAACCGAGAAGCTTTAAAACATTATAACGATGATGACCGTCTAGGATAATCATGGTATTTTTATCAACGATAATTGGATTATTAATGTATCCATCTTTTTTGATTATTTTATACAACATTTTCAGATGACTGTTAATAATCTGTTCATGTTCTTTAAGCAAATTGTTTTTAATAATTTTTATGTGTTTCATATTTTTATTTAAATTTATAAAAAAGCCTCCCGTTTGGGAGGTTGTAATTTTCTGATAATTATTTAATTCAACAGATAAACCTCCCCTTGAAATAGGAGGTACAGCAAGTTAGTTTTTTGAATAAATCAAGCTTAACCATGGAATCAATTATACTAAAAAATAAGTTCGTTTACTATATTAATTTTTAATTGCAATCATGCTAATCTCTACTTTAGCACCTAAAGGAAGTTCTTTAACACAAACAGTTTCTCTAGCTGGATAGGGAGCTTTCAAATAACTTCCATACACTTCGTTAATTTTTCCGTAAACAGACATGTCAGTTACGTAAATAGTTGTTTTAATAACTTCATCAAATGTTACACCAGCTTTTTCAAGAACGTTTCTTAAATTTTTCATTACTTGATGAGCTTGTTCTTCAATTGTTCCATCAAGTAGTTTGCCGTCTGGAGTTAGATGAATTTGTCCTGAAGTAAATATTATATTGCCATTAATTATCGCCTGAGAATAAGGACCGATAGCTTTAGGAGATTTGTCTGTTTCTATTTTTTGTTTCATATGAAAACATTATAGTATTAATTTTAATCATTATAAAGTGGAGAATCTTTTTTTCGCTCCAGTGCAATTAATTACATTTAAGTTATGATAATGGCATATGGTCAAGGCAGTCCTAATATATATCCCTCCTAAATATAAACTCCTACCAGCTAAAGGGTTTGTGGCAGGTTGATTTTAATTTCATTGCGTTTTTTACTTTCTTTTCCTACCCTTTCCTCTCATATGAATAATAGATCAATCTATGGAAGGTTAGGAAAGGCAATAATAAAATTAAGAAAGAAAAATAATCTATCTCAAGAGCAACTGGCGTTAGATTGTTATATCGATCGTTCTTATTTATCCAATATTGAGAAAGGAAGGGCTAATCCAAGTTTTAAAGTGCTTTATAAGATCGCAAAACGATTAAAAATAAAACTATACCAACTGATGGTAACTGTCTGAATTCTGATAAAATGAAAAAGGAGATGTAAATTGATATGAAAATTAAAACCAATCCGCTGTGGAAAGAGCTTGGGATTGATGAGGAGATGGACTTAATAACCCAGCTTTATGATGCTTATGAAGAAAAAGCAGATCTTGTGGAAATAGTAATCCTTAATTCACCGGAATCCGAAAAGTATTTTGCCGGAAACTGCGGCGCTTGTGGAGTTAAGAGCTTGAAAACAATAAGAAGTTTGGAAAGAATAGGAATTCTTATTCCTCATAAGGTTACTCCCCGCTTTGAACCAGTAAAAAAGAAAAGTTCCGAAATATATATTGAAATCGTCGATTGGTCAAAACTTTGCCGCTACACCTGTATGCTTCATGACAAGGAAGCAACTAATCCCTATGGTATTGCCGAACAGAAACGACTACTAAAGCAATATATTGGAGCTGTGAGAATGGAAAAGCAAACTGACGAATTTTGGATCACTGAGAAGATAGTTGGTCCGTTTATTGCCATCGTTAAAATCGATAACGGCTTAACTTTTGATAGAAGTCTTGATCATAATATTCATTTTATGACTACGCTCTATCGTTTAGCCGAAGAAAAGGAAATTACCATCAAAAAGATTAAATATGAGTTAAACAGCAAATCCTATCCTTGTAAAGAGCTTGGTCGACCTCCTATCCAAAACCCGCAAAATCCCAGCTTTTTCTTCTGGCCGGCTGAACATTGTCATGTTTTAATTAAAATCAATCCCTCTTTTATTTTAGGTGACGAAACACCGGTAAAAAAAGGAAATAAGATTGAAAAAATAGATTTCATCACTGCTACTCGCGAAACAGCCAGTAATCTTGCTCCTCGAAACTGGGGACTTTTGAAAAAAGAAGAAAAAGGCTATCTCTTGAAAGACTACCAAATCATTTTTACCTTTCCCAACACCTGGGCTAACGAATATAAATATTTTAAGTGTCTCTGGAAAAACTACGGCCAAAAGGTCGACCATAAAACAATTTTCAAATATGAATCAAATAAAGATTATGAGAGAAGCTGCAAGAAAGAAACCAAATCAAAGGTTAACAAATATATTGATATCGCTATTAACAAATTAAGAAAAAAGTTAGTTCCATATAAAATAAGAATAATTACTTCCAAAGGGTTTATTTTAACTGTCGAACAGTAGGTACTTTTGCTTTCAAAAAGTTACCTTTAGTTCCATTTGCTTCCATTGACCTGTCCCAATCTTCTTTTTAAGATCTTAATCATGGAAGAAAGTTTTACCATTGCCCGTTGCCGGAAAATATTAGGAGACGCAGCAACTGGAATAACTGATAAAGAGATTGAGGAGCTTAGGGATTTTTATATTGCTTTTTCCGATTATATTATCGACAGCCGGCTGGAAAAATTGAGATTAAAAAATAACCAAACATCATATGAAAAACAAAAACCAATCCTCTAAATACGCAAAAATAATTGTTAAAAAGATATTAAAGAAAAATCCAAATTTTAATATCTCCCGCTTATACAATCGACTTCGAAGTTATAGAAGACTTTCAAGTTTAGGAGATTTTTTCATTCTCGAGCTTATCTCCTCAACTATTAATGAAATGAGACTTACACTAGACAGAAATAAATTTCGTTACGCATATAATCAATCGTCGGAATTGAAAACCAATTCCCGCTATGAAAAACGCTCTGACTTAAACCAGCTCTTAAATACTAAAAAATCTATTAAATTCAACAGTACTAATAAGGAAATTAACCGATCAATCAAAAAAGCCGATCAATATATCGTTAAAAATTTATCTCATTATAACTATGCCTGAATTTCAAACAAATGAATATATAACAAAAGACATTGGTGAAGCGGCGGCTCTAATTACTCAAAATCAGAAGCTAATAAGAATGGATCGGGAAGGCAATGTTTGCTGGTTTATCTTTGATGACAAAAAAGAGTGCGAAAAATTATCTAACCAGTTCTTTTTTGATAATTTACAAGTTAACGCCAGGGAATATTATGAGGCACAGACCCGATTAAAAAATAGAATATTCTCAAGATAAAAATATGGATATCGACGATATTGAGATTAAAATTAAAAAATACGATAGAGAAAAAGAAATAGTTATTCTAAATTTAATCTTATTTAACAAACTGGAAATAAGGGGTTACCGTGCAATGCTTCTTGAAACAAAAACTCCTCCGGTCCGTTCTTTTTGGAAAGTTCTTCCTCCTTGTGTCAAAAAAACTAAAAAAGAATATTTTTGGATCGCCCGTTTTTTAGATAAAGATTTGTGGTTAAAAGTTCAAGAAAAAGTCATTGAAAAAGTTAATGATTATCCCGAAGACATATAGTTACTATACTTTTTATCATGTAAGAAGAAAAAGTAATAATACAGTAACGTAACTATACATAGTTATTAATACTTATATATTGTCATAATACTGTAAGGGAAAAATGATTTTTAAATTTTTAAAAACGGTTGCAAAAAGTTTTTTGAAAGGAGTAGAATTATTTTGAGCACAAGTTAACCATTGAGTTTTTTAATGGCTGTCCCAGACAAATCTCAATGGATTTGTGCTCAACTGGGGCAGCCATTTGAATATTGAAAAATATGAAAAAAGTTGTGATTTATCTTCGAACAAGTAGTGACCGACAGATTGATAATACCAGTCTTTCGACTCAAGAATCAATTTGTCGAAGTTATTGTGAACGAGAAAAACTTGAGATATACGATATTCAAAAAAGGGAGGCAGTTTCGGCCAAAAGCGATAATTACGAACGAATTATTGACTTGCTTCGTTACTGCAAAAAACATAAAGGTAGGTTTGAAATTTTGTTAGTTTATAAACTCGACCGGTTTGCACGCGATACTTTACAGCATTTGACTTTAAGGGAGGAGCTGCGAAAGTTAAATATTGTTTTACGATCGGCCACCGAAACTATAGATGAAACGCCTGCCGGAAAACTGTTTGAGGGAATGGTAGCCAACTTTAACCAATATGACAATGAAATAAGAAAAGAAAGGGTGACAAACGGCATGTACCGGCGGGTTGAAGAAGGCCTGTGGCCGTGGCAGATTCCATTAGGATATAAATCAAATAAAACCGAAAACGGTCACCTTGCACCGGCTATTTGGGATCAATCTTGTTATCAGAAGGTTATTGATATCTTTAACCTTTACTCTTTGGGCGTATATACATTTTCGTCTCTTGCGGATTTAATGAATACTCGGATTGTCAAAAACTATAAAGCTAAAAGATTTCATTTTATGAAGCAGGAGATTAAAAGAATTTTAAATTATCCTTTTTATATTGGTCTTCTTAAACCCAAACACGGAAAACTGACACCGGGGAAACATAAGCCTTTGATCTCAATGGAACTTTGGAACAAATGCCAGGAGATACAAAAAGGTAAAAGCAACCACTCGATTAACAAACGATTAATCGAACACCCTGATTTTCCGTTAAGACGATTTACTTTGTGCGGTGTTTGTCATAATCCTTTAACAGCCGGTTGGTCCAAAAGTCACACCGGTAAACATTACGCTTATTATTACTGCGTCAATAAAACTTGTCGTAAATATGCCAAAATGTTATTACTTGCTGATCTTCATGAAGAATTTATTACTTATTTACGCAAAACTAAACCAAAAGAAAAATATCTACCTTTATTTAAGGAAATTTTTATTGATCGATATAACCAAAGACAAAAAGATTTTAAGGGTGATTATTTAAAACAAGTTGATGAGCTCGACAAGTTGAGAAAAGAAAAAATAACAGTAGCCGAGAAAGGAGCAAAAGGAATTATTCCCGATTTAACCTTGAAAGAACTTTTATCCGATTATGAGAAAAAAATTCTTACACTTGAACAGTCCATAAATAATACAAATAATAAAGAATTGGATATTGATTCGCTTCTTAATGAAGGATTGGAAGCTATTCGAACCATTAATAAGGAATGGTCTGACGCTCTGCCGGAAAAGAAGCCAAGAGTTCAGAGGCTGGTTTATCCCGAAGGCGTTTCTTATCATTTTAAGGGCTTTTCGAACCCTCGCTTAGCGCCTGCTTTT